>OJGO01000013.1_pt1 | contig 159187 bp, 136 predicted proteins | sample 1594871 | NCBI WGS metagenome assembly OJGO01 (sample SAMN05416798, study PRJEB24817) | seawater metagenome | isolation source: Sea water | place: Canada:Atlantic | collected 2013-07 | reverse complement strand
ATATGAATCGTCGTTGTGTGACACTCTTAATGAGTGCCCACACAGATTGTCTTGTTATAAATTGTTAAAGAACTATCGTGCAAAAATCATAATGCGAAGCATTCTGTTTTTGCGCAAGGAGGACTAACACTACATATAGTTGCTTAGACTTCCTCACCTCACCCGAACGGCCATTGCCTTTTCGATGAGTGCTTCTCTTCGAAGCGGATGCGCATTCTACGCGTTTCGTTTTCAGTGTCAACGTTTTTCGTAAATTTCTTTTCGAACCGTTGTTAACTCCAAAGAGTTAATGAAAACTGCTCTTCCAGCGTTGTTACCAACTCCTTGAAGCGAGGCGCGCATTCTACGCGTTTCGGTTTTCATGTCAACACTTTCAGAAAATTAATTTCAAAAGCATTTCCTTGTAAACCTTGCCAGTACTGCCTTTCAGGCTGTAGTGACTTGCTTTGTCAGTGTAAGTTATTTTACTTTCCTGTCGAAGCGGATGCGCATTCTAGAGATTTCTGAGGCAAGGTCAACCTCTTTTTAATAATTCATAAAAAAAGCGACCTAGAAGGTCGCTTTTTAGTCGTTTGGTATATTAATACAACTAACTCATCACTATTAATGACTGAGAGGCGTGTTTTTACACTTTATTAGACGACTCTTTGTCTTGCTGCCCTTCGCTACTATCGACAGTATCGGTCGCACTATTAGCATCAGCATCAAAGTCTGCATCTTCTTCTTGCTCACCTACTACGTCGTTCAATGTAACTTTATCGACGGTTCTAAATGTATTGATTGGGCCAGCAAGCGCGTAAAGAGAAAACACAATAAAGAGTACTAAAGCAGGCTCTGTTGCTACCACTACAAATATAAGTAGCACAATAAGCAGCCCTACGAAAGGAACCTTCCCATGCCAATTCAATTCTTTAAATGAATTGTATTTGAAATTACTCACCATTAGTAGGCCAGCGAAACCAGTAACTAATGCCACTACAATTCCGTAGTCTGTACCAACAGCATCATATTCAACGCCTACCCAGACTAAGCCAGCAACTACTGCTGCTGCTGCTGGGCTAGCCAAGCCTTGAAAGAAGCGTTTATCGGCAATACCAACTTGCGTATTAAATCGCGCTAAACGTAGGGCAGCACCTGCCACATAAACAAAGGCAGCTAACCAACCGAACTTACCGAGCTCAGTTAAGCCCCAGTTGTATGCCACTAACGCCGGCGCCATACCAAATGACACCATATCAGCCATTGAGTCATATTCAGCACCAAAATCGCTTTGCGTATTCGTCATACGCGCAACCCGGCCATCTAATCCATCAAAAACCATAGCAACAAATATAGCTACCGCTGCTGCTTCAAATCTTCCTGTCATTGAAGACACTACTGCAAAAAAGCCTGAAAATAGACCCGCAGTGGTTAATAGATTGGGAAGAAGATAAATCCCTTTTCGCTTTTGTTCAGACATAAGTCCTCATACTTCTATATGTAATGCAGCAATTATTTCATAGATATTGTTTAACGCCTAGCAAAGTAAATTCTACGTATGCGTTATCTATAAATAATAGTGTGCGACTTGGTTTAAGTTTACATGCGCAAACTTATCTAATAACTAGGTATACGCCCACATACCTTTTTTAGCTCACCGTTCAGTTATCATACAAATCCATGTTGAAACTAGCGATACCTTTTACGCCGCCTTAAAAGTTGTACTTCTGCTCAGTAAGAAGAGGTATTCGCGCCCAAGCCCAATTAGGGTTTATAAGGAACACCGCCATGCGCAGTTTATTTAAAAAAGTAGTACTACCATCGCTACTCTTATTCTCATCAACCACAGCAATCTTCGTTGCTGGCAATGCGCAAGCTACCTATCACAACAACCACAATTATTCTTATTGCGGTAGCGGTAGTTCTAATAGTAGTAGCAACCAAAACTCATCCTGTAATTCTGCGTTGGGTGAGCATACTTATGATTTAGTAGAAGACGGGGTTTATCAAAGTACAAATGCCAACGACTCAAATATCAGCATAGATGGTGTCAGTATATCACTTGCCGCCTTTTCTGATACTCAGGGTGTTTACAACGAAACCGTAGTAGGTGCAGATTTAGAGAAAATATCTAATCAATGGGCCTATGGTGTTACCAACAACGACGAAGCAATTTACAGCGGTAACTCTGATCACGCCATAGATAACTTGAATTACAATTATCAAGGTAGTAACGCTGCGTACAGAAGCGGGGCAACCAATGTTGAGAGAGACTACGACTTCGTACTTCTTTCTTTCGACCAAGCTGTAACCTTAACCGGTGCAAGTTTCTCTTGGCTATATGACAGTAACGACAGTCAAATATCTGTTGCAGCATTAGGAAACACTTCAACGCTGACTTCCGGGGTTAATACTTGGAGCGATATAGTTGCAGATGCATTGACGTCAGCATCTTTTGATATAGAGAACTGTGAAACGCTAGATCACCGCGCCGACTTTACCTTTACTGAATCTTCTCAGTATTGGCTTGTTGGCGCTTATAATACCGTTTTCGGTAACATAGGCGGGTATGTAGGTAACGATGCATTCAAACTTGCTAACATAGGTTTTTCCAAAACTGAGACACAAGCGCCCCCCGCCCCTACAGAAGTTACTGAGCCAGGTACGCTAGGACTGCTTATGGCATGTTCATTATTTGTGATGTGGCGCCGTAAGAAAAGCATTTAAAGTTATTAGACTTTAGATCACTGACAAGAGGTTGTACCTGTCAGCTTTTTTTACTACCTCGCAAACCAACCATTAAAACACCATTGAAATCAGAATCTTAACTGTTGGCACAAAAAATGCTTTAGAATCTTTATAGAAATTAAAACATTCTGCATTTGGACCAACGATGAAGTATTTTAAAATATTGTTTCCTGTAGTAGCGATTAGTAGTTTTTCTGTTTTGGCTACAGATTCACATTTAGCAACTGAAACTTTTGATATAGTTAGTAGTAACGGCTCTTTAAATTTTTTTGAAACAACAGATGCTTCACAAAGCCCTACGTCAATTACTATTGATGGTGTTGTAGTTAATGTTGGAATGACTGCATGGTCAGATACCGGTGCCCAGTCAGCGGCCTACAAAGTCAATGGAAATTATTATTTATCCACCCTTGATGGCGATACGGCTTGGGAAGATGAGACGGTACAGTCCGCTAACATAGAGCAGTGGGGTAGTGGTATAGCTATCGCAAACGCAGATAGTACAGGTCTTGGTAAATACGATATAAATGGGAATGGGATTAAGACAAGCCTAGAAGGTGATAGCCACTCAATTGATAATATCAGTGATTATGGAAACCTTGATTTTGACATGGTGTTACTAAGTTTTAGTGAAAGCGTAACATTAACCGGTGCATCAGTGAGTTGGTTAACTGGTAGCAATGGTTCTAATGAAATCACTGTTGCGGGCCTTTCTGAGAACTCTGTTGCGTTATTCGACGGTACTAGCACTTGGACAGATATTGCAGAAAATACAATAGCTGGTGCTGTAGGTCATTTTGGCATTTCTAGCTCAAGCTATGAATCCAATTTTACAGGCCTAGCCTCAGCACAGTACTGGTTGGTTGGTGCATACAATACCTTCTTTGATGATAATGCAGGCTCTTTCAATGGTGTTGGTTTCAAGCTTTCATCATTAGGTATTGAATTAGCCGACGCTACCGCACCACCGCCGGCTCCAACACCAGTTAGCGAGCCAGGTGCATTAGCGCTGATGAGTATAGGTCTTGGTCTTCTTGCTTACCGCCGTAAGCGTCGCGTTTAATTGTTTTAAAACGCAGAGAAAACACGTATCTTTATAAGGTGGCTTAGGCCACCTTTTTTTATGCTATTTTTAAGCTTGTAGCTGGGTAATATTTTAAGGTAATTATGGATTTGGTTAATAATAAGAAAGGTTTTTTCAAGCAAGCCCTTGTCTCGGCTATCGCAACCTCATTTTTTGCATTCAATAGTTTCGCAACAACTTCTGAAGATTATGAAAAAGCACTCTCAGCTTTTAACGAGACGGCTTACGATGAAGCCTATATACACCTAAAAAACAGCTTACAAAAAGATCCCGAAAACCTTGCTGCTAAAATGTTGATGGGTGAAATTTTACTTATTAACGGTTATTTAAACGCAGCTGAATTGGAATTTGTAGAAGCGCTAGAAATGGGCGCCGATATAAATTTATTGGCTGAGTTACTGGGTAATACCTGGCTGTTCATGAACAAGTATCAAAGCATCGTCGATTTCACCGATGTGGACAAGTTATCTGGTGACGCTGAGCGGGAGTGGTTACTGATAAGAGCTACCGCGTGCATTCGACTAGAAGATAATGAATGTGCGCTAAAAGATTACAATACGATTGTGGCCTCTTCACCTAATTTTGTGCCGGCGATAAACGGGCTAGCCTCTATTGCTTTGCAAAACGAAGAATTAGTTGAAGCCAACCAACTTATACAGAACGCTATTTCCATCGAGCCAGAAAACGCTATTTCATGGAGATTAAAAGGACAATTAGCTTACCGCCAGGGCGATAAAGATGCCGCAACTGCTAATTTACAACAAGCGCTTACCTTTAATCGAAACGATCCAATTGCACTTCGTAATTTAGTTGATTTGTATTTGGAAGCCAAAGACTACGACACAGCAAAGTTGTTTGTTGACGAAATTATTGAAGATACCCCAAACGATCCCTTAGCTATCCTGCTGAACAGCTGGTTGCAAAGTAGAGACAACAAAGAAGCCATTGACAATGAAAAGCTAAAAGAGCTGAATGACTTTATGGCGCAGCTCGATCCTGAGTTAATTACCTCTCAGCCGATGTTGCTTTACATCAGTGGTTTAACTAACTTTTTCAATAACAACATGGAAACGGCAGCTAAAGATTTTTCCTCTTATTTGCAAAAAGAGCCCGAAGATTTGCAAGCAGTCCTAATGCTCAGTCAAGTTTATATGGCTACTCAGCAAGACAAACAAGCACTGCTACTTTTAGAACGCTATCAAGAACCTTTAATGGAAAATCCCGACTCTGCACTTATGTTGGGTGATCTTTTCATTCGTCAAAAAAAGGCATTTAAAGCTGAACGTCTGCTTCGAAATTTGGAAGAAAAATATCCTGATGAAGGAAAGCTTCAACTATTCAAAATTAAGTTGATGGCGGCTAGAGGCAAACAAGAGCAAGCCTTATCTATCCTTCAAGAGAACCTGCCAAAATACACACAAAATGCAGGTTTCCTTTTTACTTATTCGTTAATGAATTTGCAAGCAGAACGTTTTGAACCAGCCCTTGAAGGGGCTAACTTGCTAAACAAGCTGTTCCCTGATGAAGCCGAGGTTTATAACTTAAAAGCCGGTATTCTTATTAGGCAGGGGAAACTAGAAGCGGCAAAAGAAAATATCGAAAAAGCACTCGAGCAAAACCCCACCCTCTTTCCTGCAAAGTTTAATTTAGCAGCTACAGAAAGTCGTTTGGGTAATGTTGATGAATCAAACGCGCTGGTAGAAGAGTTACTTATCCTATCGCCACAGCACAGTGAAACTCTAATGTTGAAAGCGTTCAACATGACTAAACAGGGCTATGTAGAACCAGCGAAACAGATTTATCTCGATATACTTACTTTAGACCCATCGAATGTGGGTTCAAGAGAAAGACTGTCATCCTTGTATCAACAGCAAGGTGATACAAAAAATGCGTTGTATCACTTAGATTTACTGTTAAAGGATAACTTCGATAACGCAGAGTACTTACTTCGAAAAGCATCGCTACTCATAAACTCAAAGCAGCGTGCTGAAGCAGAAAAGACGCTCAATATTGTGCGCAACTTTATTAACGATAATCCAAGAGATTTAGTAACGTATTCCGATTTGATACGCTCGCTAGGCAACAATGACCTGTCGCTCAACGCGATGGAGCGGGCATACAATATTTCGCCAGAGAATAGCTTTATTTCTCTACGGTACGCCAGTTTACTGCTCGACTTACAAAACAATACTAAAGCTAAATCACTGTTAAATGGCATGCCAAAAGCAAAAGAGCAAAGTCCAATTTATTGGTATTTGATTGGCCGTTTAGAAGCTAACTTGAACAAAGACAATGCAGCCGTCGATGCTTACCTCAAGGCTCTGGATGTTAATCCAAGCTTTTCTCAAGCTTTCGTTGCCATTTACAATTACGCATTGAATGAAGAGTTTGTAGATACCTTTTTATCTAAATCTAGAGAATTGATAGCAGAAAATGACGCTAATTTGTTAGCAAAAAACCTATTAGCGCAATATTTGTTTTTCATTCGCGATTTTGAAGAATCTACAGCGCTATACAAAGAGTTAGTCGAGAACCCAAATACACTTAATCCAGCTGAGGCTTACAACCGTTTGGCTATTATGGCCGTTGAGGACTCATTAGAAACAGCCCATGCACACGCTAATACAGCCTTCGAACTACAGCCTAATTCAGCCAAAATACTTGATACCTTTGGTCATATAAAAGCATTGCGAGGCGAATATGAAACCAGCCTCAAACTATTACGCGACGCCTTTGCACGTGATGCCAATGATCCTAACATTCGCTATCACTTGGGTTACACATTGGCTAAATTAGGCAGAATTGAAGAAGCAAAAGAAGAATTAACCTTTGCGGTAAATGTGAAACGACCTTTCTTTAAACGTCCTGAAGCACAAAGCCTGCTTGATAGTCTCTAGCTACCTTCATTAACCTTTTCTCACGTTTAAAAAAGCCACACTATCTATCAAGATGTGTGGCTTTGTTTTATCTACACAGTCACTACTGCGGCATAGCTAATCAATCACTGGTTTGAAATCACTAGCTTTTCGTTATCCACATCTATTCTGATAACAGAATCTGGCACCAAATCACCAGAAAGTAACTTTTGTGCTAGCGGATTTTCTATATGAACTTGAATTGCCCGTTTGAGTGGCCGAGCACCATATACTGGGTCGAACCCGGCATCAGCAAGTTTATCCATAGCTGCCCCCGATAAATTAAGCTTATAACCTTTTTCTACTAACCTGGCACGTAGTGCTGCCAGTTGAATTTTGGCAATAGATTTAATTTCGTCTTTGCCGAGAGGATGGAATACCACAATGTCATCAACTCGGTTGATAAACTCAGGGCGGAAATGTTGCCCTACCACCGACATGACTGACGCTTTCATTTCTTCGTACTGACTTTCTTCATGCTGATTTTGAATGATGTCAGAACCTAAGTTAGACGTCATGATCACCACAGTATTTTTAAAATCTACAGTGCGGCCTTGTCCATCGGTCAAACGGCCATCGTCTAACACTTGTAGTAAGATATTAAAAACATCAGGATGCGCTTTCTCTACTTCATCGAGCAAAATAACAGAGTAAGGTTTTCTGCGTACCGCTTCGGTTAAATAGCCGCCTTCTTCATATCCAACATAACCAGGGGGAGCCCCAACTAATCGAGCAACAGAATGACGCTCCATAAATTCCGACATATCAATACGCACCATGGCGTCTTCGGTGTCGAACATGAAACCGGCTAGTGCTTTACATAATTCAGTTTTACCAACCCCTGTTGGGCCTAAAAATAAGAATGAACCGATAGGACGGTTAGGATCCGCAAGACCAGCTCGAGAACGTCTGATTGCATTAGATACAGCCTCAACCGCTTCCCCCTGCCCTACTACACGTTTGTGTAATACATCTTCCATCTTAAGTAATTTATCACGCTCGCCTTCTAGCATTTTAGCGACAGGTATACCTGTCCAACGGGACAATACATCGGCAATTTCAACATCGGTGACTTTGTTTTTAACTAGCTTAGTTTCTCGGGTTTCATTTTCAGATGCCCGCTCTAGCTTCGCTTCTAACTCAGGAATTCTGCCGTACTGAAGCTCAGACATACGATTTAAATCAGATGCTCTGCGCGCAATCTCTAAATCGAGCTTCGCTTGTTCAAGTGCCGACTTAATAGTTTGGGTGCCTTGCATGGCCTCCTTTTCATCAAGCCACACTTTTTCAAAGTCATTGTATTTTACTTCCGCCTGCTCTCGCTCCAGCTCAATCATTTCTAGTCGTTTATGGCTGGCGTCATCAGTCTCTTTCGCCAGCGCTTGTTCTTCCAGTTTCAATTGAATAATACGGCGCTCTAATCTGTCCATATCTTCAGGTTTTGAATCTATTTGAATACGAATACTTGATGCTGCTTCGTCAATCAAATCGATAGCTTTATCGGGTAGTTGCCTATCACTGATGTAACGGTGCGACAACGTAGCTGCGGCTACAATCGCGGGATCGGTAATATCCACCGAATGGTGTAACTCATACCGTTCTTTCAACCCCCGCAAGATAGCAATGGTGTCTTCTACGCTGGGTTCATCTACCACTACCTTTTGGAATCTGCGTTCAAGAGCGGCATCTTTTTCAATATATTGGCGGTATTCATCAAGGGTTGTGGCGCCCACACAGTGCAATTCACCTCGGGCTAAAGCCGGTTTTAACATATTCCCCGCATCCATAGCGCCGTCGCCTTTGCCGGCACCAACCATGGTGTGTAATTCGTCGACGAATAAAATAACGCGGCCTTCTTCTTTAGCCAATTCATTGAGTACAGCTTTAAGGCGTTCTTCAAATTCTCCGCGATATTTTGCGCCCGCCACCAGCGCCCCCATATCAAGGGAAAGTACCCGTTTATTCTTAAGGCCCTCTGGTACTTCACCGTTGATAATACGCTGGGCTAAGCCTTCAACAATGGCGGTTTTACCTACCCCAGGCTCACCGATTAACACGGGGTTATTTTTAGTTCTACGTTGCAAAACCTGCACTGCACGACGGATTTCATCGTCGCGACCGATAACAGGGTCTAACTTGCCTTGTTCTGCGCGCTCGGTTAAATCGGTGGTGAATTTTTCCAATGCTTGGCGCACGTCTTCTGCATTAGGATCGTTTACAGTTTGCCCGCCTCGCATGGAATCGATAGCGTTTTCTACGTTATCTTTGGTAATGTTAAGCTGCTTTAAAATTTCGCCTAACCGACCGTTATCTTGAATAGCGGCAAGTACGAAAATTTCAGAAGTAATATATTCATCTTTACGCTGCTGAGCGATTTTGTCGCAAAGGTTAAGCAAAATGCCACTTTGTTTACTTAGCTGAACATCTCCGCCAATGCCATCTACGCTAGCAATACGGTCAACCGCTTCACTTAACGCCGAGCGCAGCGCATTCACATTTACATTAGCTTGGTCGAGTACGGGGCGCACCGAGCCGCCTTGCTGATTCAGCAAAGCCGTCATTAAATGTACAGGTTCAATATATTGATGATCGCGCCCTAGCGCTAAAGATTGAGCATCCGAAATGGCAAGTTGGAACTTATTGGTGAATCTGTCTAATCGCATGGCTAAACCCTAATAATGTCAAAATACCCTATGCATTAGTTATGGGAGCTTATTGAATGAGATTCAAGAGAAACGATTAAAGTTTCGTAAACCTTTGATTTAGCGCAAACCTATTACACTTACCATTCGACCGGTAGACGGCTTGCCTTGGTGGGTGGCTCTGCGGTGAGAATAAAACTGTTTTTCGTTGCAATAGGTGCAAAGCTGACTATTGATAATAGTACCAACATCGAGCGATGCCAACTGCTGAGCAGCAATGGCGGGTAAATCCAATTGAAACTTAGTGGGTATATCACTTTGGCATATTGCTGATGGATAATCCGCAAAGCGTTGTGCTAACGACGCGTCTACTTCATAGCATTGCTGACAAATAGCGGGTCCAATCCAAGCCATTAAATCTGAAGCTTGGCTTGAAAAGTGGTTTACTGTGCGGCTAATAATTGCAGACTCAAGCCCCTTCCATCCGGCATGCACGGCAGCCACTTCCTTACCCGCATTATCACAAATAAGGACAGGTACGCAGTCGGCCGTCATGACTGCACAAAAATGCGAAGTACTTGTGGTAAAAGCTGCATCGCCTTCTGTCTGGGTAGAAGGCAACGTAATAACATGATTACCGTGAACCTGATTTAACCACGTAATAGCATTGGCATAGGGCAAACCGGCACGATTTAATGCCACGGCTTTTGTGTCATCACCCACATGGTCACCAATATTGCACTGGGCATACTCCCCACGACTGGCACCTGGGTTATCGAGGTCACAGCCACTACCATCGCGGGTAGTGGTGTAAGCAACCACGTTATTAGGGCTATTCCATTGGGGCGTTATCATACCGAGTTCCGAGATGCAGTAACCATTATTCGTGATTCAGACATACCAGTTACACTGACTAAATCATATCCTCAGGATTTTCTTTAGAGTCTAAGCGTACCGCCGCTAATAAGTCTTGCATATCTTGCGGCAGTGGCGCTTGCCATGTCATCCACTCTTCCGTTTCTGGATGATATAAAGAAAGTTGCGCTGCGTGTAAAGCCTGACGCTGGAAACCCCGTAACGTGTTAACAAAGTCATCAGATGCACCTTTCGGTAAGCGAGGTCTGCCACTGTAGGTAGGGTCGCCTAGTAACGGATGCTTAATGTGGGCCATATGCACACGAATTTGGTGGGTCCTGCCTGTTTCCAGCTTTAAACGCAAATGCGTATAAGCACGAAACTTCTCGATAACACGAAAGTGAGTTACTGCAGGTTTACCATTTTCACGCACGGCCATATGTGTACGCTTAGTTGCATGGCGGCCAATAGGCTCATCCACTACACCACCCGCTACCATAGTACCCATTGCAACGGCTTCATACTCTCGGCTCATCACCCGCGTTTGAAGCTGGTCTACTAGGTGGGTTTGTGCTGGTAAGGTTTTCGCTACTACCATCAAGCCAGTTGTGTCTTTATCTAAACGGTGCACTATACCGGCACGAGGCACTTTATCGATGTCAGGAACATGATTAAGCAATGCGTTAAGCACGGTGCCACTTGGATTGCCCGCACCAGGATGAACCACTAAGTCAGCAGATTTGTTAATGACTAAAATATGTTCATCTTCATAAACAATATCCAATGCAATATCTTGCGCTTGGCTCGTGACCTGTATTTCTATTTCAGCACTAACAGTCACCACTTCATCCATTTGCATTTTATGGCGTGGTACTGTGATAACCTGTCCATCAACGGACACATTTCCGCCTTGGATCCAAGTTTTTAGCTTAGAACGTGAATATTCAGGGAACAAATCAGCTAAAACCTGATCTAACCGAAGACCAAAGTGCTCAGCCCCTGTGGTTGCTTCTAATTGTAATGTGTTGTCCGACTCTGTCATAACACCGATTATTAAGTGTAAAAAGGGTATTATAACAAGCTTTCAATAGGTACACTGCGTTGTTTACGAATTTGTATGGTTTTTATCATCGCGAGTACGTTAGAATAAGTGAACATGAGCTTAGACAGCGAAGTAATCAATACTGTTTAGCAGGAAAAAAGAACTATTATGAAATCAATTCGATTACTAGCACCTGTGTTATTAGGTGCGATGGTATCTGTCGCAGGCTGTAGTAGCTCCTCCGACGAAGAAGAAAAAGCCGTAATGGCTAATATGGGTGCGCAACAGCTATATAACCGAGCCAAGCAAAGTATGGAAGTAGGTAACTTCAGTGCTGCAGCCCAGACATTAGGCGCGTTAGACTCTCGCTATCCATTTGGTCCGCTTTCGCACCAAGTACAATTGGACCTTATCTACAGTTACTACAAATCAGGTAAAAGTGATGAGACGTTGGCCACTATCGATAGGTTTATTCGTCTTAATCCAAACCACTCAGATGTTGATTATGCCTACTATATGCGCGGCCTGACCAACATGGAGTCTGACAGTAACCTGTTTCAAGATTTAATGAACATTGATAGGACTGACCGAGATCCTTCGAAATCTCGTCAGGCTTTTGAAGATTTCAGACGCTTAATGCAGCAATACCCTGACAGTAAATATGCTGCAGACGCTCGCAAGCGCATGCTTCATATTAAAGACAGGCTTGCACGATATGAAATTGCTATTGCCCGCTTCTACATGCGCAGACACGCTTATGTTGCAGCAGCTAACCGTGGTAGATATGTTATCGAGCACTTCCCTGAAAGTACGCAAATTCAGCAAGCGCTTGAAATCATGGTGTCTAGTTACGAGCAGTTAGGGTTGGACGATTTACGTGGAAATGCAATGAAGACATTGAAGCTAAACTTCCCTGAAAGTGATTTTATTAGCTAAAGATGCTAATAACGTTATCAAAAAAGCGCAGTTCATTAAGAACTGCGCTTTTTTTTGATTTTAAACTTTTACAGAGGAAATATTTGGATGCTGCTATTGCGAAAGGTTAGCGAAAAAAAAGATGACTAAACGGATTGAGAAGGCGCGCTATACCAGAAGTAAAATGCAAGGGCTGATCGACAATAGTAAAAACCAAGCAACCTTGGGTGTTATCTGAACGAGGTGTGTGGGTATTTTGCCCATCCATGAAAATAAAATCGCCAGAGTCGTAGTTGTTGAGCCCATCACTGAATTCGCCGTTAATGACTAACGTATATTCGGTGCCTCGGTGGGTATGTTCGGGCACACTCCCCCCCTTACCCATATAGATAAAGTTAGCAACACCTTGGCTACCTAAATCTACTGGTGCCTGCCACAACTTCCCTACCAAGCTAGACCAACCTCCTGTCTTCTCTATATATCGCTGAAGTGTTCTTGGAAGGACAAAGTTTCTACCATCAAGCTCAATAGAACCTTTAGCGGCGATGCTAACTTGAGTGCTTTCGCGTTGTTTGCGGTTGGGCTGCTTTTGCTTTTCACCAGTATCCGCTTCGACGGATGATGGCGATTGGGTAATTTGCGCAATCATTGCGCTATAATCAGCTTTAAGATCAACTTGCTTAAAACCATTATCTTCTAGTAATGAACCAGCAAGGCGCTCGGTCTCTTGCTCCACAAACCGCTGACATGTGCTACACATATCACAGTGTGCGGAAACCATCAGCGAAACGGCCGGCGATAAATCCCCGTCCACAAATGAAACAAGTTGTTGAGCACTCGGGTGGAACCTAATCATTACTCTGCAACATACCTTTTAGTCTTTGAAGTGCCAAACGGGTTCTTGATTTAACTGTACCCAAAGGAATATCTAATTCATCAGCGACTTCTTGCTGTGATTTACCATCAATATAAATTGCTTCGATTACTGCTTTTTGTTTTACAGGAAGCGATTCAAACAAATAACCAATTTGTTCTAATGTAACTTGTTCATCAAGAGGTGCTTCGTTTAAGTCTGCAGTTTGTTCACACAATACTGGCCATAAATCATCAGAACACACATCTTCTTTTCGATTTTGAAGCTTACGAAGCATATCAAAACGAATGTTTCGAGCGATAGTGAAAATCCACGTAGATGGCGAACCTTTTTCCGCATTAAACAAATGCGCTTTTTGCCACACGTTCGACATGGTGTCTTGGACTAACTCCATAGCAAGGGCTTCGTTACCCATCTGCTTTAAAGCATATGAACGAAGTCTTGGAGCAAAGTAATTAAAAACTCGCGCAAAAGACGCTTTACAACGCTTTTGGGCAACTTCTACTAGGTAATCTGACATCTCAACCGCGCATTCTTTCGGTTTAATCGTACTCTTACTTTGTTCTAAAGGAATTCCAACTAACATAAGGTTTCGTCCGTTTATCCGATTCGATTAATATAGTTTACAAACAAACGATGAAAGAAGTTCGAAAAAATCGCCAAATCCACATTACAATTGTTTAATGGAATTTAAGAAGTTATCTCTTAATTCGTCTTATCGAATTAAAGCACAAAGATAGTTAAGTAAGTTCTTGTCACCACCTTTATTAAGAAACTGCTGCTTTTGTCCACCATCAACAGGTAACAATTCAAGCCACCGTCTTAACACCCATGTAGGGTCGTCAAACCGGGTTTCGTCGTAAAGTGATGCTATCTCCGTATACTTCGCAAAAATTTCTTTCAAACGCTCATTTATAGGCGCTAATTGCTGAGGTGATATTTCGCAGTTCCAAGGCGATACAGAACGACAATGGCCTGTACGTAACCCGTCTGATTCAACTGCTACATCAGTTACCTCAACTAACTCTAATCCAGCAACCTTTATGCCAAGCAAGCCGTCATCAAGTAAATCGAAGTCGACAACCTTAGCGTAGGTACCAATCGGATAAATATGTTCATTACGGGATTTATCACCTGATGCGTTGAGCATACACATCACAAACCCTTTGTTTTCAGCGCATGCCTGCTTAACCATGCGCGTATATCTGGGTTCGAAAATACGTAATGCCATGCGTCCTTCTGGAAGCAAGTGGGCAGATAATGGAAATAGTGGAATCGGTGTATTACTCATAAACTCTTAACTCTTTTGGTCATAAGCAATTACGCCACTGTGAACAAATTGGATCGCTAGGGAAAAAATTTCACACTTTAGTCTAGGGACAATGATCCTACGCGCCGCTTTATTTGTAGAATGACTATATTAAGAAAACGTTAACTAACTCGGTTACGCTTGGAATAATAGAACGACAATCAAAATAGCGTGTATAGTAGTTACCAACATACTTTAACGAGTATTAGCAATAGTAACAAAGAGTTACATAGCTGTTTTACGTTAGCAAATTAACAAAGTGAAGAAGTAATGACTGTATTAGATAGATTCTCAACCATGTACGCCGATATATGCCAAATCACTTTAGATGACTTATCCGATATATATGCTTCCAACGTTACATTTGTTGACCCTATCACTACCCACCATGGCCTAGATGATGTTCAGAAGTATTTTGCAAACTTGCTCGAGCAAGCCGAGCGTTGTCAGTTTGACATATCGATGATTGCGCCAGTGAGTAGTAACAGTGTGACTCATATTGTTAACTGGACGATGAACCTCAAACTTAAACAAAGTGACAAGCTGATAACCGTAGATGGGAACACCCAACTAACGGTAAAGGATGACATTATTGTTTATCACAAAGATTATTATGATTTAGGGGAAATGGTATATGAACACATTCCTCTGTTAGGCTTCTTTGTGAAGAAAATTAAAAAGAGGTTAGCGAAATGAAGACATTACTCATTACAGGCGCCACCTCGGGTATTGGCAAAGCATTAGCACTTCATGCAGCAGAAAAAGGCTATCAGGTAATTGCATGCGGAAGAAACCAAGGTGTTCTAGATGAACTGGCCTCGAAACCAAATATTAAGCCGCTCAAATTTGATGTCACTTCTCTTGAAGATGCAAAACAGGCGCTACACAACGTAAAGTGCGATGTTGCTATTTTAAATGCAGGCACCTGCGAATATGTAGATATTGATGAATTCGAGTCAGATATGTTTAGACGCGTTTTCGAGACCAACTTTTTTGGGGTAGTTCACTGTGTAGAGGCGCTAATTCCTTCATTAAAGAGAGGAAATAAGCTAGTCATCGTGGATAGTATGGCTCGCCTTCTCCCGTTTACCCGTTCTCAGGCTTATGGGGCGAGCAAGGCAGCCCTTCACTATTTTACGAAAAGCTTAGAGGTAGATTTACACGACCGCGGTATAAAGGTTCAAGCGGTATCACCAGGCTTTGTCGAAACCCCTCTTACTGACAAAAATGACTTTGATATGCCAATGAAAATTACGGCCACTGAAGCGGCGGAGTCTATGCTCAAAGGTATTGAAACCGACAAGCAAACCGTTTTTTTCCCCCGCATGTTTGGCCTCATACTTCGGTTTATGCATATTTTACCGGTTGGATTACAAAAAAAATTATCACTATCAATGCGAGAAAAGCAGTAGAGCACAATAACAATGACAAAAAATGTAGCGATTATTGGGACAGGCATTTCAGGCCTGACTTGCGGGTATTTGTTAAATGAAACGGCTGATATAACGGTTTATGAGGCCAATGATTACATTGGAGGGCACACCGCCACTAAGAAAATCAATGATGATGGCATTGAACGAAATATCGATACCGGTTTCATTGTATTTAATGATTGGACCTACCCTAGATTTATAAAGCTGATGAAGCAACTTGATGTTGCATACCAACCTACCGAGATGAGCTTTTCTGTTACCAGTAAGAAAGCTAACATCGAGTACAATGGCAATACGATTAACAGCCTATTTGCACAGCGTAGAAATATACTACGCCCGAGGTTTTGGCGCATTGTACGCGACATTCTGAAGTTTAATAAAGCTTGTAAAGCTTTTGTCGCCGAGAAGAGAGACACTTCTTCAATGACACTTCAAGATGTTATTAACGAGCTAAAGTTAAGTGATGACTTTGCGCGCTACTATATTTTGCCCATGTGCGCCGCTATTTGGTCTGCAAGTCTCGCCCAAACTAGGCAGTTCCCGCTGACTTTCTTTCTTCAGTTTTTTAACAACCACGGTTTACTCAATATAAGTGACAGGCCACAGTGGTATACCATTAAAGGTGGCTCTAGCACTTATATCCCTCCGTTAATCGCCAGTTTTCAAGACAAGATAAAGCTATCATGTGGCGTTACTAATGTTAAGAAAGTGGGTGATACGTGGCAGGTTACTGACACATCTGGCGCTCAAGCCATATTTGATCACGTTATTTTTGCTTGTCATAGCGACCAAGCATTGGCCATGCTAGATACCCCCACCGACGCTCAGCAAGCTGTGTTGGGCGCCATTGGCTTTGCTGAAAACGATGTCCTCATGCACAAAGATACAAACCAACTTCCTAAGCGCAAGCTTGCATGGGCAAGTTGGAATTACCGCTTAAAAGACGATGCTGACGAGGAAGAAAGACCGGCTTCGGTGACTTACGATATGAATATTCTCCAGCGATTAGACGCAGCTAATACCTACTGCGTCACCCTTAATAACACGGATGAAATTGATACAAGCGCGGTATTGGGTAGCTATCAATATGCGCATCCTCAATTTAGTGAAGTTATGGTGAACGCACAACAGCGCCGAAGCCAAATATGTGGTGTGGATAATCTGCATTTTTGCGGCGCCTACTGGTATAACGGCTTCCATGAAGATGGTGTGCACAGCGCATTAGATGTATGCGAGCGATTTGGAGTTAACCTTTGATGGATAGCGCTATTTATGAAGGAAAGGTGTATCACGAGCGCTTTTCACCTACCCAACATAAGTTCGACTATCATATTTATTTGTTCTGGATAAAATTAAACGAAGTCGATGCATTGCCAGCAGCCTTGAAACACTTCTCTGTTAATTCAAAAGCGAGAGTGCGCTTCAAACGTGAAGATTACTTAGGTGATAGCAACACGCCATTAGACCAAAGCGTACTAGAAAAAATGAACAGTTTAAGTGAGGATACCTTAAGCGGTGATGTATATATGCTTGGGCAGCTTCGTATGTGGGGAATGTATTTCAGCCCAGTTAATTTTTACTATTTAAAGGGTAAAGACGATGCCTTTACCCATGTATTAGCAGAAGTCAGCAATACCCCTTGGAATGAGCGGCATTACTATTTGGTAGATTTAGCCGTGCAAGCAGATACACCAAAAGCGTTCCACGTATCGCCGTTTAACCCCATGGACATGACGTACAAATGGCGAATAACACAACCTAGCCAACGCCTATCATTAACGATGGACTGTGTTCGAGGCGAAAAAGAGTTCAATGCTGGAATTAATTTAACACGGCTTTCATTAGATAATGCGAATCTAAGTCGGGTTATGAAACGTATACCTAGTATGACCATTAGAACAATGATTGGCATATATTGGCAGGCGTTAAAGTTACTTATAAAGCGTACGCCACTTTATAACCACCCTAAGAAAAGTCAGGAATAATAACAACATGTCTTCCGGTGAATCTGTATTTAGTACCCCTTCAGAAGCGTCTCTTTTAGACAAGGTTTGTAGGCGCACATTTTTAAAGTGTTTAGAGAAACTTCCACATGGTTCACTTACCATTATGGAAAATGGCAGCACAATTGCTTCAATGGGTAACCCCAATGACGATTTACACGCTACGATTAATTTCAAAGACGTAAAGGCGTATCGCCAGTTATTATTGGGCGGTAGCGTGGGTGCAGGTGAAGCCTATATGGATGGCCTGTGGGAAAGCGATAATGTAACGGCAGTTGTACAAATATTTGCGCGTAACCTATCTACCCTTGATGCTTGGGAAAACAAGTTCAAGTGGATTTCCATGCCGATTCTGAAAATTCAGCACTTTGCCCGCCGTAATACTCAAGATCAAGCCAAGAAAAACATTGAAGCCCATTACGATTTGGGTAATAAACTTTACACTCGTTTTCTTGATAACACCATGATGTATTCATCGGCTATTTATCCTGATGTGAATGCCAGTTTAGAAGAAGCGCAAAATCACAAACTTAAAACAATTTGTGACAAGCTTCAGTTAACCGAAAGTGACCATCTTTTAGAAATAGGCACTGGCTGGGGTGGTTTAGCGGTATATGCAGCCAAGCATTGTGGTTGTAAAGTGACCACCACAACTATCTCTGAAGAACAGTATGCGTGGGCAGAGCAGTGGATTGAGCGCGCACAAGTGTCTGATAAAGTCACCTTGTTGAAAAAAGATTATCGCCTGCTAGAAGGTAAGTACGACAAGCTGGTTTCAATTGAAATGATTGAAGCTGTAGGAAAAGATTACTTAGGTAACTTTTTTGAGAAGTGTTCATCGCTGCTTAAAGACGATGGGCTAATGTTGCTACAATCCATCACCATTGATGATAGACGTTACGAAAGTTACGCCAGCAGTGTGGACTTCATTCAAAAATACATTTTCCCTGGTGGATTCCTTCCCTCACAGTATCAGTTAAACGCTCATTTAAAGCGCTATAGCGACATGATGATTAGAGACCTGCATGATATCGGATTAGATTACGCTCAAACCCTTAATCATTGGTACGAAGCCTTTATTAGCGCCAAAGAAGCATTACTCAACGATGGTTATGATGAACGTTTTATGCGTATGTGGATTTACTATTTAAAATACTGTGAAGGCGGTTTTTTAGAAAGAACCATTAGTACGGTGCAATTGGTAATATCTAAGCCACATCACAGGGAGGCACTGCAACGTTAGTTGCCTATAAAAAACAACGTTAGTTGACTATAAAAACCCACGTTAATTGCCTATAAAAGACAACTTCAAACTAAAAGGGCGAATCATTGATTCGCCCTTTTTGATTTTGTATTTTGCTTAGCAACCTATTCATCAACCACTGATATAGGTTGAGAAGTCATTGGTTTACCTTGATTGATATTAATCTCTACCCGTCTGTTCCGTGCTCTATCCGCCGGTGTTGTTGCATCTTCCACCATGGGGTCGGTATCGGCCTTGCCGACTACAGACATTCTGCTTTCATCGAACCCCGGCGCTGTTCGCATGGCTTCAGCTACGGCTACGGCACGCTGAGACGATAAATCCCAATTAGAACGATAGAGTTCATTAGCAATGTGTTGTCCGTCACTATGCCCTGAGATTTCTATTTCCCCTGGAACGTCTGCTAATAACACACCAATTTTGCGTAAAATAGGCTGAAATTGAGGTTGTAAAAATGCAGAACCGGCAGAAAATGAACCGTTCTCTCTAATGCGAATAGTCAACTGCTGACCTAAAGATTCCAATTCTACTGCGCCATCGAGAATTTGCTTTTGTAACTGCTGCGCTACTTTTTTCATTAACTCAGCAGTTTGTGTTTGATCTGAACTTTGCGACTCTGAGGACGACTGATCGGTGGCGGTTTGTTGTGACTGCCCCCCTCGCTGCTCACCCCTTTGCTTCTGCCTACCGCCGGATGAATCTTCGTCACCCGCTTGGAACTCTAGCATCTGCTGAGTCATTTCGATTGTTTGTTGCTGAATAGTGTCGATGGGCGACGGATCTGGACGACCAGGCCTAAACTCCATCGCAATAACACTCGTCCCTTTTGGGATGTCTTTCACTTCAATTTTGTTTTGCACACCAAAGGCAAACTTCATTGAGCCGGCGATTTGCTTGAACTTCAGTACATCCATTTCTGAAAATGAGAGCAAGAGTACAAAGAAGCACATGAGCAACGACATCAAATCAGCAAAGGTCCCCATCCATGCAGGAAGCCCTTCGGGAGGACATTTTGGGCACTCTTCTTCAGCCATTATTCGTCCTCAGCGCCCGTACCGCGTTTACTTGCCGCCAGATAATTTTTCAATATACCTTCGATAACACGCGGGTTTTGCCCATCGGCAATCCCTACAATGCCATCGAGCACTAACATTTGGTTAAGCTTTTCTTCTTGTGCGCGGTTTCCGAGCTTTACCGCCATGGGTAGGCAAATAATGTTGGCAAGAAATGCACCATACAAGGTGGTTAATAGTGCTACCGCCATTGCTGGCCCAATTGATTTAGGATCATCCATGTTAGAAAGCATGGCCACCAGACCAATCAGAGTTCCAATCATTCCCATTGCTGGTGCGATATCACCCATGCCTTTAAAAATGGTGGCACCAAACTCGTGTCGCTCGGTGGTCATAGAGATATCTTTCGCTAAGGTTTCTCTGACCACTTCTATGTCGTGACCATCAACTAACATGTCTACGCCTTTTTGCATAAACGGATTGTCTATTTCAGCTTCTTCTAATGCAAGAAAACCGCCTTTACGCGCTGCATCTGCCATCTCAACAATTTTTTCAATAAGATCTTCAGGCGTATCAATTTTGAACATGAATGCTTTGCCTGCAATTTTACCTGCACCAAAGAACTGCCCTAAAGTGTATTGGGATAAAATAACGAAAAGGGTGCCACCAAATACGATCAAGATAGACGGTACGTTGATGAACATGGCAATACTGCCACCCATAACCATGGCCATTACTACAAAGCCGATGGCGCCCAACATACCTATGACGGTTGCTAAATCCACTCACTCTTCCTCATTTTTTGCAGACGCTGCATACTATTACTCGTATTCTATCGGCATTGTATAGAATTTCTATAACAAGATTATCGCAAATTGCCTTAATTATTGTATACATAATGAGGTTAGTCGAACTTTAGGCGGTAGTTTTTAATACAAAGAGTTGCTTCACAAAACGTTATCATAGATAGCTGCAATAGGGCATATATTGACAAACCATTTGACCCTTTGGCTACCCTCAGTTAATGTGCGCGTAATCCAAAAAACGCCTAAAAATGAGTGCGATTGTGACGAAAGTGACGAAAAAGACAAATTCTCCCTCGTTTGAGGAAACCCTTACCGAATTAGATGCAATCGTTAATGAGATGGAAAACGGTGAGTTGCCATTAAACGTTGCACTAGAAAAATTCGAGCGAGGCATAGCCCTTTCCCGCGAAGGTCAGAAATCGTTAGAGCAAGCCGAGCAAAAAGTTAAAATTTTGCTTAATGAGCAAGGCGAAAGCGCATTACACCCTCTTCCTGAAGACGAGCAACCTTAAGCCTCGTGTCGCAACAAACAGGTATAGTATGAATTTCACTGCATTGCATCAGCAAGTTAAGCAGCAGACCGATACGTCGTTAAATACGCTTATTGATGACCTTCCCCACGACGCGCCGCGGCTTAAAGAAGCAATGCGTCACGCGTTGTTGGTGGGAGGAAAGCGTATGCGACCTTTACTGGTTCAAGTTATCGGCAACACCCTGGATGTGCCTAAAGGCGATCAAATGGCTATTAGTATGGCCATTGAGTGTGTGCATGCTTACTCGCTTGTACATGATGACTTGCCAGCCATGGACGATGACGATTTGCGTCGCGGCCAGCCGACTTGTCATATTGCATTCGATGAAGCCACCGCAATATTAGCCGGTGATGCATTGCAAGCGCTTGCTTTTAGCACGTTGGCAGATGCGCCTTTAAGTGATTTCGCAACCAATAAACGTGGCGAGTTACTTTCTGTGTTAGCCCGCGCCGCTGGCTATCGCGGTATGTGTGGCGGGCAAGCAATCGATTTAACCAGCACGGGTGAAGAAATAAGCCTTGAGCAGCTTAAGCGACTGCACAATTTGAAAACCGGCGCCCTACTTCGTGCATGTGTTGAAATGGTTTCTATTGTTTCTCAAGACCTTGATAGCAACAGTAAAGCAGACTTATTAGCTTATGCCGACGATATTGGTCTTGCATTTCAAGTCCAAGATGACATTCTTGACGTAGAAGGTAATAGTGAGCAATTAGGAAAGCCAGCAGGCTCTGACATTGCTTTGGGTAAGAATACCTTTCCTGCCAAACTTGGCATTGAAGGTGCAAAACGAGAACTTGATAAGCTGCATCAGAATGCCCTTCAAGCCTTGGCTCGTTTACCCTACAATACAGACAGTTTAATTGCGTTTAGCGAACTATTGGTAAAACGAGACCATTAGTTCTGCAACCATGTTGAAAAAGATAATAAATAATGAGTTTAGACCTCCAACATTACCCCACGCTTGCTATTGCGCAAACGCCGGATAAGTTAAGACAGTTACCGCAAGAGAAATTGCGTGAGTTGTCAGATGAATTACGAGAATATTTACTAAATAGTGTAAGCCAAACCAGTGGACATTTTGCGTCGGGCTTAGGCACGGTCGAGCTTACTGTGGCCTTACATTATATTTATAACACGCCTATCGACAGATTGATTTGGGATGTGGGTCATCAGGCCTACCCCCATAAAATTCTTACGGGTCGCGCTAAGCAAATGTCGACGATTCGACAAAAAGACGGCTTACACCCCTTCCCTTGGCCTCCTGAGAGCGACTACGACACTTTTGCTGTAGGCCATTCGTCTACGTCTATCAGTGCTGCACTTGGCATGGCGGTTGCCGCCGAGCAAGAAGGCAAAAACCGTAAAGTGGTTGCCGTAATTGGTGATGGTGCGATTACCGCGGGCATGGCATTTGAAGCGATGAACCATGCTGGTGACATCAATAAAGATATGGTTGTGGTGTTAAACGACAACGAAATGTCTATTTCTGAAAACGTAGGTGCGCTTAATAGTCACCTAGCTCGCTTATTAACGGGTAATGTTTTCAACTCTATTCGCGATGGCTCTAAAAAACTATTAAGCAATGTACCGCCTATCAAAGAATTCGCTAGTCGCGCAGAAGAGCACCTTAAAGGTATGGTAGTGCCCGGCACAATCTTTGAAGAGCTTGGCTTTAATTACATAGGCCCTATTGATGGCCATGATGTAGATGCCGTTGTAGATACCTTGCGTAATATGCGCAAATTTAAAGGTCCGCAACTGCTTCACGTGGTCACTAAGAAAGGTAAAGGGTACGCCCTTGCTGAAAAAGACCCGATTAAATTCCACGCGGTGCCTAAATTTAACCCTGCCGATAACGCGTTGCCAAAAGCGAAGCCTTCAGCGCCAACTTTTTCTGCTATTTTTGGCGATTGGTTGTGCGATATAGCAGCGCAAGATCCTAAATTGATGGCGGTAACGCCTGCCATGCGTGAAGGTTCAGGCATGGTCGCGTTTTCGCAGCAATACCCTGATCAGTATTTCGATGTAGCCATTGCAGAACAACATGCGGTTACCTTTGCTGCGGGCTTAGCCAAAGACGGGTGTAACCCAGTAGTTGCGATTTATTCGACCTTTTTACAGCGTGCCTACGATCAGCTTATTCACGATGTGGCGTTGCAAGACTTGCCTGTTTTATTTGCCGTTGACCGAGCCGGTATTGTGGGGGCTGATGGCCCCACCCACCAAGGTGCGTTTGATATTGCCTTTTTACGCTGCATACCAAATATGATTGTGATGGCACCATCTGATGAAAATGAATGCAGACAAATGCTTTATACAGGTCATAAAGCACAAAAACCTGCGGCGGTACGCTACCCTCGCGGTGCTGGAATGGGCATTACCCCTGACACCGCAATGACCGAGTTACCTATTGGTAAATCGAAGGTTAGCCGCGCTATTACCGGCAAGCCATCGAAAAAAGCAGCCATATTGAATTTCGGCACACTCTTACCTAATGCATTGGCAGCTGCCGAAGCTATTGATGCTACGGTTATTGATATGCGCTTTGTTAAGCCGCTCGACGGCCAGGCTATTGAGAAAGCGGCGGCAGAACACGATTTGCTTATTACCTTAGAAGATGGCTGTATAGCCGGCGGAGCAGGCTCTGGTGTGCTTGAGTACTTGCAACAGCAAGGTATTATGAAACCTGTTCGTACATTAGGGCTTCCAGACAGCTTTGTTTTACAAGGTACGCAACAGGAAATGTACAAAGAGCATGGACTAGATATCGAAGGTATTACCTCCACACTTAGAAGCTTACTGAGCTAGCGGTTTGCTTTCACTCTCGCTCAATAGCCTTTAAAAACAAAAAGCCCGCAGTTGCGGGCTTTTTAATATGTACAAATTTTGCGTATTATTGCACGAACTTATCTTCGTCCAATTTAAAACAAGGTGGTAAATGCCGGCCACATCATCATCATAATATGTAAACACGCACACGCCATAGCCCCAGCCACTATATCATCAAGCATAATGCCTGTACCGCCGTGTAAGCGCTTATCGATAGGCCCTATTGGCCAAGGTTTTAAAATATCGAATATGCGAAACAGCACAAATCCTGCTAGCAAAGACGGTGCAGTAATAGGTACAAATAAGAAGGTAATAAACATACCTGCCACTTCGTCCCACACAATAGAACCGTGATCATGCACCTGCATATCATCAGCGGTTTTCCCGCACAGATAAATACCAAAAATAGAGGCGAAAACAGTGAAAGCGATAAATACCATCACTGGCATATTTGCCGACAATATAAGTAGTGGTATTGCTGCCGCAGAACCAAAGGTCCCAGGCATTAAGGGGATAAGGCCACTACCAAAACCAAGTGCTAAAAAGTGCACTGGATTTTTCATGCTAATTCTAGCGCGATATTCTTTTTGCATAAAATGCTCTATTAGCTTCTAGAAAGTATGTTCGTAGCCATTTTCATTGGTTGGCGTAAACGGCTGATTGTCTTTAAGCAAAGACAACTGCCCCACCTGCCCAGTAAGCTGACCAATACAGGTGGCTTTCACACTACTGCCGCCCATCGAGGTTTCAAAGTTACCTCGCTGTTCTTCGCCTACGGTAAAGATGAGCTCATAGTCGTCGCCTGCTGACAGTGCATATTCAATCGCTTGAGCATTATCTACGGCGCTGGTTAACGCTCTCGATAAAGGAAGCTTATCAACATGTACATTGGCACCACAGCCTGATGCTTTCAATATGTGGCCTAAATCAGAGATTAATCCATCAGACACATCAATACATGAGGAAGCAATACGACGAAGTGCCGTACCCATTGCTACTCGAGGCGTAGGGTAATAATGACGATTAATAAGCACATCTCGTGCTTCACCGGCCACATTAAGTTTATCCTGCAGAATATCCAAGCCAGCACCTGCATCGCCTAAGGTGCCTGTAACATAAACCCAATCACCGGGTTTTGCATTACTGCGGGTCAGTTCGGAACCTGGTGGTATAAACCCTTGCGCCGTAATGGTCATGGCCATTGGGCCCTTAACGGTATCGCCACCAATTAACTGCACAGAATAATATTGTGTAAGCTCGTACAAACCATCTACGAACTCGCTAAGCCATTCATCATTCACTGTTGGCAGCGACAGCGATAAGCTGATCCAAGCAGGTTCAGCGCCCATGGCAGCTAAATCGCTTAAATTCACCGCTACGGTTTTATACGCCACTGACTTTGCCGGCGCATCTTCTAAAAAGTGCACTCCAGCTACCAAGGTGTCTGTAGTAACGGCAAGTTGTTGGTTACTAGGAACGTTAGTTACGGCACAATCATCGCCAATACCAATAACAACGTCTTTACGAGTATGGCCGCCATCAGAGAAGTAACGGCCGATAAGATCAAATTCTTTCACGATAGTCTATTAAACCCTTTGTGACATCCAATGCCACTGGACAAGGTTAATCGCGTTCGTCTTTACGCAACGAGCGAACCGCTTTATCAAGCGCACCATTGATGAATTTATGACTTTCTTCGGCCCCAAAAGACTTCGCAAGTTCAATCGCTTCATTAATAATTACGCGATAAGGCACATCCTTACGCTCTGTAAGTTCCAGTGTCGCAATGCGTAAAATAGCCTTTTCGATTGCATCTAGTTCTTCAGGCAAACGACCTAGGTACGGCTTAATAGTCGTATCTAAGTGGCTAGCGCTATGCGCCACACCGCGAAGCAGTGCCTGAAAATAAGCCATATCAACTTTCTTCATATCGTTACTGGTCGCAAGCGCCAGTTCAATTTGTTGAATATCGTTATGACTCATTTGCCATGAATAGATGCCTTGAAGGGCAAGTTCACGGGCTTTACGACGAGCTGAAACTTTCACTTAATTTTTTACCTTAAAGCTTTTCAACAGCATCGATAACGTTAACCATCTCAAGCGCACCTAAGGCTGCTTCAGCGCCTTTGTTGCCTGCTTTGGTTCCAGAACGTTCGATAGCCTGTTCAATAGAATCTGTAGTGATAACGCCAAAAGATACCGGTACACCGTATTCTAGCGATACTTGCGCTAGGCCTTTGTTACATTCGCCTGCAACAAAGTCAAAATGAGGTGTGCCGCCACGAATTACCGCACCTAGTGCAATAATGGCGTCGAAAGATTTTTTCTCAGCAAGTTTCTTAGCAACAATAGGCAACTCATAAGCACCTGGAACACGAACCACTGTGATATCGTCTTCGTTCACTTCGCCGTGACGGTCTAATGTGTCTAATGCGCCTTCCAATAAGCTCTCAACAACAAAGCTATTAAAGCGTGCAACAACAATAGCAATCTTCTTACCGGTCGCTCTGATATTACCTTCAACTACTTGCATGATTTCATTCCTCGAGAAAAACGGCGCGAAGTATACCACAACTACGCCCAAACTAAATCGATTGTTTTTGTTACTGGCTGACAAGTCCGTTAGCCCGAATAACAAACGGCAAGGTGGGGATAGGGCTCCGTAAACACGCGGTAAATACTTCCCTGTACGCTCCGCCACCGCATCCATGCGGTGGAGGGTTTACTGCGCCCTTTCCCCACCTTTCCTATAAATTACTTACGTAAATTGCATTAGCTTGTGGTAATGACTTTTCGTGAACAGAGCCTTACCAAGAGCTTCTGATTTACCACCACTTAATCGTGTACGTACTCAACCACTTCTAGGCCATAGCCTGATAGAGCATGGTATTTAATAGGTTTGCTTAGTAAGCGCATTTTTTGAACGCCGATAGACGCTAAAATTTGGCTACCAACACCAATAGTGCGCGACGAGCCCTGCCAATCAGCACCGGTTGGGCGCTCGCCTCTGTCTTCAGCAGCAAAGCGGCGGACCTGTTGTTCAATTTGCTCATCTTTACCAAGCAATACCAGAACACCGCCTTCATCAGAAATTTTTTGCATTCCTTCAGATAACGTTAGTGAGCGATGAATACCTCGGGTAGAGCCCAACAAGTCACTGAAAGTGTTATGCAGGTGCACGCGAACCAGTGTTGGGTTTTCAGCGCTAACTTCCCCTTTCTTTAAAGCAAAGTGTAGCTGATTATCAATACTGTCTTTAAAAGTATGAAGCTCGAAATCACCATACTCTGTGGGTAGGTTGCACTGAGCAACCTTTTCGATGGTGGTTTCGTTTAAATTTCTGTACTCGATTAAATCGGCTATGGTGCCAATTTTAAGGTCATGTTTCTCGGCAAATTTCTCAAGCTCTGGACGACGTGCCATTGAGCCATCTTCATTTAGGATTTCAACGATAACACCCGCGGGTTCGAGCCCTGCTAAACGAGGTAAATCCACGCCCGCTTCAGTGTGGCCTGCGCGGTTTAATACCCCACCTTCTTTTGCAATTAGTGGAAAGATATGGCCTGGCTGCACAATGTCAGTCGCCTTTGCTTCTTTCGCGACCGCAGCTTTGATAGTTACTGCGCGATCGGCGGCTGATATACCTGTAGTTACGCCCGTTGCCGCTTCAATCGACACCGTAAAGTTGGTAGAAAACTGCGCTTCGTTCTTATCCACCATTAACGGTAAATTAAGACGACGACAACGCGCCTCTGTCATAGGAAGGCAAACTAAACCTCTGGCGTGCGTTACCATAAAGTTAATGGCTTCTGGCGTGACATGCTCTGCTGCCATAATAAGATCGCCTTCGTTTTCACGATCTTCATCATCCATCAAGATAACCATTTTACCTTGACGAATGTCTTCAATAATTTCTTTCGAGGTGTTAAATGCCATAGTTTTTATACTTCTTGTAGGGTTACTTTCTCAAAAATCCGTTCTCAGCCAAAAACGCCATATCAATGTCTTTTGATATCGGTGACGCTGCTTTATCACCCATCATTAAGCGTTCAAGGTAACGTGCTATTACATCTACTTCTAAATTTACAGCGGTGCCTACTTCGTAATGTCCCATCACCGTTTCTTTCAGCGTATGAGGAATTATCCAAAGCATAAACTCAGCACCGTTGACTTCATTCACTGTAAGGCTCACACCATCAACAGTGATGCTGCCCTTATGAGCAATGTACTTGGCTAAAGATGTAGGTGCTTTTACCCAAAATTCAACATAGTCGGTGTGTTTTATAATTTTACTGATCTCGCCCACGCCATCGACGTGACCTGAAACAATGTGTCCGCCCAGTCTGTCAGTGGGTCGCATTGCCTTTTCAAGGTTCACAGTAGAGCCCGTGCCGTAATGGGCAAACCCGGTAAGTTTTATGGTTTCAGCCGATACATCAGCGCAATAATAATCGCTACCCATATCAGTTACGGTAAGGCATACCCCGTTGGTAGCAATACTATCACCAAGCGCTACATCGGCCATATCCAGTGTAGTTGATGAAACCGTTAACCGTATGTCACTACCTCGGTTATCGAGTTTGGTAATCTTGCCTAAAGCTTGAATAATTCCAGTAAACATAATGTTCCTATAAGGCTATTGAGGCGTGTTAAGGGTGTTAAGAAGGTAACGAAGCTTAATATCGTTACCTATTTGTCGACTTTCAATCAGCGACAATTCAATAGCTTGATTCAATTCGGTAAAGGTGGGTAAAGATACCATACTCACCCCTTTGTCTCCCAATAGCTTAGGTGCTTGATAACAGATGAGTTCATCTACTTCACCAGCTATCAGTAAGGCGCCAGCTAAACCCGGTCCTGCCTCTACCCACACTTCATTAAACTGCATGTCGCCTAACTGCAGCATCAATTTACTGATATCCACTTTACCGTTCATCGCATCAACGGTTAGGTGTTGGCGGTTGTCAGTATCGGCGCTATTTTGGGTAGATACCACGAAGGTGGGATGACCATCGTTCATGCACCTGTAGTCTCTTGAAAGATCATCGGCACTATTCACAATTATCCGCACTGGCTGGCGAATAGCCTCCAATGGGTAATGTGCAAACTTCGCTTCGTCTGGTCTGACTAATAGACTAGGATTATCGGCTTTTACCGTTCCCGATCCTGTTAACACCGCGCAGCTTTGTGCACGGTAATGCTGTACATCTCGTCTAGCTTCTGGCCCAGTTATCCATTGACTATTACCATTTTGAAGCGCAATTTTTCCATCCACACTTATGCCTAATTTCACTCGCACATAAGGTTTGCCAGTTAACATGCGCTTGATAAAGCCTGGGTTCAAAGCGGCAGATTCTGCCGACATAATATCGGATGACACCTCAATGCCCGCATCTTGTAACATGCGAATACCATTACCGCTGACATTGGGGTTAGGATCAGTCATGGCAATAACTACTCGCGAGACTTGTGCTTTTATCAGTGCTTCTGCGCAGGGGGGCGTTCGTCCATAATGACTACATGGCTCTAGTGTCACATAGGCTGTAGCGCCTTTTGCTTTTTTCCCTGCTTCACGAAGGGCATGAATTTCTGCGTGAGGGGTGCCGGCTTGGACATGAAAGCCTTGGCCAATAGAGTCATTGTTATTATTAACAATGACACAACCAACACGGGGATTAGGAGAAGTTGTAAATTGGCCTTTTTGCGCCAATCGAATGGCTTTGGCCATCCAATAATAGTCAATTTCAACGGCCTTACCCGGCAAGTCACTGGAAGAGCTACTATTGTGGTCTTTGCCTACGTCGGTATTTGAGCCGCTATTTATATGAGCATGGGTAGTATTAATTGACACTGCAAATCCCGTGGTTAATCCCCTAGTCTGGCTATTTCCTCACCAAACTCTCGGATATCTTCAAAGGAACGATAAACAGATGCAAACCGCACATAAGCGACCTTATCTAGCTCTTTTAGCGCTTTCATGATTAGGTTGCCTAACAGTTCACTCCCCACTTCTCGTTCGCCGGTTGCCCGAAGCTCTGACTTAAGTGACAAGATACACTGCTCAACTTTTTCTGTACTCACTGGGCGTTTTTCTAGCGCGCGCTGTAAGCCTGCACGAAGCTTATCTTCGTTGAAAGGCTCTCGTGAACCATCACGTTTAATAACACGCGGCATTACGAGTTCGGCACTTTCGAAGGTCGTAAAACGTTCATGACACATTGCGCATTCACGACGCCGGCGCACCTGATGCCCCTCTGCCACTAGGCGAGAGTCAATCACTTTTGTTTCTTGTGCTGAACAAAAGGGGCAAAACATGAGCGATCCTTAACTTACTATTTACTACGCGTTAGCCTGTGTTTGTAGAGACTAACGCGTGGTAACTTTTCTTATCTAGGTTGCTTACGCGTAAACAGGGAACTGTTCACAAAGTGCAACCACTTCACTTTTAACACGGTCAATAACGCTGTCATCACCCATATTATCTAGCACATCACAAATCCATGTAGCGACTTGTTTGGCTTGTTCTTCTTTAAAGCCACGACGAGTAATAGCTGGGCTACCGATACGCAATCCACTTGTAACAAACGGTGAGCGAGGATCGTTAGGAACCGAGTTCTTGTTAACGGTAACGTTAGCCGCACCAAGGGCAGCATCAGCATCTTTACCCGTAATATCTTTATCGATAAGATCTAACAGGAACAAATGGTTTTCAGTACCATTAGATACAATTTTGTATCCGCGTTCTTGCATTACCGCCACCATCGCTTTTGCGTTCGCAACAACCTGTGTTTGGTATTCTTTAAAATCTGGCTGAAGTGCTTCTTTAAACGCTACTGCTTTTGCTGCAATAACATGGCACAAAGGACCACCTTGGTTGCCCGGGAATACTGAGCTTTGAAGCTTTTTATAAATCGCTTCGTCACCACAGGCAGACAAAATTAGTCCACTTCGTGGGCCCGCTAAGGTTTTATGTGTGGTTGTAGTGACTACGTGTGCGTGCGGCAGAGGATTTGGGTAAACACCCGCTGCAATCAAACCTGCTACGTGCGCCATATCAACTAACAAGAAAGCGCCAACACTATCGGCGATTTCACGGAATTTTGCCCAATCAACAACACCTGAGTAAGCTGAGAAACCACCAATAATCATTTTTGGTTTATGTTCTTCTGCTAACGCAGCAACCTGTTCGTAATCGATTTCACCGGTTTCGTGGTTCAAACCATACTGAACGGCATTGTAGGTTTTGCCCGAAAAGTTCACATGAGAACCATGAGTAAGGTGACCACCTTCAGAAAGGCTCATACCAAGCACAGTATCGCCAGCATCAAGCAATGCCATAAATACCGCTGAGTTAGCTTGTGAACCTGAGTGAGGCTGCACGTTAGCGTAATCTGCACCGAAAAGCTCTTTTGCACGGTCGATAGCAAGTTGCTCAACCACATCTACGTGCTCACAACCGCCGTAATAACGCTTGCCAGGATAGCCTTCAGCATACTTGTTAGTAAGTTGAGAGCCCTGTGCTTCCATAACCCGCGGGCTACAGTAGTTTTCAGAGGCGATAAGTTCGATATGCTGTTCCTGACGGACAACCTCTTTAGCCATTGCATCGGCTAGTTCTGGATCAAAGTCAGCGATATTCATTTCGCGAGGTAACATGAGGACTCCTTAACGGCGTTAATTTATGGCTTGTTCGTGGCTTATTCTAGTCATTTTCAAGGGCTTGTATACCGCTTTATGACCAATTTAATTTAAATGGCGCAGGTTTAACGAATTCCCTGCGCTGTGACGTGATCAGACCTGTTTTTCTAGCGCCTTCACGCGGTCATATAAACTGCCAATTTTTTGCAGTCTTATGGTATTTCGCTTCCATTCTCGGTTAGACGTGGCTGGCTGACCTGAAGAATAAACCCCTGGTTCCGTGATATCTTGAACAATCATGGAGTAGCCGGTTATTTGCACTTTGTCGCAAATAGAAATATGGCCGTTTACGCCAACACCACCGCCGATAACAACGTACTTTCCTATATGGCAACTGCCCGCAATACCGGTTGCACCGCAAATACACGAATGATCGCCAATAATGCAGTTGTGACCTATTTGTACTTGGTTATCAATAATCACATTTTTACCTAGCACAGTATCTTCCATGGCACCGCGGTCGATAGTACTACTTGCACCAATTTGACTGTCGTCGCCAATTTGTACAGACCCCGTTTGCGGAATAGGAAGCCATACGCCTTTGTCGTTCGCGTAACCAAAGCCTGCAGCACCGATAACCGTTTGGCTATGTACTGCTACACGTTTTCCTAAAACAACATCGTGGTAAATAGTAACGTTAGGGTGAATTACACAACCTTCCCCTATTTGCGTACCTCTACGAATAACCGTATTCGCACCAATAGTTACCCTATCGCCTATCACCACGTTATCTTCAATAATCACATTGTGACCTAACGACACATCACTACCAATATTTGCCGACGACGCAATAACGGCGGTGTCGGCAATACCACTTGCTACTACGGGTGTGGTATCAAATAGCTGGGCAATGCGTGCAAACGCTGCATGAGGATTGTCTACCACAAGCGCTGGGCACGGGGCCGTGTCTTTCAAACTGCTGTGTAGAATAACCGCACCGGCAGAGGTATCGCTTAACTGTGATTTATATTTCGGATTAGTAAGAAATGAGATTTGATGGCTGGCAGCGCCTGCCAGCGTTCCTACCGCAGAGATAACGACACTGCCGTCTCCCTCTACAACACCGCCTACATGGCTGGCAAGTTCCGATAGGCTGTAAGGGCGTTTGTTCATTGCAGTCATACAGTGAATACCTATTTTTTCATTAAAGCGTATGCTAGCGAAGTTTACCTCAATTTGTTAAAGGTGACCGCCGTATTATTCGTACTTTTCGCCTTCTTTTTACTTCAATTGAACAAAATACCATCAAGCATGAGGTTGTATGGCGGTTCACACTGGCACAGACTATCCTGTTACGAGTACAATGATGCTTTATTTTCTGGCAAGGACACAGCATGGCTCAATACGTTTACAGTATGCATCGCGTGGGGAAAATTGTTCCACCGAATCGTCAAATTCTTAAAAATATCTCTCTTAGTTTTTTCCCTGGTGCCAAAATTGGCGTATTGGGTTTAAATGGATCTGGTAAATCTACGCTGCTTCGCATTATGGCCGGACTAGACACCGAAATTGAAGGTGAAGCACGCCCTCAACCAGGTCTTAAAATAGGTTATCTACCTCAGGAGCCTCAACTAGACGAATCAAAAGATGTACGCGGAAACGTGGAAGAAGCGTTAGCCGACGTTAAACACGCGCTAACTCGCTTAGACGAAGTGTATGCTGCTTACGCAGAAGCTGATGCCGATTTCGACGCCCTTGCAAAAGAGCAAGGTGAACTTGAAGCGATTATTCAGTCGAAAGACGGACATAACTTAGAGAATACCTTAAACCGTGCTGCCGAAGCGCTTCGTCTTCCAGCATGGGATGCAGACGTTAGCAAGTTATCAGGTGGTGAGCGCCGCCGTGTTGCCTTATGTCGCTTGTTACTCGAAAAGCCAGAAATGCTTCTTCTCGACGAGCCAACCAACCACTTGGATGCTGAATCGGTTGCTTGGTTAGAACGCTTCCTTCACGATTATGAAGGCACAGTGGTAGCGATTACCCATGATAGATACTTCCTAGATAATGTTGCAGGCTGGATATTAGAACTAGACCGTGGTGAAGGTATTCCATGGGAAGGTAACTATTCCTCTTGGTTGGAACAAAAAGATCAGCGTTTACAGCAAGAAGAACGCAGCGAAAATGCACGCCAAAAGAGTATTAGACAAGAACTCGAATGGGTTCGCTCTAATCCAAAAGGTCGCCACGCAAAAAGCAAAGCGCGTATGGCTCGCTTTGAGGAGATGTCTACGGGCGATTACCAAAAACGTAACGAGACTAACGAACTCTTCATTCCACCTGGTGAGCGTTTAGGTGACAAGGTTATTGAAGTTGAACACCTCAATAAGTCCTACGGTGAACGTGTACTTATTGATGACTTGTCGTTTAAAGTTCCTAAAGGGGCAATTGTAGGGATTGTCGGGCCAAACGGTGCGGGTAAATCTACCCTATTTAGAATGCTTACCGGTGCAGAAAAACCAGATTCAGGCGACATCAGCTTGGGTGATTCTGTGAAAATTGCCAGCGTTGAGCAGTTCCGTGACCACATGAATGAAAACACCACGGTGTTTAAAGAAATTTCGGAAGAACAAGATATCATTCGTATTGGTAACTTCGAAATCAATAGCCGCGCGTATTGCAGCCGCTTTAACTTTAAAGGCAACGATCAGCAAAAATTCATTAAAGACTTATCGGGTGGTGAACGAAATCGTGTGCATTTAGCCAAGCTATTAAAAGCAGGCGGTAACGTACTGTTACTCGATGAACCAACTAATGACTTGGATGTTGAAACCTTACGAGCACTCGAGAATGCGCTATTGGAATTCCCAGGCTGTGCCATGGTTATTTCGCATGATAGATGGTTCTTAGATAGAGTGGCCACGCACATCATGGATTACCGCGACGAAGGTAACATTAACTTCTTTGAAGGTAACTACTCTGACTACGAAACTTGGCTTAAGGCTGAATTCGGTCAAGATGCAGTTGAACCTCACAGACTAAAATACAAGCGCATGACCAAATAGCGTTACAAAACGGGCTTATATGAGCCCGTTTTTTTGTGCCGTAAAGACTTGCTTTACACTCCTACACTTATTGCTAGTTGCCATGTGTACTAACATCACTAATACTGAGTGAATGAAAGATTTTCAAGCTTGAGGAAGTTATGTCAGACAAACGCTTATTTACACGTATTCCATTGGCCGTAAAAGGAACACTTGCCCATCATAATAAGCGCATTGATGTCATTATTATTGATGTCTCTCTTCAAGGCGTAAAATTAAGCGCAAACGAAGATGCACTTAACGAATTACCTTTCGACAGTCATGACCCTTACACGGCCACATTCAGAGCAAATGAAGACAGCCCGGTTATCACCCTGCATATAGAGCAACTGTATCGGCAGAATGATAACCGCAAAGATTCGGTTTCTTTGGGCTGCAAAGTTTCTCAAATGGATGTAGACAGCATAAGCGCACTTAGGCGCTTAATACTGCTTAACAGCCAAGAAGCTGATTTAAATGAAAAGGAATTAAACGCGTTAATTGAAGCGGTTTATTCTAATGCGTCTAATGCGTCGCTAAGTTGAGAGACTGGAATAACTTTCATACCATTTATTGCCTGTTTAGGCGCATTCGCCTTTGGCACAATCGCACGTTTGAAGCCATGTTTAGCGGCTTCAATAATGCGCTCAGTGCCATTGGGAACAGGCCTGATTTCTCCGGCTAGCCCCACTTCTCCAAATACAATGAGATCTTTGGGCAACGAACGATTTCGAAAACTCGATACCATTGCTAACAGTAACGCTAAGTCAGCACTGGTTTCGCTCACTTTCACGCCGCCGACCACATTCACGAAGACGTCTTGGTCGTTCATTTGCACATTACCGTGACGATGCAATACTGCTAGCAACATCGACAATCGGTTTTGGTCAAGCCCCACCGCAATTCGTCTAGGGTTAGACATTTGTGAGTAGTCCACCAAAGCCTGTATTTCTACCAATAGAGGCCGCGTGCCTTCCCAAATGACCATCACGCTCGACCCAGGGGTTTCATTTTCGCCACGGCTTAGAAAAATAGCCGAAGGATTGTTCACCTCTTTTAGGCCTTTTTCTGTCATCGCAAATACGCCTAATTCATTTACAGCGCCGAAACGATTTTTATGGCTGCGCAACGTACGGTAGCGCCCATCACTCTCCCCTTCCAGCATCATTGAACTGTCAATACAGTGCTCTAATACCTTCGGGCCAGCTAAGTTGCCATCTTTGGTTACATGACCTACAAGAAACATTGAGATGTGGTGTTGTTTTGCAAAACGAGTTAGATAGGCCGCACTTTCTCTAACTTGGGATACACTGCCCGGGGCAGATTGCACATCGGCTACATGCATCACTTGAATAGAGTCGATAACCATGATTTTTGGTTTTTTGGTTAACGCCAAGTCGCAGATAGTTTCTACGCTGGTTTCTGCCAGCATCATTAGCTTATCATCAGGCAAGGTCAAGCGCTTAGCCCGCATGGCCACCTGCTGAAGCGACTCTTCCCCTGTTACGTATAAAGCCGTTACAGTTTGTGCCATTTGACACATTACCTGAAGTAACAGGGTGCTTTTACCGGCACCAGGGGAGCCGCCAATTAGCATAGCAGCGCCTGGCACTATTCCACCGCCTAAAACCCTATCGAGCTCTTTAAACCCTGCGCTAAATCGCGGTAGAGATTCTAAATCAATCGCATTGAGCATTTCTATTTTAGCGGAAGTTTGCCCGGCATAACCTGATAAGGTTGGTTTTGAATTGGTTTTGGCGCTACTGACTACAAACTCGCTAATGGTGTTCCATGCTTTGCATTCAGAACACTGACCCTGCCAGCGTGGAAATTCAGCCCCACAATCTGAGCATACATAAGCCGTTTTTCGTTTTGCCATATTCCAGTTTTATCCCAGCGTGAAAAAGAGTATTCTATCTTATTAAGATACCAAGGCACACTAACCCATCTAACAGTTTTGTCAGACTCTCATCCCAGTCGTCATTCGCGTTGCAGTTTGCAAAACGCTGTTTATTAATGGGTTTAGCATTCGTGCCGATAATAATAATGTCTATAATAATAGAAAGTAACTAAGTTGTGCATACATGAGCCAAGATTTACAGCAGTACGCTGACATAATTGAGCAATTGAAACCACTGGTAAACGAGCCTGAATTTAATAAGGTGCTTTTACAAATTGGTGGTGATATTCCCAAGGAAAAACGCTTTCTATTAAAAATGGAAGTGAAACGCCTTGCGAAGCCCTGTATGCGTTCAATTGATTTACGTGGCCAAGTAGACGGTAAATGCAAAAGCTATTTGCATGATGGCAGAACCCATTACATGGATGAAATTGCTGTCGATAAATTCGAAGAGCAAATTAGAATATTTGGTGGGTATACATTCGGTGTATACGAAGCCGTTCAAAATACTGAAAACAATTACCGTATCATTCGTGAGAAAGCAGAAGAAGCCCGAGACACAGGCTCAACTTCAAATACCCCTCGCAAAAAAGGCTCTGCCATTTTAGAGCAGTTTAAAGTGCCAACGGTAAACCTACTAGATTATCGTCAACGCAACACAGAACGTATGAACTTTGCTGTTGCGGTTGAGCTATTTAATGAAAGCAACCACTCGATTAAAGGCTTAAGTGTTGATGTGTCGCTTGAAGGCCTGCAAGTCAAACTCAACAAAGAAACGTTGTTTAAACAAAATGAGCTGTTACAAGTCTACTTCCGTGGGCTTGAAGGCGAGTTTGCGATGGATAAGAAAAATGGCATTGCTTATCGCCTGGTGAAAACCGTTCGCAAAAAAGATGTTATTTATTTAGCTTTACAACGTGCGACAGAGCGCCCAGCGCCCAGCTTCGATAAGTTTTTAGAAAGCTTTATTCACGGTAATAAACGCCGTTATAAAGTAAATATGAACAACACCATTGAGGCAATAACCAGCAAAACGTGTGAACAGTACTTTTCTCCAAGAAGCCCAACGTTACCTATTTATATCGATGTAATTGAAGATAGGCTTATTCCACGCTTCGCTATGGTTAACGAAGTTAATCGCGAGACGGTGAGCTACTGGCAAGATGAGGAAGATGAGTGTCGCTTAGGCTTTCTGCTGTCGCAAAATAGATTGAACACCTTGCACGCTAAGCCTGCGCACCATCGCGAAATATTTGTATTCAGCTTTACCCACTTACAAAACGACAAAGTCTTTTTTTACTCGGCCTCTTATGAGCAACTTATAGAAAAAGACATGCTAAAACAGGTTTTCTTAGGCTTTGGTTCTAAAAAAGTCAGCTGGCGAGTATTTAAGTTAACCTTGACCGACATGTTGCCCGAACAAGCCCATACCCCCTTATCTATTCCAGACTCTGTGGGTACGAAAATAAAGCGGCAGAATACACCGCCTTCGCCTCGGGTTATGTCGAAGTTAAAAAACCTCAAATACTTGCTTCATGTGACTGACGTAACCTCTATATATGGGCAACAGGCGTATAACGAATTAAAGTTCAATCGCGATAACCTCTCTCATCTACGCGTTTTTGGGCACCCTAGAAACCAGAAGACCCCAAACATAGAGTTGTTCCGATTTAAATATGAAGACCAACGCTTAGAGTCTCGCTACCGTTTGCGATCTCAAATAGAGCTTAAATTATCTCATGACGACAGCGTTCATGTTGGCGTAAGTGAAGATATTTCGGTTCATGGATTGGGTCTTCGTGTTGAATTGAATAAAGAGTACGACGGTGAATTAGAAGGGCAAGTTGAAGTATCCTTCCCTCGCCTTCAGCAGATTACGCAAAACTTTAACGTAATGAACTTGCAATACTCGGTCATTTATCACAACGCTGAGAAAAACATTCTGCACTTAAAAGCCGCGACGGGTGAAGCAGGAAAAAGTGCAAGGGCGTTTTTTGAAGAATTGATTAAAAAGAACAAACACAGCTTAGAAGAAGACTCTGGCGAAGAAGAATTGCCAGGCATGGGTCAAGCACTTCGCTGTATTAATGCTCGTAATGCTACGTCTCTATCCTTCTTAATGAGTAAAGAAGGAGTTAGGTACACGCCGCAAGCGGGCATTATCGGAAAACAGGACGAACGGGTTTCAAGCCTTGTCACCTACTTAACGGAAAAGCGTCAAGTCAATTTAGAGTTCTTATTCAGAGACAGAAAGCTAGATACCCCTTTCATGCAAAGCGGTATTAAGCAGGTGAAACTGGAAAACATGCCCTTGCGCCAAGAGCTTTTAATCTCTTTTGATGCCAAGCAAAAAGATCCGCGCATGGCCATTATTCCACGGTATTCCCACCGGTTTGAAAATAATGAGCAGCGTAAGACCTTTATTACTGAAGCGTTAAACAGAGGGCAATTCATTGCTATTCACGTGATGCTTACCACCACAGGCAAGCCGGATTTATCCATGTTACAAACAGAGATAAATTACGTTAGCGTGTATGCTATTCATCGGGCAAAGGAACTTGAAAATAAACTTTGGAGCTTAGCTGCCTGTTCGCACTTAATTGATGTAACAGATGAAGTATTGATTAGATATGAATTCGATGACGACACAATTAGCGCCAACCGAGACACTAAAGCAAAAGTAGAAGCGCCCGCTCAGTCCGGTATTCAAGCATTATTACAAGACCAAGCATTGGCGAAATAAAAACAAGCTCTGACACAACCTTCAGAGCTTGTACTCGCTATTTATCCTTCGCGCTTAACACAGCGCCGCTAATATTCGAATATGCACCCTAGTCAAGTTCAGCTATTTCACTACTAAGATAGAAAGTACAATAGACAATGTAGGCTGCCCAATCGAATAGCAACGTCAGCTTTTTCGTTCACAACTGGCTTTCCATGGCACGCCACCCCTAACGCTGATTCGGCCATCATCACTAAATCGTTTGCGCCGTCACCCATGGCAACCGTTTGCGCGCTCGGCACTCCCCAACGTTCCGCCAACGCTTTCACGGTTCGCGCTTTCACTTCAGCATTCACAATTTCGCCAGACACTTCTCCGGTCAATATTCCCTGCTCTATCACCAACGTATTTGAAACCGCTTCATCAAGATCTAAACGGGCTTTTAAATGGTTAGCAAAATAAGTAAAACCACCTGAAGCGATAGCAAGCTTCCAGTTGTGTTGTTTTAGAATGGCAATCAGCAGCTGTACACCTGGCATGATGGGCAAGCTATCGCGTATTTGTTGAAGCTGTTGCTCTGGTACACCATCTAGGCAAGCCACCCGGTGGTTCAAGCTATCGTTAAATGCTATTTCGCCCCGCATGGCCTGTTCGGTTACCGCAGCTACTTGTTCACCAACGCCTGCTAGTTTGGCAATTTCATCAATGCACTCAATATCAATTAACGTGCTATCCATATCCATCACAAGAAGACCTGGCTCGTTAAGCGATGGCTGCACATCTTGAATACCTAAATCCACATGATAACGGGCCGATAACGACGCGACTAGGGCAGGCACTGTAGTCTCAGCTTGGGAGTCGGCGTTTTCACTTAAGCGGCCTTTCACTACCACCACGCCATCACCGAGTTTGTTGTGTAACGGATGTAAGTGAATTGATGTAGCATTAAAAACGTCGCTAAACCCTTCAACAACCTGACTAACAATGTATGGGGTTAATGCTTGACCAATAACGGTTAAAATTGAAAGACCAGCTTCATCCTCACTGGGTGACTTTGTGGTAAGCTGCGTAGATAAAAAAGAGGTATCATGCATTGCATGAGGCGGTATTTCGTTTAAAAACGTGATCACTATTTATTCAAACCTTTGTTAGTCTTGCCCATATGCTACCCAATCATTACACATGTGGAAATACACACTTTCAAATTAGTCAAAATTACCCTACTGTTACCGCATAAAGATAAAGGAAATTGAGGCGAAATGCTGAACCACTTAGAAAGCGAACGCATTGCTCACAAACACAGCGTTTCACACTCGGCTTATACTGCGTTCAAGCGGCTTATCCATACTATTATCATGGCTACCGCTGTGGCATTGGCTGTGGGTCTATTTCTCATGTACCAGCAGTACCAGACCCATTGGGTTGACGTACAAACGGCCCAACCGGGTACCAGCATTAGCAATCAATATTCAAAAATCTTACAGCCTGCCTTAGTGGCACAAGACACGGTTCAACTAGCCCGTTTAATTACCATTGCATTAGAAGAACCCGCCGTTATCTCTTTAAGCGTATTTAATGCCCAAGGCGTTTATATTGCGCCCTTACCAAGAGTCGACAGTGTGGTAGCACTAGCCAGAGAACGAGACGTTGCTCCCAGTAGTCATGTTGAAAAAATTCTCGATGATAACGGCAAGGTAATTGGCTATTTGAACGTTAACATCGACACTGAGGTGGTACTTTCCAGTCCGTTAACGCTTCGCCAGCAATTGTGGCTTATTATTAGCGCCGTTATTGTGTTGGCATTGATTGTAGGTGTTTATATAACACGAGGGTTTTATAAGTTTCGCCCGTGGATAATTCGAGTTTTTCAGTCTTAAACACCATTTTTCGCTAACCCAAGTTAGCTCAAGCCAACAAACTTCACCTGTTTTTAGGCCTTTTATTGTCTGTTACAAAAAAGCCCTTTATGAAAAAGCGTAAGATAATTTTGGGTGGTAAGTTCGTTTAGGGCTTGCCCATCATACTCCCCTAGTTTACCGAGCGCGGCCAGTACATCCCCAAGATATTCAGGGCTGTTGCGAGCGCCTTGTCGCCCCTGCATTGGCATATCAGGTGAATCAGTTTCAAGAAGTAATCGGTCTGGGTGGTGCTGAAGCAAGTATATGATTGTCTCTTGCGTTTTCTTTGCTCTGTCATAGGTAATGGTTCCCCCTACGCCAATATAAAAACCTTTATCGACATACGCTTTGGCCACCTCTACACTGCCAGAAAATGCATGAATAACGCCGCCTTCTGCAAATCCTGTATTTTTGAGACTTTCAAAAATAAGATGATGGCTTTTTCGGTGATGTAAAATGACAGGAAGGGCGTATTCACTCGCTAATCCCAATTGCGCTTCAAACATCGCTTTTTGAAGCTGCATAGGTATCGCTATATGCCCATCTAAGCCAATTTCACCTACCGCGACAACCTCACTACTAGTCTGAAATAAAAGACGCTCTAGTGCGCTTAAGGCCGTGGCATTATCAGTTTCGCTAGTAGACAAAAAGTATGGATGTAGACCACACGCTATATCTATCGAAATAGCGTGCGTATTTTGGTTCGCAAAGGATTGTATAGTGTGTTGAGTTGACCACTGCGACACTTGCGTACCAGGAATAAGAATGCGTGTTAAGCCGGCGCTGATGGCGTGGCTTATCACCGACTGCCAGTCACCTTGAAATGCTGGCAAGTCTAAATGGCAGTGGCTATCAATCATTAAAGAATGCCAGAATCAGTGCCTATTAAGGCATTAAACGTTGAGTATTCCAGCTGCCATTTTCATCCCGGTTATATTCGAACCGGTCATGCAACCTGTCTTCACCGCCCTGCCAAAATTCTATTTGGTGAGGAACAATACGAAAGCCGCCCCAGAAGTCTGGTGCGGGTAGCGTTTTATTCGCAAACTTTTGTTTCATTTGGGCAAACTGAGTATGCAAAAGCTCGCGACTGCTAATAGGTTTACTTTGCTCAGAGGCATAAGCCGCCAACTGGCTGTCTTTAGGGCGAGAAAGGAAATAGGTCGCGTTTTCCTTAAAGGAAAGCTTTTCTACTACACCGCACACTCTCACTTGTCGCTCCATAAAAAACCAAGGGAAGTGACATGAAACTTTGGGGTTTTGACCAAGCTCTTGTGCTTTGCGGCTGCCTAAATTAGTGAAAAAGACAAACCCAGCTTCACTTACATCTTTCAACAGCACGATGCGCTGAGAAGGCTGACCTGTAGCATCAACGGTCGCCACGGTCATGGCGGTAGGATCGGGAATTTCAGCGGTGATGGCATCGTTTAGCCAACGGTCAAATAATGAAAAAGGATCCGCGGTGAGATCGGTATCTTGCAGACTCCCTTTTGCATACTGTCTGCGCATATCAGAAATTGCCATACCTACCCCTTTTTATTGCTTTGTGACAAATGAATGCTAGCTGATTTTTTAGCTGATACGTTTGGGCTTATGATTTGGGCTACACTTTTTTAAATTATGCTTTGGGCTAACGCGTATTCCGTTGAGCCCAAAACAGATAATTGCTGAGTGCTAACTATCGTCTGAATAACCTAACGAACGTAGAGCACGTTCATCGTCAGCCCAACCTTGTTTCACTTTAACCCACATTTCTAAGAAAACTTTATTATCAAACAGGTTTTCCATATCTTTGCGGGCATGTTCACCAATGGTTTTCAGGTGCTTGCCACCCTTGCCTATAATCATACGCTTTTGCGTTTCACGCTCTACAAGGATAAGACCACTGATACGGTATACACCGTTTTCAGCTAGCTTAAACTGTTCAATTTCTACCGTTGTAGCATAAGGAAGTTCATCCCCAGTAAAGCGCATCAGCTTTTCGCGAATGATTTCAGCGGCCATAAAGCGACTTGAGCGATCGGTAATGTAATCTTCGGGGAAGAAAAACTCACTTTCAGGCAAGCTATTCGCCACAAGTTCTCGGATGTCATCCACCATTTTGCCCTGTTTAGCGCTAATGGGGACAATATGTTCGAACTTATATTTTTCTGATAGGCCTTGAAGGTGAACCATAAAGGCTTCTTTATCGTCTACTTTATCCATCTTGTTGACGATAAGGTAGCAAGGTAGACCTGAGGCTTTCACTTTAGACAACACCATTTCATCGTCTTCGTTCCAGCGTGTACCTTCTATCACGAACAATACCAACCCCACTTCGGCAAGAGAACTTGAAGCGGCTCGGTTCATATAACGGTTCATGGCGCTTTTTTCTTCGCTATGAAGGCCTGGAGTATCTACGTAGATGGCTTGATAATCGCCTTCAGTGTCGATACCTAAAATACGGTGGCGGGTAGTTTGTGGTTTACGCGACGTAATACTCACTTTTTGCCCGAGCAATCTATTAAGTAGCGTCGACTTACCTACGTTGGGGCGCCCTACAATAGCGACTAAGCCACATCGGGTTGTATCATTTGGCTGTGTCATCGAGTGTCTCCAAGGTAAGTCTAGCTGCTTCCTGCTCGGCTTTTCTTCGGCTATTTCCAGATGCCGAAACGGGCTTATCTAACGTTGTCACTGTGCAGCTAACTTCAAAAACTTGAGCGTGGTCTTTCCCTGAAATAGAGATAACTTCATAAGAAGGTAACGGTAGCTTACGACCTTGCAGGTATTCTTGAAGACGGGTTTTGCTGTCTTTAGGGTGCGCATTGGGGTTTAACGCTTCAATACGGCTTTCCCATAAATGGTAGATAACGTTACAAACCTCTTCCATCCCTGAGTCCAAGTAAATTGCGCCTAACACAGCTTCCACCGCGTCTGCCAATATTGAACTGCGACGATGACCACCGCTTTTAAGCTCACCGGGACCAAGATGTAGTAATTCACCCATACTCGCTTCACGGGCCAGTTCGGCCAACGTATCACCTTTTACTAAGGTGGAACGCATACGAGTAAGCTTACCTTCAGGCACATCTGGGAAACGCTTAAACAAGGTTTCACCAATAACCATACCTAAAATAGCATCGCCTAAAAATTCTAATCTTTCATTGTGCTGCTTTGCAGCACTTCTATGGGTTAACGCTTGCTCTAGCAAGGCTACATTATTAAATGTGTACCCTAACGCTTTACTCAAGCGAATATATTTATCAATACCCTGCATTAATTAATGCCACCTACGCGTTCAAATCTAACGCCCGTTGGGATCCATGTTGGTAAAACACTGTCGCGGTCGCGTTCGAATTCAAATGAAATCCAAATGGCAACAGCTTTACCTACTAAGTTTGCGTCCGGTACAAAGCCCCAAAAACGGCTATCTCTGCTGTTGTCACGATTATCGCCTAGTACGAAATAATGACCATCAGGTACAATCCATTCATTGCTACGTGTACCTGGCTGAGTATAGAAGTTACTGGAAGAAATTTCTCTGACGGGGTGGCGCAGTATGTCGTGCTCTTTGTCACCTAGCGTTTCTGTGTAACGCATCAGCTTAGCCATGTCCTGAACAAATTCGTCTCGACCGACAAAATCTAACGGCATAGCCGTAAGCTTCCCGCAATTTTTTGCAGCACCTTCGCATTTCGACTTGATATAAACCTGTTTATCTTGATACACGACGGTGTCGCCAGGCAGCCCTATAACACGCTTGATGTAATCTACTGACGTATCTTCAGGGTATTTAAATACCACCACATCGCCACGTTCTGGCACGCCAGTTTCCACTAGTTTACTGCGAAATACAGGGTCTTTTATCCCATAAGAAAATTTCTCAACCAGAATAAAGTCGCCCACCAACAAGGTTGGCATCATCGAGCCCGATGGTATTTGAAATGGTTCGTAAATAAACGAGCGCAACACCAATACAAAAGCGATAACTGGGAATATTTGCTGCGAGGTATCAACCAAGTACGGAAGCTGTGGCTCACCTGCAAAATTAGCCCCTTCTGCTTTTGCCGATTCTTGTAACCGCGCCTTTCGTTTTGGTGCAAACACCATACTATCCACCAGCCATACCAGCCCAGTAGTTAGCGTTAGAAGTACTAAAATAAGCGAAAAGTAATTGGCCATTACTTACCTACCTTCAAAATTGCCAGGAATGCATCCTGCGGTAATTCAACATTACCTACCTGTTTCATTCTTTTCTTTCCATCTTTTTGCTTTTGAAGCAGCTTTTTCTTACGACTTACGTCACCACCGTAACACTTGGCGATAACGTTTTTACGTAATTGTTTCACCGTACTACGCGCAATAATGTGATTGCCAATAGCAGCTTGAATAGCGATATCAAACATCTGGCGAGGAATAAGCTCACGGAGTTTCTCAACCAATTCACGCCCACGGCCTTGAGAATTATCACGGTGAGTGATCATGGCTAGCGCATCTACGCGCTCGCCATTAATCATAATATCTACACGTACCATGTCAGAGACTTGGAAACGCTTGAAGTTATAATCAAGAGAAGCAAACCCACGGCTTGTTGATTTCAAACGGTCGAAGAAATCCAGAACCACTTCAGCCATAGGCAGCTCATAGGTTACTGCCACTTGCTTACCGTGATACGTCATTGCGGTCTGCATTCCACGTTTTTCAACACACAAGGTAATAACGTTACCTAAGTATTCCTGCGGCACAAGAATATTTGCTTCCACCAATGGTTCGCGAATTTCGGCAATGTCGTTAACTGCGGGTAGCTTAGACGGGTTATCACAGCTTAAAATTTCGCCTTTGGTAGTTTCTACTTCGTAGATTACCGTGGGTGCCGTCGTAATAAGACCTAAATCGTATTCGCGCTCTAAACGCTCTTGAATGATTTCCATATGAAGCATACCAAGGAAGCCGATACGGAATCCAAAGCCTAGCGCTTGCGAACTTTCTGGCTCATAAAACAATGAAGCATCATTCAAGCTTAGTTTAGCTAACGCATCACGAAAATCTTCGTAATCGTCTGAACTGATTGGGAAAATACCTGCGTAAACCTGCGGTTTAACTTTCTTAAAGCCAGGCAAAGCGCCTACCGCTGGTTGTCTCGCTAAGGTAATAGTATCGCCAACCGGTGCGCCTTGAATGTCTTTAATACCCGCAATAATAAAGCCTACTTCACCGGCGCGAAGCACGCCTGTATCTAGGGCTTTGGGGGTAAACACACCAATTTTATCGACTTGGTGTGTTTGGCCATTCGACATGATTTGAATTTTATCTTTCTTAGTAAGCTCGCCTTCTACGATACGAACTAATGACACTACCCCTTGGTAGTTGTCGAACCATGAATCAATGATAAGCGCTTTTAGCGGCTCTTCACGGTTACCGCCCGGAGGAGGAATTTTATTTACAATAACTTCTAGTACATCTTCAATACCAATACCTGTTTTTGCCGAGCAGCGAACGGCGTCAATGGCATCTATACCAACAATGTCTTCAATTTCTTCGGCTACGCGCTCTGGTTCGGCCTGTGGTAAATCTATTTTATTTAAAATAGGTACCACTTCCATGTCCATGTCCATAGCGGTATAGCAGTTAGCTAGGGTTTGCGCTTCCACGCCCTGCCCTGCATCAACCACTAACAATGCACCTTCACATGCAGCAAGTGAGCGAGACACTTCGTAAGTAAAATCTACGTGTCCAGGCGTATCGATGAAATTCAGCTGGTAGACTTCACCATCTTTAGCAGTGTAATTAAGCGTTACGCTTTGTGCTTTAATAGTAATTCCACGCTCCCGCTCCAAGTCCATTGAATCAAGAACCTGTTCGGCCATTTCACGATCGGCTAGCCCGCCACAATGTTGAATAAGACGGTCAGACAGAGTCGATTTACCGTGATCGATGTGAGCAATAATACTGAAGTTACGAATGTGCGATTGTTGCATAATGCTGGAAATTACCTGCAGAAAAATTCATTAATATAAAAAAGAATGGTAGCTATTGTTTGTGTTGTAGCTAGCGCGTGCGGATTTTACCCATTTCTTTACACAAAAGCGAATAAGCTTGTGGGTTATATTGCCAAAGATTGGAATAGTGTAAGCCAAAGTAGCCATTTTGGTAATAATATTGCCGAATTCGCGCAAGTATTACGCTAAATTGTATTCAATAGTACGGGTTGAAACTTACCTTTATCAAGCCGTTTAAGCTTAAATGCGATGGCTTTATAAGTTACAAAGGTAAATGCGACGGCGGGTAGCAACCCCCACAATTCATGGCTAAGCCCAATGGAAGGTAGCGTGGCATTCCCAAAGGCAAAAACCGCGATAAAAACCGTTAGGGGTAGCAAATACAGCCACGCGGAGGCACTTAACACCCCTTCTTCAGGTACACCCACCGTTACGTCTTGCCCTATCGTTACCGGCATAGGTGAACGCAATGTTAGCTGCTGAGTTTTAGGCGCTAATGCTCTGGATATAGCCCCCGTGCCACAGTCACTTTGGGCTTGGCAACTGCTACAAGTCGATTTAATGGCGGCCTCGACGGTAATAAGATCACCCTCTACAGCAACCACGCGTGCGGTTTCAGTGATCATTATTTATCTGCCATAGGAGAAAGCGAGGTAGCAATAGCATTTGCTGTTTGCAGTGGTATTTCACCCACCACGGTCACTTGCGTGTTTCCATCGGTAAGGGTTAAAAAAGTACTCAAATCATTTCTAAGCACTAAATCACCACCAAGGGCATCTTTTGCTGGTTGTACATAAACAGACACATCGACCAATCCATCACTGTACATTTTATATTCTACCACTTGCCCCGTTAAGGCAAGACGACGAGTATCACCACGCACTTCTTCCATACCATTAGGCAAGTACTTAACTTCCCAATTAGGTTGGCGCGATTGCTTTTGCGTTAATGCCATAGGCTTAGGTAAAGACGCCTGATTAATTCGTGCGAAATAGTCATCAGGGGCGTCGGTTATTTTAAGTGAGGTTACTTGAATCTGCTCTAACAATCCGCCCTGCAAATCAAGCATGTTAAGTTTCAGTACCATGCCTGAATCTTCATCTAACCATAGCTGGTAGCTGAAGCGACTATTGTCGCGGCTAACGATACGGATTTGTTGAGCAGGTCTACCTGCAACGCGTGCTCTGCCCACAGAGACAAATTCATAACCGCTTTTCAATCTATCAGGATGATGAAGCAGTTCACTGGGTATAGGCCCATTGATAAATTCAGAACGAAGACTATAGGGCGACACGTCAGGTTCAAACACACTCACAATACCATTGACGCGAATTTGCTCACGGCCTGGCCCATTTTGTAAATTGAGTTGCTCCATACTGGTGCCATCTTCTAACACACCATGACGCCATAAGAAGGGAATAGTTTCACGTCCCGCACGGCTCTGAACAAAAGCAACCTCAAAGTTTTGCGTTTTCACCACTTCGCTTAATTGCATAAGCCAATCTGATGTGGTTTGAGGGTGTGCATTCACTACCACCAAATCAGTGGCTTGAGGTACTGCCTGAGACGAAGTTTGTGAAGCATCTATAGGCAAAGACAAAGTTGAAGATGAGGTTTCTGCACTTTCAGAAGGTGTGTTTTGTACAGATTCGCTTTCTTGCGCTGCACTGCCAAATGATAAACCCAAAGACGTTATAACGACATAGGTCATGGCTTTGATGAAAGCCCGCGGGCGAATACTTACTTTTACGTTGGCTAAAAACACGCGTACCAGCACTAAAAGCGCTGGTACGTTATTACGATAATCTATTTTCATTAAACGATATTCTTATTGAGCGTCGTATGAACTGCTTACGGACGGTTATCTGCACTCGCCTCGGCATCGTCAGTTTCAGATTCTTGCGCTTGTTTCAATTTCACTTGCTGCTCGTGATCGGCAATAAGGGCGTTGATTTTGCGCTTTTTCTCTAATACTTCGTTCATGTCATTGCGAGGCAATGCACGTGTTTGCTCTAAACTAACTGGCGCTAAACCACCTTGTGGCCCTGCCGTAGGTGCTGTCATGAACGGCTCAGTTGGCGCAGGCTGATTGAAGTGTTGAACACCTAAAATCACGGCTACCGCAACTGATGCTGCAACGGCAAACTGGCCAGACTGTTTCGCGAATGGCACTACACCGCTAGAAACTAGACTGCCGAGTACCGGAATTGAACGCCAGCGTGAAGCTTTTGGCGCGACAATAGCAGGCTCATTTTCAAGCGCGGCGGCAACACTAGCAGTAATATCTAACTGCGGTGCGACACTGGCCTCTTTGCGCATTGCGCCCCTAATGACATGGTAGCGTTTCCATTTGGCCTGCAATTCTTCATCTTGCTTAATTGCATCAATGATTGCATCGCCATCTATTTCGCCATCCATGAAAGCGGACAAATTTTCTTGCTGTTGCGTCATAAATTCATTTCCTGATCAACTGTGATCAATTAATACTCTAACACAGCTGTTAGTCTGCTCAATATAATGAAAGTTCATTTTCATTATATTTAATTTTCTAACAATGGCTGAATCACTTTATCTATAGCCTCTCGCGCTCGGAAAATTCGTGAACGAACTGTACCCACTGGGCACGCCATCACATTTGCAATTTCCTCATAACTTAGCCCTTCTATTTCACGAAGGGTTATAGCCATGCGAAGGTCATCAGGTAACTTTTCCACCACTTTAAATAAGGTTTCTTCAATTTCATCCGTTAACAAACTGCGTTCTGGCGTGGATTGCTCTTTAAGCGCATCACTGCCTTCGTAAAAGTCTGCTTCGTCTGCGTCGACATCACTAGCGGGTGGCTTCCTTCCTTGCGCAACAAGATAGTTTTTAGCACTGTTTACCGCGATACGGTACAACCAAGTGTAAAACGCACTGTCGCCACGAAAGTTTGGTAATGCCCGATAAGCTTTAATAAACGCTTCTTGGGTAACATCAGCCACATCACCGCTGTTTTTTACATAGCGCGATACCAAATGCATAACTTTGTGCTGATAGCGAGTTACCAGTAAGTTAAATGCATTTTTATCGCCACGCTGTACTTTTTCGACCAATTGTTGGTCGGTTATCTGCTCGCTCATTCGAGCCATTACTCCTACTTCAACTACCCAATAGCTCTAACAAGCATTGATATAGACGCGTACTGTTACAAAAAGTTCTGTATTAGCATTAAAAATATTTAAAAATGCTTAGGGAAAGCCATCTAGATCATTGTGTTTTGCCACTCATCCTTTAGACTTGCCGAACCTTTGCTCGTTTAATATATACAAAAATACATGAAATCAGTGTCATCTTCACTAACTTCCACATCAAATTCAATTGAACATCGATGTGATGTACTGATTATAGGTAGCGGCGCAGCTGGGCTTAGCCTTGCACTTAGGCTTGCCGACCACTGTCAGGTTATTGTGCTCAGTAAGAGCGATCGTAATGAAGGGTCTACCCGTTATGCCCAAGGCGGTATTGCTGCGGTGTTCGATGAGCAAGACTCTATCGATGCGCATGTACAAGATACATTAAAAGCGGGCGGCGACCTGTGCGATGAACCTGCCGTACGCTTTACTACCGAACGAGCCAAAGAAGCATTGAGCTGGCTAATTAGTTACGGTGTGCCGTTTGATACCGAAACCACAGAGTCTGGTGAAGAGCGTTTCCACCTCACCCGCGAAGGTGGGCATAGTCACAGACGCATTCTTCACGCCGCCGATGCCACCGGCGAAGCACTGCAAATAACATTAAACGATGCAGTTTCTGCACATCCTAATATTCACGTTTTCGAACGTTACAACGCTATCGATCTTATTCCGTCGAAAGACGATAAAAAGCGGGTTATTGGCGCATATGTGTGGAACCGCCAACAAGAGCACGTTGAAGTTATTCGCGCCCCCTTTATCTCACTAGCAACGGGTGGTGGAAGCAAGGTTTACCAATATACCTCAAACCCAGACGTTTCCAGTGGCGACGGTATTGCTATGGCTTGGCGTGCTGGTTGTCGTGTAGCCAATATGGAATTTAATCAGTTTCACCCAACTTGCTTATTCCACCCGCAAGCCCGAAATTTTCTTATTACAGAAGCCCTACGTGGTGAAGGCGCGAACTTATGTCACGCCGATGGCACCCGCTTTATGCACAAGTTTGACGAGCGTGGCGATTTAGCCCCCCGGGATGTGGTTGCACGTGCCATTGATTATGAAATGAAGCGCCTTGGCGCTGACTGTATGTATTTAGATATCAGTCATAAACCCGCTGACTTCATCGTTAAGCACTTCCCTAATATTTATCGTAAATGCCGTTCACTAGGTATAGATATTACCCGAGAGCCTATCCCAGTGGTGCCCGCAGCCCATTATAGCTGCGGCGGCGTTGTAACCGACTTCAATGGAAAAACAGATTTAGCCAATGTGTATGCAATAGGAGAAGTCGCCTATACCGGTTTACACGGGGCAAACCGCATGGCATCTAACTCACTGTTAGAATGTGTTGTGTTTGCCAGCGCTGCCGCCGAGCATATTATCTCTACGTTACCTTCAGCCTCGTGTGAAGAAGCCATTTTGCCTTGGGATGAAAGTCAGGTATCAGACTCTGATGAAGAAGTTATTATTCAGCATAACTGGCACGAACTACGCTTATTTATGTGGGATTATGTAGGCATTGTTCGAACCGACAAACGGTTAGAGCGCGCCATGCGCCGAATAAATCTACTGGAGCAAGAAATTGCCGAATACTACGCGCACTTCAGGGTAAGTAATAACCTTCTTGAATTAAGAAACCTAGTGACGGTTGCTGAATTAATTGTGCGCTGCGCTATGCAACGAAAAGAAAGTCGGGGCCTACACTTTAATCTAGATCACCCTGGGCAACTTGAAAACCCTCAGCCCACCTTTTTGTGCCCCGAAAAAGATGCTTTACCAACAGTACCAGGCACACTTATTTCTTAATGATTTTGGGTGAGTAGACACCTAGCCGTAGCGTTTTCAGCGTGGCTTGAAAAGACAATAACAATACAATAGACACACAATAGCTATTTAATAGAGATACGAAAAAGCCCACTTCCTAATACAGCGTGTTCAATACACTATATTAGGAAAGTGGGCTTTTTTATTTATATTGCGACGTTGAGCTGCACTCGGCTTATTTCTTTTTAATAAATCGAATACAAAGTACCGAAGTTACGGCAAGAAAACATAGCAGCTCAATAAACACAGAACTTAACAGACCGACTTATCGGCTGATAATAATAACCTTGTTACTGTTTCGTCATAACAGCTTTAACCTAAAGCGTTGAGACCTCTGCATCTAGGTGTACTTGCTGATCATCGCTGCTCGTAATTTCCATGATAGAGCGGTCTTCATCTTGACACATTTGATAGATGTTAATGCTGCAAGGCAGCATAACGGGTCGTTTAAAACGGCAAACCACATCTGAAATATGCTGACCGTCCGATACTGGTACGAATGATAACGCGCGGGCCAGTGTCCACATTCCATGGGCAATCGGGCGCTTAAAGCCAAATGCTTTGGCACTTAGTCCAAACAAATGAATGGGATTATAGTCGCCAGAAATTTTCGCGTAACGCCTGCCGGTATCGGCCGTTACATCAAGCTCTGCAAGCAAGTTTTTAGGGCTATCGACACAGGCTTCAGTGGTATCTTGTACAGGCGCTCTGGGCGCCACATGTACCGCTTTCACCTTCACCAAGTAGCTACTGATTGCTTTATAAACACAGCGCCCTTGTTGAAAAGCCTCTAAGGAAACATCTACTTCCCAGCCACGTGAGTGCGGCCTGACATCGCTGAATCGAACCCTGCATTCAAACGTCTCGCTTAAATCGCATTCTTCTAGCACTTCTACGCGATTAGCCGCATGTATTAATCCCAGTAATGGAAACGGGCTTTTCTTATCGAGCAAACACTGCATTTGAAGGGGAAGAGACAGCATTTGCAGATACAAAGGATGCATGGTAGCAGCATCTTGCCACGCCACTTCTTGACAGAATGCACCGTAGTGCTTGTTGTCAATATTAAGTTGTTTGGTGTAAATGCGAGGCGGTAATGTGGGTGGTTTGAATTGCATTAACTGTCGGGTATCGACACGTTTTAATAAAGCTTTTGCATACTCACGAAACATCAATGTTATTCCTTGTTTGGCCTGCTCCTTGAGCGAAGATTATCGCTCGGCATAGCCGTCGATAATCTGCTTCAGAGCATTCACCTTTTAATACCCAGCGCACATGCTCGTAATACGGCTGGTACCATTTTCGCGCAGTTCGTTCTACATGAAGGCTTAGACCCCATGGCAACAGTAATGATGACTTGTGAAGATTCACTGCTGGCGAATAAATCTCTTCTCCCGATACCATCAACGCCCGCAATGAACCATTGTCCGTAAGCGTGTAAACATCATTAGATGGCACCGTCGTCGGTTTGCTCAATTTACGCCATACACTCAAGCAGAAAGCGATATACACCGGCAAACACGCTAGCGCGCATAACCAAAGCCAACTTGGACTTACCCACGTCCACAAGGCTTCAGGTAAATTTATAATACTAAAGCCAAAAGCGGCAATAAGAATTAGCATTCCTACTATTTTTCGCCACGGCGAATAAGTGAGTTTAACCCTGTACTTTGACACGATTAACGATAGTAGACACCATACCAGCAAGTTCTGGATCTTGGCATTGTTGATGGCCCATAAACCATGCAAACAAGTCTGGATCGTCGCTGGTAAGTAAGCGTTCGAATATTTCTTGTTGTTCGTAATCAAGCGAGTCGAAGGCTTCATCTACAAAAGGCATGAGTAACACATCAAGTTCCAACATCCCTCTGCGGCATGCCCACTTTAATCTAGCACGTCTTTTTGGCTCAAACATATATTCACATTCTTAATTATTGTTTTAACACTGTCATCATATTACCACGGTGATGGGCGAAGGATCACTGCCCTTTTAGACAGAAAGGCGTTTCAATAGCACCGTAGATAGCACGAATTAACCACAAAACACGATAATCTTAAGGGTTCCCCTTGATAAAGCGCGCAAACCCCTCACCTACTACATTATAAATTCTTCATTCGGAATCTTTGATGACAGCGTTAACGACTCTTTCTGATTTACCTTCGCACTATGCAATTAAGTTAAATGACAACATGCTAATAAAGCTGGAAGGCGAGCAAGCTGACAGCTACTTACATGGTCAAGTGACAGTTAACATTAACGCTTTAGATGAGAATACGGTGAGGTATTGTGCCCATTGTGACAACAAAGGAAAGACCTGGTCTATTTCGTTTGTGGGCCGCCATGGAAATGGTCGCCATGGAAATGCTATCTTCATGCTAACTAACAAAGACTCTGGTGCGCACTCCCTTGCGCAGTTAAATAAGTACGGTGTGTTCTCAAAGGTAGATATAACCGATGAATCAAACCAGTACACGCAATTCTTCTTAGGTGAAAACCTTGGGCAGATGTTACTTAGTAGCTATTTCGACACCCTTCCTAGTGAGCCATTAACCAGTGTTCACAGTGATGTAGGGTGGGTATTTAAAAGTGATACTCAGCGCGCCGGCTATTATGTGGTACTGAATTCTGAGCGAGCCCCTGAATTTGAGCAAAAAGTGAAAGACACCAATGGCTCAATTTTTGAACAAAATGTATACGATGCTATTATGATAGAAAGTGCGATACCGTCTATCGAAGAAACTGGGGTCAGCGAATACGTTCCCCAAATGATGAATGTGCACGCACTTAACGGTATCGATTTTGACAAAGGCTGCTATATGGGCCAGGAAGTGGTTGCCCGCACTCGATTCTTAGGTAAAAACAAGCGTGCAGCCTATAGTTTTTCAGTGCCAAAAGCGTTTCATATTAACGCTGGCGATACACTAGAAAAGCAATTAGGCGAGAACTGGCGTCGCGCTGGTATGGTAATTCGTAAAGCTGAACTTAGCGAAGAAACATGGTTTATGGCTGTGCTCTCAAACGATACCACTGAGCAAGATATTCATCGCCTAGCTGATCAAGTTGAAATTACCTGCTACCCTAGCCCTTTACCGTACAGCATTGAGCAGGCTAAGAGCTCATTGGTGAAAAACCGTAAATAATCTTTAATAAATTTAAAACCATCGCCCAGTAGGGCAAAACTACAGGACAAATTATGACTATAACCTCTGACAGCGTTGTCACCCTTCACTACACCGTTTCAACCGAAGACGGTACCGAGCTTGATTCTTCAGCCGGTAAGGAGCCGCTTGTAGTGCTTCAAGGGCGCCGCTTTCTTATTGAGGGACTAGAAGAAGCATTGGTAGGTAAAGAGAAAGGTGAAAAGTTCAACTTGTCTGTTGAGCCAGAGAAAGCCTACGGTGAACGTATTGATGAACTCGTTCAGCGCGTACCTAGTTCAATGTTTGAAGGCATGGACGTTGAAGTTGGCATGTCTTTTCGTGCAACCACGCCAGAAGGTGAGCAATCGGTTATTATCATCGAGACATCTGATGACGAAGTAGTTGTAGACGGTAACCACCCACTTGCAGGCATTCCACTTACTTTTGATGTAGAAGTGGTTGATGTACGCGATGCGACTGCTGAAGAATTAGAGCACGGCCATGCCCATACGCCAGGCGGCTGTGGTCACGACCACTAATACTGTTGCTTCGTGATAAACGCACTAACTAAAAAGGGAGCCTAAGGCTCCCTTTTTTGATATTGACTGCAACACAAAGCGTTAGTCAATAATGCCTATTTATATCGCGTCTTCGTTTTGCTCACCCGTACGAATTCGCACCGCTGACTCAACGTTAAATACGAATATTTTGCCGTCACCAATTTTGCCTGTTTTTGCAGAGTTTTCGATAGCTTCTATCGCCTGCTCGACGCGCTCATCATCAAGCACTAGCTCAATTTTAATTTTAGGCAGAAAATCCACTTGATATTCAGCACCGCGATAAAGTTCAGTATGTCCTTTTTGGCGTCCGAAGCCTTTTACTTCAGACACTGTCATTCCAGCAATACCGACTTCGGCTAATGCTTCCCTTACATCGTCCATCTTGAACGGTTTGACTATCGCTTCAATCTTTTTCATGGTAACTACTCATCATAAATGGTTGGAATAGGTACGCGCTTGTGCTGAGTACGCTGATAAATGTACAACAACTTTTCATCCACCTCAGCAGACACTGATTTGCCTTCTAAGAAGTCATCAATTTGATCGTATGTCATGCCAAGAGCTTGTTCATCAGCTTTTTGCGGCGCGAGAGTTTCGAGATCGGCGGTGGGCGCTTTAGTGATAACAGTTTGGGGGGCACCTAAGTGCGAGGCCAGTTGTCGAACTTGGCGTTTACTCAACCCAAACAAAGGCGCTAAATCACACGCTCCATCGCCATACTTTGTATAAAAACCCGTAATATTTTCTGCTGAATGGTCAGTGCCTAACACTAATCCATCAACCATTCCGGCAATTTCATACTGAATCACCATACGGGTTCGTGCTTTTACATTACCTTTAACGAAGTCACGCTTTGCTTCACTTTCAGGTAATAAACCAGCGCTTGATAATGATTCAGTGGTAGAAGCATGAATAGCATCTGCACCGGGCTGAACATTAACCGTCACAGAATGGGAAGGCTCAATAAAGTCTATCGACAACTGAGCATCAGCTTCGTCGGCTTGCGTTTGGTAAGGTAAACGAACAGCGACAAACTGAAAATTTTCGTGCTTTTCTTGGTTTAACTCATTCACTGCTAACTGAGCTAATTTACCCAACGTACAAGAATCGATACCGCCACTAATGCCTAGCACCAGTGAATTTAAACCTGACGTAAGAAGCTGCTTTTTAATGAAAGCCACTCGACGAGTAACTTCAAATGCCACATCGATTTCAGGCAGCACTTTCATTTCTTCAATAACTGCTTGTTTTTGCATTATAATGTCCAATTAGTGAGTGGGCGTCCTGATACCTGAGTTTACGATAAACTCGCCTTAGATGTTAGTGGTAAAAGAATTCAAACTTCATTAATCGTTGAAATTCACTACTTTTTGTATCTTCGGGCATGCCTACACGCCTTTTTTTATACCCATTTCGAGGCAAATTGGTTTACCTTGAATGTTCACGCGCGTTGACCTTTATTGTTGTAATAATAGAGGCTAACGCTAATATCATTGTTAAATTAACCTAGTAAATAAATCTCAGTGAAAATAAAGTCTTCTAGCGCTTTGCGTCTTCAATACGGCCTGACTCTTTTAGAGATGCTAATTACGGTCGCCATTTTGGCAATCTTAGTAGGAGTCGTTGCCCCGTCTATTAATACTATTTTAGTCAAAAATAGAGTAACCGGCGACATCAATACGTTGAGCGCTATTGCACAGCAAGCTAGGTTTAGTGCCATTAACGAACAGTTTAACGTGATACTTTGTCCGACCACGAGTTATAGCACCTGTGTCAGCGATTGGGCCAACGCGAAAATGGTCTTTATTGATGAAAACTCAAATGGAAGCAGAGATAGCAGTGAACCACTTATTGCCAGCAGCGACCCGCTGAACTCAGGCAATACAATCAGTGGCATTTCTGGCGCTATTTCGTTTTCTGAACAAGGCAGTATTAGTAACAGTGCAACCATAACCATCTGCCCAAAGAGTAAAGATGCCTCTTATGCTTCTGCCCTGCTATTGTCACTCTACGGTAGAATATCTGTTGCCATCGACAGTGACGACGATGGTATTAATGAAGATTTATCTGGCACCGCTCTAACTTGCCCTTAATACCTTGTCCTTAATTCCTTGTCATGACCTGATTCGCAGCGGACTAATGGTAAGTCCATGATAGGCTACCTTCCCCAACATCCATGGGGTAAATTTTCGTAAGGGGTGATAGTTAGCAACCGACAAGGGTTAGATTTGTCCAAAAAGCTTAAAGACGCAACAATGCTATAATTTCCATTCTTAGATTCGCTGTATGTCAGTGTAACGCCGTCAATATTGGGTGCCGGCAATCCACTAAGCCCCGAGTATTTACCTTCACTCAACCAATATCGTTCTTGCTTTATTTGCAAAGTGAGCAAATAGCTAATGGTTTCATGCTTATTTGCAAGCGCGATGGTTGATGAATAACTGGGAATGGCGAACATAGAAACAATACCCACAATCGCAACAGCGACCAAAAGCTCGATTAACGTAATCCCTCCCATCTTAATTAAATTGATTTTCCCTTCCATGGTACAGCAGCCCTCTATTTGTTGATTCGCTATGCTGTAAACCTAACAGCAAACAAATGACAAATAACCGGACTAAGGCATGGTTTTAATTAAAGCAGGGGGATTTACCTTGTTAGAGTTACTTGTGGTGCTTTGCATTGTGGTCATTTTCACCGCCATAGCTGCCCCCTCTTTTGTTGAATGGCGACAAGCCATCGCTATAAAGAGCGCGTTAAAGCATACCGCTGACATTGCAAAGTACGCCCGCACGCTTTCTATCTCTGAGCGTAAGGCGATTACCCTAGTCGTAGACGCTTCAGCAAATCATTGTATCGGCTTAACCTCAGCAAGTGACTGTGATTGCCATGTAGCAAGCAGTTGCCACGTTATTAGCCAGCAGAAACGGCTTATTATGCAAAGTTATCATGCAGTCATTGCTAGTCCAGCCAATAAAAAGGCGTTGCTGACGTTCGATGGAACTCATGGCATGAGTTTCGGCAGCGCAATGACAGTCACCATAAGTAACGCTCGATACACCGGCAAAGTTATCATTAATAACCTAGGCCGTGTGCGGTATTGCACTTCTACTTCACTAGAGGGAATTCCTCTATGTTAAGGTCCTCTGGTATTAGCCTAGTAGAGCTCACCATAGCCATGGCCATCAGCACAACATTGGTTCTTTTTTCTGCCATGGGCGCTGCGACTATCTCTAAAGAACTAGGTTATTTTCAGCAACAATTAGCACTGCAAAGTGAGTTACGGCTTATTAGCCATTCTCTCTCGCTACAACTCCAGCGGGCCGGATTCGTGGCGCGCCCTTTTGAAGAAATTTTTGCCAACAGCGCATTACTACCGCCTGCTATCAACATCAGCCATCATCCGCTAGAGGCCGAAAATTCTTGTGTCTTATTTTCCTATGATAAAAATGCTGACGGCGACATTAGTCATGAAGCCCCCGCAGAATTGTTAGGTTTTCGATTGCGCAATAAAGCCCTTGAGTACCGTGTAGCGAGCAAAAGTTGCGAGCAAGGTGGATGGCACGATCTTACAGATACATCAGAATTAAAAGTCACTCAATTCACTATATCTTTGCACGGTGAGATAAACCATGCCCCGGTTTACAAAGTTGAGCTTGCACTACAAAGCAAGGCGTCCGCAGAACTCACCGCCGAGCAACATCTGTATTTACGAGTTGCCAATGCGAAATAACGCCGATTTTTACTCATCCTCACTAGTCGTTCAAAAACATGTGATAGGTGCAAGAGAGGCAAGCGCTTGGCAATGTCCTAGTAAGGTAAATGGCGCCGTATTGTTAAGTGTGGTGGGTATACTGTTAAGCTTAATAACACTGGCACTGTGGGCAACCAACGCACTACTTACCAGTGAGTTTCAAGCCAGTAAGCGCAGTATTGCTTATGTTGAGGTGATGAATACATTGCACAACGACATGACACAATTAACCGAGCAACTGCGTATCAGCGAAGATTGGCAACAAACCGCAAGTCTATTCGCGCGAGCATCAGTGACGGCGACTCACTATTCAGGAAGAGATTCTCAGTATTTAACGCTGTTTACCGTGTCCATAACTCACCCTGTTACGTCGCTATTCATTAGACAAGGTTTTTTACGCCACCCCGCCATAGTTCGTCTTCCTGCCAACGGTGTAATAACCGGTGCGACTAACGCTATATTGCCCCACCTTTTTGAACGACATTACAGTAACTTTACGCCGATGTTTTTTCCAAAGCCGCGCATAGCAAACGACTGCGACGATCTTACTCGCCATCTCGTGTTTTGGGTGCGTGGTGACTGCCATATTTCGCCCAGTGAAATTATAGGGTCAGCGAGTCAACCTGTTTTACTTGTAGTAGAAAAGGGGGATTTCACCCTTGATACCCATGCTCAAATTTACGGGTTAGTAGTGATATTAGGCGACACCAGTGTGCCTTCCAGCTCTTCTAGTAGTTCCCACCCTGTTATACCCGTGGCCACTATCGCCTCTTCGGCCAAGCTTGAAGGCGCCATGGTAAGCAATGAGGAAGTATCTAGAGTTTTTCACGGGCACATCAATTTCAATCTTAGTGTATTACGCACCCTTCAACAATCTAGCGGTTTGCAAAAGATGCAACCCATACCCGGGAGTTGGCATGACTTTAATTAAAAAGACACAAGGGTTTTCGCTCATAGAGGTAATAATTGCATCAGGACTCTTTGCGCTGACCTTTACCGCTGGACTGAAGCTTTACCAGCAAATATACGGACAATGGCAGCAACTTAACGCAGTGCAACAAGCTCGGCAACAACTTGAAACCGACCAAACGACTCTACTAATTAATGTGAATGCCAATCAAGATGCATATATCGCCATTACGCCCTCGTCTACCACGAGCGCAGCAAAAGCCGTGACCTTAGAACAAGTTGTAGAGCCTTTACCCCAGTTGAACCATACGGATGAAGCTTTACGTGCAGACGAAACGCTTAGTGAAGAAAGTGGGTTAACGACTGAAGAAAAACTAAATGAAGAAGAGGCCCTTGATGAAGCGCAAGAGCTCATCGAAAAAGTAAAACCTAAAAGCCAAGCGATTACCCAACAATTGAAGGTTGTGGTGGCACCGCCGTATCAATCGCGTTGGCAAGATATAGCGATCATGGGGCCGTTGGTACCACTTCCCCCCGCAAAACCCTAGTGAATTAACAAGACCAGCAATACTCACCCGCCGCCAACGAACCATTGTTGTTTACGTCCCAGCCTTTGCGGCCATCACTAAAATAAAACAGCGCGCCATCAGAAGCTTGCGCGGTGCTACTTACGGGTGTTGCTTTTAGCTGGTAACTGGTTGCATCGGCAGACACTATGGTAAGGTCGTAGCGTTTATTGCCCGCTGCTTCTGTAGAAGGAGAGTAAGTGGCAAATATGGTTGGTGCTCCTGTATTTGCGCCACCTGCACCCGCACCTTGGTAACTGAACGAGCCACTATGATGACGCTCCATTGCAGCAGCAAATGCCAGCATGTCTGCCTGCGCCGAGCCTCTATACCCATCAGTCATAAAAGACTGATATGACGGGTAAGCAATACTGGCAAGAATGCCAACAATAGCCACCACGATCATTAATTCAATAAGGGAAAAGCCTTTATATTTTTCGTTACTACTAATCACTGAGATGTATCCTCTCGCTCAGTTTCAGAATGCCAACTGCCTCGTTGTATTCGTTCAAACTTACCATAAATATTTTGCGCTAAGCATTCAAACGCTGAACCACAGGGTTCTTCGTTGCCATCATCGTCGACACTGATAACAGTGGAAGCACACTCGGTACCAAGGCACACCACAGGACTGGTTATATCTTCAATAAGAATTTTAGTCTCTGGCGCGATCCCTGTTTGCTGTAACTCAACTGATCTGTCTGAACTATCAAGTTCGCCATTATTATTAAGGTCTGACACAGCATTCGCATTAAATAGGTTAACGAGATAAGCACGGCTATTTCCAGACGGCGGCGCACACAAACTGGTGCTACTTACCGCAGGCACATAAGTCGTAAAGAATATTTTGTAATCTACTATTAGAGGTGATGCCAATACTTTTTCCCCATCGGTGGTAAGCTCGATATACCACCCCGCTTTATTTGCAAAGCTTGAAGCTGCCACCCCTTGCTCAGTTTCATCGCTACTGGTGAGCAAATGTTCGGTGGCATTATATAAATCGGACTCAGACACCGTGCTCATAAAGGTAAATTGACCACTCGTGTCGCGACTAAATACCCCCTCGTCTTTAAGCATATAAAAATTATCTTCTACTGTGACATCTAGCGGTGATGCGCGCCATCCACTTCCCATTGCCACGGCATAATATAACTCGTCACCCAGCGCGACCTCTGAAACATCGGGGCCATAGTAAAAGCGACGATGAGTTTCAGCGGTGTCTCCAGCAAAATTAGCCAACCGAGCCCCTTTTATAAAGTTGCTGCCCGACTCGCCATTATAAATATCCATCCGGAACAGCTGCCCGCCCATGTCACCGACATACATATGGTCAGCGAAGCCATCGTTGTCTCTGTCGATTACGGATATACGACCTGGGATACTGTAGTTCATATCAGCTAGATTCAAATCTGCATCAGCGTTACTGGCGTGCCAAAGCAAGCTTCCAGTGTCTGCATCGAACATATAAACCGCATTCCCAATATTATCAGCACTTCTCACTAACTTATCATCTTGCGAGTCATCGTAACCGCCACCGATGATCATGACATTCTTCTCTTCGGTGCCGTAGCGAACTTTAGTGATAGTAGGGCGAGACCATGTTTGTCCTAATTTCTCAAGACCCGAACTGCCGCCTTCAATCACAAACTTAACCGTAGGTGACGTCTTCTGGGTAACATCAAATACATAATAATTACGGCCACCTCGTCGCATACCTAAATACAAGTAAGTCGACGTTCCCACTGTACGCAACACCATCTCGCCGTCTAAGCCGTAAACGTGATTAAACGTTGAGATATCCTCATAAAAATGGTGCAGATTAGGCAGTAGCGCTTTAGGCATAATCCCAAAGTTTTCTTCACCGGTTTCTGCATCAAACGAATGCAGCATACCTTGGTTTGTGGCAACCAAAATGGCCGATTCTGTGCTCCCGTAATTAACCACTACAGGCTGAGAATGAATGGGGTCGCCCATTTGAAGACGGTAGTCCGTTGTATCGCCGTCACCATCATTATCTTTAACATCTATGCCTCTTGCCCATTTAAGCAGTACTTCGCGAAGCGCATCTGCATCGAGTTCGTCATCCACACCCAGCAATGCTGTCGTAATTTCGCTGTTGTCTTCATGCAATTCGTTACTCGATTGAATGATATTTCCAGCACCGTCGAAAACATACAAGTTACGGTTAGCAGTCATTTTACTCGCGGTACCGCCCTCTCGAACATCACTACCATCAACGAGAGTTGACCAGTAGCTATGAGAAGTATCTTTAAAAAATCCCGTATCACCATCGACAGCAACCAATGAGTTTTGATCTAAAATATTCTCACCATCTAATCGATATCGCTTAAGATTCCCTGGCCAGATAGCCCCTTCACTTGGCTTAAATAACGCAAAGTAAAGTTCGTCGTTATGGGTCAAGCGATTAAGTTGATTCACCGCTACACCCGGCGATACAAAGGTAGAATTAACATCTTTTACAGAGCGTAGAATAGTATTGAATGCCTCAAGCAGCTCAGTGCTGTCATCGGCTTGATAGAATCCACCACCACTTTGTACTGCCAATTGGTTTAAGAAGTTGTTGGCGGTACTATTCGCCGCAAACCCAATCGTATGGGTAATCACGCGACGATCAATAACCGATGTATCTGAGTCACTGACATTTTTTACTAGGCTTAAACCACACTTTTCACCGCCACTACCGGTACAACTTTCACCCAGTAATGACTCGATAAGTGAGACACTGTGATTACTGTTTGCCTCACCGTCAGACAGTAAAACAATATGGTTGTTGGTCTGGCACTGCAGGTCACTCACCGGTGATATATAAGTTGCCCCACTAGGAATATATTCATTTATACAGTCGCTGTCAGACAGGTTGTCATCGGAACACCCAGCTGGCTGAACGGCATCCCCGCCCAAATAAGCGCTTCTATGACTGACACGCGTATTCTTCCTCACCGTGTTTGATACATTATAATTACCACGGGTTAGTCCATAATCAACGTCTCTGCCGCCGTAATAGTTAACCGCCTCGTATAATGTATCTACGATGGGTGTATAACCGCTAGCAGTAAGCTCATCAACTTTACTGATCAGGTGTTCTCTTACTGTCGAAGTCTGCCCAGGTGTGGCGGAACCATTAAACTTAACGACTAATTTTGCGGCAGACGACTGAGAGCCACTGTAGGTATACGCGCCCCGATAGCCAGTGAAGTCACTAAACACGAACGCCATTGCATTACCGGATTGCCATCCGGCTCTATCTACAATCTCTTCAACTACACCTGATAAATCGGGTGAGGCGTAATCGTTACCCGATGAAAATGACCCCATAGACCAGGTTACACCTGACGTTTTGCCAATATTTCTAAGCAAATATCGATTTCCAGAAGAAAAATCGTCAGCATCATTAGTGGCAACACCACGAACTAACATGCTCGAGTTGTTCTGGTTGTAGCTGTTATAGGCTGTTAATTCTATGTAGGCCTCGGTAATTTCAGCCCCTTGAGGGATGTTTACATTTTGAAAGCGAACGCCTATGTAGCTGTTATAATTACTTGAGAACGTAAGCTCTGAGCCTGTATTTTCATAACCGTTGTTATTTTCTTCTATGTTGTCGTTAGAACGGCTAACTTGGTAAACACTTTCACCGCTGATACAACCTGTAGCGGTTGTATCATCATAAGACACCACCAATTGCGGTGACCCAGTTTGCCCAGAGTCAAATGCCCGGGCTTCTCGGCTACTGGCAGCATCTGAACTTGTGCCTTCTATAAGAATGTTGAGATCCTTGCCCCCACACCACTGTGGCAAATCTACAATTTCTTGAATAATCGATGAAATATCTGGTGTGGCAATGACCTCATCAGCAGAAGGAAAATCATTGTTACTTACCCATTCAACTTCTGATGCAGTTTTGGTTCTTGACGAAAGGTTGTTATATGCCGTGGAAAATTCCGTGCTAGTGGCCGACGCCTCTCCACTTATCGTGAGTGTGGTGCCCGCTATATTAAATTTTTCTGATGTAAAACGAAGGTGCGCACTGAGTATCGTTGCCCCTTGAGGTATATTCATCTCAGTAAAACGCATTCCGGATGTGACTATATTCGTGCCAGAGCTCAACACCAGATCGTTAGCCGTAGTATTTACTGTACCGTTAATTTCTGACGCATCGTGACTGCTTGCACCCGTAGAGGTGATAAGCTCCGGTTGAATAGCATCGTCAATGCCGCTTACTGGAAAGAGTATAGGGCCACCATAGTCGGAAAAACGCATAAGGCCGGCATCTATATTGGTGGCTGACGTTAACGCCTCTTTAAGTGCGTTTTGTACTCTAAGAATGCGTGATTGGCCGGTGCCATCTTTGCCCGTCATACTGCCTGACGTATCCATAATAAAGAGTACATTTGGATTATAAGTAGCAGATTCTGACGCCGTGCCTAAGTAAATATCCAAATCATCACCGACAGCAGAAAAACCAATGCAAGAAAACATCACTACCGAGACAAAAAAACTACTCACGCGCTTCATAATTATTACTCTTTTTATTGTGACGCAGGGCCAAACACTGATGCCGCTAGGGAGTTCGCAACCACCGTAGATTTACCACCTACTTTGCCGCAGCCTCTAATAATAAATACGTGGCAATTTACGTTACTACCACCAATAACGTTGCTTGAACCTCGACATGCTTGCTCTCTTATAAACGCTGTACGAGACCAGCTTTTGGTACTCGCCATGGTTTGATAAGTACCATTTGTCGTGTGTTCATTACCCCACGATAGACCACCTTCGGTCATGTACCTATCAGTCCATTCATTTTCATCGAAGCAGCTCATTGTTTCTGTTTCAGGATCATAGGGATCAAGCTGGCGTGCCGCAGAAAGAGGGTCAACTTTAGTGCTATCTTGTAACAGGGATTCATCCTCCGACTCAAAAAACACCCCCGCAATAGCTGCTTCCGCAGCGTCGAATGCTAGCCCCGTCTGCTGCATCGACATTGCCATTTTAGATTGAGATAGACTACTGGTTACCGCACTTACGCCTAAAATGGTGAGGGAGAGCAACACTAACAATGCAAACACCATTACTAATCCACGCTGTTTCATTAAATGCTCCTAACAAAGTTTTTCATATTTCGAAGTGACACTGTTTTAGTAAAAACCTGATAATAATGGCTCGAGTCTAGCGTAACTTGATTCTCGTTTAGTAATGCAAATGTAGGGGCTGAAGTTTGCTGAACTTGATTTTGATAGCTTTTAAGTAAGATCCCCCAGCGCAATGCAACCACTTGTTGATTCTGTGCTCGAAGCGCAGCCAACTTATCGGCCGTCACATAGGTTATAGCTTGCCCATTAGAATCCTCAGCAACATCACTAACGCCATATTGAAGTTGGAAGTTACTTACATTATCTAGCAAGGTCACAGTATTCGGTGAAACGGATTGTGTTTTTAGGCCCCGTAATACCCGCCCATCGTAGCCTGTACATTTAAATTCATTGCCGCTAACGTAGTATCGGTTTACCACATGAAACTCATCACCTGCGGCATAACCATGCTTACTGCCCGTACAGTCTGTAGAGGCAAGCAAGTTCACCACTAACACGTCATTTGCACCACTTGATGCTTGCGTGCTGCCAAGCGTAGTGTTTGAGGCAAAGTCTCCGGCCAATCCAATTGGCTTATTCTCAATAAATCCAGCCTCCGCCACCGTATCAACTGAACTATCGATAGAAGCGACAACCGTGTCATAGCGACCAATTTCGTAAAACTCATTACTAAGCCGGCTTGTTATATAACGTCCAGACTCTTGAACCTGTGCTACCGCTTGATTAAGCTTGTTCGTTACACTACTACTCACTAATACCTGAATTATAGCGCCAGATATCACCAGCCCTAAGGCCAATGAAATCATTAACTCTACAAGCGAAAAACCCTTTACATCCTTCACAAGGTTAAGTCCTTAATCACGCAGGCGTTACTGTCTGAGTCATTTGGATTGCAACGGGTATTTAAGGTGTAATTTTGATTACCTGCTGATGCAACCGGCCACGCTAGAATAACTTGCAGCCGTGAGCCCGCACTGCAACTGTCAACATCTGCTACGTTATTATCTGTACAGGTTAATGACAGTGTGGTTTGAGGGTTTGTTTGCACTGCTGCGCATGAGAGTGCCCAGCCATCGTATTTAGCCATATCCAGCTCGTTGCAGGTGGCGGTTTCACAATTGGGCACCCCAGAAGGACGACTCAAACAAAAACATTTATAAGGATGGGTGGAACCCGAGCAAGTGAGCCCGGTGAAGTTGTAATTACTTGCATTGAAATATTGGTTGTTAACCACAATGCCATCACCTACGGTTGCCACACGCGCAGCAGCACGTAAGCGCTCCGCAACTTGAGCCGCAACAAATTCGCTTTGCGTGCGGCTAATCGCATCTTTGTTCGCAAAGGAACCGGTGAACTGAAGTGCAGCCACCCCGAGTAAACCAATGGCAAGAATGAACATAGTGACAAGCACCTCAATTAGGCCAACGCCTTGTTGCTTCTCTAATCCACTAGTGTTTATCGTTCGATTCATAGTCCCTGCATTGCCCAGTGGCATTCACGCTAAAATTTAGACACAACCTTATGTTTAGCATTCTATGCTAAAAAAATCCTGCTCAAGGTATAAGCGATCATAAAACGTATTAAATTGTATTACCATTAGACGATAGCGTAAAAAAAAGCACCGCATATCAATGCGGTGCTTTTAAATTCAGGCCAATTTTTATACCTAAAAGGCGCTAGCTTACTTGTTTGACTCTAAGCTCTTTAGGAACCGCGAATTCAACATTTTCTTCTCGGCCTGCACGTTCAAAAGCAGAAACCGCTCCCCATGCTTTAAGCTTATCAACCACGCCTTGAACTAACACCTCGGGTGCAGAAGCACCTGCCGTTACTCCAATATGCTCAACATCTTTAAGCCAACTTTCCTGTATACAATTCGCATCGGCAATTAAGTGCGCCTTCGCACCAATTTTTTCGGCTAGTTCACGTAAACGATTCGAATTTGAGCTGTTTTGAGCGCCCACTACCAACAGTACTTGGCAATCTTGAGATAAATCCCGCACGGCGTCTTGACGATTTTGGGTGGCATAGCAAATATCGTCTTTGCGTGGTCCTTGAATATCAGGGAAACGTTCACGCAATGCATCAATAACATCTGCGGTATCATCAACAGATAAAGTCGTTTGGCTGCAGTAATAGAGATTTTTAGCGTTTTTCACTTCAAGGGTAGCTACATCGGCTTCAGATTCGACAAGGTAAATACCACCCTCATCATTGCTGTATTGCCCCATAGTACCTTCAACTTCTGGGTGCCCTGCATGGCCAATCAAAATACACTCGGTGCCAGTCTTACTTGCTCGGGTCACTTCCATATGCACTTTAGTCACTAACGGACAAGTAGCATCGAATACCTTTAAGCCACGATTTTCAGCTTCTTTTCTTACCGCCTGAGAAACCCCATGTGCAGAAAAAATAACAATGCAGTTGTCGGGCACTTCATGCAATTCATCTACAAAAATAGCACCACGCTCACGTAGCCCATCAACCACAAACTTATTGTGAACGACTTCATGGCGAACATAGATAGGCGGCTCAAATATTTCGAGTGCTCTTTCTACGATTGTGATGGCTCTGTCTACACCGGCACAAAAACCACGAGGGTTGGCAAGATGAATTTGCATAATTACTGATCACCTTTTGATGTAGGTGCAACTTTAACATCGACAATTTCAACATCGAAAATAACCGTTTGCCCAGCTAATGGGTGGTTAAAATCTACCGTTATCGAGTCGCCCGCGACACTTCTGATAATACCGGGTATTTCTGAGCCATCTGGCTGAGAAAACGCAAGAATAGCACCTTCTTGAATTTCCAAGTCAGCACCGAAACGGCTTCTATCCATGTAATGGATATTGTTAGGGTTAGGCTCACCGAAGGCATCGTTCGCGGCTAACGTAAACGATTTCTTCTCGCCCTTTTGAAGTCCTAGTAAGCAAGCTTCAAAGTTAGGGGTAAGACTACCGTCACCCATTACCATTTTCGCGGGCTTATTATTTACGCGGGTGCTGTCAGCGGCTGAGCCATCTTCAAGTTTTAAATCAAAGTGAAGAATAACTTCGCTGTCAGAACCAATAATTAGGTTGTCGGTCATTGTGGCTCCGGTTACTGGTTTGACGTGCTGGTCGAATCGGCGCTTTTATGTTTCTCGCCGTTCTTGAACATATCAATAATTAATAGGGCTGCACCAATAAATATCGCGCTATCGGCAATATTGAAGGCAGGCCAGTGCATGTTGTTTACATGAAAATCGAGAAAATCGATTACATATCCATGCACTAAACGGTCGTAAACATTACCTAGCGCGCCACCCAAAATAAAAGAAAAGGCGACAGGCAACAGGGTCTGATTTTTGGGTGATTGTTTTAACCACCATAAAATAACCACACTGACGACAGTAGCGATGGCAGTAAAAAACCATCGCTGCCAGCCACCGGCACTATCAAGAAAGCTAAATGCCGCGCCGTAATTGTGTACGTAGGTTAAATTGAAAAACGGTAATACCTCTATCGATTGATAAAGTGACATACCGCCTAACACAGCGTATTTGGTAACCTGATCTAGCGCAAATGCAATCAAGGTTATCCAAAGAAACCGTAAACCGGTTTCACTGAATAACTTAGGCTTGGTATCCGCCGTAGTATTAAGCATACTGACGCGTTTCCCCTTCGCCATCAATGTTGGTTACACAACGGCCACATAATTCTTCGTGCCCCTTATGAGTGCCAACATCTTCACGATGGTGCCAACAACGAACACATTTGTTGCCGCTTGCTTTGTTTACACTCAACCATAAACCTTCAACATCGGTAGCCGCAGCATTGTCTGGTGCACTTTCTACTTTAGTCAGATTCACTGCCGATGTAATCAATACAAAGCGCAGTTCATCTTCAAGTGAAGCCAAGGTGTTAAACAAAGACTCTGTAGCATACAAATCAATCTTGGCTTCTAACGAACCGCCTAACTGACCGTCTTTACGCGCTTGTTCCATTGCTTGGTTTGCTGCGTCTTTTACGCTTAGCACTTGGTGCCATAGTTCATCGTTAAATACGTCACTTTGCGTGAAGCTGTTAAAGCCTTCGTACCAGGTTTCGGTAAATACAAATTCACTACGCTCGCCCGGTAAAGCTTCCCAAATTTCTTGCGCCGTAAAGCTTGTGATGGGTGCCATCCAACGAACTAACGCTTCCATAATATGGTAAAGCGCAGTTTGACAAGAACGGCGTGCATTGCCGTCAGATTTCGCCGTATACTGTCTGTCTTTAATTACATCTAGGTAGAATGAACCTAACTCGATGGAACAGAAGTGCATAAGCTTTTGCGTAACGACTAACAAATCGTACTTTTCAAACGCTTCAACAAGTTCTTCTTGTAGTGCTTTCGCACGCGCCACAATCCAGCGGTCTAGTGCCACCATCTCGTCTTCTGGCAAAGCATCTTCTGGCTGAAAGCCATTAAGGTTTGCTAGTAAGAAACGTGACGTGTTACGTAAACGACGATATGCATCAGCAGCACGTTTTAAAATTTCATCAGACACCGCAATTTCACCGCGGTAATCAGTAGAGGCAACCCATAAGCGAAGAATGTCTGCGCCTAGTTTGTTCGTCACTTCTTGCGGTGCAACTACGTTACCTACCGACTTCGACATCTTTCTGCCGTGAGCATCAACGGTAAATCCGTGTGTCAGTACTTCTTTGTAAGGCGCATGACCGTGCATAGCCGTAGATGTCATTAGCGATGACATAAACCAACCACGATGTTGATCTGACCCTTCAAGATACAAATCTGCACTCGCGGGAATGTCTTCACGTTGGTCAACCACAAAGTAGTGCGTGACACCTGAGTCGAACCATACATCTAGGGTATCGGTGACTTTGTCGTAGTTATCGGCTTCGCTACCTAGTAATGCAGCATCATCGATATCCCACCAAGCTTGAATACCTTTAGTTTCCACCTCAGCGGCCACTTTTTCCATAAGTGCAACTGACTCAGGGTGAAGGTCACCGGTAAGTTTGTGCACGTATAAAGGAATAGGAACGCCCCATGTACGCTGGCGAGAAATACACCAGTCTGGACGACCTTCTACCATTTTCTGGATGCGGTTTTCGCCCCACTCTGGGATCCACTTAGTTTGTTTAATTTGTTCGATGGACTCAGCACGTAAGCCTTTTTTATCCATGCTGATAAACCACTGCGGCGTAGCACGGAAAATGATAGGCGTTTTATGGCGCCAGCAATGCGGGTAGCTGTGCTCATATTTCACGTTAAGCACTAGGTTACCGTGCTCTTTTACCGTTTCAACAATGGTATCATTGGCCTTAAATACGAACTGGCCGGCAAATAAAGGCGTGTTTTCTAAATACACACCGTTGTTACCGACTGGGTTGTACACTTCAATGTCGTATTGTTTACCTACATTGAAATCGTCAACACCGTGAGCAGGCGCGGTGTGAACACAGCCTGTACCTGATTCAGTGGTAACGTGCTCGCCCAAAATTAGCGGTACTTTTAAATCTAAGAACGGATGATTAACTAGCAGTTTATCTAAGCTTGAACCTACACAGGTCGCTACTTCACGATACTCTTCAATACCGTAGCGCGTCATGCAGCTTTCAAGCAAATCTTGCGCAACCACTAACCATTCGTTCGTCGACGTAATTTCTACAATCGCGTAGGTTAATTCTGGGTGCAAGCTGATGGCGCGGTTGGCAGGCAGCGTCCACGGGGTCGTTGTCCAGATAACCACGCCCGCTTTGTGCGCGGTTAAGTCTTCACTCGTTACTCCAAACGCAGCCGCAATAGCGGCTACATCAGCAACAGGGAATTTCACATCTATAGCAGGTGAGATTTTGTCTTGGTATTCTACTTCTGCTTCTGCCAACGCAGAACCACAGTCTGTACACCAATGAACTGGCTTAAAGCCTTTTTCTAAATGGCCCGATTCAACCACTTTACCCAGTGCGCGAATAATGTCGGCTTCTGAGCGAAAATCCATAGTTTTATAAGGATTGTCCCAGGTACCGAATACACCAAGGCGCTTAAAGTCAGCCATTTGGCCATCAATTTGACGTTGCGCGTATTCGCGGCACTTTTGGCGAAACTCAGCAGCCGTCACTTTTTTGCCCGGCTTACCCACTTTCTTTTCTACCATCAATTCGATAGGCAAACCGTGACAGTCCCAACCCGGCACATAAGGCGAGTCGAAATCTGACAGTGTTTTAGACTTAACAATAATGTCTTTAAGAATTTTATTTACTGCGTGACCAATATGAATATCGCCGTTTGCGTACGGAGGGCCATCATGAAGAATGAAAGGTTTCTTACCTTTCTTCGCTTCTCTAATCTTTGTGTATACCCCTTTTTCCTGCCAGTCTTTAAGCATTTTAGGCTCACGCTGAGCAAGGTTACCGCGCATTGGAAAGGCGGTTTCGGGTAGGTTTAATGTGGCTTTATAATCACTCATATAATTGTATTATCCGGTTACCTTTAATAATACCCAACGCCTCGTTAGGCGCTGTATAGGCTTGCATTGGTCGACGCTATGTTAAGCGTGGTGACTTTATCACGTTTCACTATTCTAATAACAGGCGCGCCTTAGCGGCATCGGCCTGAATTTGTGCTTTTAGTATCTCAAACGAGTCAAATTTCTGTTCATCTCGTATTTTTGCAACAGGAAACACGGTCATTGGTTTCCCGTACAGGTCGGCTGACATATCGAAGATGTGCACCTCTAACTGGTTTCGCACCCCGTTTAACGTGGGGCGAGTACCAATGTTTGCCACGCCATTGAATTTTTTTCCATCTACGGCAACGTGTACCGCGAACACGCCGTGAATAGGCGCTCTGCAACGCTTCAGCATCACATTTGCGGTAGGGAACCCTATAGTGCGCCCTTTCTTTTCACCATGTACAACTCGGCCATACACAGCAAACGGCCTACCTAACATTTCTTCACTAAGCGCAAAATCAGAATCAGCCAGTGCTTCTCGCACTGCAGTAGAGCTAATCCGATGAGCATGCATCATAAAGCTTTGTGTGCTAACCACTTCAAAGCCGTACTTTTGTCCAGCGGCTTGCAGCATGGCAAAGTCGCCTTTACGACCTTGGCCAAAGCGAAAGTCATCACCTACCACAAGAAATTTAACCCCTAGCTTATCCACCAGCAAATCATGCACGAAGGTATCGGCACTTTGACTGGCAAAAGCTCTGTTAAAACGCACAGCCAATAAACGATCGACGCCTTGCTGTTTCAGCAATTCGTACTTTTCACGCAATGGACTGATGCGTGCAGGCGCTCTATCGGGTGTAAATACTTCCTCGGGTTGAGGTTCAAACACCATCACCGTGGCCGGCAACCCCAGCGCTTTGGCTTTTTGGAGCACATTACTCAGCACTGCCTGATGGCCCAGGTGCACGCCATCAAACTTTCCTATGGTAAGTACACACCCGCTGTGCTGCGGTTTTACGTTGTTTAGCCCGCGGATAAATTCCACTATTAGCCACTGCCTTTAGTTACGACTGAAAATTTAAAGCTCGCGATTATAAACGACCCAGCACGGAATACCAATATTAGCCGCCCCCACTTTTGAAATGACGACGTCTTGCACCCAATAAAATCATGCATGAGAAGAAAGCGGCGGCAGATAATGTGATAGTAATGGCGACATCCACCACTTGCACCGCCCATTCAAGGTCGAAAAATGCCACGCCCTTATCGCGATAATAAATCACTGCCCCCATCACTGCGCTGGCAATCAGTACTCTAATTATAAACATCACCGATGTACGGCTAAGCACAAATACCCCTTGCTTGTGCAAAGTAATATAAAGCAATGCGGCATTAAGTGTGGCCGACATGCTTGTAGCAATTGCTAAACCCACATAGCCAAACCAAATTGCTAAAAGGTTGAACACCATATTGGCGACCATGCACCAAATACCAAATTTAACCGGGGTTTTAGTGTCTTGGCGCGAGTAAAAACCGGGTGCGAGTACTTTTACTAGCATAAAACTCAATAAACCAAATGCGTAAGCGGTTAATGAATAAGAGGCCATGGTAGCCGTTTCAGCCGTAAAGGCACCCCGCTGGAATATTACCGTTAAGATTGGTCGCGCCATGGTGGCTAAGCCTACGGCGGCTGGAATACCAAGCAAACACACCATACGAAATGCCCAATCTATATTGGCTGAAAAAGCTTTGGGATCTTTACTTACATGATTGCGCGACAGCGCTGGCAATATCACCGTGGCGATAGCGATACCAAACAGCCCTAACGGGAACTCCAGTAAACGGTCGGAGTAATACAACCAGCTAATAGAGCCTGTCATCAGGAAGCTGGCTATAAAGGTATCGAACAGCAAGTTAATTTGCCCTACCGAGACCCCGAATAAAGCAGGGATCATAAGGGTGCGTACTTTTACGACATTTTCATCTCGCCAGCCCCATTTAGGCTTTACTAATAATCCCGCCCGATACAAAAATGGCAGTTGGAAGGCAAGTTGTACTATACCGCCTATAAACACCCCCCACGCTAATGCAAAAGCGGGTTGCTCCATATCGGGGGCTAAAAAGACCGCACAGGCTATAATGCATACGTTAAGTAGCACTGGCGTAAACGCTGCTACTGCAAATTTGTTTAGTGTATTTAAGATAGCCCCTGCCAAGCCTGTTAACGATACAAAGGCAAGATAGGGAAAAGTAATTTTCAGCATGGTTGATGCGAGTAAGAATTTGTCTCCTGCCTCATCGCCCTGTACCCACGCAATAAACCACCCTGTGCCGAACAGCGCGGCTAAAACTGGCGACGCGATAACGCCTATAAGGGAAACCACAAACACAATGGCTCCAAGCGTGCCGGAAATTTTAGCAACAAATGCTTTAAGCTCTGCTTTCTCGTGGTTTTGATGTACTTCGGTTAATACCGGAATAAATGCTTGCGCGAATGCACCCTCGGCAAATAATCGGCGCAGGAAGTTAGGTATTTTATTTGCAAAGAAAAACACATCGGCGGCAGCGCCATCACCCATTAGCCTTGCCACTACCACATCGCGCACTAACCCTAATACGCGTGATATTAACGTCATTACGCTGACAATAAGGCCTGATTTTAATAACTTCCGTGACACTAAGACTATTCCAATAGATACATTTCATTCAGTTAAGCGCTCAATCATAACGAAACCCTGTTACCGGCGAAACGTATTATTCAAAATATAAGTGCATCTCATGAATTTTTTTTGCTATAATCCGCGCCCGTTGTGGGTATGGTTTCGTACTGTTTCATTTGTATCTGTGTGCTGTATCTGTGCACATGAGTACATATGTACAATAGCCATTTCGTTCTGCACTTTTTATTTGGCGCTTTTATTAGCGCCTTTGTTAAGAACAGGCCGAAAAACAAAAGCATTCGATAGACATCTTATCTAATGTAGAAATTAACTTTCTACTTATTGGGTTAAATCGTTTGACTTTTGGCTGGATGATAGGCAAAATCCGCACCCTCGTTTTTGACATGAATTTATTTGGGAGTTACACCTTGGCTAACATCAAGTCTGCTAAGAAACGTGCAATCCAAGCCGAAAAGCGTCGCCAGCATAATGCTAGCCGTCGCTCCATGACTCGTACAAGCTTGAAGAAAGTAGTAGCTGCTATCGCTAGTGGTGATAAAGAAGGTGCACAAACTGCATTTGCTGCTGCAACTCCGATTCTTGACAGAATGGCTACTAAAGGTTTGATTCACAAGAATAAAGCTGCTCGTCATAAGAGCCGCCTAGCTGCACAAATTAAAGCTTTAGCTTAAATTTTACAGTTAGTAAAAAAGCGCCTATTGGCGCTTTTTTTGTGTCTTTTTTTTGTGTCCGTTGTTCGAGGCTTTTATTAGAAGCTTTTATCAGAGCGTTGGCACTAACTCATTTTGCGAATGGTGCTTGAAGGCGCAACACGTAGTACCCAATGTAATAATGCCCACGGCCAACTTGGCACATAAGACACCGCTTTTTCCTTATTAATGGCTTTTACCAACGCCTTACAGCCGGTTTCGGTATCGACAATAAACGGCACTTTTTCTACCGTTTCATTAATTTCGGTACGAATAAACCCTGGATGTACACAACTAACCTTAATTGGTGTATTCATCACATCTAAGCGGATACCCTCTGTCATAGACGTAAGCCCTGCTTTAGTGGCGGCATACACCGTCATAGCGCGTCTGAAGCCTCTTACCGCACTAATTGATGAAATCGTTACTAGATGACCTTCATTTTGCGCTCTGAAGATAGTCATGGCCGCTTCGGCTTGTGCCAGTGCTGCCACAAAATTGGTCTCTGCGGTTTGCTTATTTGCATTAAAAAAACCCGTGCCAATAGAGGCGCCCTTGCCCATGCCCGCATTAACAATAACTCTATCGAGTTGCCCCATCTCTTGTTTAAACGCATCAAACACTTCAAATACTGCGTTATGGTCATTTACATCAAGCGACTTAATTAGCACCTTGATGTTAGGATTTACCGCTAGCAGTTCGCTTCTAAGTTCTTCTAAGCGGTCTAAACGTCTTGCACACAATGCTAAGTTGCTACCTTGCTTTGCGAACTCCGCCGCCATTCCTTTACCAAGGCCTGAGCTTGCGCCCGTGATCAGAATATTTTGTCTTGTTGTCATTTTCTTTTTCCTGATTTACGAATGGCCTTTTTACAACGCCACATTAAGTAGTGAATGAATATCCAAAAGTTTTTAAACGCGGGATTATTGGTTTGACCGTGGTGATAGCGATAGTAAATTTGTTGTGCAATACCCGCTAATCGAAACAAGCCGTATACTTCATAAAAAGTGAAATCATCAACGTCAACATCCATTTGCTTGCAGTAATAAGCAACCACTTCATCTCGTGTCATCATGCCAGCAAGGTGGGTAGGCTGCCTGCGGGTAGATTGGGCCAGAAAATCATCATCTGCATTCACCCAATAGGCTAACGTATTACCTAAATCCATTAACGGATCGCCAAGGGTGGCTAACTCCCAATCCAGCACACCTAAAATATTCGTGTAGTCGTTAGGATCTAGTACTACATTGTCGAATCTAAAATCGTTATGGGTAATGCAAATACGCTCATTGCTTGGCATATTAGCCTCAAGCCAACGCATAACACCTTTGCCCGAGGGGACATTCCAGGTTTTTGCTTTTGTATAGCGCTCACTCCAGCCTGTAATTTGGCGCTCTATGTAACCACTGCCTTTGCCAATCGTGTCTAAACCAGCCGCTTTATAGTCAACCTTATGCAGTTCTATCAAGCTATCGAGTACATTTTTACACAGCTGACGGGTCTGTTCTGGGGAGGTCTTTAAATCACGAGGGAGATTCTTACGTGGAATAACCCCTGTCAGCTTTTCCATGATATAGAATTCTGTGCCAATTACGGCTTCATCATCGCAATATGCCAGCATATCGGGCACATAGCTATACACCGGCTTCAGCGCTGCTTGAAGGCGATACTCTCTCCCCATATCATGGGCACCTTTGGCTTTAGTGCCCGCGGGCGCACGGCGTAATATTAACGACGTATTTTCGTATTCAAGACAATAAGTCCAGTTAGACGCACCGCCTGAATATTGGGTCACCGTAGGTGTGCCGATGAGGTCTGTAATATGATTTTTTAGCCACCTATCGACAACATTAACGTCTAGCTCTTCGCCTTCTCTTACTGATACTGCTTTATCTAATACTGTATTCGTCATGGGTTACCGTCTTTCCATTGCACGTTTCATTGCTTTGGTTTGTTTTAGCATGTTGTTAATGTACATTTGGGTAGGAAGTAGTTTCTTCATCAAAAATGCGCGCTTGCCCAATTTATGGGTAAGGATTAAAAATCGCTTTTGGGCAACCTGATCACAGATACTTTGCGCAACCTCTTCTTTGGTCATATCTGCTTTTTTAAAAAACCGCGCCATCATTTTGTGCATGGCAGGGTTATCGCTACGCATCGACTCATCAAGATTAGTTTTAAAGAAGCTAGGGCAAACCACACTCACATCGATATTATCAGGCGCAAGCTCTAGCTTCATGGTCTCAGACAGTGATACCACCGCGGCCTTCACCGCGTTATAGCTGTTCATGTAAGGAATTGGCGTTAGCCCCGCTTGGGAGGCAATATTGACAAAATAGCCCGATCTCTGTGCTTTAAACAAGGGTAGCATGGCCTTGCTGACGCGAACCATGCCTAATAGGTTGATATCGAAAATCCACTTCCACTGCGCGATACTTTCATCGCTTAAACTACCGCCTGACGCAACGCCTGCGTTATTAAACACAACATCAACACCGCCCCATCGTGCTTCTATCGCGGTAACCAAATTAGCGACATCATCATCTTGGGTAATGTCGCATGGTTGATAGAAAGCCTCTGTGCCTTTTTCCGTTAGTAGCGCTAGGGTTTCTTGCCCTCGCTGCTCATGGATATCAGCGATACAAACTTTCAATTGATCGCCGTTTTTACCGTGTTGCTCGCTTAACGCAAGGGCAATAGCTTGCCCTAATCCCGTGGCACCACCGGTGATAAGGATGCGCTTTTCTTTATTATCTGTTTTTAGGTTATTTATTTTTAGGTTATTTGTTTCTGTACCCATGTTTTGTACTCGTATGTTTTGCTCTTATGATTAACGCGCAGCCTAGGCTTTTTGAGTAGCGAGTGGTTTGTCCTTACCGTCACTTTTAGTTTTATTTTTCAAACGCTTCGACCACACAGCTAAAAGTCCCGGGCCTGCATACATCGTTAGACCGTAAACCCCAGCCGCCACGGCAAATTCAGGCGAGTTCAAAAAGGTAATGCAAATCAACATAGCAAGCGCAGCGTTTTGTACGCCCACCTCTATCGACAGTGTAATACCGTCTATCTTTGACAACTTAAAGGCGAAAGCCAAAATAAGTCCCAGCACTACTGCTGAAATATTCAGTGCTAAGCACACCAGCAAGGCCTCTTCCAATGACGCCATTAAATTCGCCCGTTCACTGATTAATATGCCAACGATCATGGCAATCATGAACCATAATGAAAAGGTTCTAAAAAAGCCCTCTACCTTAATAGAAAATGCAGGTTTGAAGTGGCGTATTGCCATACCAATGATGACTGGCACTATTGATACGCACACCAAGCCGACGACGGTAGTGACGATTGAAAATGAAGGCGCGTTCTCACCGGCGAAATAATCCATTGAATAATGAATAATAAAGGGAGTAGAGAATACACAAATAAAAGTCGATAGCGCGGTTAAACTTACAGATAGCGCTAGATTTGCCCGCCCTATATGACTGATTAAGTTACTCATAGTGCCGCCGGGGCACGCTGATAAAATCATAATACCAATCGCCATCGCCGGATGAAGGGAAAATGCCAAACACAAACCAAACGCCAATAAGGGGAGCAATACAGTTTGCCCCACCAGCCCCACTACAATGGGTTTAGGCGCTTTAAGTAACCGGGTAAAGTCAGCTACGGTTAACGTAAGCCCCATACCAAACATCACGAAAGCCAAAGCCAGTGGAAGAAGTATCTCGGTAAAAATCGAGGCCTGCATATATGCCCTTTGTTATTGTAATAATAGTAAATAAGCCAGTTTACAAACTGCCCCTAAACGTTCTGTTTACGTCATGGCCGAAACGTCATTCTGACAGCAGCACCCGACCACCCAGCCTACTGCGTAACAGTTTAGCTACAAAACCACACTTTAATTAACATTTAAACCAGTGTAACCTCGAATAAAATAAATAGAAATGATACTTTTTTATGGAATTTCATAAATATGATGCATGGGAAAATAGATCTAAATTTGTTTTTTGTTCTCAAAGCTGTGTATGAAGAAGAGAGTATTACTGCGGCCGCTAAAGCATTACATTTAACTCAACCGGCAGTAAGTCATGCAATGTCGCGTCTACGAGATAAATTTGATGATGAGCTATTCGTGCGCCACAGCAGACGAATGGTGCCAACCCCGTTGTGCCAATCAATCATTCAGCCTATAAAAGAGGCTCTCGCGCACTTAGAATCTACGCTGTCAGACCCCATCGATTTTGATATCAGCCGCTATAAGAGAGAATTAAGATTAGGACTAAGAGATATTCTTGAGTCAACATTCTTACCGGCACTTATTCCCGAGCTTTTGAAAAACGCAGCGAATATTACGGTAACTAGCAGACGGGTTACCCGCCCTGAACTTGAAAGTGCGCTTACCAATAAAGAGCTCGATATCGTTATCGATGCATTGGTGCCTACTGGCCCAGATATTCGTTCAACACTGGTGTGCGACGAGCATTTCGTCCTTATCTGTGCGACAGAACACTCCATTTTAAAAGATAAAACGCTAGCCAATTATGTATCAGCATCCCATGTGCTGGTGACCTTGAAAGACTCACGATTAGATACGGTAGACTTAGCGCTAGCGAAACAAAATGCGACCCGACAGTTTGCCCTGCAGTGCGAACATTACTTCGCTGCCGCAAGTGTAGTCAGTAAATCAGATTTATTACTTACTGTACCAAGTCGTTATGCACAACAGATTACCAGCAACCTACCAGTTGCCGTTACCACACTACCCTTTGACGTACCACTTATGCCCATTCACATGTATTGGCACAAGCAAGCGGATGAGGATTTAGTGAATAAGTGGATGCGAGAGAAGTTATTAGCCCTGGCTAACGAGCTTCTCGTAAAACAGATTTTGTTGAAATAGACACCTGTAACACTATCGTCAAACAAGCGTCACCATTTTGTCAATTAACCACCATATAGTGGCGTTCCAAGGCAATCGCTTTGGGACCTTGCTATGAAAAAAACACATTACCGCACACTTTGGCTTTCTGATATTCACCTTGGCAATCGTGATTGCAAAGCTGAATACTTACTTTCATTTTTAAACAGCGTCACCGTCGACACCCTTTATTTGGTTGGCGACATTGTCGATATGTGGCAAATGACAAAACAATTTCGTTGGCCACAAGCGCACAATCAAGTTATGCATAAGCTAATGGCGATGAGCCAAGATGGCACCCGCGTTGTTTATCTCCCAGGTAACCACGACGAACCCATTCAGTCTTATTCCGGCATGGCATTTGGTGATATCGAAATTGAGCGCCAACTTGTGCATACCACGGCCCAAGGCAAACGTTACCTTGTGTTACATGGCGATCAATTTGATGGCGATGTCACCATGGGTAAATTTCATGCATGGATTGGCGATAAAGGTTACGACTTACTGCTGTTTTTAAACCGCGAGTTCAATCGTTTTCGTAGCTGGCGTAAACGTGAGTACTGGTCACTTGCCGGTTACATTAAAAAGCATATCAAAGGGGCAAACGAAGCGATTGCTCGCTACCGTCAGGCTTGCTGTTCACGGGCAGCAGAAATGGGACTTGACGGGGTAATTTGCGGTCACATTCATCACCCTGAAAGCACAATGGAAAACGGTATTCATTACATCAACGATGGCGATTGGATGGAAAACTGCAGTGCCTTGGGTGAAGACGAAAATGGAAATTTAAACCTTATCTATTCCCTTGAAACCATGAACAACGCAGATAATGTTACGCCACTTAAAGTGAAAACTTCACCATCGAAAGCAGCATAAGCATATCACTTGAACCCGCGTTTCATGATGAATGAAACGCGGGCCTCTGCATTGTCAGATAACTGACATCAAACTGTGTGAAAAACGTCATATTCCCCTGATATTGTTCGCAAAAACCGAGAAAGACTATGTTTACTGTTGATGAAGTACTAAATAAACACTATCCCCAAGTGGCTAACAACCCCTTGTTGTTTAGGTCTTTATCGTTTGTGCTGCGCCACCTTTTGCATGAACGAGAAATAATAGAGTTCGGCGAAACCTATCCTCATTACGAAGACATCGATTTTGTAGAGCAAGTGCTCGAATACTTCAATATTAGTTACTCTACCCGAGATGTAGAGAAAGAGCGTATTCCATCACAAGGTCGTGTGGTGATTATTGCCAACCACCCTATCGGCTCACTAGACGCCCTTGCGCTAATTAAACTGGTTAGTGAAGTGCGTCACGACTTAAAAGTAGTGGCGAACCAAATGCTCATGGCCATTGAGCCTTTGCATGACATGCTGCTACCAGTCAATAATATGCAAGGCGGTACGCCGAAACAGCATTTAGGGGCTATTCAAAACCACCTGCAATCAGACGGAGCCATTTTAATATTTCCCGCTGGAGAAGTGTCACGATTACGCCCTCAAGGTGTGCGGGACACCCTATGGCATTCAGGCTTTTTACGTATAGCCCGACAAGCCAAGTCCCCTATTCTTCCGGTTTATATTGATGCCAAAAATAGCCCGCTATTTTATGGGGTGTCTATGGTGTACAAACCCTTAGCCACCGCGCTGCTGGTGAAAGAAATGTTTAAGCAACGCAAAAAACACCTTCCTATGCGAATTGGCGAGCTTATTCCTTTTGAGTCTTACCAACCAACCAGCATAGCGCTAAAAGATCAGGTCAAACTATTTAAGCGCCACTTATACCGCATTGGCAGTAACAAGAAAGGTATTTTCGACACGCAAGCCCCTGTGGCCATGCCGGAAGATAGAAAAGAGCTTTCCCGTGCAATGAAGCAGTGCGAACATTTAGGCCACACTAGCGACGGCCAGTCGATATATTTGTACCAACATAAAAACTGCTCACCAATTATGCGTGAAATTGGCCGCTTAAGGGAAGTGGCCTTTCGTGCGGTAGGTGAAGGTACTAACAAACGCCGCGATATAGACCAATACGATACTTACTACTATCACTTAATTCTTTGGGATGAGAGTAATTTAGAGATTGTGGGCGCATATCGTTTTGGCGATGCTGAGTTACTGAGTCATAAAGACCACCCTACCGGTTTATATTCGGCAACGTTGTTCGACTATGGAAGTGAGGAAAGTAACAGCACCTTGTTCAAAGAAGGGCTCGAACTTGGTCGTAGCTTTGTTCAACCCTGTTACTGGGGTAAACGTAGTTTAGATTATTTATGGGTTGGCATAGGTGCATTTTTAAATCGCTACCCGAAATATCGATACATGTTTGGCGCGGTGTCTTTAAGCAATGCTTACCCTCAACCAGCTAAAGACTTAATTGTACAGTTCTACTCTACGTACTTTCCGGCTAAGTTTGGGCAAGCCACTTCTAAGCGGCCTTATCAAATGTCGCAAGATCCCTTGTATACTTTTACCGGTAACGACTATAAATCTGAGTTTACTCAGTTAAAGCATTTACTCGCCAATATGGGCGTGAACGTACCTACCTTATACAAGCAATACAGCGAACTATCGAAAACCGGTGGCGTGGCGTTCTTAGATTTTAATGTAGACCCTGACTTTAACGACTGCATAGACGGCCTAGTGGTGGTCGATTTAGAAGCGTTAACCCAAAAGAAAAAGGAACGCTATTTAGGAGCAACACAATTAAAACCTGAGCTTAAAAAGTCAGCGTAGAGGTTTACAAAAGGCTAATATAGGTGGCTTGATTACCTGATTTTCGTCAAGCACCCTATATAAGACACTACACTAAAATAAGAAAAGCGCCCGTTGGCGCTTTTTTTATTCTCGTTGGCATATGAATCTAATACAGGCGTTACAGACTCAATAAAACATCTGTAAAAATATCTTCTAGGGTCACAATATCGGATAGGTGAACGTGTTCATTAACTTGGTGGATGGTGGCATTTGGCACACCCACTTCTACCACTTGTGTTGTGTCTGATGCAAAAAACCGCCCGTCTGAGGTACCGCCAGACGTGCTGACCACGGGGTAACGTCCAGTGGCTTGTCGAATGGCTTTTTCTGTAATATTAATTAAGCACCGCTTTTCTGTATTGCTTCTACTCAAATAGGATTCACAGGGTCTAGACCAGCTTATCGAAGCCTCGCTATCTACTTCAGCGGTAATACGTGTTAATAACTTAACTAAGCTGTCACGGTTAAATTGCCATGCGTAACGCACATTAAATTCAATACGGGTACTACCCGGCACCAAATTATCAGTAAACGCGCCCGTATCTACGTGAGTGACTTGCAAAGACGTACCTGGAAAGTCGAGGCTACCTTGTTCAAACTCGTAGGAGGATAACGCCTGTATGATACGGCTTGCTTTGTGAATTGCGTTATCGCACGTATGCGGGTAAGCAACATGCCCTTGTTTTCCCGATACCAAAATTGTGCCCGACAATGAACCTCTGCGGCCTACTTTAATGGTGTCGCCGGTAGTATGCGTAGCAGTAGGCTCGCCTACTAAGCACATATCAAGTGTAATGTGTTTAGCATCTAAATAGGCCTTTATCCATTTAGAGCCATATTCAGCCTCGCCTTCTTCATCACTGGTAATCAACCACCAATACGTATATTGGTTTGAATTCATTGATGGTAGCGCTCTTTCTGTTGCTGCTAGCATGGCAGCAACACCGGTTTTCATATCGGCAGCGCCACGACCATAAAGCTTATTTTGACTTATCACTGGGCAAAAGGGATTAGATTTCCATTGTTCTAATGGGCCTGGTGGCACTACATCGGTGTGGCCAGAAAAAGCAAAATGGATAGGCCCATCCCCCCATTTAGCGATTAAATTAGTCACCCCTTCCACTTTGTGCTTTTCACATGCAAAGCCTAGCTTTTCTAATCGGTGCATTAGATAGCTTTGGCACCCAGCGTCAACGGGGGTAATGGATTCCCGTGCCATAAGCACTTCTGCAAAATGAATGCTTCTAGCGTGGTGGACCAACGAAAGCGCAGTATTGTTCATAAGAATAAATGAAGTCTAAGTTTGCTTACCTGTTATTACACAAAGTAAAGATGACACACAGATAACAAAATTAAGACAAGGAAATGACAAGGCTAAACTGATTTCCCCTTATATACTGTAGTCATATATAGTTAGGGTAATAGATGATTCTATCGATAAACTTGTATTTAGGCAGCGAGCTAAAGTTATTACTAGAAGCGGTTACCCTACATAAAATTTAATCCCCCTTTACCGATACAACGCGAGGTCGAGTTTTGCTAAAGATTATTGTACTAATACCACTTATCTTGTCGTTATTGTGGTTTGGCTACTTGAGGGTGAATAGCTATTCCCTAGCACAAGGCAAACAAGGTTTTACTTACATACTGGTACTGTCGAGTGTTATTGCGGTATTTTACGCGCTGATGCTCTTTCTGACTCATTAGTACTTTTACTTATTAAAGAAAAACGCTCACAAAAAAGCCAGTGTTGGCGAAGCGATAACCACATCGCTTGTTCAACACTGGCTTTTTTAGCGTATTTTTCACTTACCGTTAAGGCGAGGAATAGCGCTAGGCTTACTATATAACGGTTTTACGTTTCAACCTGGTTATATTCTCACAAGCCTTTAAACAGTAAGATCAGTAATACTAAAGGTTCTCAGACACCGTAACATCAGCATCAGCACGTAAAGCTTCAATGAACTGCTGGTAAACACGTTGACCTTGCATCTGTGCTAAACGAGGTTTCAGACTTTCTGACATCTCAGCACTTAGCGCAGGGGCACTGTTCACTTTAACAAGCTCTACAATGGCAACGTCACCGCTCACGGTCGCAATCACATCTACGCGCTTTTCAGCTTCGGTAGATAACGTAAACAGTTTATCAACGATACTGCGGTTTAGTGTACTACCACTTCTCGCTACGGCTTCAGCACTTTCCCAGTTAAGAGACTTTTCTGCTAATGTTGCATCTACACTTTCGCCTTGCTGAAGCGATTCAACAACACTTGTAGCCCAGCTTTCAGCAGCTTCTTGTGCTTTCTGTGCTTTCACTGTTGACACAATTCCATCACGAACTTCATCTAGGGCTTGAGTACGCTGTGGCAAGTGCTCTACAACACGCACAACAACTACCGCTTCATCATCTAGTTCGATAATGTCACTGTTCACGCCTTCATCGATAAGTTCAGAAGAAAACGCGACTTCAGTCAATGCTGGTGAGCTCATATTTACTGGCACAGTGTTACGGCTAAACAAACCTGTTTCTTGTACCGGTAAGTCAACGGCGTTAGCAACATCTTCTAGTGTATCAGGCACTTCAAATGCAATTTCAGCCATGGTGTTTTGCAGCTCGAAGAATTCTTCTAATGCTTTATCGGTAAGCAATGTCTCGCGGATTTCTGCTTCTACGTCTTCAAATGCTTGAACTTGCGCTTCTTTAAGTTCAGTCAATTTAATGATGTGAAAACCGAATTCAGTTTCTACAACGTCGGTATAGTCTCCCACATTCGCTAAACTAAATACCGCTTCATCAAACGCATCGTCCATCATTCCAGGAGTAATAAAATCTAGATCACCACCATTTTCAGCTGAAAAGGTGTCATCTGAATTATTTTCAGCTAACTCAGCAAAATCAGCACCGTCGTTCAGTTGGTCTAATAGTGCTTGAGTTTTCGCTTTTGCTGCATCAGCATCATCACCTGACTCGATAAGAATATGTGAAACTCGACGCTCTTCTTCTTTGCCATAACCGCTAAGGTTATTGTCATAGTAAGTGCGAACGGCTTCGTCATCGACACTTACGCGGCTTTTAACGTCTTCTACTGTCAGTGATACATAGGCAAGCTTAATTTGCTCTTCGGTATCAAATGCAGTGATGTTAGCGTTGTAATATTCGGCAATATCATCTTCTGTTACTTCCACCGACTCGGCGAATGAAGCAGAGTCAATCATCACGTATTTAGCGTCACGCGTTTGAAGCTGTAATGCATTCGCACGTTCAGCTTCTCCAGGTAACGCAAACTCAGAATTGGTTAACGCTGCAGCCAATTGACTTTGTGTCATTTGAATGCGTAAATAATCACGGAAGTCAGCAACCTGAAAGCCGTTTTGACGCAAAATAGTTTGGAAACGGTCGTTGTCGAATTGACCACCGAACTGAAACTCTGGCATTTGTACGATAGTTTCACGAATTTGAGCATCGCTAACGCGTAAGCCCATTTCCTGTGCTTGTTGCTGAATGAGTTTTTCAGCAATAAGTCTATCTAGTACGTTACGACGAAAGTCACTTAAATACTGTTCGCTTGAAAACAACTGGGCAATGCTTTCGCCAAATTGTGATTCCATTTGTGCCCGTTGGTTCTGATAACCGCGTTCTAATTCCTGAGCAGAAATTTCTTCGCCATTAACTGTTGCTACTGCCGTAGTACCTGAAGACGTCAGGTAGCTTCCTACACCAGCAAACACGAAACTCAATACGATTAGGGCAATAATTGCCATTGCCCATGGGCCTTGAGAACCTTCTCTGATTCTTTCTAGCATGATTGTTCTTCAACTCCGTTGCTTACTACACTTGCCCTTTAGCGTTGGATAATACCTACGCTAACATCATGGCAAAAAATAAGCGGTGATTATAACCTAATACCTGTGAAGATAAACGGCTTAACAAAAACTAATCCTTCTATTGTCCAATAAAACCGCAGCGTGACGCGCAATGCACTGTCGCGCTATAGGTGAGATAAAGAAAATAGTGGGAAATGATAAATTCGGCGTTACAAATAAAAAAGGCGATGGCATAAGCCATCGCCTTTTTCTTGCAAGTTTTGCTTAGTTACAAGCGTCTTTCAGAGCTTTACCAGCTTTGAAAGATGGAACTTTCGCCGCTGAAATCTGAATAGTCTCACCAGTTTGTGGATTACGACCACTACGAGCAGAGCGCTCACGTACTGAGAAAGTACCGAAACCGACTAGTGCCACTTGGTCACCGTCTTTAAGTGCTGCAGTTACTGAGTCAGTGAATGCATCTAGAGCGCGGCCGGCAGCTGCTTTTGAAATATCTGCGCCAGCAGCAATTTGGTCGATAAGTTGAGACTTGTTCACTATTATGATCCCCTTCGATTGTTATTATACTGTTTGTCCAAAACGATTTGATTGAACGTTATAGCAAGCTTGATTCTGAACATCAAGCATCTGTCACAATTAATTAACTTTTATTGAATCGCTGCAATCCCTTTTGTGGCAAGGCTTCAAGCGAATACAAATTAAAGGTAACACAACTCTTGCGACAAGAAAGCCCTATTTTGAAAAAAATAGGCGAATTGGCGAAGGTATGCACACTTTTTAATCAATTATTGCAAATTTAAGGCTGCAAGCCTTTAAAATTAGGACATGCAGCCAACCATTTTAGCTTTTAGTTGCAACCTCAAAAGACTCTACTGGCTCTTGAAGTGCAATATCAAGCACATCATCAATCCACTTTACAGGGTGAATTGATAAATCTTTTTTCACGTTTTCTGGAATTTCTTCCAGATCACGTTCATTTTCTGCTGGAATAACCACCGTTTTAATTCCACCACGGTGGGCGGCTAGTAGCTTTTCTTTCAAACCACCAATGGCCAACACTTCACCACGCAGTGTTATTTCACCGGTCATGGCCACATCGCATTTAACGGGGTTACCTGTTAACGATGACACCAAAGCTGTACACATTGCGATACCCGCACTTGGGCCATCTTTAGGTGTAGCACCTTCAGGCACATGCACGTGAATATCGCGTTTTTCATAAAAATCTTCGTTAATACGAAGCTTTTCAGCGCGACTACGCACAACCGTCATTGCAGCTTTGATAGATTCCTGCATAACATCACCAAGCGAACCGGTTGATGTCATCTTGCCTTTACCCGGCACTGAGGTGGTTTCGATAGTCAGTAAATCACCGCCTACCTGTGTCCACGCCAACCCGGTAACTTGGCCAATTTGATTGTCTTTGTCTGCCTTACCGTAATCGAAGCGTTGTACACCTAAGTAATCTTTAAGATTATCTTGAGTCACTGACACTTTATCTTTGCTCTTAGTCAGCAAGATATCTTTAACGGCTTTACGACATACCTTAGAAATTTCACGTTCTAAGCTACGAACGCCTGCTTCACGGGTGTAGTAACGAATCATGCCGATAATGGCAGATTCGGTAATCTCAAGCTCTTTAGACTTAAGCCCGTTACGTTCCATCTGCTTACTGATTAAGTGACGTGTTGCGATGTTTAGCTTCTCGTCTTCGGTATAACCAGAAAGACGAATAACTTCCATACGGTCAAGTAATGGGCCTGGAATATTCATGCTATTCGAGGTCGCCACAAACATCACATCAGATAAATCGTAGTCCACTTCTAAATAGTGGTCACTGAAACTATTGTTCTGTTCTGGGTCAAGCACTTCAAGTAACGCAGAAGCTGGGTCGCCACGCATATCAGACGACATTTTATCAATCTCATCTAATAGGAAAAGTGGGTTTTTAACTCCAACTTTTGCCATTTTCTGCACTAATTTTCCAGGTAATGAGCCTATGTAAGTACGTCTATGTCCACGAATTTCAGCTTCATCACGCACGCCGCCTAATGCCATACGTACATACTTGCGCCCTGTCGCTTTCGCAACAGATTGACCAAGAGAGGTTTTACCCACACCAGGAGGCCCTACAAGACACAAGATGGGTCCTTTCAGCTTTTTAACACGCTGTTGTACCGCGAGGTATTCTAGAATGCGTTCTTTGACTTTCTCTAACCCGTAATGATCTTCATTTAAAACCACTTCAGCGCGAGATAAATCTTTCTTCACTGGTGAACGCTTATTCCACGGTACATTGGTTAGCCACTCAATGTAGCTGCGTAATACGGTAGCTTCTGCCGACATGGGCGACATCATCTTAAGCTTTTGCAACTCAGACTTAGCTTTGTCCAACGCTTCTTGCGGCATTTTGGCGTCTTCGATTTTCTTCGCTAACGCTTCAAATTCATCCGGTGCATCATCAAGCTCACCGAGCTCTTTTTGAATGGCTTTCATTTGCTCATTCAAATAGTACTCACGCTGGCTTTTTTCCATTTGCTTTTTAACACGGGTGCGAATTTTCTTCTCAACCTGTAGCAAATCGATTTCACCTTCCATCAAGGCCATTAAATACTCAAGGCGTTCATTCACCCCTTTCATTTCTAGCACTTTTTGTTTTTCGGTGAGTTTAAGCGGCATGTGCGCAGCCATGGTATCTGCTAAGCGTGCAGCATCTTCGATACCATTTAGCGACGTAAGTACCTCAGGCGGTATTTTTTTGTTTAGCTTAACGTAACCTTCAAACTGCGATACCGCAGAGCGAATAAGCACTTCTTGCTCGCTCTCATCAATAGCACCGTCTTCAATTTTATTTACGTTAGCTACAAAGAATGGCTCTGATTGCTCGTAACCTTCAACTTCACCACGCACACTCCCTTCAACTAACACTTTCACCGTGCCGTCAGGAAGTTTCAAAAGTTGAAGAATGGTGGCAATAGTACCAACGGTATAAATGTCATCGGCATCGGGTTCATCCACACCGGCGTCTTTCTGGGCCACTAAGAAAATCTGTTTCTCGTTTTCCATTGCCGCTTCAAGACAACGGATCGATTTTTCTCGCCCGACAAATAAGGGTATGACCATATGCGGATAAACAACCACGTCCCTTAAGGCAAGCACAGGAATTTCAATGCGATTTTCTCGCTCAACTGTCATACGTGTTCTCTATTAGTTAGCATTGTCGATTGATATGGGGATGCTAGCGCAAAGTTCAAATAAAACATTCTTAATGTACGTAAATTCGCTGCTTTCCCTGCTTTTCTTTACCATTATCGATTTTAGACCGTATGGCAATAGTTTGTTGCCGAATCTATCAGAAAGGATAGGTTAAACGGGTTTGTTTGCTTAAATAACCAACAAGTTGTTATTTGAGAGGCGGAAAAACGCTAATTTTAGCCATACAGGAAAGCGTAACATTTGAGTATTATTTTTATGCCGTTGAAGTGAATAATCTTGAATGTTGAGGTTGAGGGCGGGTTAAGGGTGAAAATAAGCTCGAGGTTAACAAACCCTCACGCAGAAAATATTTATAGGCTTTTAGAAAACAAAAAAGGCCCTGAAGGACCTTTTCTAGAAAGCAAAGCTACCTACTCAGAGGCTGCTTTTTTATCTGTATTGTCGTAAATCAAGATAGGCTTAGACTCGCCGCGAATAACGGTTTCATCAATAACTACTTTGCTTACGTCTACCGCAGACGGTAATTCGTACATGGTATCAAGCAGAACTGCTTCAACAATTGAACGAAGACCACGGGCACCCGTTTTACGTTCCATCGCCTTTTTAGCGATAGCATGCAGTGCGTCGTCACGGAACTCAAGTTCCACATCTTCCATATCAAATAAAGCTGAATACTGCTTCGTAATCGCATTCTTAGGCTCTTTAAGAATTTGAATTAAGGCTTCTTCATTCAATTCTTCAAGACTAGTGACCACTGGTAAACGACCGATAAATTCAGGAATTAACCCGTATTTAACCAAATCTTGTGGTTCTACTTGTTTGAACAACTCGCTAATTTGCGCGGTGTTTTCGGATTTAGACTTAACAGCCGCACCGAATCCAATACCCGTTCCTTTCTGCGCACGTTGTTCAATAACCTTATCAAGGCCTGCGAACGCGCCACCACAGATAAACAGAATCTTAGAGGTATCTACCTGCAAAAATTCTTGCTGTGGATGCTTACGACCGCCTTGTGGAGGAACCGAAGCAACAGTCCCTTCAATAAGCTTAAGCAATGCTTGCTGCACACCTTCACCCGATACATCACGAGTAATAGATGGGTTATCTGATTTACGCGAAATTTTATCAATTTCATCAATGTAAACAATGCCGCGTTGGGCTTTTTCTACATCGTAATCACATTTTTGCAGAAGCTTTTGAATGATATTTTCAACATCTTCACCCACATAACCAGCTTCGGTTAATGTGGTCGCGTCTGCCATTGTGAAAGGAACGTCAAGCAAACGTGCAAGCGTTTCCGCCAGTAATGTTTTACCACTACCCGTTGGGCCGATAAGTAGGATATTACTCTTACCAAGCTCCACACCATCGTGCACATCACCATTACGTAAACGTTTGTAGTGGTTATATACCGCTACAGACAATACTTTTTTGGCGTGCTCTTGACCGATAACGTAGTCATCTAGGTGCGCATGTATTTCACTTGGCTTTGGTAAAGCATCCTGCTTTTGCTTAGGCGCGATCTCCTTGATTTCTTCGCGAATGATATCGTTACATAACTCAACACACTCGTCGCAAATAAATACCGACGGGCCTGCTATTAACTTTCTTACTTCGTGTTGGCTTTTGCCACAAAACGAGCAGTACAGTAACTTGTTATCACCGTCACCGCTTTGTTTATCACTCATTACTATTGCCTCTGCCTTGCCTGAACCGAAAACCAAATCGTGCCAAGCACTAGTTCAGGTCTACTATATATAACTATACTACTTAGTTGCAGCCGCGTCAGATCGATTTGTCATAACTTGGTCGATAAGACCATACTCTTTGGCTTCGGTTGCACTAAGGAAGTTGTCACGATCGGTATCGTGGGCAACTTTTTCATAATCTTGTCCAGTATGTTGGGCCATTAAGCGGTTCAACTTCTCTTTAATAGACAGGATTTCCTTCGCATGAATTTCAAAATCTGATGCTTGACCTTGGAATCCACCTAAAGGTTGGTGAATCATCACGCGAGAATTCGGTAAACAGTAACGCTTACCTTTAGCACCACCAGATAGCAAGAACGCACCCATGCTAGCCGCTTGCCCCACACATACCGTGCTTACGTCTGGCTTGATGAAATTCATGGTGTCGTAAATTGCCATACCCGCAGTTACAGAACCACCAGGTGAATTGATATAAAGGAAAATGTCTTTTTCTGGATTTTCAGCTTCCAAAAATAGCATTTGAGCCACAATCAGGTTGGCCATGTGGTCTTCTACCTGCCCTACTAAGAAAATAACATTTTCTTTTAGTAGACGAGAATAGATGTCGTACGAACGTTCACCTTTGGAAGTCTGTTCAACTACCATAGGAACAAGTGCATTCATTGGATCAAATGGGGTATTAGTCATAGCTACCTTGATTATCTAGCGTTAAAAACAAAAATGCTCGGAAGGCTCCGAGCATTTAAGCAGTTGCTGACAGGTGAAGTCAATCAGACAGTAAAAAATTACGCCTGTTTGTTCATAACCTCGTCAAAAGCTTTAGTTACTTCGGTAACTTTAGCTTGCTCAAGTACCCACTCAACCGCCTGCTCTTCTAATGCAACATTTTGCATTTGCTGCATGAGCTCTTGGTTGTTGTTGTAGTATTCTACAACTTCTTGAGGGTCTTCATACGCAGAAGCAGCAGTTTCGATCATCTCGTTTACTTTTGCTTCGTCAGCTTTAAGTTCGTTTTGCTTAATTACTTCACCTAATAATAGGCCAATTGAAACACGACGCTTGGCATTATCAGTAAATAATTCAGCAGGCAACTCAGGAAGGTTTTGACCACCGCCCTGTTGGCTGAAACGCTGCTTAGCTTGTTCACGTAAAGCGTTAACCTCTTGGTCGATAAGTGCTTGAGGAATATCAAGCTCATTAGCGTCAACCAATTTAGCAATAACGTCTTCTTTAACCTGAGTTTTAAGTGTTTGATCTAGCTCGCGTTGCATGTTCTTACGAACTTCAGCTTTAAGCGCGTCAACACCACCTTCCTGAACACCGAACAAGGTAGCAAACTCTTCGTCAACTTTAGGAAGTGACTGGCCTTCTACTTTTTTCACTGTTACTTGGAATACCGCGTCTTTACCTTTAAGGTTTTCTGCGTGGTAATCTTCAGGGAAAGCAACTTCTACTGTTACTTCTTCGCCCGCTTTCGCGCCTACAAGTGGCTTTTCGAAACCTGGGATCATGCGATCTTGACCTAGTTCAAGTTCGAAATCTTCAGCTTTTCCGCCTTCAAATTCTTCACCGTCGATAGAACCAACGAAATCGATAACAACTTTATCGTCTTTCTTCGCTTTACGTTTAACTTCTTTCCAAGAAGCGTGTTGCTTCTGTAGCGTTACCATCATGTTATCAAGATCTTCGTCAGTAATCTCTACTACTGGCTTTTCGATTTCAATATCGTTGATGCCTTTAACTTCTACTTCTGGATATACTTCAAAAGAAGCAACAAATTCCAAATCCTGACCATCTTCATCTTTAGTCAGTTCGAAATTTGGCATACCAGCTGGTTGAATTTTTTCTTGAACGATAGCCTGGTAGAAGTTTTGCTGCATTACATCACCAGCAATTTCTTGACGCACTGCTTGGCCGAAACGCTTTTTGATTACGCTTACTGGTACCTTGCCTGGGCGGAAACCGTTAATACGTTGCGTTTTCGCCAACTGCTGTAGGCGAGATTTAACAGCTGAATCAATAGCGTCAGCTGGAACGGTGATAGTAAGACGGCGTTCTAAACCCTGGGTCGTCTCGACTGAAACTTGCATTATATTACCTCAACTTTACGCCTATTTAAGCGCTTTGTTCTCAATCCCCTCTCCCGTCATGTCTATGTGACATATCACACCGGGGTAGAGGTCGTTTCCGACGTTTGCACTAACAAAACACCACACAATACTGTGTTAATCGCGTATTTGTTACAAACATACGAGTTAAAAAAAGACGCCGTAGTATACAGTCGCAGAGAACGAGAGTCGAGAGGGAAACACAAGTTTGTAACACGCTTTTGAATGATAAGTGTGCAAACGGATAGAAATAAGGAAATTAATAAGGAAAATATAACGAGGATAGAGTAAATGGTCGGTGAGATAGGATTTGAACCTACGACCCCTTGTACCCAAAACAAGTGCGCTACCAAGCTGCGCCACTCACCGACAATAATACTTAACAAAACACTTAAAAAGCACTTACAACAGCGCTTTAAACAGCTTTTGTGAAAAAAGCCTAAAACATGGTGCGGAAGGAGAGACTTGAACTCTCACGCCGTGAAGCACTGGAACCTAAATCCAGCGTGTCTACCAATTCCACCACTCCCGCACATTTTTTTCCCTGCTTGCTAAATAAATTTAGTTAAACAGGAAATGGTGGCTACAGCGGGATTCGAACCTGCGACCCCATCATTATGAGTGATGTGCTCTAACCAACTGAGCTATGTAGCCATTCCTTCACTCCCTCTTGGAAGTGGCGCGTATTATGCTGATTAGGCTTTTAGTCGTCAACCGTTTTTTTAAGATAAGATGACTGTTTGCTCGCATAATAAACAGCTGTTGTGAATTTATACTAATTGTGGCTAAAAATTAACTATCGCTGCGTGTTTTTCGTCCTGCTGATTGGTTTTGCAGTCCGCCTAGTGTGAAATTAGTTTTGCCCATATTGTCTATTTTTGAGTATTTTTATGAAATTAACCCTGCATTCGTGTTCATTAATCGGTAGTTGCTAGCTGATGTTCGGTATCGGCAGGTTATATTTCGTTAAAAACAAACGTTTTACGCTAAAAAATTACGTTTTTTTGGGAAAACTTCAATTGGAGCTTAGTTTTCGCAGCTAGGCAGGGGAGTAATCGTAACGTTTAGGCAAAAATTAAAGTAAAAAAGCAAAAGCCAAAAAACAAAACTGAAAAATTAAGATCTAAAAATCGAAACAATAAGCTCGAAATAATAAACTCGAAACGATAAAACAGATTGCTCGCGCTCGTTATCATTTAACCCAAACAATAAATGCCCAGTGGTGGTGCTTTCGTCAGGCGAAGACTCTCAGCGAGAGCCCAAAGTGCACTATTCTGGCGGGTCGTCAGGTATCTAAAGAGGTTCTGCTATTGCTTTTACACCTATGGTGAAAAAGTAAAAGCCGTTTTCATCGAAATTATCGTTTGATTCACGCCACAGCCAGATACCTAGCGAAGGAATTTGATAGGTGTAGCCATTATCGTCTGTTTGAGGCGTGTGGCCGGTGAGCATTTCAAGCTTTGACAGAGCACTTTTTACTGGGAGATTGAGAATAGACTCGCCTAATAGGGTGATATCGTATAAATCGCTGTAGGCAAATTCGATTGACTCCACGCTAGTAGGTTGCCCTTGATAAGAGACATGTACATCGTTGCGATAGAATGCATCACTTGACTGTGCACGCTCAGGGTACTTATTTATCGACTTAAACGGTTGGTTTAACGTACTCAGTATTTGCTCTCGTGGTGCATTTAGAGGAATTTGTGCGGTACCGATCAAAGGTTGTATATCAAATATGGGTTTCATGTGTGTTCTATTATCAGGTTAAAAGTAGTGTTGACTGATTGAAGTCGATTTTACCACCGAGGGAGGCGGATTTAGTCATAAGAATGGTTATATATTTATCACGGTAAAAAATTAAAGCTAGAGACCACCAGAAACATCAATGAAACTGCCTGTGGTGAACGACGCTGCATCAGACGCCAGCCAATAAATAGCTTGAGCGACTTCTTGCGGCTGACCACCTCGGCCCAAAGGGATTTTGCTTTTTAATCGGTCGACCCTGTTAGCTTCGCCGCCATCTTTGTGCATCTTAGTGTAAATCAAGCCGGGCCGGACACCATTAACTCGAATTCCTTCATGTGCCATTTCTTTGGCAAGCCCTTTCGTTAATGTATCAAGCGCCCCTTTAGACGCTGCGTAATCAATATATTCATTTGCTGAGCCACTCAGCGCAGCCATAGATGAAACATTGATGATAACGCCCCCGTCGCCTTGATAGCTGTATGCCATGTGTTTCACCGCTTCGATACAGCACAAGAAACTGCCTGTGACATTTACGCTGAATGTGTTCTCAATTCGCGCAGCGGTTAACTCGGTAATTTTTCCTTGTTGATGAAGTATTGCCGCGTTATTAACCATAACTGATATGGACCCTAACTTTTGTTTGGTTTCCCTAAAAAGGCGCACAACGTCTTCTTCTTTTGCTATGTCACCCTGCACTAATATGCAGTTGCCGCCTAAATCGTGTATGTATTGTTCGACGTCGCGAGCGGCATTTACATCTTGACGATAATTTATGCACACTGCATATCCATGTTCTGCGAACAATTTAGCTGTTTGTGCACCTATTCCGCGGCTGCCACCTGTTATCAATACAACTTTGTTGTTAGGCATAAAGACTTCTCGTTGACCTAAAAAACAAGGGTAGAGGATTTATGCTGTTGATGCATTCGCTTTTTAAGTGCGCAAAAGTACTTTGGTACCCACATTAATGCAACGCAATTTAAGGCATTTGAGCGCGTGTACTCAAGCGCACTTTTTCGAGTTCACTGGTGGCGAGGGCGACGTTGGGATCGCTTAGAAATTCTGACATAATTTTCACCCCTCTTAGTGACATGGCCTTGTTGGTGTCGCGATCAAAATATTGTGCGATCCCACTGTTGCTTGAGCTTATTTCGGCAGGCGTCACTGAAGGATATAAGTGATGTTTAGTGGCGTATAAATGTGCTGAGTCATAACCAAGTGCTAAATTAAGCTGCGCCTGTACTTCATGTTGGCCAACGAATGCTAGAAAAAGCCGAGCACCTTCTTTGTGTTGGGCATTTTGGGGAATAACAAATACCTCAATCGGCGTTTCTTCATAAAACGGCATACTTGGGACTATTTGCGGGAAGCGAAAAAAGCCAATGTCATCACTACGCAACTTAGCAATATGGTGTTCTGCAAACGTGCCTAATAACGTCATGCCAGCGATATCGTGGTAAATATAAGGTAAGGCGTCTTGCCAGTTCTTATTGTCGGCCGTAAATACAACATGTTCTAAATCAATCAGTTTTTTCCACGTCTTAAATACTTGGATAACGCGATCATCCGTGTAGGAGACATTTCCGCTCATAAGCTGTTGATGAAAGTCGAGGCCATTTATACGCAGATTAAAATTGTCAAACCATGCCGCTACTGACCAGCTGTCTTTGCCACCAATTACGATTGGGGCGATAGCATTTTGTTTGAGTACATCACAGACGTTAAGGAACGCGCTCCATGTTTTGGGGGCGTTAAGGTTGAGTTTTGCGAACAGCGACTTCTTATAATAAATACCCCACTGGTAAAAGGCGTAGGGCAGAGCATAGAGGTGCCCATCGTGTTGCAGAGTGTTTTGCAGGTTTGAAGGGAAGGTATCTCGCCAATTTTGCTCAAGCCAAAGTGAGTCCAAAGGCTCAAGTAAATTCATAGACGCAAACTGCTTGAGGCGATTTCCTGCTTGCCAGTAAAGCACATCGAGGCCTTTTTTCTTTTTTAACCATACGTCTATAGAATGTTTATAACGTTTGTCGTCTTGCACTATGTAGTTAACAGCAAGGTGGGGGTATGCTTTTTCGAACTGTACCGCAAGTTGGTTGTACGCCGCGCGCTGGCTTTTGTTGGCAATCAACAAGCCAATATTTAACGTCTCTCTCGCCAATGCTTTTTGTGGCAACAGAATAGCGATTAGTAACAGAACTAAAGAGAAAAAACGCAAGTGAAGTGAACCCCTCTTGAGCACAAAGGCTAATTATTCGACGCTCTGCTTACCCTGAAGAAAGCGCGAGTTGGTGATCCGTGTTAATAGCTTAATCTATGGGCAAGATTTGTCTTTACGGCTTTAGTCGAGGAATACCGATTTATATTAGGGGGAATGGGGACAAAACAAAAAACAGAGCAAAATTGCTCTGTTTTTACAGGGGAAGAATGCGTTAGCGTAACGATAGAATCGCTAATCGCTAATCGCTAATCGCTAATCGCTAATCGCTAATCGCTAAACGTTAAAGCGGAAGTGAATAACATCACCATCTTTAACGATGTACTCTTTACCTTCTAATCGCCATTTACCTGCGTCTTTCGCACCTTGTTCACCATTGAACTCTACATAGTTGTCGTAACCAATGACTTCAGCGCGAATAAAGCCCTTTTCAAAATCGGTATGAATAATACCGGCTGTTTGCGGTGCAGTTGAACCGATTGGGAAGGTCCACGCTCGCACTTCTTGAACACCAGCCGTAAAATAAGTGTTTAAGCTCAACAAGCTATAACCGCTACGAATAACACGATTTAAGCCCGGCTCTTCAAGTCCCATTTCAGCCATGAACTCAGCGCGCTCGTCATCTTCAAGCTCACCAATTTCCGCTTCCATTTCGGCGCATACTGCAACAACTACGGCGTTTTCACCTTCTGCAATCGCACGTACTTTATCTAAATATGGGTTGTTCTCAAAGCCGTCTTCGTTGACGTTGGCAATGTACATGGTCGGTTTCAGCGTTAAGAAGTTCATGTAGCTGATGGCTTTTAGTTCTTCTTTTTCCAACTCGACTGAGCGCAATAATTCGCCTTCATCTAAATGCGGCTTAATTTTTTCAAGTACTTTTAACTCGAATTTAGCATCAGCATCGCCGCCTTTAGCACGTTTTGCTAGGCGTAGAAGCGCTTTTTCAGTGGTTTCAAGATCCGCTAATGCTAGTTCTGTATTGATGATGTCGATATCATCTTGAGGGTTAATTTTACCCGCAACGTGAACAATATTGTCGTTATCAAAACAACGAACAACGTGGCCGATTGCATCTGTTTCACGAATGTTTGCTAAAAACTTGTTGCCTAGGCCTTCACCTTTTGACGCGCCTTCAACTAATCCGGCGATATCCACAAATTCCATCGTGGTAGGTATGATGCGCTTAGGGTCAACGATAGCAGCGAGCTTGTCTAAACGAGGATCGGGAACAGGTACCACGCCTGTATTTGGCTCAATCGTACAAAACGGAAAGTTAGCGGCTTCGATACCGGCTTTGGTCAAAGCATTGAAAAGTGTAGACTTACCTACGTTCGGTAATCCTACTATGCCGCATTTAAAACCCATTTTTAGATCCTCTTTATCTTTAGTCTCAGTATTAACTGATATGCTTATTCTGCTTTGAATGAATGCAGCCGGTTCATGGCTTTCTTCAAATCGTCTTTAATTAGTATTTCTACACAACGAACGCCTTCATCAATTGCGGCATCCATTTGTTCTTGTTCTTTTGCAGGGGCCTTGCCTAGTACATAACCTGACACTTTGCCTTTGTGGCCAGGGTGGCCAATGCCTACACGTAATCGATAAAAATCTTTGTTATTTCCCAAGCTTGATACTATATCGCGAATACCATTTTGGCTTGAACTGCCGCCAAATTTAAATTTAGCGATGCCCGGTGGCAAATCGAGTTCATCATAGGCCACTAAAATGGATTCAGGGGGAATGCGATAGAATCCGGCCAGTGCCGCAACCGCTTGGCCACTTTTATTCATATAAGTGGTAGGGACGAGTAAACGAATATCTTGGCCACCGATAGTCAGCCGACCGGTATAACCAAAAAACTTGCTTTGTAAACTCAGAGTACAATTGTGCATCCGGGCGAGGTTTTCGACTAACCAAGTACCGGCATTATGGCGGGTGTATTTGTATTCGAGGCCTGGATTACCCAGGCCTACAATCAGTTGAATGTTAGACAAACAACTTATTCCGCAGCAGCTTCTTCACCTTCGGCATCATCTTCTGCAGATTCTACGCTTGGGCCTTTGGCTGTTTTAACGGTTACTACAGCTAGATCGTGATCTTCGCCTTTAGCAAGTTCAACTGACGTTACGCCTTCAGGAAGAGCGATGTCTGACAAGTGAAGAGTCTGACCTAGCTCAACGTTAGCAACGTCAACTTCGATAAACTCTGGCAAGTCATTTGGCAAACAGCTAATTTCTACGTCAACCATGTGGTGCTCAGCGTGACCGCCAAGTGTTTTAATAGACTCAGCTTTGTCTTCGTTTACGAAGTGTAAAGGTACGTTTGTTTGAAGAGCTTGCTTCGCATCAACACGTAAGAAGTCCAAGTGAGTTACACGAGGCTTAAACGGGTGACGTTGCATGTCTTTAACAACGGCTTCAACTTTTTTACCGTCTACATTCAAGGTAAGAACGTGAGAGTAAAAAGCTTCGAATTCTTGCGCTTGGAAAACTTTGTTGTGAGACAAAGTTAAAGAAACGGCTTCTTTACCTAGGCCGTATAATACAGCAGGTACTTTGTCTTCGTGACGTAGGCGGCGGCTCGCACCTTTCCCTAAATCAGTACGGACTTCTGCGTCTAGAGTGAAAATTCCTTCAGACATGAGATAACTCCAATAAGTAAGTAATTAAGTGTAGATTTCTGCGACCAAAATCTACTATGTTCGCTAAATTAACATGCCAATATGACAAGAAAACTTGCAGCCCCATAAAAAAGGGCGGCGAATATTACCATTGGCGTGGGCGGTTAACAAGAAAGATCTCTTTCGATTGTTCCAGCACTGTGTTTTATTCCCTACGTCAGTTAGAGAAGCCTAGGGCGGGGCCGTGTTACGCTTACTGGACTCTGCTTTTTCTTGTTCTGTGTTTATCGCGCGAATAGGATACGGAATAACAATACCCTCTTGGCGATAGCGTGCATGTAATGCTTTGATAAAGGCAGATTTGATGAAAAATCGATTGAAGTATTCTTCAGCTCGAAGCATTACAGTAAAGTTGATACTCGAACTGTCAAAGGTGTGAAATACCACAAAAGTGTCGTAATCATTGATGCCCCATTTATGACTGTGCAAGATCTCCTTCGCCACCTCTAACGTCACGCGTTCCACGTGTTCAAGGTCGGAATCATAATGCACACCTACCTCGACAGGTACTGATAATTCTTTTTCAGGGTAGTAATAATTGATCACCTTAGATTGTGACAATATGCTGTTTGGCATGACGACGATATTGTTAGGAAGCATCTTTATCCAGGTTGAACGCCATCCTATTTTCTCAACGAACCCTTGCTCACCTGAGTCGAGTTCAACAAAATCACCGACACGTATGGGTTTATCAATCACCAGTTGTACGCCAGAAAAGAAGTTCTCTAGAGTGGGCTGCAAAGCGAGCGCCACTGCAAGTGAGGTAATACCTAGTGATGCCACAATCGGGGTAATTGATATTCCTAGCGTGCCTAAAATGACTAGGCTACCAATGCTGATAATGAGCAGTTTACTGGTACCGCGAATGATACTTTGACTATTGCGCAAAACGTCTGAGGAGTCTGCGTAACTGACGACTAGCTGGTTGCAGAATCGCTCTGCAAATACCAACAATGCAATAATAATCCCTATCTGCGCTGTGATATCTACCTGTTTGTTATACTGATCAGCTATCAACTCGTGCTTGAGTAATAAGTATTGCAGTAGGTAAATATTTAGCACAAGAATAAATATACTCAGGGGTTTACTCAGTGAATTGAGCAAGATACTAGTGACGTGCCGCCCTTCGCTGCGTTTTATGCTTTGCAATTGCACCAATACGAAGCGTTTGACTAGGTACATGCCAGTAACACTGATGCTGACTAATCCGCCAACAATCAGCCAGGGGTAGGGGATGAACTGCCATACATCTTCCATAAACTTTCCACAGTCGTTTAACGGTAACTTAATGGGGCAAGTTATGTACCAAATGCAGAGGCTTATGGAGCACGGAATAAAAAACACAAAAAAGCCGCTTTAAAAGCGGCTTAATGAATCAAATTTAAGAATGAGAGCCTAATACTCAAACATCGCTGAAATAGATTCTTCATTGCTAACTCGGCGAATTGCTTCAGCAAGCATGTTTGATAAGGTCAGTTGCTTCACTTTATCTAATGCTTTGATTTCAGGACTAAGGGGAATACTGTCGGTAATGATAATTTCATCGATAACAGAATCACGTAAGTTCTGTGCTGCATTGCCAGAGAAGATAGCATGGGTTGCGTAGGCGAAAACGTTTTTCGCGCCGTGGGCTTTTAGTGCTTCCGCTGCTTTAGCGAGTGTGCCGCCAGTATCAATCATATCGTCAACTATGATGCAGTCGCGGTCTTGTACGTCACCGATGATATGCATGACCTGAGCAACGTTCGCTTTAGGACGACGTTTATCAATAATAGCAAGGTCAGTGTCGTTCAGCAGTTTAGCAACAGCACGAGCACGTACCACACCGCCAATATCTGGTGATACAACCACTGGGTTTTCGATATTACGACGACGCATATCGTCTAATAAAATCGGAGTACCGAAGGCGTTATCAACAGGTACATCGAAAAAGCCTTGAATTTGCTCGGCATGCAAATCAATAGTCAATACGCGGTCAACGCCGACGTTTGATAAGAAATCTGCAACAACTTTTGCGGTAATAGGTACACGGGCAGAACGTACACGACGGTCTTGACGGGCATAACCAAAATAAGGAATAACCGCAGTAATACGACCTGCTGATGCACGACGAAAGGCATCGATCATTACAATCAATTCCATTAAGTTGTCATTCGTAGGCGCACATGTTGATTGAATAATAAAGACGTCTGAGCCGCGCACATTTTCATGTACTTCTACGCTGATCTCCCCATCGCTAAAGCGCCCAACACTGGCGTGACCAAGTTTGGTGTAGAGCCTATCGGCTACTTTCTGTGCAAGTTCAGGTACTGCGTTTCCAGCGAAAAGCTTCATGTCTGGCACGTTAAATTCCTCAGTGCGTAAAAGTGAAAATGGCTGGGATAGCTGGATTCGAACCAACGAATGACGGGATCAAAACCCGTTGCCTTACCACTTGGCGATATCCCAAAAATACTCTGTATTAATATAACCTTTCGCCGCGTAAATACGCGTTTTACTTGCGCTAGCTAATACTATCTAGGTGCGCTAATTTGTCATGCACAGGAGACACATCGACCCCTTTAGCGACAAAACCTGAGCAACCTGATGGTAAGTTAGCGAGTACATTTTCTGCTTCTTGGTTACTGGTAAAGACCGCAAATAAACAAGCACCTGTGCCTGTCATTCGAGACGGCGCGTATTCTAACAACCAGCGTAATGTATTTGCAACATTCTCAAAGCGATTGCAGACTAATTGCTGACAGTCATTATGCGTTTGGTCAAAATCATACTCTTGCCAAGATATAACTGGTGTATTTCTCGGCAGTTCAGGAGCGTTAAAGACTTCTGCGGTTGATACGTGGCACTGCGGAAACACTACTAAATAGTGCTTTTGAGCAAGGCTAGCAGGTGTAAGCTGCTCACCAACCCCTTGGGCAAACGCAGTGTTACCCATAACAAAAACCGGCACATCCGCACCCAGTACTAAGCCTAATTTAGCGAGTTCTGTCAGGCTTAAGTTACATTTCCATAAATAGTTAAGGGCAATTAATGTGGTGGCTGCATTCGACGAGCCGCCACCAATGCCACCGCCCATAGGCAATACTTTGCGTAATTGAATCTGACAGCCTTGCTGGCAATTTGTATGTGCTTGCAGTAAACGGGCAGCTTTAACAATCAAGTTGTCTTCATTGGCTACCCCTTCGATGGGCGTGAGTAATTCAATATCACTGTGAGGCGTGATTGAAAAAGCTAACTCATCGCCTTTATCTAATAGCTGAAATAGGCTTTGTAATTTATGGTAGCCGTTAGGGTAGCGCCCGTTAATGTGCAAGAAGAGATTCAGTTTAGCGGGGCTAGGCCACCAATCTATTGTTTGATCCATTTATTTACTCTGATAATAATTTGGTTCCCAAGCATGGGGTTATTCAGTTTTATATTATGTGGCAGCCAAATGTCGTCCACTTTTTGATAATCTTTGTAGCTTATTAGCCAACCGTTACAGTTCTCACAACGGGGAATTAATTGGTCGATGACACCGCTTTGGGCATAAATCGCCTCATCTTTAGGGGCGGCCTGGCCTTTTATCCAAAATGGAAATTGTGAGACTGGAATTTGCCAGCCGGTAATCCGCCAAATAAGGTGGCTGGCATCGGTATCTTGGTAGTGCTCGCCGTCAGCGTCTAATTCAACGGAATCATCATCCCCATGCATGGACAAGATATTAATGCCTAACATGGTATTCAGTGAAAGATGGTAACTGTCTTGTATTTGTTGCCAGTTTACGTTGGCGCTGAACTTATCGTCGGGGCTTTTAAATGCCATTCGGCCTTTTAATGTCCATTGCTGAGTATTTTGTAAGCTTGCTTGATGTGCTTGGCTGTTCACCTGAATTGGGGCAGGCGGAGGAGTGGCACAGGCGCTAAGTAAAACCGCAGTAAGTATAAGTAATACGAAATGTATTGTTGAACGCACGCTCACAGCCACCATACTAGTAATATCAAAGGCGGCTATAGGAACATACATAGCAGGGTGCTTTCAATAGTTTTACCTTTTGCGTACAATGCCGCCCTGATCTGGCCTTAACACCGTTTAATGAAAAAGCTGTAATCTGCATGACCTTAATTGCCTTTGGGATTAACCATAAAACCGCACCAGTAGAATTGCGCGAAAAAGTCGCCTTTTCACCGGATGCTATGGTTGAAGCCCTTAAATCGTTAGCCCTTAATACAGGGGCCGATGAATCTGTGATTGTTTCTACCTGCAATCGAACAGAGATATACGCACAAGCAGAAAATTTGACCGGTGCTGCGTTAACAAAATGGTTAGCTGAATTTCATCAAGCTAAAGCAGATGAATTAGGCCTCAATAGTTATATTTATCAGCAAGACGATGCGATTAAACACATTATGCGTGTGGCCTGCGGATTAGATTCATTGATTTTAGGTGAACCGCAAATTCTAGGACAAGTGAAGCAAGCCTTCGTGAGTGCCAAAGACTCAGGTGTCATCAAAAGTGATTTTGAACGCTTGTTTCAGCAGACTTTTTCAGTGGCAAAACGAGTGCGCAGCGAAACAGATATCGGCTCTAACGCAGTATCTGTTGCTTATGCGTCGGTGCAATTAGCCAAGCATATATTTTCTTCACTGAAGAAAAGCAATGTATTACTTATCGGTGCCGGTGAAACCATTGAGCTTGTGGCTAAGCATATGCACGAACAAGGTGTTGAGTCACTCAGTGTTGCCAATAGAACCTTGGCCAGAGCTGAAGCGATTGCTAAACCGTTAGGAGCAAGCACTTTAACGCTGACGCAAATACCACATCACTTAAAAGACGCTGATATCGTTATTAGCTCTACCGCCAGCCAGTTGCCCATACTTGGAAAAGGGTTGGTTGAACGAGCGTTAAAAGACAGACGACATAAACCGATGTTCTTAGTTGATTTGGCGGTTCCTCGGGATATCGAGGCAGAAGTCGGCGAATTAGATGACGCATATCTATATACGGTGGATGACTTACAACAAATCGTCGAAAAAAACCTTGAGTCACGTCAACACGCTGCTTTACAAGCAGAGCAAATGATTGACCAACAAGCTCAACAATATTTGCAGTGGCGCCAAGGGCAAACGTCGATTGATGTATTACGCGATTTTCGTCAACAAAGTGAAAATAAACGGGATACACTTGTTGCTAAGGCGCTTAATCAATTAGCGGATGGCAAAGAAGCAGAACAAGTGATCAAAGAGTTGGCAAATAAACTGACGAATTCGTTAATACATGCGCCAACCAAAGCACTGAAAAAAGCTGCGATGCAGCAAGATAATAAAAATATGAGTCTATTGCAGGACGCGCTAGGATTAGCGCGCGCAAACGACTCATCTAAGTAACTTCATTTACCCCTTTAAGGCTCGCGCGAATACTCAGTATGAGCCAGCAGCTGCAATGTAAAATAAGGGGCTTACAGGAATAACATGAAAGAATCAGTTCAACGTAAATTAGAGTCGTTAACCGAACGCTTTGAAGAAGTGCAGGCGCTTGTGAGCCAGCCTGAGATTATCGCCGATCAAGACAAATATCGCGCATTGACTAAAGAGTATTCGCAACTTGAAGGTGTGGTGAAATGTTTCGCCGATTATCAAAGTGCCCAGCAAGACTTTGAGTCTGCGCAGGAAATGATGCAAGAAAGTGATCCTGAAATGCGTGAAATGGCGCAAGAGGAATACAAATCATCCAAGCTTGCTATCGAGCAGTACGAAGACGAATTGCAAATATTGTTGTTGCCCAAAGATCCTAACGATGAAAGTAACTGCTTTGTTGAAATTCGTGCTGGGGCAGGCGGTGACGAGGCGGCGATTTTCGCCGGTGATCTGTTCCGCATGTATAGCCGTTATGCTGAAGCTCGGCGCTGGAAAGTGGAAGTCGTGACGATGAACGAAGGCGATCACGGCGGTTACAAAGAAGTGATTGCCAATATCATTGGTGATGGCGCGTACGGTATCCTCAAATTTGAATCTGGTGGACACCGCGTGCAGCGAGTGCCAGAAACAGAATCTCAAGGGCGTATTCATACCTCAGCATGTACTGTCGTGGTGATGCCTGAAGTGGCTGAATCTGAAGCGATTGAAGTGAACAAAGCCGATCTTAAAATTGATACGTTTCGCGCATCAGGCGCAGGTGGTCAGCACGTTAACAAAACAGACTCGGCCATACGCATCACTCACGTTCCATCTGGCATAGTAGTAGAGTGTCAAGACGAGCGTTCGCAACATAAAAACCGCGCCAAAGCCATGGCGGTATTACAGTCGCGCTTGAATCAACTTGAAGAAGAAAAGCGTCAAGCAGAAGAAACGTCAACCAGACGAAACTTAGTGGCCAGTGGCGATCGTTCTGAGCGTATTCGTACCTATAATTTCCCTCAAGGGCGGGTAACCGACCACCGTATTAACCTCACTTTATATCGTTTAGATGACGTGGTGGCGGGGGATTTAGACGCGGTGCTTGAACCTATTCGTCAAGAGCATCAAGCTGACTTATTAGCGTCATTGTCTGACGAAGGTCAAAGCCAATGAGTACAATGTCTGCTGCTCAAGGGAAAAATAGTATCGCTGAGCAGTTAGCATTTGCTAAAGAACAGCTTAAAAATAGCGACAGCGCGGCGACGGACAGCCGGCTGCTGATGTGCCAAGTGTTACAATGCAACACAGTGTATTTAATGACTTGGCCAGAAAAACCACTCGATGCAGCGCAATTGCGTGCTTTTGAGCATCTGGTGGAAAAACGTAAACAAGGTCATCCTGTTGCGTACCTTCTTGGTTATCGCGATTTTTGGAGTTTGCGTTTACAGGTATCACCTGCCACCTTAATTCCTCGCCCCGAAACCGAATTACTTGTCGAAACGGCGCTTGATCTCCCGCTGAATAATGAAGCCAACGTACTGGATTTAGGCACAGGTACTGGCGCAATTGCTCTTGCTTTAGCCAGTGAAAAACCAGACTGGCAGGTAGCCGGGATAGACAAAAACGCAGATGCAGTGGCTCTTGCAAAACAAAACGGTCAGGCAAATAAGCTGCCCCATGTGCGCTTCACGCAAAGTGACTGGTTTTCAAATCTCAGCGCAGCTTCATTCGATCTTATCGTGAGTAATCCACCTTACGTCGAACAAAGTAGTGTGTATTTGCAACAGGGTGATGTGCGCTTTGAGCCTGCAAGTGCGTTAACGTCTGGCGAAGACGGTTTAGACGATATTCGCTTTATTATTCCTAACGCTATTGAATACCTAGCGCCTAATGCGTGGCTGGTCTTTGAACATGGCCACCTACAAGCACAAGGCGTGCAAGCACTGTTGCGCGAAAATAGCTTCGAGCAAGTGCGTTCTGTCAGCGACTTAAATGGCCATCCCCGAGTAACACTGGGGTGCTACAAGGCTTAATTAAATCGTCGCAAGATTGCAACTATTTGAAAAGCGTACTATTTTAGACATGCATATAGAAGTACAACGAAATCAAATAAGTTATTCGCGGGAGATGCGAAGGGAAGGAATGAATGAACGACGAGTTGTTATTTGCAGATGATCACGAAGACGAAAGCGTAGAGTATCAAGGCACATGGAAGATCCTTATTGTCGATGACGAACCAGAGATACACGCCGTCACTAAATTGGCTTTGAGTGATTTTGAATTTCAAAATAGAAACCTAGAATTCATCAGTGTATTTAACGGTGAGCAAGCAAGAGAAGTCTTGCTTAAAGAGCGAGATATCGCCGTTGTGCTGTTAGATGTTGTAATGGAAACGGACGATGCAGGGTTAAGAATTGCCGATTTTATTCGCAATGAAGCAAACAACCATTTCATTCGTATTATTTTACGTACAGGCCAACCCGGCCAAGCCCCCGAACGCGATGTCATCATTAATTATGATATTAATGACTACAAATCGAAAACCGAATTAACTGCACAGAAGTTATTTACTGTGGTCATTGCTGCACTTCGTTCATACCGCGACATTGTCGCGATAGACGAAAATCGCATTGGGCTTGAAAAAATTATTTCTGCGTCCGCAAACTTGTTTCAAACCCATTCATTGGAAAACTTTATCCAAGGGATTGTACAACAACTCTCGTCCTTGCTTGGAGGCAGCAGAAACGCGGCTTATCTTACGTGTGCAGTGGCGGGCCCACATCCCATTGCCAATAACCAAAAACACTCTTTAGAGAATTTATTTGTCTTCACCGGGCAAGGGGAATACCAGCAAGCGGCAGGTAAGGCATTGCCTGCGGTTTTATCTGGTGAGCATTTGGAAGCTTGCCGAGTTGCACTCATTGATAAAACCTTGGTTTATGCAGATGAGTATCTTGTGGCGTATTGTGACAGTAATACCAGTTGTGGCTCTTTATTATATTTATCTGGCTTACCAAAACGATTAACAGATGGTCAAAAAACGTTAGTCGAAATGTTCTCGAAAAATGTGCAAATTGCGTTCGACAATATCATGCTGACAAAAGACATCGAAGATACTCAGCGAGAAGTGATAGAGCGCTTGAGCCAATCGACCGAAGGCAATGAAATTAATGAGCACTATATTTTTCGTACAGTAAAAGCGTGTCGTATCCTAGGCAAGGCACTCGGCCTTGACGACATCCAGCTAAACTTACTGACCTCTGCTGCGCCATTGCATAATGTAGGGAATTTATGCTCGCCCACTCGCGCATTGTATAAGCAAGACAGCTTGACTCCTGAAGATGTGCAGTTAATTGAACGGCATACTGAGTTTGGCTATCAATTATTCAAAGGCTCAAACCGGCCCTTGATTAAAGTCGCTGCGATTATTGCCAAAGAGCATCATGAATACTGGAATGGTCAAGGTTACCCAGATGGTCTGCAGGGGGAGAATATACATTTATATTCGCGAATTGTTGCGGTTGCCGTTGCGTACACGATACTGCGCAGTGAGACAGCTGAAAACCAAGCTTGGTCTGTGCAAAAAACGCTCGAACACATGCAGGCGCGCAGCGCAAGTCAGTTCGATCCCCACGTTGTCGCTATGCTAACAGACAATATTGGAAAAATTGAGGATGATACCCTAGATTGGGTGCGTTAATATGCGCCCCCATTTAGGCATAATTCGCATTGTCTGCTTAGCTGCACGCGAATAGCCAATCGTTTACTTTTAAAGGACCCCTAATGTACACAGCCGTAAAACACATTCATTTGACCTGTATTGCCTTAAGTGTGCTGTTATTTATCATGCGCTTTATCTGGACCATGACCCAATCGAGCATGCTTCAGAAAAAGTGGGTGAAGATAACGCCGCACATTGTTGATACTTTGCTGATTTTAAGTGCGGCTACTTTATGTGTGCTCATCAGCCAATATCCATTTGTCACCCCTTGGGTCACAGAAAAATTAGTCGGATTGTTTATGTACGTCTTTATGGTGGCGCTTGCCCTTAAAATGGCGCGTACTAACTTTATGCGCGTAATCGGCTTTATCGGCGCGTTAAGCTGGATCGCTTTCACTGCTTTGGTCGCTATCAGTAAGCAACCTATCTTATTTGTATAATCTTTCCTATGTGAGCTTGCGTTTGATTTTACTAAAGCCATATTGCCTAAGCCGTACTTAGGCAATATTTCTCTTAAATTCAAACGCCGCTAAAATATACCCACATTTGATATCAAGAAAGTGCCGAGCTTTCCGATAAAATAAACAGGTTTAGGAAAAGGTCATATCTCGGTGCAGTCACTAGAGCAAGCAATTCAAAGCAACCAACTCTTATGTGCGGGCTTATTAGCCAGCCGCCACAGTGTTGGGGTTGATACGGATATCTCAGATTGCTTACAACAACTTGATCGTTGGGCAAGACAAGCGCAAATACACGCACACATATCACAGCCTGACCATAGTGCGTTTTTACGTTTACTGACATTCTTTTATCAAGAGTTAGCGTTTACTGGTGCCCACGACAGTGCAGATACCTGTCAACTGAACTTATTACATGAAGTCTTCGCCTACAGAAATGGTACTCCGGTTACCCTAGCCGTTATTTTGAGTCATGTTGCTCAACGTCTTGGTTTTAATGCCCGTTGTGTTAACTTTCCCGGGCACTTTTTAGTGCGTTGTGACATTGTCTGTAAAGAAGACAAAGCCTTGCCTGACTCCTTCGCATTGTCTACTGCGCTTAATCAGGCGCATTGTCATAAAACAAGTGATGCAGAGCACAAGCAAACACACAGTGTGATGGTTGACCCCATTAACGGTCACCTTTTAAGTGTTGATGTATTGAAGCAAAAGTACTTTAGCGTGATTGAAGACATTGATAATGAATGCATGCCTAAAGAAGCGCTAGACCCCGCGAGTAACGACGAGGTCGTGGTGCATATGCTGCATCAAGTGAAATCATCGCTGATTAATGCCAAGCGCTATGAACATGCGCTGCGCAGCATCGATTTGTTGATCCACCTTTGCCCAAATAATCCTTATGAGCGGCGGGATAGGGGGGTATTGTTACACGAGTTAGATTGCCCGCAATTAGCCATTGTCGATTACCAATATTTCATTCGTCAATGTCCTCAAGACCCAGCTGCTAGTTTATTAGCACAGCAGGTGAAACATATGGATATCACTCCGCCTGTAATGCATTAATGAGCCTCTTAGACTCATTTAATCGACCTTTAATTAAGCCAGCACGCCATAAATTGCCTGAGTTAATTGGCTTAATTCCTTAGGCTGAATAATATAGGGTGGCATAATGTAAACCAGCTTGCCAAAAGGGCGGATCCACACACCTGCTGCCACAAATTTACGTTGTAACGTGGCAACATCAACGGCTGATTTACATTCTACTACGCCAATTGCACCTAACACCCGCACATCAGCGACCGCTTCTAGTTCACTGCACCTACTTAATTGCTCTGTTAATTGCCGTTCAATATTTGCCACCTGTTGTTGCCACTCCCCTGTGGCGATAATATCTAAACTAGCATTGGCAATAGCACAGGCTAACGGATTACCCATGTAAGTTGGGCCATGCATAAATACCCCAGGGCTACCTTGGCAGATACCCTGAGCCACATCTTCCGTACAGATAGTCGCAGCAAGGGTGACATAACCGCCTGTTAAGGCTTTGCCTACACACATAATGTCTGGGCTAATATCTGCATGTTCACAAGCAAATAATTTGCCGGTGCGGCCAAACCCTGTCGCAATTTCATCGCATATCATCAGTAAGCCATAATCGTCACAGATTTGACGTGCACGTTTAAGATATTCAGGATGATAAATTCGCATGCCCCCGGCGTTTTGCACGACAGGTTCTAGTACCAGCGCAGCTAACTCATTGTGATGTCGTTGAATCAATTCTTCTAACGGCGCAATGTCATCTTCGTTCCAAGTTTGTGCAAAGCGTGTTTGTGGCGCAGGAGCAAAAATTTGTTGGGCGAGGGCATCAGTAAACAGTGAATGCATACCGTTTACGGGATCGCATACCGACATAGCGGCAAAGGTATCTCCGTGATAGCCATTTCGCGGGGTAATAAATTTATGCTTATTTGGGCTGCCCTGACACGCCCAATATTGCAGTGCCATCTTCATGGCGACTTCCACCGATACCGAGCCAGAATCCGCTAAAAAAACACGTTCTAACCCCGAGGGCGTCATCTCAATTAATTTACGGCAAACATCAATGGCGGGTTGATGGGTAAGGCCGCCAAACATAACGTGTGAGAACTTATCGATTTGCACTTTTGCGGCTTGATTTAATTCAGGGCGGTTGTAGCCGTGGATGGCAGTCCACCATGATGAGCAGCCATCAATAAGTGCTTCACCTGTGGCTAAATGAATATGTACACCTTGGGCGCCTGACACTTGATAACAAGGCAATGGATCAAGTGCTGACGTGTAGGGGTGCCAAATATGTTGTTGGTCGAAGGCGAGATTTGCCTGAATTGAATCGTTCAAAAAATACTCACTTGTAAAGTTTTGATTTTAAATTAAGTTGACAATGCGTCAAGCGGACTTAGACTAAGCGCGAACTATTATGATGTAAAGGACCAAGTATGTCAGTCAGTGTCAATCAGCCTCTGAGCACCAGCGCCAGTGAAATACGCCATGATTGGGCGTTAGATGAAGTAAATGCATTGTTCGCCATGCCTTTTAACGATTTATTATTCAAAGCACAGTGCGTACACAGAGCGCATTTCGACCCGAACTACGTACAAGTGAGCACCTTGCTGTCGATTAAGACAGGTGCATGTCCAGAAGATTGTAAATACTGCCCACAAAGCGCCCGCTATGATACCGGCCTTGAAAAAGAACGCTTAATGGAAATTGAGAAAGTCATTCAGCGCGCGCGTGAAGCAAAAGCTGCCGGCTCTACACGTTTTTGCATGGGCGCCGCTTGGCGTAATCCAAAAGAACGCGACATGCCTTATGTTACCGACATGGTGCGTGAAGTGAAAAAGCTGGGTTTAGAAACCTGTATGACATTAGGCATGCTAACTCGTGACCAAGCAATCGCGTTAAAACAAGCTGGCCTTGATTATTACAATCACAACTTGGATACCTCACCTGAGTTTTACGGTGACATCATCACCACGCGCACCTATCAAGACCGTTTGAATACCTTGGATGCGGTGCGTGAAGCAGGTATGAATGTATGCTCTGGGGGCATAGTCGGGATGGGGGAAACAGGTTCAGATCGTAGCGGTTTATTGATGCAGCTCGCCAATTTAGAGCATCATCCTGAAAGTGTACCTATTAACATGCTAGTGAAGGTTAAAGGCACACCCATGGAAAATGTTGAAGATTTAGATTATTTTGAGTTTATTCGTACTATTGCGGTGGCGCGTATTATGATGCCAAAGTCTTTTGTACGTTTATCGGCAGGACGTGAAGCCATGAACGAACAGATGCAAGCAATGTGTTTTATGGCTGGCGCAAACTCGATTTTTTACGGTTGTAAGCTATTGACCACATCAAACCCTGATACACATGAAGATGTTATGTTATTTAAGAAACTAGGCATTAACGCGAAGCAAACCCGTGAATACTCAGATGAAGCCCATCAAGCAGCTTTACTAGAAGAGATTCAAAGCACTGAAGCTTCTCATAGCGCTGAGGCTCCTCATAGCGCTGAAGCTCCTCAAACCGCTGAGTTGTTTTACGATGCTACCCAGAAAAAGCCTGAGACAGTAGCAGGTTAATGGCGTTTGATTTTATTCAGGCCGCGCTAGCTGCGCGGCGCAAAGACATGTTATTTAGGCAGGTCACTACGTTGGACTCTGCTGTCGGTGCGTTAATCGAAGTAGAAGGCCAGCACTATTTAAACTTTTCAAGTAACGATTACCTTGGTATGCGCCAATCAAGCGCGGTGATGCAAGGCTGGGTAGACGGAATTGGTCAGTTTGGTGGCGGTAGCGGCGCCTCACCTTTGGTGACTGGGCATACCCAAGCGCACCAAGCACTGCAAGATAGCCTAGCACAAGGGCTAGAGCGCGAAGCTGTGTTGTTATTTAATTCTGGTTTTGCAGCAAATCAAGCGGTGTGTCAGGCCTTATTTCAAGCTCAGCCTTCAATGCTAGTCGAAAAAAGAGACGGCTATATACTGGCCGATAAGCTTATGCACGCTTCGTTGCTTGATGGAGCAATGGGCTGCGATGCGACTTTACGCCGCTTTGCCCATAATGACTGCACGCATTTACACACCCAGTTGAATAAAATCCTTGGCGCTGAATCACGTTGCGAAGTAACACAAGCTGATGTATTGGTGGTGACTGAAGGCGTGTTCAGCATGGATGGTGACCAAGCGCCACTTACTGATTTATCCGCGTTGAGCAAGCAGCATGATGCGTGGTTGATGGTGGACGATGCACATGGCTTTGGTGTTTTAGGTGACACAGGAATGGGAGCACTAGAACAAGCAGGTTTGAGTGACCAAGACGTTCCTATATTAATGGCCACGTTTGGTAAAGCAGTAGGCACTGCGGGGGCATTCGTTGCTGGCAGCCAAGACTTGATTGACTACCTAACTAATTTTGCCAAGCATTATATATATAGTACTGCTATGCCACCGGCTCAGGCTGTTGCTACTTTGGCCAGTCTGCAAGCGATTCAGCAAAGCGATCAACGTGCGTTGCTACAAGAGAATATTGAGACCTTTCGCCAATTAGCTGAAGCGGCAGGCTTAACGTTAAGCCCTTCAACAACTGCCATTCAACCGATAATAGTCGGTTGTCCCAAAAAGACTACTGCCCTAAGTCAACGCCTGCGCAAAATGGGGTTGTGGGTCAGCGCGATACGTTCGCCGACTGTACCAAAAGGAACAGATCGATTGCGGATTGCCCTAAGTGCATCTCATCACAAACAAGATATTCAGGCTTTAGTTGATGGGTTGACGCTCGCATTGGGGGAGTTACGCAGTGACAATTGAAGTTGTGCGTTATGAAGAAACCGCATCAAATGCGCCTATTATAAAACCTCTTAAACGCAAGAGCGCGTCGCTGCCGGTTAGCAGTGAACAACAGCTGAAGTCCAGAATTGCAAAACAGTTTAGCCGCGCGGCAACGCGTTACGATGCGGCTGCACAAGTCCAAATTGATATTGCCAATGATGCACTGGCGATGTTTGTTAATAAGGGCTATCAAAGCGCGGCCCAACTGCCTGAGCGTATACTCGATATCGGGTGCGGGACAGGGCGTGTGACCCGTCAATTAGCGAATATAAACAACCTGCAAACACCCCGTATTTTGGCCATGGATATTGCGCTTGGCATGCTGAAGCACGCTAAAAAACAAGCGGGGGACACGACTACATTTACTAATATCAGTTGGTTACAAGGGGATGCCGAGCACCTACCACTAAGCAACAATAAAGCCAGTGCGGTGTTTTCCTCAATGGCATTGCAGTGGTGTAAAAATAGTCGTCAAGTGTGCAGTGAGATTCATCGTGTATTGGCCCCTGGGGCTGGTGGAGTGCTGGCGATCATGTGTAAAGGCTCAATGTATGAACTAGATACTTGCTGGCAACTGGTAGACAGCACACGCAATATTAATCAATTTACTTGCGCTGAAACGTGGGCGAGTGATGGTAAAGCAGCTGGATTGCAGGTCAAAGTAAAACAAAGAAATTACGTGACTCGGCATTTAGATGTACGAGCGTTACTCGGCTCAATAAAGCAAATTGGTGCTAATGTAATAACCAGCAATAAACAGCAAAAAGCCATTAGTCGCCATACCCTTAGTTCGCTCGAGCAGTGTTATCAGCAAACATTTGGTAGTGCTGAAGGATTACCCTTAACCTACAGTGTTTGTTTTTTAACGCTCACCAAACCCGTTAACTAACGCTGGCTAAGCTGCACCATGTCATTACGTTAATTCAGCCTAATATTCCAACTGCCATTTATGAATCAAAGCAATATAGTAAGGAAGGCGCATGCCACGAATTGATACCCAACCGTCACAGGGGCAACAGGCTTTTTTTGTCACAGGCACAGATACAGAGGTAGGAAAAACCTTTGTTAGTTGTGCGCTGTTAGCGGCATGCGCTGACGCGGGCTTTTCCACGGCTGCATACAAACCGGTCTCAGCGGGTTGCGGGGTAACCCCCAATGGACTTAGAAATGAAGATGCATTGCAATTACAACAGGCGAGCAACATAGCACTTGCTTATAACGAAGTGAATCCTATTGCGTTTGAAGAGCCAATCGCACCACATCTTGCCTGTGCGAACCTTGTAGCCATGGGCAAAGCGCAACCTATTGAGCTTTCGTCTATCCATAGGGGATTTTCTGCTTTAGCGGCTAAGCAAAGCGATGTGCTTTTGGTTGAAGGGGCAGGTGGCTGGCGCTTACCTTTGGGGCAAAATAACAATGGCCAAGAACAGTTTTTGTCAGACTTTGCTATCGCAGAAAAACTACCTGTTATTTTGGTGGTAGGCATGCGTTTGGGTTGTATTAATCATGCATTGTTAACTGCGCAAGCAATAGAGCAGGACGGCTTGAAAATCGCGGGGTGGGTGGCGAATATGCTCGACCCAGATATGCCGTTTTTAGAAGAAAACATCCAAAGTCTTCAACATTTACTCACTGCGCCATTGCTTGCTCGCATACCCAAAGCACGCTCCCCCGAGAGTGTAAAAACAAGTTTTGAGCTGCAACAGCTTGGACTTATAAAGTGATTTTATTTCAAGGTGGGTGTAAATATTAGCCGCTAAATAGGTTGTAGCTTGTCAACGGCGACATTGCCTTTACATAGCAAAAGACTATTTGGCAATACACTTTGTTGCTGTACCTTGATGTCATTCTCATTAGTGGTTTTAGGTAACATTCACCTCTTTGAGCCTGCTCAATCCAATAAGCATTTCTATTAATCGACTATTAATTGCATCCGAATAGAGACCATAGGCGTTAACTAGGTTAAGGCATGCACGACTTATCATGCATGTTATGAGTTTTTAGACTTTGTGTTCTGAAATATAAAAACGTTACACGCAAAAAAATGGAATGAATATGGATATATTTTTTAAGTCGGCAATCGCGACCACGTTAACTGCTTGTTTACTAACGAATATAGAGACTGCTCGTGCTAATGACGAGCTTGAACAAATCACTGTTAAGGGGCGCTCTACTAATCTGATAGGGTCGGCTATTTCCGCCTCAGAGGGTTTTGTCGGACAAGAGGAAATTGAGGTACGGCCACTGCTACGCACTGGTGAACTAATGGAGCTCGTGCCGGGCATGGTTGCTACTCAGCATAGCGGAAGTGGTAAAGCGAATCAGTATTTCCTACGTGGCTTTAATCTTGATCACGGCACTGACTTTGCGACTTTTGTAGATGGCATGCCAGTGAATATGCGGACCCATGGCCACGGCCAAGGTTACACAGATTTAAACTTCATTATTCCTGAGCTCGTAGAAACGTTGGCTTATAAGAAAGGCCCTTACTTTACCGAAGTCGGGGACTTCTCAGGAGCAGGCAGCGCATTTTTTAGTACGCCAAATACCTTAGAAACCGGTATGGCTAGTTTAACCTTAGGGGAAAATGAATATACGCGCCTTTTAGTGGCTGATAGTGTTGAAAAGGTTGCAAACGGGAGTCTGTTGTACGCAGTAGAAAAGCAAATATATCAAGGGCCATGGCATGATATTGATGAAGACGTAAGTAAAATAAACGGCTTGATTAAACACTCACAAAAGCTCAGTGATGGAATACTGTCGTTTACGCTTATGGCTTATGACAACAGCTGGAATAGCGCTGACCAAATACCGCAACGGGCCGTTACTAACGGGAATATAGATGAACTAGGCTCGATTGATACATCGCTCGGCGGGGATTCGAGTCGCTATAGCGCAAGTGCCGCCTGGGATTCAGCGCACGCGTCGCTTACGGCGTATTTTATTGAATATGATCTCAACTTGTTTTCTAACTTTACCTACTTTCTTGATGATCCTATTAATGGTGATCAGTTTGAACAGGTTGATGAACGTAAAGTGTATGGCGCCCAGGGGCACTATCATTTCGACCATAAGCAGTCTCGCACTACGTTAGGTTTTGAAACCCGAATAGATGATATTCAAGAAGTGGGTTTGTATAAAACCACCGAGCGTGTCAGGCGAGGCACGGTTCGAAGTGATGAGGTAACACAAAGCAGTGCCGCCCTATATGTGCGAAACACCTTCGACATAACACCTAAGCTACGCAGCAACATTGGCATTCGTTATGACTATTTTGATTTCGATGTGGCGAGTTTAATCGACCTAAACATTAACAATGTCAATTTGAACGACAATAATGGTTCGCACAATGAGGGTTTGGTTTCTGTTAAAGGCAGTATTACTTATCAAATCAATGATCTGTTTGAAGTGTACATGGCGGCAGGACAAGGTTTTCATTCCAATGACGCCAGAGGAACCACCACCAAAGTCGATCCAAACAGTGGAGAATCGACCACCCCAGTTGATGCGCTGGTTCGCTCTGATGGTGCAGAGCTAGGTATACGAGTCGATTTCGATGACAGTGTTAACGCATCACTGGCTTTGTGGCAGTTGTCGCTAGACAGTGAGTTGTTATTCGTCGGTGATGCAGGTAATACCGAGGCTAGTCGTCCGAGTAAACGCCAAGGTCTGGAGTTGACTGCATATTATCGAATGACGGATAACCTCTCCTTTGACCTAGAGTATTCTATGACCGACTCTGAATTCTCAGATCCCCGACCCGAGGGAGCGCATATACCCGGGGCGATCGACCAAGTATTACAAATGGGTGTCAGTGCGTCTTTTAGTGACACTGGCTACGGCAGCATCCGTGTTCGGCATTTTGGCGAGCGTCCTTTGATTGAAGATAATAGCGTGCAATCTGACGCCTCGACCGTAGTTAACGCTTTGCTTGGTAAACGTTGGGGGGCTTACGAATTAAAACTGGAAGTGCTTAATGTCTTTGATAGTGATGCTCACGACATAGATTACTTCTATGCATCGCGATTGCCCAGTGAAGCAAGCCAAGGAGTAGAAGACATTCATTATCACATCATAGAGCCACGCACATATAGAGTGACAGTCGGCTTTCGTTTTTAACACTATATTGTTTTTAACACTATATCGTTTTAACAATGGTGTTGATTGCAGTGGCAGTTGAAACGGCTGTTAAATTGAAGAGGAGATGTAAGAGTGACCTGTCGCGCGGCTTTATTTACTATTTGATATAAGGTTTGGTTTAGGCCTGATTAAGCGGCTTCTTTTAAAGTGAGCCCAAGAAACAAAAACTATAATAGCCGCAGGGAGAATACCTCTGCGGCCAAACACAACGCCGGTTACTTGGCTTTCTTAAGTTGTTTTTTCAACTTCTTCACTTTGCCTTCTTGCTTAGCAATTTTAGCTTTACGGTTCTTAATTTCTTTCTTTAACGCTTTAGCATTTGATTTTGCCATTTAAATATTCCTTGTAATTAATTTAATAATGTCATGTGAGCGCCCGTTAGTCTTCTGCAGAAGGACGGTTATGCTCATCAATGAACTGACGGATAAATCTGCGTACTTCTCGGGCTGCACTGGTATCAAGTTCTTCGCATAAGTCTACAAACTCAGCACGTTCTTGATCGTTAATGCGGACAATTAACTGACTATTTTTCTTCTTTGCTTTTTTAGCACTCAAAGGATTGCCCAACCGAATCTTGATTTATCAGCGTTAACTGTATATCTAATGAGTATCGAATGTATATACATTGTTGGTTTTTTTATGTGTTAAATTTATCTTTCTAAGCAAATAGCGATGCTTTTTCAATAAAATTTTGAAAATGTTTCGCTTAAACAACACTTTTTCTACCCGTTATCTGATTTACAATGTCGCCGTTAATTTCAAACAAACCTGTTAATTGGAGAGTGTGATGAAAGCCATTGGTTATACGCAGCCTAGCGAAACAGTTGCCGCTGATTCCCTGCAAGAATATGAGGTCGATATACCTGTTGCGACTGCCAGAGACTTATTAGTTGAAGTCAAAGCCGTATCAGTAAACCCAGTGGATACTAAGCTGCGCGGCAGAATAAACCCCGCGCCTAACATGAAAATACTGGGATATGATGCGGTTGGGACAGTAAAAGCGGTAGGGGATAACGTGAGCCTGTTTAAGGTGGGTGATCGGGTATTTTATGCGGGTGATATGACGCGCCAAGGGAGTAATGCGCAATATCAATTAGTTGATGAACGTATTGTTGGCTTCGCCCCTAAATCGATATCAGATGCACAAGCAGCCGCTTTGCCCTTAACAGCCGTGACAGCATGGGAACTATTGTTTGATCGCTTGCAACTTGACAATGACAGCACACAGAGCTTGTTGGTTATTGGTGCTGCAGGGGGCGTCGGTTCCATTTTGCTACAACTAGCCAAGCAACTAACCAATGTTACTATTATTGCTACCGCCTCGCGGGATAAAAGCGCCGACTGGGTCCGTAAGCTAGGCGCTGATCATGTGATCAATCATCATAAACCCATGGCACAGCAACTGACTGCCCTTGGTTTTGATAGTGTTGATAATATTGTCAGTTTAACCAATACCGATCAGCACTTTGCGCAAATCGTTGACTGCATTACACCTCAAGGTAAGTTTGCGTTAATTGACGACCCAGCGTCATTAAATGTGGTAGCGTTGAAACGTAAAAGCGTGTCGTTGCATTGGGAGTTTATGTTTACCCGATCACTGTTTACTACAACGGATATGCAAACACAGCATGACATACTGAATCAAGTATCCGAGCTTATTGATAATGGCACTTTGATCACAACCCTAGGAGAAGAATTGGGCAAAATTAACCTAGCGAATCTGCTTAAAGCCCATGAAATACTGGAGTCACAAACGGCTGTGGGCAAACTGGTTTTAAGCGGTTTTTAATCTGTGTGGCGGTTTCTGCTTGCCGCTGAGTCAATATGAAATGGGTTGGCTGTTTTGCCGGTCACTACCGTCAATGGGTTAAATGCATGCCTTGCAATAGTCATTCATCAAAAACGAACTGAGAAATTATATGATGTTAACGGTTAATTCATTGGTTGAATTACGCACAAAACTAACTGCGCTTACGTTGCTTAGCGCCGCGATTTTATCTTCAAATATTGCCGTGGCGCAAACGCAACCAGCAAGTGAAACTCATACTCAACAAGAGATAAGTCACGAGCTTGAAACATACGCAACCTTTGGGGAGACGACCCCGCCTGGTAATATCGCGATTGGCGCCGATGGCCGCAAATTTCTAAGTGTGCATGGTTTTTACGGCCAACCCACAAAAGTGGTTGAGTTGTTTAATGACGGCTCCGTGAAGCCCTACCCAAATGAAGAATGGGCGACTAAACCGGGCGAAAATAAGCTAGGACTTTACGATGTATTGGGTTTGAATGTGGATCAAAACGGTATCTTGTGGATGCTTGATACCTCAGGAGACGACCACGCAGGGCGCATTGTAGGTTGGAATACACGCTCAGAATCGTTAGAAAAAATCATTTATATTGCCAAACCCATGATCAATCCCGGGTCGTTTTTAAATGATTTAGCGATTGATTCAAAACATGGAAAAATCTATATAGCTGATACGGCGGCGAACCAACGCGCAGCTATTATAGTGGCCGATATAAAAACGGGCCTAGTAAGGCGCGTGTTAGAAGGGAGCGAATTTACCCAAGCCGAAGATGTTGATATGACGATTGAAGATAGGGCGATAACCTTAGGTGGCCAACCAGTGCGTTTAGGGGTAAACCCTATTACGATTGATCCAGAATCAAACTGGTTATATTTCGGCGCTATGTCAGGCACAGCCATTTATCGCATAAAAACAGCTGACTTAATCGATACAACACTAGATGCCCCAGCACTTGAAGACAAAATACAGCGTTATGGCGATAAGTCGCTTTCGGATGGAATTACCATAGACGGCGGCGGTAACGTATATGTGACATCGGTGACTAAAGGGGCGATTGAAGTGACGAGCCCTGCAGGGAAAAGCCGAACCTTGTATAAAGATCAACGTATCGTGTGGCCTGATGGCTTTGCGTATGGCCCTGATGATTATATTTATTTTACCGTAAACGAACTGCATCGCTCCCCCGTGTTAAATGGCGGTGATAATGCCAGTCAGGGTGAATTCAAAGTCATGCGTTTTCCCGCGTTAAGTAAAGGCAAGGCGGGGCGTTAGTAATACAGGTCGCATGAAAATTTAATATTTTACTTATACCAATTCCAATATATTTTCGCTGAGAGGATAATTATTGACTGGAACTGGAACTGGAACTGGAATTGATATCAATGGAACGAAAAGCGTTATGCTTACTCTGAATCGGGGTACATAACGCTTTTTATTTTACCGGGGAGTATTTTACTGGGGAGTATTTTTCGTGAACCATTATCTGCGCCTTATCTAGTGCGCTACATCTTTCACGCAGCACTGAGTGTGTTTTAAACCAGCGCTGCAAAAAAAGGAGAAACAATGACCACCCTTAAACAACAAACTGATGCACAAATAGAGAAATCACGCCAAGCTAAACCTGAGTTTATGCAATCAATGGATGAGCTAATGGCAAAAGCTCATGAGTTCGAACAAGGCAGTGACGCGATTGACGTTGGCCAGCAAGCACCCAAATTCACCTTGCCAAGTGCGCAAGGCCAGCACGTATCGTTAACCGAATTATGTGCTAAAGGGCCAGTGGTCGTTACTTTTTATCGAGGCGATTGGTGCCCCTACTGTAATTTGCAATTACGTGCTTTGCAGTCAGTACTAGACGACATTCACGCTGCGGGAGCAGAGCTAGTTGCGATAAGTCCTCAAGTGCCTGACGATAGCTTGAGTGAAAGCGAAATTAGCCAGTTAGCGTTTACCGTGTTATCAGATCAAGATGCGCAAGTTGCGGCATCTTACGGCGTAGCGTGGGAAGTGCCAGAGCTTATTTTGCAGCACATGCGCAAAGATCGTGGCTTAGACTTGGCCAACATTAATAATGGCAATGGAAGTGTGCTGCCTATACCAGCGACCTTTGTACTGAACGCACAGGGCGAGGTCATTTGGCGATTCGTTGATGTGGACTATCGTACCCGTGCTGAACCAGCGGACATCATTGCTGCCTTAAAAGCCGAACAAGACAAATAATATCGCTTATTTCGCCCTTATTTTACCTTTATTTCGCTTTGTTTAACGCGCTATCTTTTTCAGCCAGAAAAGATAGCGAAGGGCCTGCCAATAACGCCTTTGCAAAAATGGGATAGAGCGTAATCAGCAATGTTCCGTTTTTATGAAGTGTGTGAACGCCAGCATCGTTAGAATATTCAACCTATTGACCTTGTTCAGTTTTTCTACAAAGCGGGCAAGGTTATATCACCAATCATTAGTGGTTTTATAAACAGTATTTTTGCTACACTTGGACATCAATTTCCTGAGTGAAGTTAGCTATGTTGCATCTGGTGCAGTCAAATAAAATGGAAAGCCTTGCTGCCTATCTGATCGGTTGGTTAGGTGAGAGTAAAAGTTCGCTAGAAAGCATCTTCTCCCCGGATGTGGTGCTAGTGCAAAGCCCAGGTATGGCCCAGTGGCTTAAAATAGAAATTGCGCAAGCGCTGGGTATTTCGGCTAATATCGAGTTTCCGCTCCCCTCTAGTTACATATGGCAATTGTACAAAAGCCACGTTAATGATTTACCCGAACAGTCAGCATTTACCAAAGACAACATGACATGGAAACTCATGAGCATTCTGCCGAGCATGAGTGAGCAGACAGAGTTTGCCAGCATTGCCCAATATCTTGATGAGCAACAACCATTAAAGCTTTATCAATTATGCCAAAAAATAGCGGATATTTACGATCAGTATTTGGTTTATCGCCCTGAATGGATCCTCGCATGGGAAAAGGGTGAAAACACCTTAGACGACACAGATGTAGACGCTCAACCTTGGCAGCCTATTTTATGGCGGGCGTTGGTTGCATATGCCAAAGAGCTGGCAGAGTCCCCTTATCATAGGGCGAACTTACATACGCGTTTATTGCAGGAACTTGAGCAGTCGCCTAGCACTAATGCGTCTCTTAAACCCTTATTTGTGTTTGGTTTGTCAGCTATGCCAGTGCAGCAATTGGAAATATTTTCAGCACTGGCAAAAAACCGCGACGTGATCATATTCTGGTTTAACCCCAGCGCCCATTATTGGGGGGATATCGTTGACAACAAACAAGTGCTGCAAGCCAAATTGCAAAGTTTATTAACCCAAGCAAACGAGGCTGAGCAGGGCGGCCTAAGCGGTGTGGACGATTACCTGCTGGTGGGGAACCCTTTGTTAGCCTCTTGGGGGAAACAAGGGCGAGACTACCAAGACATGATCCTCGCATTAGAGGTAGAGCTGCATGATGCTTTTATTGAGCAAGAGCCTCATAGTTTGCTTGAGCATCTACAACATGAAGTATTAGCCTTAACCCATCGTGGGGCGATGGAGCCGTTGTCTGCACAAGAGCTATTATCGAACGGTGAGCAGTACCCGAAAATTCCAATCGACAATGACGATATGACACTGCAAGTGCACGCCTGCCATTCCGCAGTGCGTGAACTTGAAGTTTTACATGATCAGCTATTACACCTTTTCGCCCACAACCCTGAATTACATCCCGGCGATGTGATAGTCATGATGCCCGACGTGGCAAGCTATGCCCCTATAATTGACGGTATATTTGGTGGAACTGATAAAGGGCTTTCGATTCCGTACGCGATTTCAGATCGCAACGCACAACAGGAATCGCCATTACTGAATAGCTTTATACAGCTAATGTCATTGCATCAAAGTCGTATCGGGTTGTCAGACGTGTTGGCCTTGTGTGAAGTGCCTGCGGTGCAACGTAAATTTGATATTTCCCCGGAGGAGTTTGACTTACTCAGCGTTTGGCTTGCAGAAGCAGGTGTGCGCTGGGGCTGGGATGGGCAAGATAAAACCCGGTGGTCACTACCAAGTGAGCCACAAAATACCTGGTTATTTGGTTTACAACGTTTACTTGCCGGGTACGCCATGGGCGGCCAAAATATGTTTGATGATGCCCACGGGCAAATTGCCCCTTACGAGCAAATTGAAGGGCAGCATGTGGTCGCATTAGGAAAGTTTTATATGTTTAGCCAAGCGCTAGGCAATGCACTGGCGTTTTGTCAACGTTCAGACAGTCTCAGAGCAAAAATTGAAGATGCTTTGCAACTCATCGATGCACTGTATTTGCCCGACGATGATGACCAAACTTATATTTTACAATTGCGCCAATCGTTGCAGCAAATGACCCTCCATGGGCATCAGTTTGAGGGCGATATTGTGCATGATGTCTTTCTGGCTGAGCTTGAACAAAGTTTGTCCAGTAAAGGGGTAGGGCAACGGTTTTTAGCAGGCTATGTTAATTTTTGCACCCTGATGCCGATGCGTAGCGTGCCCTTTAAAGTGGTGTGCTTGTTAGGGCTAAATGACGGGGATTACCCAAGGCAAGTTGTACCCGTAGGCTTTGACTTAATGCGCATAGGCAAAGCGCGACGAGGAGACCGTTCGCGAAGATTAGACGACAGGTACTTATTTCTTGAGGCAATATTATCAGCGCGTAAACGTTTATATTTAAGTTTTCAGGGCTATAGCGCCAAAGACAACTCCGAGCGTAGCCCATCCATTTTGCTCAGCGAGTTACTTGAATATACAGAGCAAACCTTCTGCTTAGCGGGTGATGACGTACTGCCTGTTAAGGATTGCGCAGAAAATTTACTGCAACATTTGTATCACGAGCACGCCTTACAACCGTTTAACCCAGTGTATTTCACCCCAGACAGAACAACGGGTATTGCCAATAGCTTTCAAACGCATTGGTTAGCCCTGGCTCAGCAGTTGAGTGTGGGAACATTTCATGCTGACAAAGAGGTCGATTTCTGTTCCGCGCCGCTTAAGGTACTACCTGAACACAGCCAAACATCGGCTGTGGAATTAGACGAGCTGTTGGCGTTTTTTAGTAATCCGGCCAAAGCGTTTTTCACCCAACGTTGGCAAACTCGATTAACCCGTATTTACGAGGCGCAAAGCGATGACGAGCCATTTGAGTTAGATGCGCTCGCGCGCTACATACTCAATGAACGATTTGTGGTGACCCAACAAGAGGATTGGACAACACGCCTACGGGCAGAAGGAAAGTTGCCCACGGGGAATATTGCCGATATTAGCTTGCAGCCAGTTTACAAGCAGTCACAAGCGTTACTCGATGCGATTGTCGAGGTCATCGGTGGCCCACTAGACGAGGTGCCCGCGCAGCGCGTAGAGATAAACTTTACCTTGAATGATCTTCTGGCTATGTCAACCGATGGAACGAAAGTCAAAATCGATGATGAGGTGCATGCTAGCGCACAAAACCCGGGCGCAGCAACAACGCAAAGTATGCAAATAACGGGCTGGGTAAACACACTCTACGGCGGAAATTTAGTACTTTGGCGAGCGGGGAAAGTCAAAGGGAATAACGTATTACACTTGTGGTTAACTTGGCTAGCCCTATGTGCCAACGGTAGTGTGGCCAAGCCCCAACGCGCCTATTTTATCGGTGTAGATGACAAAGCGCCTTTTAGTATTGAAGCTATCGGCATGGCTGAGGCGAAAACCCAATTGGCCGTGTTTATTCATTATTGGCGTTTGGGGCAGCAGCAGGTACTACATTTTTATCCTAAAACGGCCTTTGAATGGCTCAGCGTACAAGATGAAGCAAAAGCCTGGGTAAAAGCGCAAAATGCGTTTTATGGTAGTTATTTCGCTAAAGGCGAGGGAGATGAACCGCATATTCGCCGTGTATGCCCCGATTTACAACAGCACCTTAGCGCGTTCAGCGAAGTGAGCAATGCCTTGTTTGGCCCCTTGCTTGATAGGTTAGGAGAGGCGTCATGATCCCGTTAAATACCAAGACCTTTCCACTGACCGGTGCTTCTCTTATCGAAGCCAGTGCGGGAACCGGAAAAACCTACACCATAGTCAACCTGTATCTACGTTTGCTGTTAGGGGATGAATGCACGCCCTTGAGTGTTGACAAAATCTTAGTGGTGACCTTTACCAACGCCGCTACCGCTGAGCTTAAACAGCGAATTCGTCAACGACTGCAACGGGCATATTTTGATTTTTATGCGCATAAGAGTGACGACGAATTTACCCAATATTTAATCGAGCGTAGTGAAAATATTGAACTCGATTGCCACCGCTTACTGTTGGCGATTAAGCAAATGGACGACGCCTCGGTATTTACCATACATGGTTTTTGTCAACGAATGCTCAGCTTACATGCCTTTGAAAGCGGGGCAATGTACGAACAAAGTTTGGTGCTTGATGAGTCTCAATGGTTGAAACTGGCGGTTGAGGATTACTGGCGTGGCCATATTGTTCAGTTACCGCGGCAAATATTGAACGAGCTACTGTGTATTTGGCAAAGCCCTCAGGCGTTACAATCTGCCTTGAGTTCTTTGTTGTACCGTCATGTCACTCCTTTGCAAAAGGCAGATATACGCGCCAGCCATCAATGTGTTGATGAGTATATTCGCACCTTACAAGAAACCAAGCGCTGGTGGCTCGATAATAACGTGGCCCAGCAGATAGTTGATGCCGATCTAAAAGCCAACACCAAGCTTGGAAAAGCAGATTATATTGGCAAAATGCAGGCGTTTTGTCTCAGCGACGAAAGCCGTGCTGATTTTGATAAAGACCTATGGCAGGTGTTTAGCCCAGCGAAAGTGGCTGGGGCCATGAAGAAAACCTCTAAGAGCTTAGCGCATCTAGATTTTAGCCGCTTTGAGACCTTGGGTTACTTACAACAGCAATGCCATGAACAACTTTTACTGGCCTACAGTTTGGATGCGCTAGGGCATATCAGCCGAAACCTTGCTAATAACAAACAACGTTTGCAGTTGTTATCACCAGATGATTTGCTTAGCTGTTTGCATCGCGCATTGACGGCACAAGCGCAATTAGGTGCTCAAGCAGACCCAGAACATCAAACTACAGCGCAACAATCTTTAGCAAAAGCAATACAAGAGAGTTATCCCGCGGCGCTGATTGATGAATTTCAAGATACTGATCCAATACAGTTTGATATTTTTCGCATTATTTACACTCAGCAATTTAGTGATATCTCGCCTTGCTGGGTCGCTATTGGCGATCCCAAACAAGCCATTTATGCGTTTCGCGGTGCAGATATTCATACCTACATTGCCGCTAAAGACTTGGTGGATGTTGAGCGCCAATTTACCCTAGGGACTAACTGGCGCTCGCAGCCAAGTTTAGTGGAAGGGGTGAATACCTTATTTACCCAAAGTGAGGCGGGATTTTTATTTAAAGACAGTATTCCGTTTCAAGCGGTGGCAAGTGTTGAACAAGAAACGGGCTTGCAGGTCCTTGGTCAAAGTCACAACAGCTTAGATGTGCATCACTTAACCAGTGAAAACGCACAACCGATTGGCTGGGGAGAGGCCCAAACTGCCATGGCACAACAATGTGCCTGGCGTATTGCGCAATTTATTCATCAAGGCGCAACGGGTGAAGCTAAGATAATGCAACGCGGCATTATGCCAGGGGACTGCTGCGTCTTGGTACGAGACAGAAATGAAGCTGACACCATTAAACAGGCTTTAGCTGAGCTTGGTGTAGACAGCATGTTTTTGGCGCGTAAAAGTGTATTTGCCAGTCAAACGGCAGTGGATTTATATGCCATAGTGCAAGCGTTAGCCAATCCCAGTAATGACCGATATTTACGCGCGGCGATCGCCAGCGAATTATTTTGTTATGACGCCGCCGCCCTAGACACCTTATTCAGCGAAGAATGGCAATGGCAAAAATTAGTTGAGCAATTCGCCTATTGGCATCAGTTATGGCAACGCCATGGGTTGATGATGGCGCTGAATATTTTAATGCGCCACTTTAGTATTGCCCAAAGACTGGTAGAGCGGTATCAAGATGGCCAAAGGCGTTTAACAGATCTGCGCCATTTGGTAGAACTGTTGCAAGTACAAAGTCAGTTGATGTCGGGTGAAAGCCAGCTTTTACATTGGTTTCAAGCGCACTTGGCCGAGCCAGATAACGATAATGAAGGCCAACAAATTCGCTTGGAAACGGAACAAAATTTGGTGCAGATCATTACTCAGCACACCAGTAAAGGGTTGGAATATCCCTTGGTGTTTATTCCGTTTGCCAGTCGCTGCCGAGAAATGAAAGAAGCCATTTATCACAGTGATACCGATGGTTTGGTTATTGACTTTTTAGGCGCTGAAGAAAACCTTGCCCTTGCCGATCATGAGCGACTCGCTGAAGATATTCGCTTACTCTACGTAGCACTGACGCGAGCGGTACATTATTGTTTTATAGGCTTGTGGAATAACAGCCACCCGCAACGTAAAAAAGAGTCTCAGTTAATGCAAACGGCCCTTGGGCGGATTCTGTTTGACCAAGGTACTTCCATAAGTGACTCAGTAATTACCCAGCGTTTAGACGATTTATCTAAGTCGATTGACTTGGGGTATCACGGATTTAAGGCCCAAGAAGCGCAGCGCAATGTAACCGAGCTTAAGCAACTCTTGCTTAGTAAAAACACAAATGGCCTTGGGGTTAATGTACAGGAATCAGGCGTCGCTGGTGAAAATCCCACTGGTGGTAAAAATCCCACTGATGGCATAAAAGCATCAGGTGATGAGAGTGAGAAGATACAACACGTGGCGTTGCAAGCCGCTCAGTTGCCTAAGCCCGTTACTCGCCGTTGGCGTTTAACCAGTTATTCAGCCATTAGTAGTCAGCAGCATCACGAGTTTGTGGCCCCAGGCCAAGATGAAGGCGCTGATAAACTTGACCAAATTGCAAGTTTAGCGAGCCCAAAGCGTGAGGTAAATGACAGTAGAACGTCTGTTGTAAGCCAAGTCCAGAATGTGCCTACAGATTATCGAATAGAAAACAATGATGACAGTCTCTCGTTGTTGTCAGATATAGAAATGTCATTGCTTGGTGCTGATGGCGAAGCACTTATTGAACAAGAGGTGCTTGATCAATTCACCTTTGTGAAAGGGGCGCAGGCCGGTTCATTTTTGCATGGGGTGCTTGAGTCAATTGATTTCACCAACCCGGTTAATTTACAGGATGTCATTGTCGAACAGGGCACTTGGTACGGTATTGAAGAAAAATGGTTCGATGTGGTTGAACAGTGGATCCTTGATGTGTTGCAGGCTAAGTTAACCAGCCCAATCGCTGAGGGTACAAGCGACATTGATGAGCTGTGTTTAGGCATTTTGGCAAAGGACCAGGTATTGGTTGAAATGGAATTTTATTTGCCGTTAGTTGATGTAAAAGCACAGACGTTTAATCACATTCTCAACCTGCATATTCCTCAGCGCCAGCATCATTATCAGTTTGAACAACTAAACGGTATGCTAAAAGGCTTTATTGATTTGACCCTGCAGTATCAAGGCAAGTTTTATGTGCTGGATTATAAATCGAATTATTTAGGGGCTGATTTTACGGATTATCATGGTGAAGCGATGGCGAGTGCCATGCAAGAGCATGATTACTATTTGCAAGCCATTTTATATACGGTGGCGCTGCACCGCTGGCTGAAAAATAACAAATCAGATTACGCTTATGCCGAGCACATTGGTGGGGCTTTTTATACCTTCTTGCGAGGAATGCACAGTGAAAAACCGGGCAATGGTGTGTTTTACTTACTGCCCGCACAAGCTTTAATTGACGACTTAGATGCCTTGTTTGATGGGCGATATCAGCCCACACCAGCCAGTACATCTTCAGGCACTAAACGTAGCGGCGGTGACGCCCCCTCTGGGCAAGGACAACTGGACTTATGGTAACCGATTCAATGGTAAAGCAAATGGCCAACAATGATGATGCATCTAAGACAAATAAGCTAGATGCTCAGGCATCTGTCGCCGCACAGGTACCAACCACGACCAGTATCTTACAAAATTTGTTGAAAATAGGGCGTATTCGCCCATTGGATCTGGCATTTGCTGAATTTGTAATGCTTCACGAACATGGAAAACACGCTGTCGATGTGAACGGTATTCATGTGGTGGGGTTATTGGCAGCCTATTTAAGTAGCCGCTTGGGGGAGCAAGATAGCTGCCTTAATCTAGATAACACTTATCAGCCCTTTTTGCCTTTTTATCGCTTCGAACCTATCGACCAACTATTGCCTATGTTAAGCGCATCGACTTGTGTTGCTGTGGTTGATGAGCGATACACAGGGGAGGTAGCGAATGCCAGCACTGATAAGAGCACTGAAAAAAACGCTTTAAAAAGTAGGGCATCGACAAGCTGCGAGCCCGTGTTTGCGCCCCAAAGCAAGCCTCTTATTTTACAAGGCAGTGAACTTTATATGCAGCGTTACTGGCAATACGAAGTACAGCTGGCGAGTAAAATAAATAGCATGACGGGGCGTGCAACGACGTTAGATGTTGCCCAAGGCCAAGCCTTACTAGCTCAGCTGTTTGCTACGCATGAATCAAAAGGCAGCTTGGCTAAAAACAGCTTGGCTAAAAACAGCTTGGCAAAAAACAGCGCACAAGATCAGCAAGCAGCACCTATTGACTGGCAGCAAGTGGCAGTGTGCCTGGCGGCAAGTCAAAATGTTAGCGTTATAACAGGCGGCCCGGGTACGGGAAAAACCACCACGGTTATACGATTAATGGCTTTATTGCAGGGGCTAGCAAGGCATGCACATAAAAAACTGCAAATTAAACTTGCCGCGCCGACCGGAAAGGCCGCAGCGCGTTTGAGTCAGTCTATCAGTGCGGCTATGGGCAAACTGCCCACGGCATTACAAGCAGATTTACCCAACCAGTGCAGCACCATTCATAGGTTATTAGGCAGTATTGCGAACAGTCCTTATTTTCGTTTTAACGCGCAGCATCCCCTGCATTTAGATGTGTTGATCGTGGATGAAGCCTCCATGGTTGATTTACCCCTGATGAGCAAATTATTTGCGGCGTTACCCGCCCACGCCAAAATCATTCTGCTGGGTGATAAAGATCAACTTGCCTCGGTAGAGGCGGGCAGTGTGCTGTCAGATATATGCGCCGCAGCGCTTAATTTCTCGCCTACTGTGTACGATCAGCCCCCGCCATACAGCGATGAGGCATTGAGGGTAATTAAAGATTTGTGTCAAATTGATCTGCAGGTAAGTACACCAAACAAAGCACCGATCAGTAATAGCTTGGCTTTGCTACATAAGAGTTATCGCTTCAGTGAAAAAAGCGGTATTGGTCGCTTAGCGCGGGCAATTAATAGTGGCAAATTAGCCCCTTCAAAAGCGTTATTCGCTGATGAGCGTTACCCAGATGTTGTTTGGCAAACCAGCGATGAGCCAAAAGCCTTGGTGGCTAAACTATTGCCAGATTACCAAGCTTATTTTGAGCATGTAAAACACGTTTGTGCGCAAGGAACGCTGCATAGCAAGGGGCTTGAGGTTTTCAGTTTGTTACAACAGCAGCAAGTCCTGTGCGCACAAAAAGAAGCGAATTGGGGCGTACTACAAGTCAACGCGCTGATAGAATCTGAACTCAATAAAAAGGGCGCTATTGAACTAGGGCGTGATTTCTACCCCGGTCGCCCTGTGATGCTTAAACAAAATGATCATAGTTTAGGGCTCTTTAATGGGGATATTGGCATTGTAATGCCGGATGCTGATAACGACGAACTGATGAAAGTGTGGTTTGTCACAGAGCAAAATACCTTGCGAGGGGTGCTTCCGAGTCGCTTGCCCCCTCATGACACAGTGTACGCGATGACAATTCATAAAAGCCAAGGCTCAGAGTTCGATCATGTTTATTTGTGTTTGCCACGGGTAGAGACAGGATCTCAAGCTCGATTACTCAGCCGTGAATTACTTTATACGGGCCTAACGCGGGCGAAAAAGTCTTTCACCTTGTACAGCGATGAACAGGCGCTCTCTCTTAGTATTGCACGGCGCTGCCAGCGGGGCAGCGGTTTAGCCAAACGCTTACTCTTTTAAATGCCCGCGTAACATATTGGCACTGCTGGTTAAACTGGCGATGGTGCCAATGACTCCGGCTAACGATGCGGCGATGATATATAAAGATTGCCCCGAGGTCATCGCCACGCCACCTATAATCAGCAGTAACAGTAAGCCCAGAGGGAGCCGATAATTCTTCCACGTACCTGCTTCGCCGTCAGAAATTAATCTACTCATCGCTTGGGGGCTTTCCGCGTGTCGAACAAAGTGGGCAAAACTGTGATTTATAATTGTAATGTGTCGGCGTTCAACCTTAATTAAACCTGCTAAGGCTAAATGCTCTATCATTTCACTGTTTTTCGGATTGATATATTGCCCTTTTGCCAAATTATACAGTGCGAGCTTTTCAGCATTTGAGCACAATTCCCATTTGTAGCGATACAAAGGCCCGGCAACCAAAATGATATAGTTAATGGTCGCCCAATAACCCGTGCTGAACGTTTGATTGGGTTGGTGTTTTATCTGTTGGTAGAAGCGCGGAATTTGTGTCGGGTTCCGCCATAAGTTCCCAGGCGTGTGAACAAACGGGAATTCAAGTTTATCTGCATCTTTAACCTCTGTGTCAACGCTGGGAAATAGGCATGCAAGGTCAGCAAAAAGCGTTAGCTCACTGTTTAAGACTTCAGGCGAGATTTGCTGGGTAATTTTGGGCGGTAAATGCACTGTAAAGTCCAACAAGCAGTCTGCCCAGGACAAATAATCCGCATGAGCGAGGGGAGCAGTGTCGTCAAAGGATGCCAGCGGATCTTTCATTTTAACGCGCTGCAGACTGTAAAAGCCGCAGTAAAGGGTCAGTTGTTTTATCTTGCCAAGTAATGCCAGTGACTTGAGCTCCATCAATAACGCCAGCAGTTTTCTGCGCAGTTTAGGCACTTCAAGGCAGACTTCAATATCCCAAAGTTCTAGCTGATAGCCTTGTTCAGGGTTTGCAGTCAGCGGTGATAAAGCCATTTTAATATTTGGTAAAGCGGTGTTATTGGTTTTAAGCGTTTGTAAATAGGGGCTGTCGTTGAGCAACTGGGCGAAATACGATTGCGTAGCGCTTGCGTCAGTTTCGCTAAGGGCTGCTGGCGTTGCTGGTACAGGTGACAAGGTAAGCAGGGTCACCAAATCGATACCATTGGGTTTAGGAGAGTCAACTTGCAACCTCAGAGCGGGTGAAGTTGCAGTGCAATTGTCTTGGCGCCTCGGTAAGTTCAAGCAGCGAATATGACGCAAGAAAAAAGGTGAGTAATACAAACGTCGCCACAAAGTGACTCTATTGAAGTGCAGCCAAGCCAGTAGCACAAATATAATCGCAAGTATGCCTGCAGCACTGGCACTGCGAGGCATTGTTAATTCCTGGTTTGCGTGAGTGGGATGCGCCTCCGTGGCAGGGGAAAACGACATATACGAATCCAACCACGGCCAGTTTTGTGTCGTACTGAGCAAATCCAGTGCACCTGGGAAATCATCAGGCATCACTGCCTTTGAGTAGTCTGCGCATTTTGTTTGTAGGGCCGCAGTCCAATTAACTTGGTCATCTTTATGTTTCGCGCCAAACAGTAAGTGTGATGCCTCCATGCGATGTTTAGTAATTGAATTAGGAAATCGGGTTAAGCCCAAGGCGGCTATCTCAGCGTGTTCTCGATTAAGTTTATTACATTGTTGATAATGGTAGTAATGCGTCAGGTTATTTAGGGGCGTCGTCATCACATTATCCAAATACAGCGCTTGAATTGCGGCTAATGCGCCTAAGCCACAGGCTAAGAAAAGTGCCCCCTTTTTCCCTTTTTTACGAATAGAGAAGCTTTCTCCAGCCGATTCGAACAGCAGTTTGTAACCGCGATATCCAAAGTAGAATATAAGCAGCACAGTGCTGATGGCGATTAACCAAACCATGTAGCCCGCTTCTTCTTTAGGGTAGATAGCAAGATGCGTAAAAGTAAATAGGCAATACATGATCCCAATTAAGGTAGAGCTTAAATGAAGCATTTCTTTGGTATCAAACGTGGCGGGTAAATTGACATATTGCTTGAGTTTATCTGTGTCAAAGAGACGCCCAAGTAACCCGCTTAAGGTTGCTAAAATCACTATGAAAACGGCAAAACTAATACACAAAAACATAAACTGGCTCGTCATTAGGGCATCTAAGCTATCGTCAGGATAGAACACCAGTACTGCCCATTTATCGATGAGGCTGGGCTGAACAAAAAAACGTCCCGCTTGGCCATGGTAAAATCCTTTAATTGCTTTTGTTGATAAGGAAGAACTGTGGTGCTGGGTGCTATCTAAAGCGGCGCGAATACGCTGGTCCAAGATTGGACTATGATTGCCGGAGTAATAAATATTCTCTACCATTGCGCGACTAGCATCACTGTGAAAAAGTACTTGTCCGTCATCTCTGTCAACAACCATAAAAGTCAGATCCATGGGCGCTGGCTGAGCAAGAACAATGTTCGGCAAAATCACATCAGCTGCGATGATGCTGGCATAGCGATCATCTTTTTTATCCTTCTGTGGAATGTCGCTAGCATGATATAACGGCATTGAAATGGTGGTCCCCCGAGTCGCGTTATTGACATTTAGCAAGCGTTGAATATATGCCTGTTGATACGCAGGGTTGGGCGATATGTCAGTTTCACTCGGTTTTGCTTGTTTGTTTGTCTTTTTGCGCGGTAGAGCCCAACCTTGATGATCGCGTGTTTTTTTGAAGTAATCGCGGTTCGACAATTCAAACCCCTCAGGTAATACATTGTTTTCCACAAAGTAAAAAGATGGGGTCAAGATAGCGCCATCTTTATTGAGTAAAAATACATTGAGTAAGCTAAGGGGCGGCACATGCTCATCAATCTTGCCTACATGTGTTTCTAGGCTATTTTCAGCGGATAGGGTTATTTCTATATTTCGTGTAAAAAAATCAAGTATTTGTGCATCTTCAGGCGGAGTGCCATCTGGGTTTAAAAACTGAGTCAAATTGGCGCCATCAAAGTCAGAAGAAACTGTAATCCCCATGTCTTCAGTGCATTCATAGTCGATGGAAAATTTATCGGCAGATGAAACCGCTAATGGGAGAATAGCTGCGTGGCCTTGGTTTGCACTAGGGCAGGTAAATTCGTGGAAGTTTATCTTTTCTAGGGCTTGTTTAAAAATACTATTGATATTCTGCTTAGCGGATGAATCTGACGCCTGCTGCGTAGTATCGAGCAGTGTTTGATAAAACCCACGAAATTGATTCAGTTCATCGAAAACGTGATAAACATCTTGCTCAATATCTTGGGTTATTTTTTGCGCATACTCTATGGCCTGGTGATCTTTGTTATATCGCACCACATATTTTTGAAAATAAGCTAATAGTAAAGACAACACTACGATAAAAAAGCCGTAGCTTATCAGGTGGGTCACTGTGCGATTGATAACCGTAATTGAGTGCGTAATGGGCAGTAAATAGAGACGTAATAAACAGAGCACGAATAGTAGGCTAACGCTGCTGACGACCAGCAAAGAAGCATTCCAGCTGGTGGTACTTTGTTGTATCAGTTTGTTGCGCGGCATTAAACCTAGCAAATATAAGTGGTTTAGGGTGTGCGTTTCACCATTGGAAGAATAAGAGATTGGAATATCTAAGGCGAAAGGAAAGGCAAACACCCGATATTTACCATAAGAAAGCGTTATGTCTATGTGGCTACTATAGCTGGGCAAAGGCGCGTTGCCTTGTGGTTTAACTGCATCAGCCATAGACAACAAAGAGCGGCTTTCTTGGCGCAAAAACGCTTGGTTAATACTGGTGAGATCGACGATCGATATGGTTTTCTCATGTCCCGCTGAGGCTAAAACGGCCCCATCTTTGCTGGCAAATAAATATTGACTGAAACCCGCTTTGGGCGTGGGTAAAATGTCTTGTACTTCTAGTTTGGCAATAGATTCTTTTGCTTTATCTCGGATTAGGATTTGCTGAGCAGCTAACGTGTAAGTTAGGGGTTTGGGTACTTTGCGCAAAGGTACAGCGGTAGTGCGCTGATAACTTGGAAGTAAAGAGCGAATCGATGTTTCGCTCTCGTTATAATCGTGGCCTCGTTTTAGTTTGTCTATGTTTTGGTTTAAGGTATTGGTCGCTTCGTACAAAATGCGGTAAAGATTATTGTTGCTCGAGCCTTCTTCGATATTGCTGTAATACAAGTAGGTATAAAGACCTACTGCACTGAGCAGAATAATAATGATTAATAACGCCCTTCTTTTTGGCGTTTTAGAGGAGGATAGTGTATTCTGCGCCACCGATTTTGCTGACATTGATTTTCACCTTTTCCTTGGTTTGTTAAGTAACAGTTCAAGAAAGGCTAAAAATCAAGTTTTTGCTGAAAAATTGCTTAATTTTGAGGTGTAAGCCACACTGGTATGGCTTGTTTGTACGCTCTCGCTATTCACAACAAACCCACACTATTCAGGACGTTAATATGACCGAAATTTCAGCTGAAGATTTTATTGCCCTCAGTAAATTGTTGCCCGAAGAGCGCTTTGATTATGCGATTACCAGCATGATCGAGCGTCAGCATTTGTGGGGACTTTACGGTGATAATGGCTGGTTAATGCTTAAAGCTGAAGACGATGCATGCATCCCTGTTTGGCCATATGCTGAGTTTGCCCAAGCTTGGGTCAAAAACGACTTTCCCGATTGCGTGCCTAAACAAATTGACTTTGCCCAGTGGCATCAAGTGTGGCTACCGGGTATGCAAAACAATGGTACCTTGGTGTTAGTCTTTCCTTTGAGTGAAGATGAGGAAGGGATCATGCTTGAGGCAGAAGAAATGCTTACCTGCATTGATGAGGAACTACAACCACAAGGTTAGTTTTGAAAAGCTCTGTCATACAGCATGCGGGCTTAGGTGCTAACCAAGCTCAGGTTAATGTGTATATCGGCAATCGTCCGAACTATCAAAATCTCCCTATTATTGAGCATATACAGGCGCTCAATAATGGGGATATCGAAGCGATTAATAGAGAATGCGGCAATGGCTGGCGTAAAGTATTCAACGTGTATGCCAAGTTAATCTTTGCCTGGCGCAGTGCGGATGCCACGCTAAACGCTCAACTTGCCGGTGCTGAATGTCAAAGCTGGCAGGCCTACAGGGATCGCTTTTTACTTCAAGGGCTAAGTCAAACCGCATTGATATTTCCCTCTCTAGATATAAATAATCAATCGGCTCCTGTGGATATTGGCCAGCGGCACAATGGCAATGAAGACGTCGCTAATTTTCACATCATCATGGGGCGCACCTATGCAAAATCAATGTTGGCCGCCAGTACAGTTAATGCACAAGCGTTGAATTTGTACTGGTTAGATCAAGAATTTGCCATTGATAGTAAGGCTCGGACTGTGGTCTGCCCGTACTTTGATTATCGGCAATTATCCAATATTAAAATTATCCGTTTGGTCGAGTTATTAATGAGCTTAGATAAGCCGTGAGTGTTATGGGTAATCTTGTATTGCTCGCCTAAGCGACCAAGCGATAAATGTAATGATTAGACTTGATTAAGCCGCCTATATTAACAACAATTCGCCCCCATTATTAATTCCCATCGAGTGTGCTATGTCTGAGTCGTTTTTGCGTCAACAATTTCCCATTTTTCAGCAACTAAATGATGATAAATCATGGGTGTATTTCGATAATGGTGCGACTACTCAAAAACCCCAGATCGTGATTGATACAGTCAACCGTTTTTATTCACAACAAAACGCGAATGTACATCGTGCGAGTCATAGCGTCTCGGCGGCAGCCACAGAGGCTTTTGAACAGACGCGTAAAGACGTCGCGGCTTTTATTAATGCTAGCAGTGAAAAGGAAATTATTTGGACAAAAGGAACCACTGAAAGCGTTAACTTAATTGCGAGTGTTTTAGCTAAGGGCCACTTGGCGTCAGGGGACGAGATTGTTTTGTCTGCTTTAGAGCATCATGCGAATATTGTGCCATGGCAGCAAGTCGCTAATGAACATGGATTACGTCTTAAAATCATTCCGGTGGACGAAAAGGGCGTATTAAAAATAGATAACATTAAGAATGTGATCACTAACAAAACGGCCCTTGTGGCCATTAGTCATGTTTCTAATGCGCTGGGTAATATTAACCCAGTGGCGATGATTATTGCGCAGGCGAAAAAGCATGGAGCGCTAACCTTCGTTGATGGTGCGCAAGCAATAGCGCACATGCCTGTTGATGTGCAGGCGATTGACTGTGATTTTTATGCTTTTAGTGGGCATAAGGTGTTCGGCCCAACGGGGATCGGCGTACTGTACGGTCGCCAAGTCTTATTGGACGGTTTGCCTCCTTATCAAATGGGCGGTGAAATGATCGAAAAAGTCAGCTTTTCTGATACTACCTTTCAAGGCTTACCGTTTAAATTTGAAGCTGGCACTCCTAATATTGCAGGTGTGTTGGGGCTTGGTGCTGCACTGGCATTTGTGCGCCAGTATAGGTCTGATATTCATACCCAAGAACAGGCTTTGTATACGGCGCTTATAAGCGGTTTACAATCGATAGATGGTATACGTTTTTGGGGGGAGGTTAACAATAGCATTTGTACCCAGTCATTTACGATTGAAGGGGTTAATAATCAGGATCTTGGCGTCTTGCTCAATGAGCATAATATTGCGCTAAGGGTGGGGCATCACTGTGCGATGCCTTTAATGGAGGCGCTAGGAATTGATGGTACGGTGCGTGTTTCATTAAGCTGTTACAACACCCATGACGATATTAGCCGATTTGTGGATGTGCTAAAGCGTGTATTGCATACCCTTCGCCCTACATCATCCTCTGTCGAAGCCGCGGCTAGGCAGGACAAACTCGAGCAAAAGGGCAAAATTGATAATATGCACAATGGTGCCAGTTCGGTAAATACTGACGTTCTACCGATTGCGAGCAAAATCCGTGAGGCGCGCAGTTGGGATGAAATTTATCGGCAGATTATGTTGGCAGGTAAGCAACTAAACAAATTACCTCCAGAAGATCAAATCGGTCAATACGAAGTGATGGGGTGTGAAAGCCAAGTATGGCTGAAATGCGAAAAACAAGGGGAGCACCTTATCTTGGCGGCCCACTCTTCCAGTAAAATTGTACGCGGCTTGCTGGCGATTATCTTTGAGCCGCTGGCGCACTTAACGCTTAGTGAGATAAAGCAATTTAGTTTGACGTCGTATATTCAGTCACTGGGGCTGGGTAAGCATGTGAGCCAATCTCGAGGCAATGGTTTACAAGCCGTGATTGAAGAAATTCAACGGCAAGTGCGTTAGTGCAGATAGGCGCGTTAGTACAAATAGCTGCGTTAGTACAGATAAGTGCGTTAGTACAGATAAGTGCGTTAGTACAAATAGCTGCGTTAGTACAGATAAGTGCGTTAGTACAAATAGTTGCGTTAGTACAATGCTGCTGGGTAGATAAAGACTAGCCGGCTACTTTATCAGAGGTAAAAGTGCTTTGAATACTGGCATGCGGCAATCTTTTACTAATTCAAATAGAGCCATTTCTACCCCCGTGATATTCGCCCCAAGCGCTGTTAATTTTTCCATCGCTAACGATTTGTTCTCATGGGTTCTTGAAGAAATAGCGTCACTGACAAGCTCTACCTGGTAGCCTAAATTCAATAAACCTCTCACACTTTGATAGACACAGACGTGCGCTTCTATCCCGCATACCAGCCAGTTTTCTCTGTCGCTTTCTTGTAAGGCTCTGGTAAATGACGCTTCTTCGCAGGCGTCAAATGTATGCTTGCTAATCAGCGGGTAGTGGGTAAGCTCGTCGGCGAGTGATTTAACGGTATTACCCAATTTTAACGGGGCTTGTTCAACGTGGATGATAGGAAGCGCTAACAATTTTGCGCCTTTAATCAATGTCAATGTATTGTGCAACAGTGCCTCGCTTTGAAACACTTGTTGGGCCAAGTTGCCTTGAATATCAATGACCACTAGTCCGGTATTTTTTGACGTTAACATGCTTAGGCTCGCTGGCGGTTACCAAGTGATACGTTAACCAAGATGGGTGGCAAGCACAATATGCTTGTCGTTATTATCGTTACGCTACTGCATGGTTATGATCCCAATGTTGCTTTATTTTGGTGCATTGAGGGATTGTCCTTTGTACTTATCACTGCTTAACGTGTTGATTTTTAGTTGTTTATTTTTTGGGTGTTGCAGGTGCGGTTATTGCTATGCTGCAGCCAGTATTTAGTTTTATATATGATTTAGTTATTTTGGAGTGTTAGTTGAAGTTTTTAATCTGCGTCTTGTGTTGTGTAATGAGTGTGTCAGCCCTTGGGGCACAGAATAAACCCATAAAGGTTAAAGTGTTTATCGCCGGTATGTTTGAAATTGGGGCCAATCAAGGTGATAAGCCCGGCGAATTTCAACATTGGTTTGAACGTTATTTTATCGATGCTCAATCGATGGATGTTGCTGGTGCACTGACACCAGTATTTTGTAATATAAGTGGTGTGTGTGGCTCTGTGTTAGGCATGGGGAAAGTGGCCTCGTCATCTTCAATGCAAGCAATTATTTTGAACAGTCAATTTGATTTCAGTCAGAGTTATTTCATGATCAGTGGAGTAGGGGGCATTCCACCTTCACAAGGCACTATCGCAGATGTGAATTGGGGAAGTTGGCTAATCGATTATGACTTGGGCCACCGATGGATGCCGGATGAAGGCGAACCTGGGGCTGCGGTGTTTATGCCAAGGCAAGGCTATGAAGATATTCGTGTTTATCAACTTAACCCTGCTCTAGTCAATTTGGCGTTCTCATTAAGCAAAGACGCACCGTTAAAAGATTCTGCGTCAGCTCAAGCGTATCGTATGCGTTACCCAGAGCCTCAGGCGCGGCGTAAACCCGCGGTTACCGTTGGTACTCACATTGCGGGAGACACCTTCTTTCATGGCCCGGGCTTGTCTGCTGAAGCTCAGTACATCAGCGAATTATATGGAGCTGATGATTACATGATTGCTGAAATGGAGGGGGTAGCGATTGCCCAAGTGCTATCAAGAACATTAGGGACTGATAGGGTGCTGAGTTTACGTGGAGCTGTGAATTTTGATCAGGGCAACCCTAATGAAACAACCTTAGCGCACCTTGATCCTGCGCCGGGTGAAACTGCGGGTGGGTTTGCTGAAACCGTTGATAACATCGTTATCGTGGGTGGTAAGGTGGTCGATCATATCGTTACGCACTGGGCCGATTTTAAAGACGGTTACGCAGCGGAATAATTAGTACTTTTGCTTTTACGGCGAAGTGGGGGATTTATTGGTTGGGTAAACCTTAATTTAGCAAGCAATACGCTTGGGCTAAGGGAAGTCTCGAACTGCTCCTTGGTCGCACTTTTTACATTCAAGTTCAACATTTATGTGACGTTCACGGCCTTCTTGGGTTGTCACCCAGAGGCGGTTGGTCCAGGGCGGGTCGTGGCGCACATGTTGATGATGGCCACAAGCAAGTTTGGCTACCCAATGATCTTCTTCGTCTGTGGTGTAACCGATAATCGGTTGTTTCATTTACGCTTTTCCTGTGTTTATTCGTTTTACCCAATGCTGTTGTAGAGGTATACCACGGTATTTTCAATGCTCCAGGCGACGAGCAATTTGATAGCCGTTTTGAGCCAAGGCTTGGTATCCTACCTCAATACCCCTGTTTTTATTCCACAGCTTTTTCAGGTTGTATCTTCATGAAACAACTGTTTTAGGTTGTTAAGCTGGTTAACAATCTAAATTGGTTGTTTTTGTTGCCTATTCACCCTTATTCATCGTAAACTCGCTACCCTAGTCGAACAAAATATACGCATTAAGGCTCGAATATGATCGCTGTATTAACCGGAGATTTGGTGGATTCAACGGCAATGCCCTTAGAAGATTACCAGCTTGCAGTGGGTATAATGGAGAAATACCTAGCAAAATGCCAAGCACGTTTTAGCACCCAAGGTGAGATTTATCGCGGCGATAGCTTACAACTTATTTTTAAACAGCCACAACACGCAATGCGTGCAGCGATTGAGCTGAGAAGCCTACTTTTTTGCGCTGAAAATACCCAGCAACCTCTAGGGATCACCTTATCAATCGGCTTAGGCGAGCAACTTATTGACGGCAATAAGCCCAGCGTTTCCCAAGGCAGTGCTTTCACCTTGTCTGGTAGGGGGTTAGACAATACGCCTAGCGGGCATATTAGCTTGCATCACGAGAGCACCGCTTTTTACGATGCTCTGGTTTTGGCGACCAAATTTTTAGATAGCGTGTTGTATTCACATACGCAAAAGCAAGCCCAAGTGCTTTATCATTATTTAAGTATGGACTTTCCTACTCACACCCAATTGGCGAAGGCATTAAGCACCAGCCAACAAAACGTGACGAAACATTTAGCGCGCATTGGAGCTGACTTAATCAAAGCCTATGTGGTGTTTTTTGAGGAAAAGTTAACTAAGGAAAGCGAATAATGACGCTATTTTTATTGATGATTGTGGCCCATGTATTAGGGGATTTCTATCTGCAAAAAGATCAATGGGTGGCGTGCAGAAATACCCATCATTATGCCTCATGGGGCCTGTGTAAGCATGTCCTGTCGCATCTTGTTTTACTGGTTATTGCTGTATGGCTGGCAGGCGACTTAAGTGCAAAAGCTTGGATTGCGATTGTATTAATAGGGTTTTCTCACCTGCTTATTGATATATGGAAGTCTTATCAAGCAGACAAATTGATTTATTTTTTACTAGATCAACTTTTTCATGTACTGATTATCGCCTTAGCTGCATGGGTACTGAGCGGCGCTGACATCGAACAGATTAAAAACCAACTGCTTTCACTATTAACGGTGAAATACTTGGCCATAGGCTGCGCCTATGTGATTGCCTGTCGCCCAGTCTCTATCGCTATTTCAATTGCCCTTGATCAATACACCGTACAGCTGAAAGATAAACAAACAGGCCTTGCCTCTGCAGGACGTTGGATTGGTTATTTAGAGCGCTGTCTGATTATATCGTTTGTGTTAATTGGGCAATTTGCTGGCGTCGGTTTCTTGCTGGCCGCCAAAACGATTTTTCGATTTGGCGATTTAACAAAAGAAAAAGACATGAAGTTGACCGAGTATATGATGCTGGGCACATTACTGAGTTTTTCATGTGCATTGATTTTGGGCTGGTGGGTCAACCGACTGTGAAAACGTTATTTCTTTGAGTGTTGCAGAACCACTGGGCGTTACAGAATAAGCGCAAAACTCAATAGCTTGCGCTCACCTTCTTCAATTCGAGTAACACTGTGCTCGTATTTGTCAGGTCTGAATAAATACACCCGGCCGAACAAATTAACTATGCACTTTTGACAATGAAACACGCCACCCATTTTTGGCTGGCGCAATACAATATTAAATTTGAAGTACTTCCCTTTGGCTACAGGGTCAATATGGTTCATAACCTTATGTTGATTTGGGTAAGTCACCAAATAAGCTGAGAAACGTTTAGAGGTAAATAACACCTTATTGCGAACACGAGCTAACACAAACACTCCGAGAAAATGGCTGGAAGAATAAAACTAAAAATAGATTATAACATAGGTGAACAATCGTTTTTTAATATCATTAGTGCTTAGCTAGTCCTATGATGACTAACTTAACTTGTGTACGCGTACACAATTTTTTCCAGCATGCTTAGCTTCATATAACGCATCATCTGCCACTTTAACCAATCGCTCTAGTGAACGCGCTTGTGTTGTATAGGTAACGCCGAAACTCGCGGAAACGGCTAAACTTTCTTCACCGACTAACTGCAATGGGCGCTGGGCGATTTTTGTGCAGGTGCGCTGGGCTATACTCTGGGCTTTGTCGAGTTTTGTTGCAGGCAACAAGATAACGAATTCTTCTCCTCCCCAGCGGGCAATTGCGTCGTGTTCGCGTAATTCACTTTGCAGTAATTGCGCAATTTCAATCAGTACTTTGTCACCTACATTGTGCCCACGGGTATCATTAATGCGTTTGAAATTATCTACATCAACCATAATCAGGCTGGTCGCTTGATTGGCCCTAGCGACTTTGTCAAAACGCCATTGCAAATGCGCTCGGTTATGTAACTGCGTTAGGGGATCAAGCTGGTGCTTTTTGGATGACTCATGTTCAAAAAAGCGAATAATAAGGTGCGCCGTTACAAACACCACAAAAATAATCAATAAAACGAATGATGTATGGCTGGTATACGCATTGGTACTTGCGTCCTTACGCGATGACAGGGGCGTAATCAGGTACAATTTCCAGTGCAGCGCTTTTAAGTCGATTTGAGCAATTAGGCTAGTGAAGTTGGCTGTTTTGACAATAGTATTATTTAAACTAGGCAAGGTTTTCTGCTGTGCTGATAGGGCTTGAAACCACGACAATTGCTCAACTGACAAAATGCGTTTTCCATCGGCTAATAGCTCAGGATCTGACGCCAGTACAACGTCGTCATTATGATCAACAAAAACGAAATCATATCCAAATGAGTCTTTGTAGCGATCAAAGGCTTCTAAAAAGGTTTTTAAGCGCTTGCCCACGCCAATAAACCCTAAAAATGTGCCTTGATCATTAAACACCTTCACATCGAAATAAATATGAATATCTTGCCTATTCCCCAGCGCTGCCGCGACATTCATGAATTGCTGCTTAATCCTAAAATACCATTCAACTTCTCCCTCTTTTAACGCTAATGTGCTGCCGTCAGCGTTATATTGCTTGCGGCTGTTTTCACTGGCCACAAAAAAGTCCATGTTGTAGTCCATGGACATACGCTTAACCAAATCGAGTAACGCATTGTCATCAATGGTTTTAGCAGCCATTAGGCGGCGTAGGGTTTGTGTATTAGCGAGAATTTGAGCTGTGTGCAGAGGCTTTACTAATTCCTCGGTGACCAAATCAAAAGCAGGGGTCATGGACTGTTGTTGTAAGCGGCTTTGTTCTTCTACTGAGTCTGACAGGGTAAAATAGCCGCTGATTGCAACAGCTATCGCCATAATAAACAGCATGATGGGCACTTTAAAGCCAACCGCGGGCAAATGAGTTCGTTGCGAAGTGCTCAACAGGTATTCCATTGTGTTCAAAAAGGGTTAATGCTACTGATTTAAGCGAACGAAATACATACCATTTTAGTGGTAAAGATCGCTCAAAAAACAACCTTTTAATTTACCGCTATATTTTTTTAGCTAAATGAGCTGTGCCACCCTCAGATCGATTCTTGGCTTCGATCCACTGGGCCATATACTGGGTGCTTTTATGATGATGATGCTGCAACATGCTGCCGGTAAAATTCTTGAGTCTATGGGCAGACAAAGCACGTTTTGTTTCTGCGAGATGCGCCACTAGTTCAGGCCCAAGGGTTGATTTGTTGAAGCGCTGTAATACCTGTTTTGTGTTTTGCAAAGCACCTCGCCATGTCATTTCATCTTGGTACAACGTAATAGCATGCTGAGCAATCTCTTGGGCGGTATTCGCCACAGCACCTGGCCAGTGGTTGTCGCCGCACATACCTTCAATGCCAATTGAGGTCGTCACACTAGGTGTTTGACAAAGCATGGCTTCGGCCAACTTGCCTTTTATTCCTGCGCCAAAACGAAGAGGAGCTAAACACACTCGGGCATCACTCATCACGGCTTTTGCATCTTCTGCCCAGCCCTTGATATGAAAGCCTTGATTTGGCTTGTGCAACTGGGTTGCTTTTGGTGGAGGATAAGCTCCATAAATATGCAGTTGTGCTGCGGGCAGGGCCTGACGGATCAAGGGCCAAATCTCAGATTTTAACCACAGCACCGCATTCCAATTGGGCTCATGGCGAAAATTTCCTATGCTAATAAAATCTTGTCGCTGGGAAAACGTCTTGTTTGCGGTTTGCTCGCCGGCGCTGTCTAAATCAAGCATAAACGGACAGTGGTGCAGCAAATACTCTGGCACATCAAAAGTTTCTTGCAGCAAGGCGTGCTCGTAGTCAGAAATGATTAAACTGATATCACAGCGATAGATTGAGGCAATTTCACGCAAAGCCAAATCGCTTTTGAGGTCGCATTCATTAACAGATCTGCCTTGCTTAAATGCCCTGTGACGAGCATCACGTAAACTGTGGAGATCTTCAGTATCAAGCACACGAAGCGCATCGGGACAGTGTTTGGCCACTCGCCAACCGAATTGTTCCTCTAACATAAAGCGGTCAAATAAAACGAGGTCGGGAGCTTGCTGCACAATAAAGTCATCAAAACTACTGCAATTAAGGGCAATACTGTGCTCACTTATGCCCATTTCCGTAAGGTCAACTTTATGCTCACCTTGCACTGCGGGGCTGGCAAAACTGACCGTCCAGCCTTGCTCAGTAAACAGGGTTAACAGGCTCATCATATGTTGCCCAGCCGCAGATGAGTTAGGCTCTGGCCATACATAGCCGATAACTAAAACGTGTTGAATTGACATAAAATTACTCGGGTTGCTTCGCAAGCTGTACGCAGTTACGGCCAGCTTTTTTCGCTGCATATAAGGCGATATCGGCCTGCTTCATGATATCACTGAACTGATTAAACTCGCTGCTACGCTTAGCGATCCCAAAACTGGCGGTAATTTTAACGGTTTTGCCCTGGTTTGGTTTGCCAGTGCCGCGTTTGGGCGCTTTCTTGGGGCGTGGTTTTTCACGTAAGGCGATTGGATAATCAGCGATAAGTTGTCGAATTTGCTCTACGAAAGGCAAGGCTTGTTGTGGGGTTTTACGAGGGAATATCATAATAAATTCCTCACCGCCAAACCGAAACGCTTTGCCACCTCCGCCAATTCTATTTAACCGACTGGCGACCAATTTTAGCACTTCGTCACCAACGTCGTGGCCATAGGTATCATTAAACTTTTTAAAATGGTCTATGTCTGCCATAACCACCACATATTTGCGCCCAAGGGTGTTTACATATTGCATTAAGGCTCTGCGTGACGGGACACCCGTCAGTTCATCTTTAAACGCCATGTTAAAGCTGTCTTTTAGCATGGCGTATACAAAGCTTGTGGCTAAAACGAGGGTTAAAACGCTATGCAATTCAAAGCCTGAATAAGCTGGCATAATGGCAACGAGCAGGGCGCCTAAAAGAAGTGCTGCATGATTATTATCCGTTACAAAGATAAAGCGCAGCAAACAGGTAAACATTGCCAGCCCAACCAACAGCCACTCTAATGGGGTGTATATAGCATTCAATGCAGGGTCAAGCCGATTAGCAAAGGTGTAGATTGGACTGAGATGGTTTTGGACTAGCGCTGGCAAGTACGTTAAAGCGGCCCAACTTAGCACAGTGACAACTAACAGTTTTACTAAGGTTATCGCGACATTGTGCCCTGAAAAGCCGCTGTCTTTAACGCAACTTAAATAACTGAGTATCATTAGCACAATTAGCGGTAAACGGCGGCTAAATTCAGACGAGAGGTCTATTTTTTCATGGCCAATAAGCAGTAATATAGCCAGCATTACGCAGCACCAGAAAAGTCGGCTTCGGCCAAATTGTAGCGCTATCACTGCACTTACAGCTAATGCAACATAGCCAATCCAGGGCAATGGTAGAAACCAGTCCAGTAGCAGGGGCCGCTGAGCCTCAACGAAATAAATAACCAGGATAAACAGCGCCGCATAAACGAAGAGGTGGCGAAAAATAGCGTACAAGTAAGTCAAATTGTCCAGCTCGAACTTGGCATAAAACCCTATTGTATGAAATTTTTGTTTGCTTCATAAGTGTATGTGTTAATTTGGTGCAAAATAAATGAATGTTATCAATCTGTTAAAAGGAGCCGTATGTCGTCTCATGTAGTATTTGGAGCCGGTTTAATAGGCAGTTTTTTAGGTGCCTGCATGCACCATTTAGGGATAAATGTGGCGCTTGTTTGTCGAGCTTCCGTTAGGAATAAGTTAGCAAAAGGGGTCACATTAACTGACTATCAGGAACATCAGGCCCGTGCTGAAAAGCTTAATTTTCTTGATAGCGACGTATTGGCCAAGCTCTCAGCAGAGCAAATTAACTGTGACTTTTTGTGGTTAACCGTGAAATGCCACAGTGTTGAGCAAGCCGTGCAGGATATTAAGCCACTGGTCAACAAAGATACGGTAATATTGTGTTGTCAAAATGGTTTGGGGTCAGACAAACAAGTCAAAGATGCCTTTCCTGACAATATCGTGTTGCGTGTTATGGTGCCATTTAATGTTGTCGAGTTAGAAAAAGGCCATTTGCATCGAGGTTCACAGGGGCACCTTACCATCGAGCAATCGAGCCAAGCGAACATAAGCTCTGATTTAGTGAATTTATTGAATAGCCCCTTGTTGCCCGTTGCGCTAACGCAAGATATGCAAGCGTTGTTGTGGGCTAAATTACAGTTAAATTTAGGCAATAGCATTAATGCGCTTGCCGATATTCCGGTTAAAAGCATGTTAGAACAGCGGGGTTATCGCTTAGTTATCGCTACCTTGATGCAAGAGTTACTTGCCGTATCGAACGAGTTAGGGCTGACCTTGCCAAAGGTTACGTCAGTGCCCGCTAGTGTGATCCCCTATGTACTCAAATTGCCGAATTTCCTGTTTACCCGCGTTGCTAATAAAATGCTGGCGGTGGACCCAACTGTACGCACCTCAATGTGGTGGGATATGTCACAAGGCAAGCCAACTGAAATCGCGTATCTTAACGGTGCCGTCGTTGATACTGGGATGCGAATAGGCGTATCAACCCCCGCGAATAAACGCATTGTGGCGTTGATAAAGGCACTATCTCACGACAATGAGAAAAAAGTGGACGGCAGTGGCGCTAATACTAACGGCAATGCGGGTAAAACTGTCAATCTTACCCGCCCGGTGAGCGCTAAACAGCTACAGAAATTGATTGGATAAAGAAGACGTTTATAACCAATTTGCGCAGTGCTAAGGACAACGTTAACGGCTAGGCGTTAACGTCATTTAACAGTTTTGGTTTTAGATTATCTACCCACATCGCCGTTGCGCCGCAAATGGCAACCGGCATGACAAGAAAGTTGACTATGGGGATCATAGAGAAAATGCTGACCCCAATACCGAAGCTAAAGCAATTTCCTCGACTCTGGTTAAGCGTTCTTCGCATGTCTTTGAACGCCACTTTGTGATTGTCAAAAGGATAATCACAATACTGGATGGCCATCATCCATGCTGAAAACAAAAACCATAGTATTTGACCAAAAACAGGCAATATAAAAAATAATAACAAGAAACCCAAAGCGCGCGGTATGTAGTAGGCAAGTTTTGCAAACTCACGGCCTAACGTACGGGGGATATCTTTCACTACGTCCAATACCCCTGTGTCGCCTAAGTCTTGACCTGTAAGGTGTTTCTCAACTTTCTCCGCTAATAAGCCATTAAAAGGCGCGGCGATCCAGTTGGCTAATGTGCCAAAAATAAGTGCGAAGATAAGTAAAATACTGATCACTGCAAGGGGCCAAATAATGTAACTCAAAGCTGATTTAAGCCAACCTAGCCAGTCTGGTATCAAATCTACTAACCACACAATAGCTCCGTCTATTTGGCCAAAAAGTGCGTAGAACGCGGCACAAAACAGAAGCAAGTTAACCATCAAGGGAATAAAAACAAAGCGCTTTAAGCCCTTGGTTTGAATAAGGGAAAAGCCCTGTAAGAAGTAATTCAATGTGTAGCCTCTTTTGTATACTATTTGTACATTTAATGATTGTTTGCCAAAAATTGTCTAATACGTTGAATTAATTGGCAAATATCGATGCTATCTTGAGGTATTATACTGACTAAGCAGGCAGCGGCAAAACGTCAATTGTTACACGGGGTGAGTTTTGCTACATTTCTACTGTTTCCCAGAATAACGATAAAACCGGAATCACCTTTTTATTCATGCGCTTAAAGAAAATAAAGCTCGCAGGGTTTAAGTCTTTTGTTGACCCTACCAGCATTCCCTTTGTTGACGATATGACCGCTATAGTCGGCCCGAACGGCTGCGGTAAATCTAACGTCATTGATGCGGTGCGCTGGGTATTAGGTGAAAGCTCTGCGAAGAATCTACGTGGTGATGCCATGATAGATGTGATATTCAACGGTTCAAGTGCACGCAAGCCTGTTTCTCAGTGCACCGTTGAATTGGTGTTTGATAACACGTCGGGACGCATTCAAGGTGAGTTTGCAAGCTACAATGAAATCTCCGTTAAGCGTTTGGTCACAAAAGATGGTCAATCCAGCTATTTTCTAAATAATGCTAAATGTCGGCGCCGAGATGTGACCGATTTGTTTTTAGGCACGGGCTTAGGTCCTCGCAGTTATGCCATCATCGAACAGGGCACTATTTCCCGGCTGATTGAATCAAAACCGCAAGAATTACGGGTATTTATTGAAGAAGCTGCAGGTATTTCAAAATATAAAGAGCGACGCCGTGAAACAGAAAATCGTATACGACACACTAAAGAAAATTTAGAGCGGTTAGACGATGTGCGTGGCGAATTGGGAGCCCAGTTACAAAAATTAGAAAAACAAGCTGCAGCAGCGAAACGCTATAAAGAATTGAAGCAGCAAGAACGGCAGTTACGCAATGAACTGGCCGCAATCCGTTGGTCGAACTTTAACGCGAAAATTGTCCGCTTAGAGCGGCAAACCCAGCAGCAAGAAGCCGATTTAGAGGCTTTTATCGCTCGCCAACGCGGTGATGAAAAAGAAATTACCCTTTATCGCACGCGTCAGCAAGATCTTAAGCAACAACTGCAAGATAGCCAACAAGCCTACTTTCGCCTTGGCACTGATATTACTCGGTTAGAGCAAAATCAATTGCACAGCAAACAGCGTATCAGCCAAATTAACCAAGAGTTGGGCACGCTTAACGAAGCGATACAAGACAGCGAAGCTGAACAAAAAACGAATGTATTACGAGTAGCTGATTTAACCGCCACAGTTGATAAGTACGAGCCTGAACACGCATTAGTCGAACAAGCGTTAGAAGATGCCAATTGGCAGTTGCAGAACATAGAAGAACGCACGCTAACACAGCAAAATCAGTGGCGAGAACAAGAACAAACCTATCAAAAGTACAAACAGCAAGCACAAAGCTATCACGGTAAAATTCAATCTATTTTGGCGATGCAAATGCGTAGCGAAGAGCGCATTAGTGAAATCAAGAGTGAGATAAATAGCCTTGATAGCGAAGAATTTAATGTGCAAATAGAACAAGCTCAGGCGCAGCAACAGTTAGCCCAAGAGCAGCACGACGAAGCACAGCTGCAGTACCAAGCGCAATCTGATGCCTTGCATCAAGCCCAGCTAGATTGGCGCGCATTCAGTGATGCACAAACCAAAATCCAAGGGGAATTACACGCACTTGACGCGCAAATTAACGCGCTACAAGGTGTGCAAGATTTATCGAAAGGTCATGAAGAGTATCAACAAAAATTGCTCGAAAAAGGTATAGACAGCCAACCTTGGCAAGCGTCACTCAGTGTAGCTCCTGGATGGGAGAGCGCTGTTGAAGCGGTCAGTGCTCAGCTAAAAAATGCTCTGCTAGTGCAGAGTTCGTGCGATATCACCTTATTAGAAGAGGCGAAATGGCAAGGCATAGCCTTGGTGTTGGACAATCAATCCGGTCACCAAGAAGATTCCTCGATGGAAGAAGGCACGTTAGGCTCGGTGATGGGAGAGTGTGTTTTTCCTCAGTGGATGGCAGCCATTCGCATTACAAAAACACGAGAAGAGGCGGTAGCGCTTAGACAGTCGCTGGGTAAGGGGCAAAGCGTTGTGAGTGCCGATGGATTATGGATGGGCGAAAACTGGGCGCTAGACGGCTGTAGCGAAGATGCGGGGGGCAGTATTTTGCGAGCAAACATGATTTCCACGCTTGAAAGTAAACTGCCTGCAATACAGCAACAATGTGACACAGCGCAGCGCAGTAATGAGCAAGCACAACAGAATGTTGAGCGCCTGAATCAAAGTAAAGAACAAGCCCAGAGTACGTTGTCACGTTGTAGCGACGCATTAAGTCAGAAGAAAAATCACGTTCAATGGCTGACACAGCAACAACAAACGAATGCGCAGCGTAGCCAAAAGTTGCAAGTGGAACTACAGAAACAACAAGAAATATTGCTCAAAGAGCAAGCTGATTTAGCTGAAACCACCGCGCAAACCGAGGAATTGGCAGAAACTTTATTGGGCTTAGAAGACCAGCAAACCGACATTGAAAAGCAGCGAGAAGCACTTAATAATCAATTGCGAGAGCAACGTCACCAGGTGGATAACTTAAAAGCCCAACTGCACCAAGGGGCATTGACCTTAAAAGGTCATCAAGGGGAGCTGCAAAACCTAAAGAGTATTCACGCTAAAGAAGCCGCGCAATTGCAAAATATGCATTATAAAAAAGAGCAATTGAACAGCGAGTTAACTTTATTGTCTACGCCTTTGGATGAGCAGGGCGATGCGTTGCAAACGATGTTACTTAAACATAATACGTTGGATGAAGAGCAGAAAAAGCTACACAGTGAGTTAGGGGAAATTGAGCATCAACTTGAGGTGATTGAAAAAGGTCAGCAGGGCATTAATGCGCAAATTCATCAGATGCAGCAAAATATACAAGCCAGTCAGGTTGAGTGCGAAGGTTATCGGGTACGAGCCAAAAGTGTGATTGAACAACTGAATGAAGCCAAAGTACAGTTGCAACCTTTACTCGAGAAAGTGGGTGAAGCCACGGATGAAAAACGCTGGCAAGAACAATTAGACCGTACCGTTGCAGCAGTTGCTCGCCTAGGGGCGGTCAACTTAGCGGCCGTAGAGGAGTATGATGTTCAAGCCCAGCGTAAGCAACATTTAGACGAACAAAATCAAGATCTTGAATCAGCACTTGAAACGTTAGAGCAAGCCATTCGTAAAATTGACAAAGAAACCAGAACTCGCTTTAAAAATACCTTTGATCGCGTTAATAATGGTTTGCAAACTTTGTTTCCTAAGGTATTTGGGGGAGGCTCTGCGTACTTAGCCTTAACGGATGATGACTTGCTGGAAACGGGGGTGAGCATTATGGCGCGGCCACCGGGCAAGAAAAATAGCACAATTCACTTGCTTTCTGGTGGAGAAAAAGCGCTGACCGCTTTATCATTGGTTTTCGCAATTTTTCAACTCAATCCAGCACCATTTTGTTTGCTGGATGAAGTGGATGCGCCACTGGATGATGCCAATGTGGGGCGTTTTTGTAAGCTGGTTAGCGAGATGTCTGCCAGTGTACAATTTATTTATATCACCCATAACAAAATTGCGATGGAAATGGCGAGTCACTTAACAGGGGTAACAATGGCGGAGCCGGGTGTGTCACGCATGGTTGCCGTTGATGTAGAACAAGCTTTAGCTATCGCGCAAGCATAATAAAAGGGTATGAGTTAATTCGATGGAAGATGTATTACGCTGGACGTTATTTATAGTAGGTACCTTAGCGATTGCTGGGGTGTTAATTCATGGATTGTGGGTATCTCGCAGGTCTTCGGGAAAATCAAAATCAAAAGTACAGTTTGAAGCGGGGCGCCGTCACGGTGTAAACAGCGAAAGGTCATCAGAGCCAAGCTTTTCGTTAGATGATGATAGTGACAACGCACATGAGCAAAAGGGTGGTTTTGACGATCTCGGCGTAGGTCCAGTGCGGGTGGTCAGCAATCATAAAGTTGCTACTGACGAAACCACCTCAGAGACCCCTTTAGCGCCGGTGACAGAAAACCAAGAGAATACCGCTAAATCGTTTGACGAAGACTTATCTTTCACTGGTCAATCTGAGCAAGATGAGCCTGATGATTCAACGATGCAAAAAGTATCGAACCCGTCAGAATCTGCTGATATTGCTGCTAGCACTGCCCCAAAAACAGCGCCTAAACCACCTGTGACCCCGGGCAAGGTATATGCCTCAGTAGTGACACAACCCAAACCTGAGTATACAGCACAACAACACTACACCAGCGCGGGTAGTAAACCGGCGCAAGAGATACCTGAGCCACCAACATTTCTGCTAAAAGGTAATGACACAGCGCAAGCCCCGCAACAGCCAAAAACAGCGGCTGTGGCACAAGCGACACAAGAACAAGCGGTTAGCCCTGATGTGGCGCAAAAAGTGCTACACACACGTAAACAGGACGGCGCGAGTCGCAAACGAAAAGAGCCAAAATTTACCGAAGACCAACTTAATATTGATTTTGATGAACAGCTTGGCACGAGTGAGCCATCCGCAGCTGAACCACAACGAAATGAAGCAGTGCAAAAAAGCCAAGCTCCAACTCAAGATCAGCCACAAGAAGTGCTGGTGCTAAATGTTAAAACAGCGGATGACGCGCCAATCCAAGGTGCAGCCTTGTTACCTATGTTGCTAACCCTAGGGTTTAAATTTGGTGATCAAGATATTTTTCATCGTCATGTCAATGCAAATGGCAAAGGTCCCGTTTTGTTTAGTTTGGCTAATATGTTTAAACCGGGCGTGTTTGACATTGATAATTTAGAAAACTTCACCACCCATGGGATCACCTTATTTATGATTCTACCTATTGAAGGTGACCCACATCAGGTTTTTAACATGATGCACAATGCAACGCGCAAAATTGCAGATGAATTTAACGCTCAAATTCTTGATGGTCGCCGCAGCATGCTAACCAAACAAGGTTTGCAGCAGTATGTCGAACGGATCCGTGAATTCGAACGTAAGAGAATGATACACCGCTAATTTTAGGGAGCGTAGGCTCCCTGTTTTCTTTGAATATCTTGGAACATTATATGTCTAATGCTTTGTCGCCTGCTCAAAGGCTGACGCAACTTATTAACACCATCAACGAATACAACTATCAGTATTATGTGCAGGACAACCCCTCAGTGCCCGATGCTGAGTACGACCGCTTAATGCGCGAGTTGCTTGATATTGAGAAAGCCCACCCTGATTTACGTAGCCCCGATTCACCTTCGCAAAAAGTCGGCGGTGCAGCGCTTAGCGCGTTCGAGCAGGTCGAGCATGAAGTACCCATGTTGTCTCTTGATAACGCTTTTGATGAAGACGATATGTTCGCGTTTGAAAAGCGAATTAAAGACCGTTTAAAGATAACGAGCGAAATTAGCTTTAGTTGCGAACCAAAGCTTGACGGCTTAGCCGTGAGTATTTTGTATGAAGATGGAAAGCTAGTACGTGCCGCGACGCGAGGTGATGGTAGGGTAGGTGAGAACATCACTACTAATGTGCGCACGATCGCTAACGTCCCGTTAAGTTTACGTGGTGAGGACTTTCCACAGCGTTTAGAGGTGCGTGGCGAGGTGATCATGACTCGTGCAGGCTTTGACATATTAAACGAAGCGCAAATTAAAAAGGGCAAAAAGCCTTTTGTTAACCCCAGGAATGCCGCTGCAGGAAGTTTGCGCCAGCTTGACCCTAAGATCACAGCAGCACGACCTTTGTTATTTTACAGCTATTCGTTAGGTTTAGTGGAAAACGAACAGCAACCTTTAGGCACCACCCATTCAGCGCGTTTAAAACAACTGAGTGATTGGGGCTTACCCCTTAGTAAAGAGCTAGAGGTGGCACAAGGGGCAAAAGAATGCCTGACCTATTTCCATAAAATCGGCGAACTTCGGAGTCAATTAAGTTACGACATCGATGGCGTGGTGTTCAAGGTTGATGATATTGCTATGCAGCAAACGTTAGGGTTTGTAGCCCGAGCGCCCCGATGGGCGATAGCACATAAGTTTGCTGCCCAAGAAGAAATGAGCACCTTGTTAGATGTAGAATTTCAAGTTGGCAGGACTGGGGCAATCACTCCCGTCGCGCGTCTCGCACCAACGTTTGTTGGTGGAGTGACAGTATCCAACGCCACGTTACATAACCAAGATGAAATTAACCGATTAGGGATTAAAGTCGGCGATAGTGTGATTATTCGCCGCGCAGGAGACGTTATTCCGCAAATCGTCGCGATTGTGGCAGATAAACGACCTGATGATGCAAAAGATATTTTGTTCCCAGAAAGCTGCCCTGTGTGTAGCTCGGCGGTTGAAAAGCTTGAAGGTGAAGCGGTTGCCCGTTGCACTGGCGGATTGTACTGCAAAGCCCAGCGTAAAGAAGCCATGAAGCATTTTGCCTCTCGTAAAGCGTTGGACATTGACGGTTTAGGCGACAAATTGATTGAGCAATTAGTTGACGCAGATATGGTTAAAAGCCCGGCAGATTTCTTTGCGCTAGATATTGCGCCCCTATCAAGTATGGAGAGAATGGGGGAGAAATCAGCAGTAAATTTAGTGAACTCCTTAGAAAAAAGTAAAAAAACTACTTTGGCCAAATTCTTATATTCCCTTGGAATTCGTGAAGTAGGCGAAGCGACAGCACAAAATTTAGCGCTCCATTTCTTGACCCTAGACGCGATAGAACAAGCTGATCTGGAGGCACTGCAAGCGGTATCTGACGTGGGTATTATTGTGGCCCAGCATGTTGTTAATTTTTTCAAAGAAGAACACAATCTTGAGGTTATTTCTGCGCTACAAGAAGCCGGCGTGCATTGGCCTAAAATAGAAAAAGTCGCTGTGGATGAGTTGCCGCTTGCTGGGCAAGTGTACGTACTAACCGGTACACTAAATGTTATGGATCGCAATCAGGCTAAAGCTAAATTGCAGAGCTTAGGAGCAAAAGTGTCCGGCAGTGTTTCTGCTAAAACAGATTGCCTAGTGGCAGGGGAAAAAGCCGGTTCAAAGTTAACGAAAGCACAAGACTTAGGCGTGAAGGTAATGAACGAAGATGAGATGCTTGCTATGTTCGCTGAGCTTGATGGTTAACAAATGGATACATCATTTATCTTTGACGTTTTACGAACTTTAACCCGCTGGGTTAGCCCGTATTATAATGAAATCGCTATGACGATTGTGGCGACGGTATTGGTGATTTATGGGGACATACTGAACAAGAAAATTAAGCATATCTTGTCACCGTATCATTTTGTGTTAAGAACGGTTGTGTTCGTACTGATCTGCGCCTTCGGCTATGGCGCGTTGGTGATATTTACCACGCCCCATGTAAAACTAACTATGATGATGATCCCCAGTGTTTATCGTGGTCTTTGTATCGTGAGTGTTTTTTTACTTTTGGGCTATTTGGCCGAAAACAGACGTTATATATAGGGGGTTGTAATACCATTGAACTTATTGGTATACGTCTGTCTCTTATACACATCTCCGAGCCCACGAGACTAAGGCGAATCTCGT
>OJGO01000007.1_pt1 | contig 182426 bp, 158 predicted proteins | sample 1594871 | NCBI WGS metagenome assembly OJGO01 (sample SAMN05416798, study PRJEB24817) | seawater metagenome | isolation source: Sea water | place: Canada:Atlantic | collected 2013-07 | reverse complement strand
GTACGCGAGCTGGGTTTAGAACGTCGTGAGACAGTTCGGTCCCTATCTGCCGTGGACGTTGGAGATTTGAGGAGAGCTGCTCCTAGTACGAGAGGACCGGAGTGGACGAACCGCTGGTGTTCGGGTTGTCATGCCAATGGCATTGCCCGGTAGCTACGTTCGGAACGGATAACCGCTGAAAGCATCTAAGCGGGAAGCCGGCCCAAAGATGAGTCATCCCTGACTTTTAAAGTCCGGAAGGGTTGTTATAGACGATGACGTTGATAGGCAGGATGTGGAAGCGTTGTAAGGCGTTAAGCTAACCTGTACTAATTGCCCGAGAGGCTTAACCATACAACGCCCAAGAGGCTTTATATCTTGAGTGTTGTAAGACAAAGCTGATTAAAGCAACGAGAGTAGTAGTACTCAGTGCTCAAAGATTGATTACGTGAATATCAGAATTCCTAAATTGTTAATTATTAAAGTAATATGGACTAAATAAGTCGGTATTACGCAAACTAACGTTTGCAACCAGTTTTTCCTGGCAGCCATAGCGATACGGTACCACCTGATCCCATTCCGAACTCAGAAGTGAAACGTATTAGCGGCGATGGTAGTGTGGGGTTTCCCCATGTGAGAGTAGCACACTGCCAGGTCCCATTCGAAGAAAGCCCTTATCGTATGATAAGGGCTTTTTTTATGTCTAATAGAAAATAATATTAGCAGTTACGCCGTAGTAAAAAACTGAGCGTACTGCAGGTCCTCCTTGCGCGCTCATTCCAAAAAAGAAGCATGATAAAAAGCAGCATGATTCTGCACCCCGTGGTATATGAGCCACCGAACTCTGAAGTGAAACGTATTAGCGCATGCCGAGACTCGGCCGACCAGTATCTGGCGTGGGGATAGTGTGGGGTTCCGGTGACCGGCCCAGCCAGTGTGGCCCAGCCCCATGGGACAACGTGCAAGCCATGAAATGGTTGCCAGAGTTAGCACGGGGTGGCCCTCCACACTGCCATAGTTCGTTGTGAAGCAATCCCATTCGAAGAAATTGCTTCACAACGATTGCTTCACAACGAAGCCTATCCTAACGGATAGCCTTTTTTTATGCTTGTAAGAAAGTGAACAGGCAATAAAAAGCCCCGCAGGGGCGGGGCTTAAACTAGGCGACTATTAAGCTTAGTATTACTGGCCCATTGTCTTAATTTCTTCAAAATATCTACGGTATTCCATACGAGTAATAAGTTCGTTGCCATCTTTATCCATGGTCATGAAATCACCTTTAATACCTGCGTTTTCAATTTCACGTTTAGATAGTTCACCATCTTTATTAGCATCGGCTTCATCGAATCGCATATTCGCAGCATCCGTAACTTCTGTACGTAATGTGTTGTTCTTTTCACTGATCACAGCACCCGTTTCGTCGATGGCTTCACCATGTTTCATCGAGTGTTGTGTGTCGCTAGTTTTCATTTCAGAACGCATTTCTCTATTTTGTTCACTAATTACGTCGCCGTCTGCGCCCATGGATTCATGTTTAGCCATAGCGGATGTCTTGCTCATTGAATCATGGTTTGCATTGGTTTTCGTTTCAGAGCGGAGTTCTTTATTTGCTTCGCTAATTACATCGCCATCTGTGCCCATAGCCTCTTTCTTGTCCATGGGATGGTGTGCGCTATCGGCTTTACCATCGTGGTTTGTTTTTTCTTTAACCACTAATTCGTCAGTAAACCTTTCAGGTTTAGACTTTATGTAGGCAGTAAACTCAGAGTGGTTAATCATATCATCACTGTCTGAGTCTATTTTAGACATAGTCTCTTCAGTAATACTTCCCTTAACCTCTTCCTTGGAAAGCATGCCGTCGCCATTTGCATCTAGTGCCTCAAAGTCTGAGGTTATTCTAGATTCATGATGGGCAGCGAACGCGGAAGTAGACATTACTGCGCCAATAACCATTGCTAACGTTAGCTTTTTCATAATAAATTCCTTCTTTGCATGTGTAATGCTTTGGGTTAAATATGAGAAGTGAATGCCGAAACCGTTCACGGTATTGACGACAATCTAAAAGGCACGAAGGTATTTCCGTGCTTCTACTCCTACATATCTTTATTCCTGTTTAGTAAATCACACTGTTTCATTCCTGATTTATAATTCATACTTTGTGCCAAACGTTAATATATTGATTTAAATGCACTTTTATTTATTTGCCTGAACGACATAGGTAAATAAAGTGTTAAAAAGACACAAGCTGTGAAATATATGCACTGTGTTACATAGCCCAGATATTCCCGCTTAAAAGCTTCATGCCCTTCTTAATTGGTTCGAGATTTAACCTTCCTGACTCTGAAATTTGCAATTAAATCAGTGTGTTAATTCGTAAGGTAACCAGAAGGTTTAATTCGAAAATTTTCCGTAATCTTTGTTCCATCAATACAGCCCAAAGCTAGGGGATAAGGAATGTTTTCAACAATGCTTAGTAAAAATATTAGTAAAAAACCCACAGAAAAGCTTTTTAACTTTTACCAGGATTCTTCACTTTCGCGCATGATTAATTTTCTCAATGAAGCAGTTGTCGTTATAGATGTTAACGGCACTATTGAAATGCTTAACTCTACATCCGCCTCATTACTGGGAATAGAAAAAGACAAATTGCTAGGACATAATTTACTTGAGCTAGTTATAGATGATACGGGTAAGTCTCAAACTTATGTTATTGAGAGCTTAGATGCAGGCCAAAGAGGTTTAATTTCCGCCCCTCCTATGGAAGTTAACCTTCAAGCAGACAAAGACAACCAAACACATGTGTGTGTTGAAATGTCGATATCAACGTTACCAGAAGCATTCTCATCGGCTAATACACTGTATCTTTGTATACTCCGCGACCTTACGCTTCACAAGGCAGAGTATGGTTCGCTATTACACAAAGCTAATACCGACTATTTAACAGGGCTAGCTAACCGCCATAGGTTTGCCGAATACCTTGATAAACAGTGGGATGTTTGCGAGCAAGACGATGTACCTCTAAGTATTATATTTATTGATATCGACCACTTTAAAGACTTCAACGACCAATATGGCCATATAGCGGGGGATAGATGCTTAAAGAGAATAGGGGAAACTATTTCGTTAAGCCTTCCTAATCGCGATACCTTAGCCGCACGCTATGGCGGTGAGGAGTTTGCCTTGGTGTTGCCCCGATGTTCAGCACAGACCGCCCAATTATTAGCGATACGTATTAAGCGACATATATCGCAATTAAGTACCAGGCAGTTTGCGTTATCGCAAGAATCAGAGTTAACAGTAAGCATGGGTGTGGCAACGCAAATGGAGAATCGCTACAGTTCAAAAGAAGGTTTGTTGAACGCGGCTGATACATTGCTTTATCAGGCTAAGTCTCAGGGAAGAGATCAGATTTGTTTTTTGTGAAATAGAATGGGGCTTCCTCACGAAGCCCTAAATTTTTAAACTGGTTTTCTATTTATAATTTGTGGATCACACATGAACCGTTCGCCGGTTTGGGTATCAAGTACCCATACTTCTATGTAGATGTCGTCGGCAACATCGTCACCGTCATCAACACCAATGTGAATGCTGGCATCGGTTTTATCCTCTAAAGTTACATCACCAGGGCTGGTTGCGGTAACCCAACGAAAGGCGTAACGGTCATTTAAAGCGGGCGAAAATTCGATATTCAATTTACGATTGGTATTGCTATCAAATGCAATAGCTTCGGGTGTGTAGCGATAGTAGTAGCCTTCACCAATTTCCACATGTTTGGCATCGGAAGGCGGCACTTCATCTGGTGCCCAAAGCTGTAAGGTAAAGGTGGCCGTGTTAGTCGCTTCAGTTGAATTTATTGTTGATGTGGCTTCTTGTGCTAACGTTGAGAAAGAGAGTAGTACCGCTAAAAAAAAACAATGGTTTAAGCAATATTTTACTATTCTTATATATAGACTTCATTTTTATTCCCTTCAAAAATTGAATATTAAATACGCTACTTTTAGTAGCGCATAAAAACTATATCAGTATTGTTTGGTGTATAGAATAAAAACAGGGAGGCTTAAGTAAGTCCTCAGATATTAAAGCGCATTTTAAACCAGAATTGGCAGCTAACAGCCGCCAATTCTATAAAATTAATTTTTCTGTTTATTAATGATTTGTGGATCTTGACTGGTATAAACGCTCGACTTAGGTGCTGTAACTAGTTTCATGCAAATACTTTCTGTTGCTGAGTCTGAATCTACAAAGATAATGGTTTGCCCATCTTCAGTTATACTGTAAGTCAAGTCATTATCTAAATCACCAGATATGACTGGGCCCACGAATTGTAAATCGCTAGACTCTTTCTTCAAAGTATACATTATCATGCTACTGGACTCAGTTACTGTTACATTACCTGTTGCAGGGTTGCCTGAGGTATCATAAATAGCATATCGAGGTGGAGTTTCGTCCGTAAATACTGAAACCATAAACTGAAATATCGGTGTTGGATTAGACATATTTTATTCCTTTTATAAATAATCAAAGTAGAAAGGTTTGGTCAAAGTTTTTGCGTGAGCTTTCAAAGTACCATTTATTTTAGAAGTATTGTTAGTACATTGACTCGCAAAAAAATGCGGTAAAATTGCATCGGGGTGATAAGATTTTTCGACGATTTTCGATGTGGTAAGTTGAAGCTCATGACAAAGTAAACTTTTGCGCTCATCGGTAAAAATGTTTTCACTTCTAATAAATTGAGATAATATTTTTTTTGTTTTTAAACTATATTCTGTAAAGCTTGGCTCACGGGACTTTAATGAAGACTCAATAATTTCTGGGGTAATTGAGCGTATATATTTTTGAATTTGAGTAATAATTTCCCAGTGCGAATTCATTTGAAAGTATTCAATTAAGGGAAAAAGTATCCATTCTGCATTAGATGCAATTACCTTGGCTAATACCTGCTGAGCATCAATAGAGCTTTTAAAACTTGAATCACTTACTAGTAAAAGTGCTTCTATACGAAAAAAAGCCAATTGCCATTCACTGTTGTTAATATCTTGCGAGATCGCCTGTTTTACAATTATATAACTTTTCTCTAGTGTTGTGCCGTAGTTTTTTTTCAGCATTAACTTTTTAGCTAAGAGCGCTTTTTGAACAAGAACTGCAACATAAGGTTCAATGGCGGCAGCATTAGAACTATGAAGTATATATATATCTTCAAAAGCTTGTTCAGCATCCTCGTACAATCCATAAGCTTTTTCATATTCCCCAGTATGAACAGTAGCCGACGCTATCCACGACAGGGTATCGGCAGCATAAAGTTGAGCATCAAGATCATCAGGGTTTTGTTCAGCGATATATTGTTTGAGCTTTAGTGATGCACTGAAGTATTCAATCGACTTACTAAATTCGAAGTTTTCATATTCAAGAGAGCCCAAAGAGTTTTGTGCGTAGGCCACTTCTAGCATAGCGTCTGTATTGTCTGGGGCTATTGATAGCATACGTTCGCTATAAGCTAAGTAACGCTCGAATGCCGTTCTGGCTATGTCCATCAAGCCATCGTTATAAGCGATGTGGCCCAACCAAAATGCGTTTGCACCCGCGGCTTTAAGTAGCTCGAAGTGATTGGGTGCATCGCTCAACAGCGCCTTTATATGTACATCGGCTTCTTCGTAAGCTTCTTTCGCGGTGGCTACATCGTCTCTATAAAATCGTACTTCTGCCATAGCTTGCAGTGAAAGCGCATGTTGAAAACGCAATTCGAAACTCGCTTTTGGCGGGCTAATGGTAAAAAATCCATATTCACTCGTTTGCTGAGCTTGTTCAACATAACTCAGTGCTTGTTCGCTGATACCTTCCAATAAGTCCATACGTTTTACGCTACGTAGTTTATTGGCAAAGTCACCTATCATATAGCCCATTAAATTTTCAGCTTCTAATCGCTTCCTTTCGGCCAGTTGTTGCGATTGCTGACTTTGTAGCATGGCACCAAATGAAACTACGGTTAAACAAGCAAGGGCTGCAAAGGTAACCCCGCGAATAACCCGTTTGCGTTGCACCGTTTTCTGTGACGCCCGAATGAGCGCTAATTCGTCATTCGTCAGTGTTAAGCTAGTGTCGGCTTTTAACGCCAAAGCATCAGTTAAGGGCTTACCTTGTGTAAGTAAAAACGCCTTACTTTTGTTATCTTGCAGCCATTGTTTGGTTTGTTGTTCTAATCTGCCTTTGCTTACCAGCGCGCTTTGGTGTTGTTGAATCCAACCTTGTACTCGCTGCCAGCGCCTAAGGACGGCTTCATGCGCCACTTTAAAGCAGGCTTTGTCTTGATAAAGGTGCGATACAAATAACCGATGCTCTACCATTAGCTCGACAAAGTTTTTCTCGTTATCGTTACTAAGCTCACTCCACAATGCGGTGCGGCTGGTTAAGTTACTGCCATCTTGGGTAAGCGTTACAATTAGAGGAAGCACGCGGTCGAGTGCAGTTTTCACTAACACCGGCATCTGTTGGTAAAGCTGTTCAGCTTTGTGGCCAATTGCGCCTTCTATACCGCCCAACTGTTTGTAGGTACTAACTTGCAGCAAGTTGGCTGTTCGCTGCAAGTACAGTTCTTGTAAGGTGTATTGTAATAATGGAAGACAGTTGGGTTCTGCCGCGGCATCGGTAAGTATAATGTCGTCTAACGTAACATCGGTATGGTTATCTTCTTCCCACTCTAGCCCTGCGGCAATAGCTGGAAGGCGTATCATTTGGCTTAATTCACTGGCCGAAGGGGGCGTAAGGTCGAAATGTGCTCCACGCTCTTTATTTTTCATTAGGGTGGGGTAGGCAGCTAAGTGATGGTAAAAATCATTCCGACATACTAAAAGCATTAAAATGAAGCCACTTTCTGCTAATGCTTCAAGCAGCGTAAACACCGCTTCCTTTTGGGTACTATCAACATGGTTAGTGGCCAAATAGGCTTCAAGGCGATCGAGTACTATTACATAGCAAGGGAAAGCGACGTTATTGTACTGGCTTGCAGTTGTAAGTTTAGTTTTCGCTAAATGAATAACCGGCTTAGGGTCGCGTTTCAGTTTTGCCGCTAATGAATCGGCACTTTCCCCTTCAAACAACGGGGCATCGTTGATATCCCAATCTAACATACAGGCGGCAAGTTCTTCCACAATCTGTGCCGTCTGAATATCTGCAATATCAATACTGGCGTAATCGATGGCATGAACACCATTGGCGCCCTTGTTGTTTAATAACCTAGGTAATAAACCTGCGTGCACTAACGAGCTTTTACCTGAACCGCTAGGGCCGATAATAAGGGTAAAAGGGCGTTTTTTGGTAAATTGATCCGAAAGCCTAGCCAGTAAATTTTTTACTGCCGCATTTCTACCGTAATACACTTGGCTTTCTTGTTGCGTAAACGCGGTTAAACCAGGGAACGGAGATTGACCCTGCCAATCGGTTTCGGCGGCACGTGTTTGTTCATCTTCTAAAAACTGAACATCGGCAATAACCCGATAACCTCGTTTACGTATGGTTTCTATAAAAGAAGGGGCACTGGCTTTATCACCTAATGCTTTACGTAATTGGGTTATGGTTTTATGAATAGGGTTATCGCCAACGGGCGCGTCTGGCCAGCACTGGGTAATAATGTCGTCGGCGCTAACCACTTCACCCGCTTGCTGACACAATAGCAATAGAACGTCCATTGCTTTGGGTTCAACGGTGCGCTTCGTTTTACCTAATATAAGGGTGTTTGAGGCTGGCTCTACTTGCCAGTCGCCCAAATAAAATTGCTTCAACATGTATTCAATTTGCTCAAAAGAAACCAATCAGAACAAACCTAACCTACTTTAGTTGTAAGGTAAACGAGTTACGCTGAGTTAGCACTACATTGGAACTATAAAAGTTAACTAAAAATACCTTTAAATTTTAATAATATAAAAAATATTAACAAAAAGTGAAATTTGATCCTCACCCCCTAGGTCTATACTACTACACGTGCTTACCGCACGTTAAAACCAGACTTATACTTTTGAGGGTAGATAAAATGAAACAAATTAAAAAATCTTCTGTTGCTACGGCACTCGGTGCGGTTGTTATTGGCTCGTTAGCATCTACGGTTGCTATGGCTGAAGTTAACCCATTTTCAATGCAGTCATTAGAATCTGGCTATAGCCAATTCGCTGCTGAAGGTAAATGCGGCGAAGGCAAGTGCGGTGGTGATAAAGCTGCCAAATCTGCAGATGGCAAAGCAGCTGAAGGTAAGTGCGGCGAAGGTAAGTGTGGTGGCGACAAAGCGGCGAAAGCAACCGAAGGTAAATGTGGTGAAGGCAAGTGCGGCGGCGATAAAGCAGCTAGCATGGCTGAAGGTAAAATGGAAAAAGCCAAAGAAGGCAAGTGTGGTGAAGGCAAGTGCGGTGGCGATAAGGCAGCTAGCATGGCTGAAGGTAAAATGGAAAAAGCTAAAGAAGGAAAATGTGGTGAAGGTAAATGCGGTAGCATGTAACGCTACGGCAAGTGCAGTATAAAAAGGCCGTCATTCGATGGCCTTTTTAGTGTGAAATTGGGGTGGAATAATGAAGCATATTCAAGGTGCAGGTTTAGGTTTTCGTCGCGAGATGTTAGATGAAGTGTTACCAACACTGCCTAGCGAGGTCGACTTTTGGGAAGTTGCGCCCGAAAACTGGATCCCTTTAGGGGGAACATACGAACGCCAGTTTGCCCAAAGTATTCAACAAGCGCCTTTTACCACACACGGTTTGTCCCTTTCTATCGGTAGTAGCGACAAGCTTGATATCGAATTCGTTAAAACCGTAAAGCACTTTTTAGACACCCACAATATCGATTTATATAGCGAGCACTTAAGTTACTGTTCTGGTAACGGGCATATGTACGATCTCATGCCAATACCGTTCACAGAAGATGCAGTTAAACATGTGGTAGGCCGCATAAAGCAGGTTCAAGACATTATCGAGCGGCCATTGGTGCTAGAAAATGTGTCTTATTATTTGGCGCCTGGGCAAGAAATGTCTGAACTAGATTTTACCAATGCGGTACTAGCGGAGTCAGGTTGCTTGTTACTGCTTGATGTAAACAACGTTTATGTAAATAGCATTAATCACAAGTATGATGCTTACGATTTTATAAACCGCTTACCTAGCGATAAAATTGTATATGGTCATATTGCTGGGCACTTCGATGAAGCCCCAGATTTAAAAGTAGATACCCATGGCGCTGATGTTATTGAACCCGTATGGGATTTACTAAAACACGCTTATGAAACTCATGGCGTATTCCCTACATTATTAGAACGTGATTTTAATATTCCCGCGATGGAAGTATTAGTAAAAGAAGTGCAGCGTATTAAAGCGATACAAGCCCAGAGTATTGCAAATCACCAAACCGTTTTTGCAGGGCAGTCTGCATGAGCGAGAATTTTAAAACCGTCCAGCAACAGTTTGTTAACGCAATTAAAGATCCAGATTCGTTTGAAACAAACAATGCTGACATTAAACGCCGCATGGATATTTATCAGTCCCTTTTTTTTAATAACATTATGGGTTTTATAAGCACAGGTTTTCCGGTGTTAAAGTCATTGGTAAGTGAAGAAAATTGGAATGATTTGGTGCGCGCCTTTTTTATTCATCACGAAAGCCGTTCACCGTATTTTTCAGACATTAGCAAAGAATTCGTAGAGTATTTGTCAGCAAACCCAGAACTCGCATTTCAATTACCTGAGTTCGCCGCTGAACTTGCCCACTATGAATGGCTAGAATTAGATATCAGCATTCGAAAAACTCCTCATAAGGTGGTGTATTTTGAAGCTGGCGAACAGGTAACAAAGGTGAGCGTTTCCCCGCTAGCAACCCTTGCTTCATATGCATACCCAGTTCACTTAATTGGTATGGACTATATTCCCGATACCCCCGCACCCGAGCAACAGTTCTACGTGGTGTATAGAAATGAAGAACAGCACGTAGAATTTGTGCATTTAAATCCGCTGACTGCAGTTTTATTGCATACCATTGAACAGCACGAACAAGGCATAGAAATAGAGGCCTTAGGCGAGCAGCTTTGTAAGCAATTAAACCACCTACCAGAACACACTGTGCTTCAAGGTATGCAGCAAATAGTAAGCGATATGCTGCAAAAAGGTATTTTGTTACCTAGTTGAGGAGTTTGCTGAACACTAAATCACCAGTTTTTAACTGGCACTTAAGTGCAGAAAGGCTAAAGTTGTACGCGAGTGTATAGCTTTGGCTGTTAAATGTTGGGAAAGTAGGCAATTGACTACAATAGCGCTGTCAATCCGGTCTGCTTTCGATTAACATTTACGACCATTTTTTTGTTAGTTAAATTGTTTAGGTAGTGCATATGGCAGACAATTCAGATTTCAAAGAAGTCTACAATAAGTGGTACTTTCTAGCTTCTATCGTAACTTTACTCGCGTTTCCGCTGATGCATATCATCTGCGGCTGGTTTACCTTCTGGTTATAACGCAGACATTCAAGGCATAATTGTGACTGCACAGTATATAAAATCAGTTGTTAAAACCGTTCCTGACTATCCAAAGCCAGGTATTTTATTTAGAGATGTTACTAGCGTACTAGAAGACCATAAGGCTTTCAGTAGTTGTATCGCATTGTTGCTTGAAGAATTCCAAGATATGGGATTCAACAAAGTAGCAGGAACCGAAGCGCGCGGATTTTTATTCGGCGCACCATTGGCCATCGAGATGGGCATTGGTTTTGTTCCAGTAAGAAAACCCAACAAATTACCCCGTGAAGTGGTGAGTGAAACCTACGACCTTGAATACGGTACTGATACGTTGGAAATCCACAAAGATGCTATCCAGCCTGGCGATAAAGTTTTACTTATCGACGACTTGTTAGCAACTGGCGGTACCATCGAAGCATCAGCAAAGCTAATCCGAACATTAGGCGGCACCATTGAGCATGCTGGCTTTGTTATCGGCTTACCTGAACTAGGTGGTCGTGAAAAGCTAACCGCGATGGGTATCAAAAGCTTCACGCTTTGTGAGTTCGACGGCGAATAAGGATAAAAATACAAGCAATGAGTTATCAGGTATTAGCACGTAAATGGCGCCCGGGTAAGTTTAGTGAACTCGTAGGGCAGGAACATGTTGTTTCAGCTATTTCGAATGCGTTAGATAACGACCGCTTGCACCACGCGTACCTATTTACCGGTACGCGAGGGGTAGGTAAAACCACCATTGCTCGTATATTTTCCAAGAGTTTAAACTGCGAAGAAGGGCAGGGGTCTAACCCTTGTGGTCAATGTAATACCTGTAAAGAAATAGAGCAGGGTAATTATGTTGATTTGCTTGAAATTGATGCGGCATCACGCACAAAGGTAGAAGATACCCGAGAGCTACTTGATAACGTACAATACAAGCCTACCCGCGGCCGGTATAAAGTGTATCTTATTGATGAAGTACACATGCTGTCTAAGCATAGCTTTAATGCGTTGTTAAAAACGTTAGAAGAGCCACCACCTCACGTTAAGTTTTTACTGGCCACGACCGATCCACAAAAGCTTCCTATTACTATTTTATCTCGTTGCTTGCAGTTCAATTTAAAAGCATTGTCGCGAGAGCAAATAGTTGGGCAGCTTAATCATATTCTAGAGCAAGAAACCTTACCCTTTGAGCCGCAAGCGCTAGCGTTGTTAGCCCGCGCTGCACAGGGGAGTATGCGTGATGCCTTAAGCTTAACCGACCAAGCTATTGCACAAGGTGGTAATGCGGTTAACGCCTCAGTCGTTACCGACATGCTAGGCTTGATGGATAAAAATCAGCTTGTGAAGTTATTGCATGCGGTGGTGAGTAAAACGCCAGCCGATGTTATGCAATTGGTTCAGGATATGTCGGAACAAGCACCAGATTACGATCATGTGCTTGCCGAATTAGGCAGTACGCTACATCAAATAGCGTTAACCCAATGGGTGCCTGAAGCCTGTAAATTAGAAACAACTTCAGCCAAAGCTATTTACCAACTTGCTAAATCAATTTCTGCTGAACAAGTGCAGTTGTTGTATCAAATTGCGCTGCAAGGAAGGAAGGACTTACCATTCTCATCAGACGGCAGGAGCGCATTAGAAATGACGTTAATGCGTATGATGACATTTGCACCTAGTACGCCTTTAGCTGATGCGCCATCTGAGATAGCCAGCGGAACGGTTGATAGTTCGTTGCCTATTGCATCGGCGGAAAAAAAAACACTAATTTCTGAGCAAGACGCGCAAAGCACGACTTCTACCGCTAACTCTCTTAGTGCTAAAAGCACAGACGCTGGGTCATCGTCAGCCGGTGAAGAGGCTTTCAGCAATGAACAAGATGCTCACAGTGCAAATGTTCAAGATGCAGAAACTGCTACTGATGAAACCGACCGCGCACGAACTCACGAGATTTCATCTTCTTCTGACATAGCAGATTTAGCCACTTCACAGAATACCCCCCCTGAACCAGGAGCCTCGGCTCATGAAAAAGAGTCGTATGGCGAAGCCGCTTCGCAACAGGTAGCGTCTTTTGAACAGGCAGAGCCTTCGCAACAGGTAAAGCCTTCCCAGCCGGTAGCGTATTCAAAAGATGGCCAGCCGTCAGATGCCAATCAGTCTGTAATAAATAATCAGCCTACAGGTAGTGATCATTCTACAGGTAGTGATCATTTTACAGGCAACGATCAGCCTACGGGTAGCAATCAACCTGCAGGTGAGTATGGCAAGCCAGTCAGAAGTTTGGCGTCAGAGCATACTCCTTCAGATTCGGCCCCGTTTAATGATATGCCGCCAGCAGATGCATACATGGACGATATGCCACCGCCTTACGATGATGATGAGTCGTCATTTATGCCGCCTGATTTCGCCGATGCTCAGCGGACAAATACACCGCTATCTGATGAAGGCCCTGACACGCAATCTACACATTTTGCTTCGCAGCAAGCTGTTGATTCTGTGCCAGCCGCTACACCCACACCAGAGGCACAGCTAACATCCACTGCTGATATGCTCGCGCTACGACAGCGATTAAAGCAAAAACGTGATGAAAGCGCAGAACAAGCGGCGAAAAAGCCTGAAGCGACGAACGAAACTACTAGCTTTGTAGATAGAATGAGTAAGGCTTCAAGCCAAAGCTCTCTTGACCCTTCTAGTGAAGGCCGAGATGATAGGCAATCTAAAGGCACGGCTGACGACATCAGTGCTCAACAAGAATCAACTACTGCACCGGCAACTGCGCCATCAAGCTCTGATACTTTTAATGCAAATTTAGATGTTGGCTCTAACACGACTTCTAACGCTAGCATGCAAAACCAAACCGATATGCCCCCGTGGGATACTGGTATGCAGCATAATGACGAGCCGTTTACTGCCAACGAGCAAGATACCCACTTTGATTCACCAATGCCTGACGCGGCGCAGTATGGCGGCAATAGCGAAACAGCTCGTAATGAGCCTCAGACTTTAGAATCAGAGCCTTTAGAACCTCAGCCTTTAGAATCAGAGCCAAGCGATACCCGTAATGAATTTAGTGCTGAGCCAGTAAATCAGTTCAAAAGTCAGTATCAAGGTAAGCTAGCTGCGTATTTGGATGATGGTAGTAAGCTTGTTCATGCGAGCCAAATTGATAAGTGGAGCAATGACGTAGAGCAAATGCCTATTGCAGGTTTGCTTAAACAATTGGTGCTTCATGCCTCTTTTTTGCGAAATGATCAGGGTATAACGCTTGAAATTGATAACAGTCAGGCGCATCTACTAAAAGACAGTGCAAAACAACAGTTGCTTGATGTATTGCATCATAGTTTTGGCGAAGGGGAGAATATTACCATCACCCTTGGCTCGCCAAAACAAACGCCCTATGCGTTGCAACAAGACATTATTGCTATGCGCCAAGCGCATGCACAATCGGTAGTACATACCGACGAAACAATACAAGCGTTGTTATCAGCGTTCGACGCATCAATAGTGACCGACTCGGTTAAAGCGCGATAGCAATATTAACTAACACTAAGACAAAGTGAGAAAAGAATATGTTTAAAGGTGGAATGGGCAACATGATGAAGCAGGCTCAGCAAATGCAAGATCGTATGCAGAAAGTGCAAGACGATTTGGCTAAGCTGGAAGTCACAGGTGAAGCCGGTGCAGGCATGGTTAAGGTAACCATGACATGTAATCATAACGTTCGCCGCGTAGACATTGACGACTCGTTAATGGAAGACGATAAAGACATGATTGAAGACTTGGTTGCCGCTGCATTTAACGATGCCGTTCGCCGCGTTCAAGAAACCAGTAAAGAAAAAATGGGTGACGTTACTGGCGGAATGTCACTTCCACCAGGCTTCAAAATGCCGTTTTAATGTGAATGTTTTAGTAACGCTTACCGTAAGTTAAGCATTACGTTGTAATAAAAAGCCCCGGTGAAACCGGGGCTTTTTGTTCGTCAGTATTCAAATAATACTAAGGGCGTCCGTATTACCACTGGTGTGATTAGACAGTGATTTACGTATAAGGTTAATGCCAAGTATTCGAATATATAGTTATTGCAACTTCGTTTTCGCCATCGCTACAAAACGAAACAGTAAATCAAAAACGCCTTTCATGTTTGCTTATACATGTCTCAACTGTTTAAGAGCGTGTAATTAATTTTTCATCGCCATCAAACGTTTTAACCGATAAGGTAAATGCATCGTAAGGGTAACTTTCAGCTTGGTCTTTAAGTATTCCCAACGCAATTTCTTCGCCCATTCTCAAACTATCGTAGTAGTCACTGAAAAAATGCACTCCACCCATATTTCTTCCAATCGATATATTAGCGGCGAGTTTGTTAAGCTCAGCTTCTAAGGTAATCACTTCATCAGAATCTTCAATAGTTAAGGTATCGTCGTTGTCAGTTGCTACAATCTTAACGGGTTGCCAATTATCCCGTTCAGCAATTTCTGGTTTTACGAAGCAAACAGATTCTCCTTTTCGGGCTAACTGCGCATTAGTATCGAAAAATGCTTTAAGTACGGTCACGCACGCTCCTGCAACAGTTGCGTGCCCTGCACCGTAAGAAGGGTGCATGGGGGACCCTTCAGCAAAGGCCATCGGTAGTAAATCTTCCGTGTGAAAAAGTTCATTGATCTTAGCCAATGTGTCCGATAAATCGGCTTTCATGTTCTCGAAGTTTGTACTGGCCGCGCCTCCCACAGCGGCTTTGAACGCCTCATTTTTAGATTTGGCTATTCTTGCTGCTAGCACTTCAGGGCGCAGGCGTCTATGCACTTGAAATTTTTGATACCTGACCGCTTTCAGCGCTCGAGTTGCCACTTCTGTTACCAACGATAGAATATGTGGCCCACCAAACAAAGCAAAACCTCCCGCTCGCGAGTTAGGAAATTCCCCAGAAAGGTTTACGAAGTTACTATCAAAAGGAGCAAAGTCTTGGCTCTCTTTTTGGCTTAGTAGTATTAGGCAGGCATTTAAATAGGCTTGATAGAGGGCGTCGAAATGAACGTATGTCGCTAAATCTCTTGGGGTTTTAATAAAAGTGAGTTTTAACTCTCCACTGTTTTCTTCATAGTTCCCCGTTCCTGTCTTTGGAGTGTTATTCCGGCTGTAACCGTTTTGAACCGCTACCCACTCGTCAAATTCCAACATGAAATTCTTATCACTTGCTTTTGGTACTTTTTGATTGATGGTTTGCGCGCCGTAATTAATAAGGCCGGATTCAACACTACTTTTGGTATTCCCTCCCCCCATCAACATGAAGCAAGAGAGGTAGGGACCGATACCTACGCCTGGCGAGGACCCCCTGAAAACTGTTCCGGGCGTAAGCACTTTGTCACCACAGGCGTTTTTTGCAGTGAGTCTGGGGCGTCCACAGAAGCCGCGCATTGCATAACTTAGCTTATTTAGTCTTTCGCATGGGCCTGCAATCTCATCTGACAATTCGCTGAACTTATTGAGAGCGGTGTCTCGTAAAACCGCTAGTTCATAAACTTCGGCCATTTCAAAGGTTAGCTCACTTGAGCCAAGCCCTGGCGGTGGCGCCATTGTCACTTCTTGTGCATCAGGGCCTTGAACATCAAATACAAAGCCCGCAGTTGGCGCTTCCCAAAGCCGGCGTTTGCCCTCGGCTGTAGGTACATCTATCGCGTGGAAAGGCGATATTTCCCCTCCATTAATTGCATCTATTAATGCCTCACAGGTTTCTGCATTTTGAACAAGGCCAGTTTCGGGATTGTGTTCTAATCCTTTGGTAAAGCTCATGGCGTAGTTGATACTCGACTTTTCATCGCCATTATTTATATGCATCACTTGAGAATGGATGGACTGATGCCTATTTAGCGAAGCGATACGAATACGGTAGTCTAGTGAGTCTTTTGAACGTTGATTTTGAGTTTCATTCATTGAAGTATTCCTTTTCGTTGAATAGTAGTGGTTATTCACTACTCCAGTTGTAGCTAACTGATGACGGGGATACATCATTGAACAACAACTGCCAGCCCTCCCTGTCTAGCGGCCTAGAATTAAACACTATTGGTTAAAATTTGTACACTGCGTTATTCTGTTAAATTGAGTTTTAAGTCTTGTTAAAGTTTAAGTCTCAGATTTGTAGTTAAAAAAATTTGCAGTTTTTTTAGATTAAAAGTGGAAGATGGGTATTAATTGAAGCGAAATAGAGGGGGGAGCAGAGTACTTCGCTTAATAAGGAAAGTGGTTGTAAAGCATTTCTGCAATACAACCAAACTAATTAGCGTTTTATTTGGGGCTTTATCAACAGCAAATTTACTAGCGTTTGCTGGTCGGGGAAGCCTGTAACTGCAATACCTTTTGCCCGTTGATATTGGGTAATAGCCTCCACGTATGACTTGTTAAAAGCGATGTCAGACGATTCGGTATCAATGTTATACCCACTTGATTCTAACGCCTCAACAGTCATATCAAGCACCGTTTGATAAATATAAATAGTACTGTCGTTAATCGACATCTCGATAATATCGGAACGTGTAGACATGCGTGTTGGCAAAAACGCTTGCAGCATAATATTAGTGGCATCTAGAAATTTTTGATCTGGATTATCGGTGCAATGCTTATTTAGCATCAATAACATCAGTTCAGTAGTCTGCCATGGCGTTATATCAAACGTTTTTTGCTGCAACGCATTGAACGCCGTGATGTAACCTTCTAGCCAGCCGCCGTATAAATATGTTTTTGAACCTTGCTCAGAATACGTACTTGCAAATTCAGAGCAGCTGCGTTTCGCTGCCCCTTTTGTGTTGAACGCGCCTTCTTCATCTGCCGCTACGGCACAAAATGAGAATAAAATAACTACTAAGGTTACGACATACTTCTTCATCTTTACTAAATACGGGGGCGGGTTTAGCACCCCCTCTCCATTACTTTTACGTTTACTTGCGTTTGCGAACTAGCGAAATGCCAACAAGTGAAAGTAAGAATATTGCAATCGTTGAAGGTGCTGGCACGCTGGTGGTAGATGTCACAATAGCAGCTTGGGTTATTGTATACGAACCTGGGTCAGCAAAAGAAACACCGGTAACGAATGCTGTTGGATCTGTAGGGTCTAACATAAGGTCTTCATTAATACCTGTCAGGGTGAACGTTGAGACAGGAAAAGGGAAGTCGAAGGTTTGTCCCGCCATTAAAGCTTCTGTGTACTCATCTCCTAACGAATTGCTAAAGGTGATTAGGTACCCATCGTCATCATTTACGCTGAGTAAAGTCGGTGCGGTAACACTGGCAAATTGACCACTGTTCCCAGCGGTGTACGTGTAGCCGGTCGATACATCTGGATCGAACCAAATGGTTTCGCCTGCATCAACCTCCGGTAGCGTGAATACAAATTCGCTCTCTTCACCTACTTCAACATCTTCATCCGGCATTAACGGTGTAAATTCCGACTCACCATTTTCTACGGCAAAATTACCAAAGCTGCTTAAATATACTGTTGTGTCTAATGCATCGTCTGATGCATCAGCTAGCAACATAGTAAACGTATTTCCAGTACTGCCTGGCTCTACGGGAATATCGAATTGTAAAAGCGGAATGCCATTTGGTGCTAATAAACCGTTCAATTCTGTGCCTTCAATGGCCTCGAAGTCAGGGTGGTCGATTGAGATAGGGGCAAATACACCGTCTACGGCAAGCTCAGCCACAGGTGCAAAAGCTACATTAGCACCGTTAAATAATAGGGCAAAGCCGTCGGTATATTCACTATCAACATAGCCTGGAAATTCTTCTGAGCCGAACGCCGCAATAAATGACACAGTACTCACATCATCAGATACATCAAAAGTAATATCTAATTGCACAGCATCGAAATGTTCAGCTTGCCCGGTAATTGGGGTTAAAATTGTGTTTTGTGCCGCTGAGGCTGGGTTTTGAGACACATATTCCTCGCCGCCACCATCTTCTAGCCCAGGCTGCTCATTTCCACCTTCATTCGTTTCACTTTGCTCAAAAATCTCTACAGGGTTGTTAGAAAACTCTGCTTCTGCCAGGTTGCCGTCATTGGCCGAGGGAAGAGGGTTTTCGACTACTTCAGAACCAGTATCGATATATTCATTCGGCCCATCGACATAATCGCTTACTTGACCTGTACTAAAGACAATACCGCCAGCACTTGGAAGACCGTAGGTTACTGAGTTATTAGTATAAAAGCCAGCTTGACCAAATTGGCCCGACAGCGATTGCTCGGTAATTGTTAAGCCCGAATTATTAATAAATAGCGCATCGGTTAAAAATTCGGCTGAGTCACTGCTTTGAATAACAATTGCATTGGCATATTGAGCAGAAAATAAAAGGCTAAAGGAGAAAGTACTAATTTTTATGATTTTTTTAAAGGTAGGCATTTACTACATCCCTGATGTTCTAAAATTTTTATTTTTTTGAGTGATCAATTTATGAAGTTCGAAAATGCCTCAGCAAGAAATTGGCCAGTTTTTAATTTATTGAATTTATTGGTTATTTTTAATTTCTAATCTTGCTGTGTAAAAATTATTGACGGTTTAGGGCTGTTTGGAAAGTGTGTTATTTCTATCACTTAAATTTATATCTATCTATAAATGGTTGAAAATGAAGTTTATGTTAACTAAGTCTATGTATTTTAGTGGGTTCTATTTTATTGATAGCACGTTAGTGCTGTGTATGTGGAGTCTTTACATAGCCTAGTTTCAGCTTTTTATTAAACGAAGGCTTTACCTATAATTTCGGATTGGTTTGCTTCAACTGATTGGTCAGTAAGTTCGGCATAAAACGCTTTAGTTATGGTAGACCATCAGTAATAATACGTTCCATCTTAATCTTCAGAAATATCAACATTTTCATGCTGAAAAAAAGTATTATCCTGTCGGTGACAGTAGTCGCTGTTGTAGCCATTACCTTATTTGGCATTTCAACTCACAGGCTATATAGCAAAAAACAGTTATCCGTAGACCCTAAGTTGAATGAAATTTCTGGTATCGAATACGATAAAAAAGGGTTTCTTTGGGCTATTAATGACAGTGGGGATGATCCCAAATTATATCGTTTAGATGATAACGGCGACATTACCAAAGAAGTCATGGTAGCCAATGCTAAAAACATTGATTGGGAAGATATTACCCAAAACGACTTCGGGCACTTTTTCCTAGGCGATTTTGGTAATAATGATAACGACAGAAAATGGCTGACTATTTACAAGATAGAAAACCCTATCGATATTAAAACCGAGTCGACGAACGCCGAAATTATTAAGTTTACCTACCCTGAAATGGACGGGAAAACACCGGTTAAACCGAATGATCGTAACTTTGATTTAGAAGCCTTTGTTGCGCTAGGGCGCCACCTTTATTTATTCACCAAAAATAGAACTGAGCCCTTTGATGGTATTACTAATGTATATAAAGTGGGTGATCATGCGGCTAACTTTGATGCCGAATTAATCGACTCTTTTAAAACCTGTACTACCATGGAGAAACTGTGCTGGATAACGTCGGCGGCATTAAGCCCCGACAGAACTAAGCTAGCGCTATTGGATTCCACTAGTATTTGGTTATTCGAAAACTTCAAAGGGGATAAGTTTTTCTCCGGCGATGTTTACCGCATTGATTTAGGGTTGATTACGCAAAAAGAGGCGGTCACTTTTAAAGACGACAACACCATTATATTTACCGACGAGAAATTTAAAGGTATTTTCGGCGGAAATGCGTATGTGATTAAACTCGATGAAGTGCATAAAAAATTGATTCGAAAGGCAGCAAAGCCAAAAGAAAAAATAATTGAGCCAAACTAGCCTATAGCAAACTTTTATTGAGAGTGTGCAACAAGCACTTTTAGTGAGTAACATGCGTAGTTGTTTCGTAACCGATTTAACATGATAAGTAGTTTGTATGAAGTTTAGCCCGTTACTGAATGAATTAATTCAAGCGTTAACTTGCCTTCCTGGGGTAGGTAATAAGAGTGCCCAGCGAATGGCGTTTCATCTTTTGGAACGTAATCGCAAAGGGGCAATAGATTTAAGTAATGTGCTGCACAACGCCATGGAGCATATTCACCACTGTCAGCGCTGCAGAACGTTTACAGAAGATGAGCTGTGCGAGATTTGCCGACATCCCGAGCGCGAGGCCAGTGGCTTATTATGCATTGTTGAAAGCCCGCAAGATGTATTGGCAATCGAGCAAACGCTTAGTTATAAAGGCCAGTACTTTGTATTGATGGGGCATTTGTCGCCTATCGACGGAGTAGGGCCTGAAGAAATTGGCCTCAATGAATTAGAAACCCGTTTTAGTGCAGGTGGCATTAACGAAGTTATTCTAGCCACCAACCCCACGGTGGAAGGTGAAGCCACTGCGCATTACATAGCCCAGCTTTGCGCGGCACATAATGTTGAAGCGTCTCGTATTGCTCACGGTGTGCCCGTTGGTGGCGAGCTTGAATATATAGACGGAAATACCCTTACTCACGCCTTTTCTGGTCGCCGCAAACTCTAAATTGCGGCGCTTCCCCAATAATATTTTTTCGCTTTGCTGTTGAAAACTGCTAGTTCGGCCTTACCTGTTTGAAAGTAACGTGATCCATTCAACGAGGAGATATTGGATTATGGCTGAAGCAGCCCATAAAGAAACCCACGGTTTTCAGACGGAAGTAAAACAACTTCTACATCTGATGATTCATTCTTTGTATTCAAATAAAGAAATCTTCCTACGTGAGCTTGTATCTAACGCTGCCGATGCAGCAGACAAGCTACGTTTCCGCGCACTAGAAAACGACAGCCTTTATGAAAATGATGGCGACCTAAACGTAAAAATTAGTGTTGATAAAGAAGCGGGCACGGTAACTATTGCTGATAACGGCATTGGTATGAACCGCGATGAAGTGATAGCCAACTTAGGTACTATCGCAAAGTCGGGTACAAAAGATTTCTTCAGTAAGCTTTCTGGCGACAATGCAAAAGACTCACAACTGATTGGTCAGTTCGGTGTTGGCTTTTACTCAGCATTTATCGTTGCTGACAAAGTGACTGTTCGCACTCGTGCCGCTGGCGCAGATGCTTCACAAGGCGTTGAGTGGATTTCTGAAGGCGAGGGTGAATTCACCTTAGCAGAAATCAACAAACCAACTCGCGGTACTGAAATTGTATTGCACCTTCGTGAAGACGAAAAAGAATTCGCTGATGATTGGCGTTTACGTTCAATTGTTAGCAAATACTCAGACCACATTAGTATTCCGGTTAAAATGTGGAAAGAAGAAGTGCCTGAAAGCGAAGGCCCTGATGGCGAGAAGACCCCAGCACAGCCAGGTGAGTGGGAACTTGTCAATAAAGCTACTGCTTTGTGGACGCGTGAAAAGTCAGACATTTCTGATGAAGAATATAAAGAATTCTATAAGCACATTTCTCACGATTTTGCCGACCCATTTGCATGGGCGCATAACAAAGTTGAAGGTAAGACAGAATATACAAGTTTGTTGTACATTCCTTCTAAAGCCCCGTTTGATATGTGGAACCGCGACCAAGCGCACGGTTTAAAACTGTATGTTCAGCGCGTTTTCATCATGGATGACGCCGAGCAGTTTATGCCTAATTACTTGCGCTTCGTTAAAGGTCTTCTAGACAGCAACGACTTGCCACTTAATGTGTCTCGTGAAATTCTACAAGACAACAAGGTAACCCAAGCATTGCGTCAAGGTTGTACTAAACGCGTACTTCAAATGCTTGAGAAAATGGCCAAGAACGACGCCGATAAGTACCAGTCATTCTGGAACGAATTTGGTAACGTGCTGAAAGAAGGTCCTTCTGAAGACCATAACAATCGTGAAAAAATTGCTGGTTTACTTCGCTTCTCATCAACCAACGGTAACTCTGATGCACAAACCGTTTCGTTGGCAGACTACATTGAGCGCATGAAAGAAGGCCAAGATAAGATTTACTACGTAACGGCAGACAGCCTACAAGCTGCTAAATCTAGCCCGCACCTAGAAATCTTCCGTAAGAAAGGCATTGAGGTATTGCTAATGGGTGAGCGCATTGACGAATGGTTAATGTCGCATCTAAGTGATTTCAACGAAAAGCCGTTTGAATCTATTGCGAAAGCAAACTTAGATTTAGGCGACCTTGAAGATGAAGATACTAAGAAAGCCCAAGAAGAAGCAGAAAAAGAAGTAGAAGGTATTGTTGAGCGTGCTAAAGCAGCCCTTGGCGATAAAGTCGTAGACGTTAAGTTTACCCACCGTCTAACTGATTCTCCGGCGTGCATTGTTGCTGATGACAACGGCATGACTACACAGATGATGAAGTTGATGCAAGCTGCAGGTCAGCCTGTGCCTGACGTTAAGTACCTATTCGAACTTAACCCAGAACATGCTTTGGTTAAAACCTTAGCAGAAACGCAAGACGAAGATTTGTTTAAGCAATGGGTTGGTGTATTGTTTGACCAAGCGGCATTGTCTGAACAAGGTAGCTTAAAAGACCCTTCAGCATTTGTGCAAAACTTAAACACTTTATTAATGAAGTTAGCGAAATAAGCTTCATTATTAAAAGTTAATTAATATAAAACGGGCGTAATGCCCGTTTTTTGTTTCTAGGGTCTTTAAATCTATTTTGCACGTTAATTTATGCTATATTTTCCTCCTTTAGCTAACTTCATTCGGTACGTTTGAAAGTAAGCAGTGAGTTAAGACCAAAGTCGGATTTTATAACGGGCCATAAGTAGTATATATATTCATCATAAGTGTTTAGTTTCCCTCTACAGTAGGGCTTAGACTTGTCACTGTGGTGCTGAATGTGTAAAGTGCCCCAAGTAAAAAAGTTCAAAATCATAAGCGGAGAACGCACTCATGCGAATTATTCTTCTCGGCGCTCCTGGCGCGGGTAAGGGCACACAAGCTCAGTTTTTAATGGGCAAATATGGGATCCCCCAAATTTCTACCGGAGACATGCTTCGTGCTGCTATAAAAGCAGGTACGGAAATGGGCCTTGCAGCCAAGCGTGTAATGGATGAAGGTAAGTTGGTATCTGACGAAATCATTATCGGGCTGGTTAAAGAGCGTATTGCGCAAGACGATTGTAAAGATGGTTTCTTGTTAGATGGCTTCCCACGTACAATTCCTCAAGCTGATGCAATGAAAGAAGCGGGTGTTTCTGTCGACCATTGTATTGAGTTTGACGTACCGGATGATGTAATTGTTGAGCGTATGGGTGGCCGTCGTGTTCATCCTGCTTCAGGTCGTGTTTACCATGTTGTTTACAACCCACCTAAAGAGGAAGGGAAAGACAACGATACTGGTGAAGACCTTATTATCCGTGATGATGATAAAGAAGAAACAGTACGTAAACGTCTTGCGATTTACCATGAGCAAACTAAGCCGTTAGTTAATTACTATAGTGCTGAAGCTGATGCTGGCAACTGCGAATACCACAAGTTAGACGGCACACGCCCAGTAGATGAAGTAAGTGCAGAGCTTGCTGAACTTCTAGGTTAATTAAGCTTGTTGATTTGTAAAGGCCGCTACTGCGGCCTTTTTTGTTACTTGTATGTTATAAGCGAATAGCGTTTAATAATTGCAGAATAACTAATATAAACGTGGAGCTAACTCATGGTATTACCTATAACGGCGTTTTATGCCAGTCTGTTGGGGATTTGCTACCTATACTTGTCTTTTTTAGTAATAGGGGTTCGTAGAAAAAATCAAATTAGCTTGGGTGACGGTGGTAATGAAGACCTGAAAAGGCTCAGTCGCGCTCATGGAAATTTTAGTGAATATGTTCCTATTACCCTCATTATGGTCGCTTGCTTTGAAGCGAATACTGGGCAAGGTTGGGCGGTACATGCACTTGCATGTGCACTTTTATTCGGACGCATTTTCCATGCTTATGGATTAAGACATCATAGTGGAGCAAGCTGGCAGCGTATTGCAGGTATGATGCTGACATTTTTGGCCATGTTAGTCGCGGCCATTGCTAACTTAATGCTTATTCATTTTGGATTGTGATTGCCTGACATTCAGGCAATCACAGTGAGTGCTAACGTTTAGAACCTAAACGTTGCTTTGGTATATACGAAGCGGCCGCGTGGATTGTGGATACTACCCACATACCCATAAAGGTCGCTATCGCCATCGCCAATAGCAAAAGGTGGTTCTTCATCAAGTACGTTGTTTACGCCAAGTACAAGTCGGATAGTATCAGTCACGTTGTAGCCACCTTGAATATCCACTAGCACTTGTGAATCGACCATTCGGGATGTGTTTTCTTCAAAATCTAACACGCCGTCGAAGTCGATATCCGGTGTATCTTCAAATTCACCCACAAAACTAATATTCAAGTTAGCGTCAAACGCACCTTTGCTCCACGTTGTGCCAAACAACCAGCGGTGCTCAGGATACCCATACTCACCAGTGTAATCTAAACCATCCTTTTCAAACTCGGTAAGATAAGACCAATCAAGATTGAACTTCACGTCACCGTAGTCGTTTAGGGTAAGCATGTAGTTTGCACTTAAATCGATACCTGCAGCTTCTTGTGAAGACACGTTTTGGTAGGTATTAAATATCTTTTGGATAACCCCTAAGCTAGCGCTGCCTTGTGGATCTAAGCGTACGCAAATTTCGCTATCTTGGTTATTACACTCAGTGTCGTATACCAAACCAAATTGCTGCTCATCAATTTTGTTGTCTTGGGTGATACTCCAAATATCAACGCTTAGACCAAGTTCTTGTGTAGGTGCCCAAATAGCGCCCACATTCCACGATTCAGACTCTTCCGCTTCCAAATCTGGGTTACCCGCAAACTCAATATTATAATCTAATGATTCGCAGTCTAAACCTGTTGCTTCACAGCGGTATCTATCTACAAAGAACACACTCTTCTGCGAAGGGCCTAAACCTACTTGTGCCAATGATGGTGCTCTGAACCCTTGCGCCCACGAAGCACGAAGGGTAACTTCGTCGCTTGGCGCCCAGCGTAGCGCAACTTTCGGGTTGGTCGTGTTACCAAAGTCGCTGTAGTCGTCGTAACGACCCGCCAATTGAAGCTCTAGTTGATCAGAGAGCGGAATTGATAATTCTAAATAGGCGGCGTATTGGTCGCGCTCTGCGTTAGCAGAAACAGATTCAGTACCAAAAATGAGCCCTTGCTGGAATTGAATGTCTGGAATGTCTGATACTTGCTCTTCACGGTACTCTATACCCGCTGCCATCATGACCATTTCATCACCTAACGCAAACGCTTCGCCAGTAATGTGAGCATCGAAGCTAGTCATGCGTGATTCACCTCGGCGAACCAAGCTGGTGGTAATGGCATCAATAACCTCAGGTGAGTTAGTTACACCACCGAAAGGATTGTAGTTACCTAGGTCAATCTGTTCCTGTAGCCAATCTACGCGAACCCAACCTTGCGATTGATCGCCGCTTTGTTCAGAACTACTTCTGCCTTTTTGGACAGATGCTTCCCAATCGTAGTCAAAAATTTGGCCTCGTAAGCCTGCTACAAACCTAAGTGTATCGGTTTCAATATCCCAGCGTCTGGCGCCCGCATCCACAGGGCGGTAACGGCCAATATCAATATCTTGCCCGAAAGGGTTATCAGGATGGGTGCCAGGTACGGTTAAGCCCGCATCTTCATCAAGGGGCGTGGCTGCACCGCCAGCTTCAGAGGTATTGTGCTGTACGGCGACTTCCATAAACGCGGTAACATCTGACGAAATTTTATAATCGAATTGACCAATAAAGCCGACGCGCTCCGATGCAGGAATAGTGAGGCCGTATGGGCCATAGTCGAACAAACAACTACCAGATGCAGTGGCGCTATCGGCTGGGCAATCGGGATCGATAGTTTTAACGCCGTCAACATAGAAATAACCTGGATACCCGCGAGAAGAACGAAAATCCATACCGCCATAAGGCGATTGATTGGCAGTACCAAACCGGCCCATTTCGTCAGCGCCTAGCTGGCTGTTGTTAAAGTAATCGAGAATGACAGTAGCGCTGCTTTTTTCACTTTGGCTGCCCCACAGCATATTAGCCGTGGTTTCGCCGTAGCTTGGCCCTGTGGTACCGCCATAGCCTACGTTTACTTCTAAACCATCATAGTCTTTCTTCAAAATAACGTTTACTACACCGGCCACGGCATCTGAACCGTAAATAGCTGATGCACCGTCTTTTAAAATATCGATGCGTTCAATGGCCGATACGGGAATAGCATTAATATCAACAAATGAATTGGTAATGCTTTCTGCAAATGCACTGATGGCAACACGTCGGCCATTAATAAGTACTAAGGTGGCATCTGGACCCATACCTCTAAGGGACACAGAGGCCGCACCATTTGCGGTTGAGTCTTGGCTATTGTTACGGGTTGAGAAAGTACCCGCACCGGTGGCCGGCATGCGTTCTAGTAATTGTTGTAAGTTCTCATACCCCATGCCTTTTATCATGGTGGCATCTATCGATTGAATAGGAGAGGGGCCTTCAATATCGGTTCGTTTGATACGAGAGCCTGTTACTGCTATACGTTCTACTCCCTCAGCTTGTTCTTCTGCTTGTTGCGCTTGCGAGGAAGAGATTGAGGAGAGTCCAGCCAGTGCGAGTGTGAGCGCACTAAATTTAACACCATGTTTCATTGTGATTTCCTTATGGTTCCATTTAACTTGTTATTTTTTATCTCAGTAACGCGAATGGTTACTAATTAATCAATAGCATTAACGTGGGTAAAGTAGCAAGCTGGCAAGCTATTGTTTTTGAATAGACTTAGTTACAAATTGTGTACAAATGGAAAATGAGCAGAGACCAGAAGCGCTGAGGCTCATCGTTGACATAGAGTAACTGGCAAATGTAGGCAAATTTGTGGGAAGTTGGGTAAGGCAGTAATAAAAGAGAGGGAGGGCATACCCGTTTGAGGGCATGCCTGTAGAACTGATATTATTGAAGCGCTAGCAAAGAACGCTCTCCTCTTGGTAAGTAGTAATTTTCTTTGTCTAATGAAAAAGCCACACGGGTAGCACGTCCTTGGACCTCTTCAACAGGAATAAAGCCGTAATAACGTGAATCTACGCTGTTATTTCGGTTATCACCCATCACCAACACATGTTTATCAGGTACAACAACTTCATTAAATGACGAGCGCGCCCCTTGTACAGGTAATAGCTGAATACTGCGCTGACTATCGCCTATATTTTCTTGGAAAACATAGTGGTCGCGCCTCTGTATTACGGCGTGCTCATCATTTACGGTTAGCGTGTTGTTACTCAAGCTAACCGTGTCGCCAGCAATAGCGACAACGCGCTTAACTAACCGCGTATCGGCCGCGCTACTTTGAATAACCACAATGTCACCACGGGCGATATCTCCCGTTTGGCTAAGCACCACATTGGTAAAAGGCAGTTCAAGAGTGTATGCACTTTTATTTACCACAATGCGATCTCCCACCTGAATGGTGGGCTCCATAGAACCCGTAGGTACATGATAGTAATCTGCCACACTGCTTCTGAATGAAAACATCAGTACAACAAATAGTATGAAAGGTAAGTTTCTTTTAATAAACGAGCCAGTTTGTTGCTTCATTTTAATTCCTAACAATAGGTGGTTAATACGGCGTAATTGTAGTTCGTTGCCACGTACTAAATAGGTTATGGCGCTAATAGCCGTAAAGGAGCTAGAAGTATAGAGGGTTTAGATTGGGAACAGTTCATACTGAAAGTGTTTCAAGATGTGTGTTCTTTATTTCACGCTAGCCTTCAGTTTTCATGCTAGTGCTTGGTCGATTCTGACAGGCGGTTGAGTGTTATAAGCTTTACTATTGAAGTACTGCAATGTACGTTTTGCGGCCCCTGATGCCAAAATAAGCATGACGCTGTTTGAAGAAAAAATTCCTGAATTCAAATTTTAGTCGTGAATACGAACTTCAGCGCAATACCAGACGCTCGTGGTTACTGAATACCGCATACATTCCAACGCTTGATTAGCGTTTTACCCAAGCGCCCTCATAACAGCTTTAGGCTCTTTAGCTACGACATTTAATAAAGCAAGTGCTGGTCCTTGTGGATTGCGATCACCTCGTTCCCAGTGACGTAAAGTTGAAACGCTGATGCAAAGCTTTGAAGCGAACTCCATTTGGGTTAGACCAAGATTACGGCGTATTTCTACAACGTTGACTTCTGGTGCTCTATGGATTTTAGCTTCGACTTTTTTTCCTTCAGTAAAATCGATGGCTTCTTGCAAACCTTGAGCGATACTATTGAATGCATTAGTCATTATATTTCTCCAACGCTTTTGTAGTTAGCAGCTTGACTAGTTTAGATAAAGTATTTCTGTCTGCTTTGACTAAATTAGCTTTTTCGTTTTTGCCAAATATTGTTAATAGAAAAAGTGGAATACGTTCATCATGATAATAATAAATAACACGTACACCCCCACTCTTACCCTTATTACCTTTGCTCCAACGCAACTTTCTAATCCCACCAGTACCTTCCATAACATCGCCTGCTTTCGGATGTTCAGATAAGTAATCAATGACACCTTTTCGTTCAGATTCACTTAATAGCGCATCTGCTCGCTTTATAAATTCTGGTAGTTCGGCTATTGTCGTTCTCATAGCACCATAGTAATCCAATGGATTACTGTATTCAACTTAAAAAACTTAAACTGCACGTCTAACTATCAATTCCTTCAGATATCTCAAGGGCGTCCTCTACTTCGATGCTTTGTTAGTATTTATAAACCCTCAGCGCGAACAGCCCTTTATGGCACAACTCGGAAATTTAAAACCTAAACCCTGAGGGTCTACTGTTTGTTTATTTCCGACTGTCAGCAATACCGAGACTTTACATAACACCGGTTAGCACATAAAGAATACATCATAGGATGAGAATCAGCTTACACGATGCTTTGCTAAGCTAAACCTTAGCGAAAAAACTGTCCTAAGGCAGATTGCATTATTTAACTTCAAGCTCCATCACAACACCGTCTTCGTCATCTTCCTCGGTTACAACAAAGCCGAACTGTGAATAGAACTTTCGCATTGCATGGTGCCCTGGCATATAGAGTATTGTTATCTTTTTACAGGCAGGGATTACGCTCATTTCTTTAATAACTTGTTCGGTCGCAATTTTTCCAATGCCTTGCCCCTGATGTTTGACGTCAACCATAAATTGCGCAATATAAAACTCGTCGGGTAGGTTTTCTTCTAACTCCTGATAATATTGAATAAAACCTACAGCTTCATCACCTTGATAAATAGCTCTGTTAACATAATGAGGGTAGAAGCTTGATTCGGCGATAGATTCCGAATTTAACGCCACATAGTTTTCTTGCTCTTTTGTAATTTCTAGATGAATAATATCTAGCCAATTGTCTTTGGTGACTTCTCGTAAACTAATATCCATATAAATCCTCAATGCTTCCCAAAAGAGATAAAAATATTTAGGCATAGTGATAAAAAACAATGCTACAAGGAGAAATAAATAGAAAATCAGTGAGGCAATAAGATGAGAGGTTCATGAAAATAAAAAGGGAGCAAGTTACGCTAGTAACTTGCTCCCTACATGTTATGTGTTGTAATTTCGCTCAATGAACTTGGGCGATGAACACTTACTTTTGACGTTCACGCAATACAGATAGTGCATCATCAAGCGACATGTCGCTTGCTTGCAGCAATACGGTTAGGTGATACAGCAAATCAGCGGCTTCGTTTTTAAGCTCTTCTTTGTCGTGTACCGTAGCAGCAAGTGCGGTTTCAACACCTTCTTCACCCACTTTCTGTGCAATACGCTTAATGCCTTTATTGTACAAGCTAGCGGTGTAGCTGCTTTTCGGATCTGCGCCTTTACGGGCAGCCAATAAGCGCTCTAAATCAGCCAGAAAGGTAAAGCTAGGCGTATTGCCTTCAAACCAGCAGCTTTCAACGCCTGTATGGCACGTAGGGCCGTTAGGGTTGGCTAACACTAATAGCGAGTCGAAATCGCAATCGGCGGCTACGCTGACTAAATCTAAGGTATTGCCTGAGGTTTCGCCTTTTTGCCACAAACGCAGTTTTGAGCGACTAAAAAAAGTGACTTTACCGCTATCTAGTGTAGTGGCTAGTGCATCTTGGTTCATGTAACCCTGCATTAGTACTTTGCCTGAAAGGGCGTCTTGTACTATGGCTGGAAGCAGGTTGTCCATTTTTTCCCATGCTAGGGTATTACTGTTTTCGGAAGTTACAATCACGGCTTTATTCCTTGTGCGTTTGGTAGGGCGTGACGCTTACGCATAGGTACGCCATTAGCGGTTAAATCGGCCTTTAGGTCATCAATGTTAATAATGCCTTTATGGAATACGGAAGCGGCTAGCGCGCCATCAACATCGGCTTGTTGAAATACATCGTTGAAGTGAGAGATCTCACCGGCACCGCCAGAAGCAATAAGGGGTACTTCGCACACTTCACGTACTGCGCTAAGCTGGGCTATATCATAACCTTTGCGTACACCGTCTTGGTTCATGCAGTTAAGCACAATTTCACCGGCACCGCGTGACTGCACTTCTTTTATCCAGTCTAGGGTTTGCCATTGGCTCTTTTGAGTGCGGTTCTCATCGCCAGTAAACTTATACACTTCGTATTGCCCGGTGGCGTCGTTGTAAAAGCTGTCTACCCCAATGACTACACACTGCTGGCCGTAAACGTCATGCATGGCATTAATTAATGCAGGGTTGTTTAGGGCAGGGGAGTTAATTGAAATTTTATCTGCGCCCATTTCTAAAATGCGCCCAGCATCTTCAATGCTTTTGATGCCGCCGGCTACACAAAATGGAATGTCGATAACCTGTGCAATACGGCTTACCCAGCTTTTATCTACCACGCGCTCATCTGAGCTTGCAGTAATATCGTAAAACACCAGTTCGTCAGCACCCGCTTTTGCGTATTGCTCTGCTAAGGGTACGATGTCGCCAATAATTTCGTGATTTCTAAATTGAACGCCTTTAACGACTTTGCCGTCGCGAACATCCAAACAAGGAATTATGCGTTTTGCCAACATGCGATAGCCTCCTTCACGGTAAATTTACCTTCAAGTAAGGCACGGCCCAAAATCACACCGCCAACGTTGGTTGGTTTCAACGCCGAAATGTCGTTTAAGCTACCTATGCCGCCAGATGCTTGCCAGCTAACATTAGGGAAGCGTGCACTTATCTCTTCGTAAAGTTCTACATTAGCGCCTTGTAGTGTGCCGTCACGGCTAATGTCAGTGCAAAGCACATGTGTAGCACCAACTGATGCAAAGTCGTTTAGCAAGTCTTCCAAGGCTACCCCTGAATTCTCCTGCCATCCGTGAGTGGCAATCAGCTTTTCGCCGTTCTCACTAATGTTAATATCTAAGGCTAATACGATATGTTCAGCACCGTATTTGGTTACCCACGATTTCACCAGTTCAGGCTGTTTAACCGCGAGTGATCCAATCACCACGCGGCTTACGCCAATATCGAGTAACTGGGCTACTTCTTCTTCACTACGAATACCGCCGCCGGCTTGAAACTGCATGCGCTTGGTATCTACCATTGATTTAATCAAGGTAAGCTGGCGCTTGCTGGTGTCTTTCGCGCCAGTTAAATCAACAATGTGCAACCACGTAGCGCCTTGGTCGGCATAGTCGTTTACCACGTCTACTGGGTCGAATTCGTATTTTGTTTTTTGCTCGTAGTCGCCCTGATACAAACGCACTACGCTGCCATCGATAAGATCAATTGCTGGAATAATCATTATAGGTTCACAAAGTTAGTCAGTAGTTGCGCACCAGCATCGCTGGAGCGTTCAGGGTGAAATTGTACGCCAAAGAAGTTGTCTTTATTAATGGCCGCTGAAAACGGGTTACCATAGTTACAGCTGGCTAGGGTATGGGCGTACTCTGGTACCGCAAAGCTGTGCACAAAATAGAAATAGGTATCTTGTGGGATGCCTTTAAACAAGGTGTCGTCGCTATGAGAAACCGTATTCCAACCCATGTGCGGCAAACGCAAGCCATTCGCTTCCATACGAGCAACACGACCAGGCATTAGCGACAAACAAGGAATGTCATCCTGCGTATCTCCTAAGCGGTTCTCTAAGCTACCTTCAGCGCTGCTTTCTACCATTAACTGCATACCTAAACACACGCCTAGTACTGGCTGGGTTAGGCTTTGCAATGTGCTTGATAAGTCTTTTTGCGTAACGCTTGCCATGGCAGCAGCTGCAGTACCCACACCGGGTAAAAATACTTTGTCGGCGCGGGTGATCACATCTTTGTCGTCAGATACTTCAACGGTTACACCTAAACGCTCTAGCGCAAAGCGAACCGATGAAATATTTGCGCAGCCTGTGTTCACAATGACAATCTTTTGTCGTTGTGATTTTTGTATTTCAGGCATTAAAGCGCTCCTTTACTGCTAGGCAGTGCATCACCTTGTCGCGTAATGGCTTGACGTAACGCACGGCCAAATACTTTGAATAAACTTTCTACCTGGTGGTGAGCATTCCCTTCGCTGGTGGAAAGGTGAAGCGACAGCCCCATGCTTTGCGCCAATGAATAGAAAAAGTGCGGCACCATTTCAGTGGCCATTTCGCCCACTTGGTCGCGGCTGAAATCAGCTTCAAACTTAAGGTGAGGGCGGTTTGAGATATCCATAATACATTCTGCGCGGCACTCATCCATAGGCAGGGCAAAACCAAAACGGCCAATACCACGTTTATCACCGAGGGCTTTCTTAAGGGCTTCACCCAATGCTAATGCAGTGTCTTCCACACTGTGGTGATCATCTATGTGCAAATCGCCATCTACGGTCACGTTTAACTCAAACCCACCGTGGGTCGCAATTTGGTCGAGCATGTGGTCGAAGAAACCCAACCCAGTGTGGATGTGCGACTTCTCGGTAGAGTCTAAATCTACGCGTACTTTAATGTCGGTTTCTGAGGTAGTGCGGATAACTTCGGCAATACGTGAAGACGACAACAAGGTTTTCTGGATGTGATCCCAGTTCAAGGTGTCAGGGTTATATTGCAAACCTTTAATACCCATGTTCTCGGCAAGTTGCATGTCGGTCATGCGATCGCCAATCACGTATGAACGGGTGAAATCCACCTTTCCTTGCTGAAGGTAATCTTTCACTAACCCCAGTTTAGGCTTACGGCAAGTACAGTTGTCTTCTTCAAAGTGCGGGCAAATAAGCACGTCGTCAAATGTAATGCCTTGGCTTTTAAAAATAGCCATCATGGCATTATGAGGCGCGTCAAAATCAGCTTGTGGAAAGCTGTCCGTGCCTAAACCATCTTGGTTAGTGACCATGACAAACTTAAAGCCTGCGGCTTTTAGCTTTAATAACACAGGAATAACGTTTGGCTCGAAAACCAGCTTTTCTAAACTGTCTAGCTGTTTATCTACCGGTGGTTCTTCTACAAGTGTACCGTCGCGGTCGATAAATAAAATGGCTTGCTGACTCATGCCGCTAGCTCCTTTTTAAATTCGTTGATCAGTTGCAATAAACGCTGGTTTTGTTCTTCAGTACCAATGCTTACTCGCAAGCAATTTGTAAGGTTAAGCTGTTTAGATTGGTCGCGTATTAATAACCCTTTGCTCACCAAATATTGCATGAGTTCGCTAGCACGCTCGTAGCGAAATAGCACAAAGTTTGCTTTTCTATCGCCAACCAATTCAAAGCCGTCAATATCGGCAAGCGCGGTTGCCAGTAGGTCTTTTTCTCTATTGATGGTATCTACCTGCAACTGAATTAATGTCAGTGAGTCAGTAGATAACGCCTGTGCAGCAATTTGTGCCACAGGCTCTGCAATAGGGTAGGGTGCAATAACTTTTAGCAACGCTTGAATAACCGGCGCTTGGGCTAGAGTAAAGCCGCAGCGTAAACCCGCTAACGCAAAGGCTTTTGAAAGCGTGCGTAGTACTACTAGGTTAGGGTAATTCGCTATTTCATTTGCCCAAGTATTTTCGGCATCAAACTCGATATAAGCTTCATCAACCACCACTAGTGCACTATCAGAAAAGTGGTTGAGTACTGTCCGAATATCTTCCCTGGCAACCTGTGTACCTGTTGGGTTGTTTGGTGCACAAATAAAAATAACATTAGCGTTATCGATTGCACACACGCCTTCAACGTCTAAGCTGAAATCGCCTTTTAGTGGCACTGTCGTAATACCCACATCACAGGTTTCTGCGCTAATCGCGTACATGCCGTAAGTAGGCGGGCAAATAACAATATTATCTTTGCCTGGGGTGCAAAAGGTACGAATCAGTAATTCAATGCCTTCGTCTGCACCACGGGTAACAATCAATTGTGAAGTATCAATGCCTGCATAAGCCGCATAGCTTTCAACTACTGATGATGGCTGGCACGACGGGTAACGATTAAAGTTACTCGCATCTATGTCATACTCATTCGCATAGGGCGACTCGTTAGCATTTAGCCAATCTTGGCCGCCTGAATATAAACGCCTTGCCGACTCATAAGGCTTAAGCGGCACCAAATTAGCATTAATCAGGTTATCAATAAGCGTATCAACAAGAGCAGGCATTAAGCATCTCCCTTATTGGTAACGTTTGCTAGCTTTTGCATACGCAGCGCTACCGCTTGTTCGTGAGCATCAAGGCCTTCAGCGCTGGCTAAGGCCATAATAGCGGGGCCTAAGTTACGCATGCCGTCTGCTGATAACTCTTGAATAGTGTAGCGACGCATAAAGTCGAGCAAACCTAAGCTAGAGTAGTTCTTCGCATAACCGTAGGTAGGTAATACGTGGTTTGTACCCGAGGCATAATCACCGGCAGATTCTGGAGACCAAGGGCCTAAGAATATCGAACCTGCATATTTGATTTTCGGCAGTAGGCTGCGAGCATCTTCTATTTGCACAATTAAGTGTTCAGGCGCATAAGCATTGCTTACTAAAATGGCGTCATCTACTGAATCTGCCAAAATATAGCGGGCATTCTCCATCGCAGGGCGAGCAATATCGGCACGTGAAAGCGTAGACAATTGGCGTTCAACCGCTGCTTTTGCTGCCTCAATCAAGGTTTCGCTATTAGACACTAAAATGGCTTGAGAATCTGGGCCATGCTCTGCTTGAGAAAGTAAGTCTGAAGCAACAAATTCAGCATCGGCAAATTCATCTGCTAATACCAATACTTCAGACGGGCCTGCTGGCATATCGATTGCTGCACCATCAGCACGTAAGCTTACCTGCTGTTTGGCTTCAGTCACAAAGCTATTACCCGGGCCGAATATTTTATCAACTTGCGGTATAGAGTCTGTACCTAATGCCATGGCTGCAATGGCCTGTGCCCCGCCACAAAGATATATGGCTTCAATGCCACATTTTCTTGCGGCATAGGCAATTTCAGGGGCAATTAAGCCTTGCTTGTTGGGTGGCGTACAAAGCAGTTTGTTTTCACAACCGGCTACCAGTGCAGGCACACCCAACATCAATACCGTAGAGGGCAAAGGAGCGCTACCACCTGGAATATACAAACCTACCGCATCAAGAGCTGTGAAGCGTAATTCGCAGTTCACACCAGGTGTAGTGGTTAGGGCAATATCACTTGGCAACTGCGCATCGTGAAACGCTTTAATATTGTTAAATGCAATATCAATAGCGCCAGCCACTTCTGCGGTAACCGAGCTTGCTAACGTGTCGATGTTTTCTTGCGATAACACTAACGATTGCAAATCAGGGTAATCAAACTTACGAGTGAAGTCGATAACAGCTGCATCGCCTTTACTTTCAACGCTAGCGATAATGTCGCCCACGGTTTGTTTTAACTGTTGGCTATTGGCCATAGCCGGGCGCGAAAGCGCTGTTTTTTTCTCAAGCTTTGATAGAGATGACCAGATAATCATAATCTTTTGCCTTTTAGCCCATCATTTTTTCGATAGGCATAACTAATATTGAAGAGCAGCCTAGGGCTTTTAGTTTTTCCATGGTTTCCCAAAATAGGGTTTCAGTAGAAACAACATGAATAGCCACATGCTCTTCATTGCCAGACAAAGGCAATACGGTTGGGTTTTCAGCGCCAGGTAACAAGCTTTTCACTTGTTCTAGATAAGCTTTTGGTGCGTGAAGCATGATGTACTTGCTTTCTTTCGCCAGCAACACACCATCAACACGCGGCATAAGACGATTAATAAGCGTTTGCTTTTCATCACTCATGTTGCCATCGGCACGTTGAATTAATACTGCTTTTGAGCGGAAGATAACATCTTCTTCAACCAGACCGTTCGCTTCAAGGGTAGCGCCCGTTGATACCAAGTCACAGATAGCGTCGGCAACGCCAGCGCGTGGTGCAACTTCAACTGAACCTGTAAGCATGACTGCTTTAGCATTAATTTTTTGCTCTGCAAAATAACGCTCTAATAGGAATGGGTAAGTGGTAGCCACTTTCTTGCCTTCTAAAGACTGAATGTTGGTGTAGTCCATTTCAGTAGGCACGGCGATAGACAAGCGACAACCGCCGTAGTCTAAACGACGTAATACCTCATAATCAGAAGGCTTGTTAGATGCTTTGCGTTCTAACATTTTTTCTTCAAGTTCGTTTTCGCCAATGAAGCCAAGGTCGGCTACGCCGTCCATTACTAGCCCTGGAATATCGTCATCGCGAACACGTAATAAATCGATAGGCTCGTTGGTAGAATGCGCAATCAGCAGGCGATCACGAATGTTTAATTTAATGCCAATAGCCTTAAGTAGCGCGATGCTGTCATCGCTTAAACGGCCTGATTTCTGTATGGCAATTCGAAGTCTTTTGCTGTTACTCATTGAAACGTTCCTTTCACGTTGTACTACTTTTTACTGTCTTAACGATTACGCCTAAAACGAAAAACCCCCGGAAGTTTCCTTCCGAGGGCCGAGAATTTTTTCTATCTGCGCCACTGGAAGGAATAATAGACCTTCCAGCACGAACCTGAAAGGCTATGCTTTATGATGGTGGTGATGTTTTACAGCGCAGTTATTCATTTGATTTCTTAATACCTATTTCCGAACGGCTGAAACATTAGCGGTTTGCCCCCTATTTTGCAAGGCGAAAGTGAACTCTTTTTGCAGTTTCAGTCTAAATTAATATGTATATAGTAAAACTTTTTGATCTGAGCCAATGTGATCGTTTTCCCTATTAAGTAAAGTAGATGATGAAATATCACAAAATTGACCTTAGCGGGTTGGGGTAGCCATGAGTAATGACTTAATTTTTTCCATTTTACCGCGCAACACCAAAGTGCCCATCGAATCTGATAATAGGGTTAAAAAAGTGGTGCGCAGCGAAAAGTCAGAGGCGCTCAATCAAGATGAAAAAGAGCAACATGATGAAGTGCATATTGTTGATGAAATGGCGCAGCGGGAACGGCACGAGGAAAACAACGAAAAGAAAGAACACCCGAGCAACCAAGTAAATCGCCAACAAGAAGACAGCCAAGACGATAATTCAATAGGACAGCAATTGAGCGAAACTGAAAGCAGTGAATTAGATACCGCAGATGCAACAGGTACTAAAATACCGCGGGGCATCAAGCATGTGGATATTACCATTTGATTACAGCAGGCTGCTTTCGGCTTCCTTACCATCATCTCTTAAATGTTGCCCCTCAGTATCTCTGCAGTAACAAAGACACATCAGCGAGTTTATATTATTTACTGCCCCGTTGTTTAATTGCACGCTTTAGTTCAGTAGGCAGTAAAAACGCATAGCTGATAAACATAAGCGCGATGCCAGTCACAATAAACAAATCATCTGCATTTAAAGAAAGTAGCGCTGTCATAATAATACCTCTAGGCGTTGAGAAGGAATGTAATAAACTACAACCCAATATTACCACTTCAGTGTCTATAAAATAGGGGGAGGCTACCCAACTTTAGTTTAAAAATCAGGCGTTTTTAGACTAATTGACTAATCACAGGTTATTGGTGGTAAGCGCATATCGCCTAATCTTCACTGGCAACACGGATCAGACAGAAAGCCAGAAGCAGGGTTGCGAGCACACCAAACCCTCCAGCCACCGCTGATGGTAAGAAAGCGTTACGGCCAAATACAATCAAAATTCCATTGGCGAGTATAGCAACAACACCCACTAGCGCAGTTAGTCCACCTAAGGGCTTAGCGCCATCTTTCATTTTTGCAATGCCAAAAATAAGCGCCGCAAAACCCAGCAGTAGCTTGGCAGCGTAATAAATCATGAAAGACAAAGCCACTACTGCGCCGGCTAATGGCCCTATGCTCTCGTTTTGACCAGCAGCCTCACGAAAGGGGGTAAACAGAGTAAGGCCAACACTCACTTGCACTAAATTAAGGGCTGCACTGAACGCAATGGCAGACCATCCTACATGGTAATGTTTAGCGCGCACCATTGCAGCGCCGGCAAAGGCCATAAGGAAGGTGAAAAGAATACTTTCCGTTCCCCAAAATAGCTGCCGTGGAAAATCGATGCCAGCCATGCGAAGCAGGGTATAAAGTGCTTGTGTAGCTGCCAGCAAAAAGAGTAAATACGATGTCACCCTAACTGTGTGTTTATTCGTAAAATCCATGGTTTTCCTTTGTTTTTTGTCTAACGTCTCTCTATTTAGTTTGTAGAGACATTTAAAATATCTACCCTAACACTTCAGATAAGGCTTCTTGTGCGCGCTAGCCGCCGCAGTCTAACCTAGACCCAATAACAAGCCTTGTTACAGCAAATTGCTAAATAAACTTGCACATGCCTAGGCCTAGTGTTTGACCGTCACGGGATGTGAACCCGAATTTTTCATAGAATTTCTCTTTACCATACGCTGAAAGTAATCCAACGGTTGAACCAACAGGGCAATGCAAAGTGAGATAGCGGTTGATGGATTGCATGATTTGAAAACCCAAGCCACGTTTTTGGTGTTCGGGGTTAACAATAATGTCTTGAACATAGAAGTACATAGCGTCATCACCTATTACCCGTCCACAGCCAATAAGTTGATTTTCTAAATAAAGTGAAACCCAGAATAAAGAGGAATCTATACTACTTTGAATGATTGAAAGTTCTGGGTTTTCCCAACCTACGATGCTTCGAAGTGATGCGAAGTCGACAACTTTCGGGGGCTCTTCTTTCAAAATAATCTGGGATGCTGACATTCTATTGCCCCATTAATTTGCTCTTCAGTTAAATGGTGGTAAACAACCTAAGCCAAATCCTTTTTTTATTGCTAACGCTTAGTCTTTCTCGAGAATTCTATACTGCATCAATATGTTATATTTTGGTAGTGAAATCAATGTCATAATTTATAGCCGAATAACAAAAACAAAAACAAAAACGAAAACAAAAGTCAAAACCATATATATAATTTAATAAAGCAATATCCCAGATGTGTTGTCGGCGGTTACAGCTGGAAAGGAGGTAGGAGAGGGCGCAAGGCTGCGGGAATGGAATTCACTGAAGTTGAGGCTATTTACCGGTGTGCAAGTCGCTTTCTTAAAAGAAAAACTGGCACTGGCCTTTTTAATAAAAATTAAAAAGGCCAGTGCCAGATTGTTATTTTTAGCGAAATCTAGCTTTTATTAGTTAAGTTCTTTATCTACCCAGAACTTGGTACCTTTCACCGTGGCTTGCAACGCTAAGCCGCTTTCGGTCATGGTATAAACCGTCACATTGCCTAAATAGCCTTCGCCTTCCGCTGACATTCCTTTGTTACCGGCTTTAGCCGCGGCATCAGCGTTACCGCCTACAGTCCAACCATTCTCGATAAAGTAGCTCATGGCTTTTTGCGTGTGGAAAACCATCACTACGCGGTAGTCTTTCGCACCTAGTCCAAGACCAACACCGCCTTCGGCCATATTCATGTAAGTTTTCGTACCAGTAATTTGGTTGTTCACTACGCCGTAACCCGTACCTGCAGCGAAGAAAATAACGTTAATGTTCGCGTTGGTGAATACTGCATAACCCGCTGCATCACGCACTTGAGAGCGAGTATCAGGCTTTTCTGTATATAGCCTAGCCAATGCATTTTGCTGCATATCTAAAATAGCTTGTCGCTTTTCAGCAACACTACCGTCACCCATAGAGGCACAGCCCGTTACTGCAAGTAAAACTAAACCTACCAACGAAAGTGAAGTTAAGCTTTTGAAATTCATATTTTTTCCTTCGATTCAATTTTAAAACGTACTGTCTAAACTTTGGGCTTAGGTATTAAATAAACCTAAACGGGTCGGTTTAATCGTTTATTGCATGTCGCTACAATTCTAGTACGCAAAAAATGTGCTCAAAGGTTAGTTTTGAATGTAAATGTTATTGCTACTTTACCTTCTCAACCTTGAAACCTTGCTGTTCTAGCATGTTCAATACGCCCAGTTCGCCTGGCAAATGCAATGCGCCTACCAGCACAAATTCAGTGGGTTTAGTTGCCAATGCTTTCACTAAAAATTGCATCCATGCTTTGTTTCTAGACGATAGAAGCGTATCGAATATATCAGGGTATTCGGATTTGAAATCAGCCATGCTTTCTTCGTACATTGTGTCGAGGTCGCCTGCTTTCCAACTCGATTTTAACTTAGGTAAAACCTCGGGGAGGGTTTCAACATCTTCAAGGGTGTATTGAATAAACGCATCTTCATCGCCGTTACCCATTTGCTGAATAAATGAAAGTTGTTGCTCTGGGCTTTCTAGCCAAAGAATGGTTTTATCGTCGTTTTTGCCGCGATTAAAGAAATATTTATCTACGCCCTCACTGGTTAGCCCCATGATTTGTAGTTCAATCATGCTCAAAGTAATGCTTAAAAATGCAGGCTTATACATCATAAAATTAGAAAGTGATAAACCACGGGCTTCCATATGTGCTGATAAATTCGCTATGGTTTTTTCTGAAAGCTCATCAGCAAGGCTGTTACCCGAGGTGTAAGTCAGCTTGTCCATCATAGACTGTGCAAATGCTTGTGTTTCTAAGGCATCTAGGTCTGTTTCAAACACTAAGGTTTCTGACTGTTGGTAAGCGGTGTTGTAAGCGTCAGGAAGGGGATAGTCGCTTTCGCTGAGTAAGTGGAGCGTACCGCCAATGTAAAGGGTGTTTTCGCCGTTACTAACTTTAAAAACTGAGGCAGAAAAGGCTGGCGTGGTTAGCGCTACTACATAAGTTGTAAGTAAAAGCGCTAAGCTAAAAGCACGTGGGCTGAATTTCATCATATTGTCCTATTAGATGATAATCAGCCACTTTACCGAGTAAGTTATCTCTATTCAACCAAGGTCTATTTAACCAGCATTCAACGACTTTCTTACCAACTAGCCACAGGACAGCAAATGTCAGGGCCGCTCACACCTAGGTAGCTCACACCTAAGTAGCTAACACAAAGGAAGCTCACGCAAACCTGGTAATAGAAGGGCAGTTAAGAAAAGAGCTACTAGCGATGCCAATCAATTTCGAGTTCCAGCGCATCTGGAATCTGTGACTGCCCTACCATTTCCTCGTAAGGGGTGGTTTGACGCAGCCAAACATGTTCAAACTCCTTGGAATTAAAGTGGTCTTTAATTTCATTTAGACAATGAAATGTCTTTGGTCGAGACGTTTTGTCTCTTACTAACGTGCGGGATGCACCTAGCCCTGTTGCCGCTAAATAGCTACCGCCTTCAATTGACTCTATGTACAGATTCATAATTGTTCTCCGAGATAACACGACTAGACACTACTATTTGTAGTTCATAGGCGGAAAAACGGATATTAAATTTAATTTAAACTTCGCGTCGCCTCACTAAAACCAAAGCGGCGCTTACACGTATTGCTAGATGCTAAGCTAGGTTTTCCACCAATGATTACGGCATACCATGATGCCTTCGTTACCTAGTGTTTCTTTTAGTAATGCGCGATCTTCAAGATTGAGGAACTCCCCTAAGACAATACGTTGTTCGCCATCCACTAGGCTGACAGTGGGAAGGCGCCAGTCGTTTTCATCTTCGGTAAATTCAATATGCGCGGACGGACGAGTAAAAGTGAGTGTGCGGTGACGTGTGCAAAAATGAATAGTGTGTGGGGCAATATCAATGGTTTCCCACCGGTAAGTGCTGCGGGACACTTGGTACATGATAAAAATAAGCAATACAACTTCTACACCAGCAAAGGGTAATATTACCCAAACGCCTACCAACGCCCAGCCAATAGCGATAGTGAATACAGCAACGGCAAAAATTAACATCAGCCATTTAGTATCTTGCCAGCTTGCTGAACGGTTAGGCGTGAGCCGCAACCTTTTCTTACCTTGGAGCGAGATTGTTTCTAACATAAAGTTCAAAGGATAAAACGGGAGCTACCTAGTAATATTAGTAGGCATTGGGTATTTTGCCGTCGTGATTTGTTTAAATAAAAACACTAGCCGTACACGAGAGTTCCATCTCCATGCGCCGTTTAGGAGAATGTGTTGAATCGTTTATTTCAATGGGTAATACAAAGCCCTTTAAAAATGCTTTTGGTTGTACTGTGGGTAGTGGTGATTTTTTCTCAATCCGCGCCGCTAGTGCTTATTGCCGAAAATAGCCTTTTTAGTTTGCTTGGCATTATTGGCGCTATTTTCGCCAACGCGACTGGTGCGGGTGGGGGCGTGGTATTTGTTCCTTTCTTTAACCACTTAGCGTTTTCCTCTCAGAGTGTGGTAGCCACCAGTTTTGCTATTCAATGCTGCGGCATGACTGCTGGCGCTATCACGTGGTGGCGTTATAAACGTTGTCATCATCAAACCGACAGTCAATGGCGCGCGTTACCTACAAGCTTAATGCTAAGCGTACCTGCCTCACTGTGTGGTGTGTGGTTCGCTCAGTTTGGCCCAGAGAAGTTTAGTGTGCTTTCACCCTTAAAAGGAGGAATAGAACAGATTCACTTAGGGTTTGGCGCATTTTCTATATTGCTTGCTGTGGCTATTTTTGCCTCTATTCCTTTTTTAAAACGGGTTGCCTTAAAACAAGATGCTGAGCAATTCGATATTGTCGCGCTGCCAGTTATTTCTTTTTTCGGGGGAATTGTTACCGCTTGGCTTTCTGTAGGGGTAGGCGAGCTGGTGGCTGTTTACCTTATCATTAGAGGGTTCAATGTGACGATGGCGATTGCTGTTGCAGTCATCTTGTCAGCCTTTACCGTTTGGGGCGCTGTGATTTACCACGTGTTAGTAACCCAAGCCGTAGTTTGGGACGTAGTGATATTTGCAGGTGCAGGAGCGATTATTGGTGGCATGTTAGCAAAGTATGTTGTGCTGGCTTTTTCACCCCAAAAACTTAAACTTTTCTTTGGCACTTGGGTTCTTTTGCTCGGCGTATCTGGTTTACCTATTTTCTAAGTGCATATTTTGTAGAGGAATAGTTTGGCAAAAAAGGATGCATGGATGACAATTCAGACAACTCCCAAGAAAATTTACCGTGTAACGCAGCCTGAATGGTCGAAACAAGCCGTTATCTATCAGGTGAATACTCGCCAGTTTTCTGTATCTGGTACATTCAAAGAGGTGACGAAACGCTTAAATCATATTTGTGATTTAGGTGCTGATATTCTTTGGCTTATGCCTATTCACCCAATAGGTGAAAAAAATCGAAAAGGTGAACTTGGTAGCCCGTACGCGGTTAAAGACTATTTGGATATTAACCCTGAGTTTGGCAATGCAGACGACTTTCAAGAGTTGGTGCAAGAAGCGCACAACCGGAATTTAAAAGTTATCCTAGACTGGGTGCCTAATCATAGCGCCTGGGACAACCCTCTAGTGGATACTCATCCTCATTGGTATGCCAGAGATCACCACGGTGAGTTTCGCCCGTCTCCTTGGTGGGATTGGTCAGATATTATCGAGTTTGATTACGACGAACCTGCGCTACGTGAGTATATGATTAATGCCATGCGCTATTGGGTAGAACGCTTTGACATTGATGGTTTTCGATGTGATGTAGCGGGGTATGTGCCGAACGATTTTTGGCATCAAGCGCGTGTTGCCTTAGATGCTATAAAACCCGTATTTATGTTGGCAGAGTGGGAAAATCGCGATTTACACGAAACCGCTTTTAACATGACTTATGCATGGAGCTGGAATGAAACCATGCATGAGCTCGCTCATGGGCGATGTTCTCTTGATAGACTGAGAAAATATTATTCATGGAATGAACGGGCGTGGCCGCACAGTGCTTATCGAATGACGTTCGTGAGTAACCACGATAAAAATGCGTGGGATGGTACTCAGGCAGAGCAATTTGGCGATGCGTTGGAAGGCGCCATTGTATTGTCGGTGTTAGGCGAAGGTATGCCGCTCATTCATAATGGCCAAGAAGCCGGGGAAACAAAGCGGTTAGCGTTTTTCGAACGTGATCCCATTGAATGGCAACCTCATCGCATTGGTGATTTGTATAAAGCGCTCATTAAGATAAAAAAATCTATTCCTGCCTTGGGCAATGGTGAATTTGGTTCACGTATGATTCAGGTGCCAAGTAACGCTATGTCACAGGTATTCAGCTTTGTGAGAATGGATGAACACAATAAAGTGTTAGTGATCATCAATTTTTCAGACACTTTAGGCAAGGTCACGTTTAATGACCCTATTCTTAATGGTCATTATTATAAGTGCACGCTCGATTCAAGCTCTTCCCACCACGAGAGTAAAAGCGAAACCGAACACTTGCATATTGATAAGGCCGTTCAAATTGACCCGTGGGGCTATCAGGTATGGATTAGCTCTCATTAAATGGTAAGTATGGCTGAGCTTATATGGGGGAGGTTGCATGGCTGAGCTCATATGGTAGAGCTCGCATACATCCGAAACTAGGGGGGAGTAAACGCTAGTGGTAAGTGAAATCTGTCATTCGGGATGGAATTTTTATGAATACTAACCATTTTTCGAAAAACTTTGGCATAATGCACCGCTTTGTGGCCTAGCGGCCAAATCTTCACTTTTACGTTAAGTACACTATGCCAACTATCGATGACATCTTTTCTTCCACGGGTTTACTTGCTAAGACTATCAATGGCTTTGTTCCCCGTGAAGCGCAAACAGAAATGGCGCAGGCGGTAAAAGAAGCCATTGATGAAACCGGCAGCCTAGTGGTTGAAGCCGGGACAGGTACGGGAAAAACTTTCGCGTATCTTGCACCAGCACTGCTGGCAGAGGGCAAAGCGATAGTGTCTACAGGAACGAAAAACCTGCAAGAGCAGTTATTTCATCGCGATTTACCTTTAGTGAAAAAAGCCCTTAGCAGCAGGCGTAAAACGGCGTTGTTAAAAGGCCGTGCGAATTACCTTTGCCTGCACCGACTAGAACAACATGGCGGTAACTCCACGTTAGTGGAAAAAGAGGTGTTAGGCCAGCTATCTGAAGTGAAACTATGGTCTACCACTACCAAAACCGGCGATATGGGCGAGCTGAAAAGCTTACCTGAAGATGCTCGGGTGCTGCCATTAGTGACGTCTACCGTTGATAATTGCCTTGGTCGGGACTGCCCTGATTATGAAGAGTGTTATTTGGTTAAGGCACGGCGTAAGGCGTTAGATGCCGACATTATTGTGGTCAATCACCACTTATTTTTCGCTGACATGGCATTAAAAGATACGGGTTTCGGTGAGCTTATCCCAGAAGCCGACGCCATTATATTTGATGAAGCCCATCAAATACCCGATATTGCCGCAGACTACTTTGGTGAGTCGCTTTCTACCCGCCAAATTCAAGATTTAGCCAAAGATATTACCCTTATTTTTAGAACCGTGTTGAAAGACGCGGCTCAGTTAGACAAAGCAGCCGACAAATGCCGCATGATTGCTGCAGATTTGCGCTTGTTATTCCCCGATACTACCCAACGGGGAAACTGGGCCGAAGCCTTGATGCGTGACGATGTGCGCTTAGAAGTGGGTAAACTAGCAGAAGCGCTAGGGGTTTTACATGAAGTGTGTAAGCTGCATATTGGTCGCGACAAAGATTTAGATAATCTTTATGAAAGAATAGTGTCCGTTAGGGAGCAACTTGACTCGTTAAGCGATGAGAAACAAGAAAATGTGAGCTTGTGGTATGAAACCACAACGCGCCATTTAATTATGCATTTAACGCCGTTGTCTATTGCAGCTAAGTTCCGCCGTTTTGTGGCATCGCCGCCTCGCGGGTGGGTATTTACCTCGGCGACCTTAATGGTTAACGGCGGCTTTGAACATTTTCAGCGCAGAATGGGGTTAGAAGACTCAAGAACGTTAGGCTTAGATAGCCCCTTTAACTACCCTGAACAAGCCATGTTGTGTGTACCGCGGTATTTGCCCGAGCCAAATAGTTTTTCAATGCGTGAAACCTTGCTGAATACGGCAAAAAGGTTAATTAAAGCCAGTAAAGGCCGATGCTTTTTGTTATTTACCAGTCATGCCATGCTGCGTGAAATAGCCGGTAAGCTAGAAGATGAAATTGATAACCCGCTGTTAGTACAAGGCACAACAACAAAGCAGGCGTTATTAGATGCGTACTTGGCCGACGAAAAAGCCGTGTTAATGGGCACGGGCGCTTTTTGGGAAGGGGTAGATGTACGAGGGAATGATTTGGTGTGCGTCATGATAGATAAACTGCCATTCGCATCACCAGACGACCCGTTATTGCAAGCACGAATGGACGATGTTAAAAAGCGCGGCGCTAATCCATTTGGCGTTATTCAAATACCCCAAGCCGTCATTGCGTTAAAGCAAGGTGCAGGGCGCTTAATTCGCGACCCTACCGATAAAGGTGTATTGGTAATTTGCGATAATCGCTTAGTCACCAAACCCTATGCGAAAACTTTTATAGGTAGCTTGCCGAATATGCGCAGAACCCGCAGTCTAGACGAAGTAGAGTCTTTTCTTGCAAGAATTGATGAAGAGTAAAAAATGAAGATTTTAGCCATCGACACGGCAACAGAAGCCTGTTCAGTAGCACTAAATACCGGCGACGCTGTCGTTTCACGTTTTGAAATTTGCCCTCAGCAACATAGTCAGCGTCTATTGCCTATGTTGGACGAAGTGTTAAAAGATGCAGGGCTTGTTCTGGGCGATTTAGACCTATTAGCGTTTGGGCGAGGCCCAGGTAGCTTCACCGGCGTGCGTATTGCCACAGGAATGATTCAAGGTTTAGCGCTTGGCACTGGTTTGAAGGTAGCTGGCGTAAGCACGCTTGCGGCTATGGCGCAGCAAGCGTTAGTCAATAACAAGGTGACAGCTAAGCAGGTTTCTTGGGTAGTGTGCGTTACCGATGCCCGGATGGGCGAAGTTTACTTTGCCATCTACAAATCTGAAAATGGTTTATTGAAAGAAGTGGTTGCAGAGCAAGTGTGCCCGCCTGAAGCTGCTGTGGAACTTATCAATGATGCTATAGCGGCCAACCAAGGTGAGAACGTGAGTGAGTTTGAGCCTGTTGGTACAGGTTGGCAGGCCTATCCTGCGCTTGCAGCATTGTTGCCTGAAGGCCATGAAGTGTCTATTGAATTTCCTGATGCGGTTTACATGCTTCCACTTGCTGAGCAACTCGCGAACAAAGGCGATGTACACGTGGCCAGTGATGTAAAACCTGTTTATCTACGAGACAAAGTAACGTGGAAAAAGTTACCGGGCCGCGAATAAGCGGGTAAACCTCAGGCCTGATAACTTTTTGAGGAACTTCATTCAAGAGCCTCTTCAAGAGCTTTTTCAAATGTTTCTTCAAGAACATTCTTCGAGCGCCTTATTCAAGAGCATTTAGTCTACGTTAAACCGAACTCTCAGCCACTAACGGCACCGTATACTACGAGCCTCTAAAACAAGGCTCTCAGGTGAGCGGGGAAAAGTCATAGTGTTCAGGCGCGATTCTTGCAAGTAACACCTTTATATTGGGCGGTGTATTGTTCAGGAGATGGCTTTTACAACTTAACATACGTTGTATTCATCCCATTACTTCACCTACTTGATTTCATTTAAAAGACTGACACGTTTTTGGTATGCATATAACTAACAATTTTTCGATACCTTCACCGCATCAATCAGAGCCCTCACAAGGGCGCGTTGCTAAAGTTAATAAAGATGCGCAACAGCAAAGCAATAATGAAGGCAAGCAGCAGAATAACCATATTGTCGTGGCCCCAGATGCACAAGGCACCGACAATGCACAGGCTTATCAACGTTTCGTTCGAGAAGATAGTGCCGGCTATTCTCAGCAGGCTATTGCTTCGTATACCAGTTTTGAAAAGCAGCAAGAGCGTGAGTCGGTACAAAGCATGTTCGGTGTAGATATATACGCTTAGCATTTACATTAAATCAGTGCATCCTTGCGCGTTAGTGCCTTAATTTAATGCCCTCCAACTCAGTGTTATAAAACCCAACTAAACTTTTTGCCAAAAAGCCCGTCTAAAGATTAACAGTCGTTTAAATCAATGTTCTTTATGGCATTTGTTAAGTATCAATGCTAACTTTTAAGCCAAAGTACCCTACTGGTAAGGTCATTTTTTAATGATAGTCTCTGGTGAAAATGTGGGTTAACAGGGTGACACCGTTACTCAGCGCATTAGGGTTCGATTCATTACTATTTGTAGTACTATATATTTTCTCGGCGCTTAGTATCAGTTACAAGTTAAAAGTGCTTAGGCGGCCAAAAGGAGGCTTCATGCTGGTTAGAATGTTAGTGATAGTAAGTGTGGTACTTTTCGCAGGTTGTGCGATTGTGCCAGAAAGCGTAGAGGTGCCAAAAGGTACTGAGCTAGTTTCTTATTCCAAGGCCGTTACCTCTGGCGCTAATGCTCAAGGTAAAATGGCGCGGTGGGGCGGTGTTATTGTTGGGGTTGAAAATAAGCCAAACAAAACCTTCATCGAACTTGTTCATTTTCCACTGAATAATTATGGCAAGCCTAATAGTAGCGGTGAAACTGTCGGACGCTTTAAAGTGCAAATCGACGGTTTTGTTGATCCTATCGTTTTTGAAGAAGGACGTTCGGCCACGTTTGTTGGCAAATTGGTGCCACCCACATCAGGCATGGTAGGTGAACAACCCTACATGTACCCTACAATATTGGCTGATGACTACCACATGTGGCGTAAACAAGAGGTTTACGACGTGAACATGTATTATTTTGATTATGGTACGGGTTGGTATTCACCGTTTATGCGGCACAGACCTTGGGGCTACCCAAGCTATAGAAGGGTGCGGGTAACACGCTACGATAATTCGCCTTCTAGCCCTAAACCTTCAAAAAGTCGGTCTAATGCTATTTCAGCCTCGCATGAAAAAATGCGCAAGGATAAAGAGAAATAAGTAGTCTACCAGATGAAAACTTTCGTAAAGATAATCGTATTTGAATAAAAATATGTATTTACTAGGGAGGCAAGATATTGCCTCCCTATTTTTTATCTGGCAATATTTTGCGCTTTATAGGCAAAGTATTGCCGCACATATTGTGTGAGGGAGCAACATGATAGAAACTGAATTCACATCAGGAAATTTACACTTAGCTGCACTAGAAAACCAAGGTGCTGGCACCGTAGTGATAGGGCTACATGGGTATTTAGATAATGCAGAAAGCCTTAGGTTGCTGGCGCCATATCTGCAATCTCAACGCTTTATCGCCCTTGATCTTGCTGGGCATGGCCGTTCATCGCATAGGCCAATAGGCATGCACTATAATCAAGCTGATTATTTACAAGACTTGCATGCATTGATAGAAGATCAACAGTGGGAACAGGTTATACTGCTTGGGCATTCTATGGGCGGTATTTTAGCATCGTTGTATGCTGGGTTATTTCCTGAAAAAGTGAAGGGGGTAGTAAGCCTTGATGCGTGTGGCCCACTAACGTTAGAGGCGAACACCAGCCAAGCGCAAATGCGGGAAGCTATTCTTAGCAGGAAGAAGAAACAGCGCAATAAGTTAACCTTGGTTAACTTAGATGATGCAGTTAAAGCCCGCTGTAAGGTCTCTGATATTCCAGCTGAGCATGCACGCGCAATTCTAGAAAGGAATCTTACGCAAGATGCCGGTGGCCATTGTTTTTGGTCGAGCGACCCGCGTCTTCGCACCAAATCTGTACTTCGCTTAACCGAAGATCAAGCAGAAAACATCATGAGTGCGATAGTTTGTCCTATACTTTTTATAGGCGCGTCAAGTAGCTTTAAAACCTTGGACAGTGTTTATGAGAAAAGGCAATCCTGGTTTAAAAATGCTCGGTTTGAGCAATTAACAGGCGGCCATCATATTCACATGGAAAAAACTGACGACGTTGGCATGTTAATCCGTCAGTTTGTTGAGCAAATGTAAACTGTATAGTTTATTTTTTTTTACACTTCCTATACTATTCGCAAGTTATTAGACCAGTTGCTCAAACGCGCGTGAGACTTCACGCGCCTTTGTGTTAAAAATAAGTGAAGGAGGTTTTGGTGGAAAAAACCTGGCTCAAGTTTTACGACCCTCGTGTATCTGCAGATATTGATGCAGATCGTTACGCATCCGTTGTCGATATATTCGAACAATCAGTAAAAAAGTTTAAAGACAAAGTTGCGTTTATCAACATGGGTCAGTCGATGACCTTTGGCGAACTCGACAAATTATCTGCACAATATGCTGCTTACCTACAAAATAGTGGGTTAAAACGCGGTGATGCCGTGGCGATAATGATGCCGAACTTGCTTCAGTACCCTGTTGCCATGTTCGGTGTACTTCGTGCTGGTATGGTTGTGGTTAATGTAAACCCACTGTACACCGCAAGAGAGTTGAAGCATCAGTTGAACGATGCGAATGCTAAGGCAATTGTTATTGTTGAAAACTTTGCGTGTACGCTTGAAGAAGTGATCAGCGAAACAAACATTCAAGAAGTGTTTCTTACTTCGTTAGGCGATATGTTGCCTGTACCAAAACGTTGGGTAGTGAATGCGGTAGTGAAGTACGTGAAGAAAATGGTGCCGGCTTTTAATTTGCCTGCTACCACGTCGTTCACCAGCGCAATAAAGAAAGGGCAATCGTTAACCTACACACGCCCCAATTTAACCAACGATGAACTGGCTTTCCTGCAGTACACCGGCGGAACCACGGGTGTATCTAAAGGCGCCATGCTGACACATCGCAATATGATTGCGAATCTTGAGCAGGTTTCCGGCATTTTAGAAACTGTAATAGATGAAGGCGAAGACTTCGTGGTAACGGCGTTGCCGCTTTATCATATATTCGCATTGCTTGCGAACTGCCTGATGTTCCTTAAATACGGTTGCCAAAACTTACTGATTACTAACCCACGTGATATGCCAGGGTTTGTAAATGAATTGAGTAAATACCCTTTCACTATTCTTCCGGGTGTAAATACCTTGTTTAATGGTTTATTAAACACACCAGGGTTTAGCGAACTTGATTTTAAGAACTTCAAGTTTGGCTTAGGCGGCGGCATGGCCGTTCAGCGTCCTGTTGCTGAAAAGTGGGAAAAGGTTACCGGTACTGTACTTCTTGAAGGTTATGGCTTAACGGAGTGCTCACCAGTTGTAACGGTAAACCCACCACAAATTGACGCTTACAAAGGCGCCATCGGTATGCCAGTACCTTCTACCGACATCAAACTTCTTGATGATGATGGTAACGAGGTAGAAAAAGGCGAACCAGGTGAGCTTTGGGTGAAAGGCCCGCAGGTGATGAAAGGATATTTAAACCGCCCAGAAGCCACTGACGAAATTCTTAAAGATGGCTGGCTTGCCACTGGAGACATCGCTACGGTAGACGATGAAGGTTATTTCTATATTGTTGACCGTAAAAAGGATATGATCCTCGTTTCTGGATTCAATGTGTTTCCAAACGAAATTGAAGAAGTGGCTGCTATGCATGACAACATTGTTGAGTCAGCAGCGGTTGGTGTGCCAAATGAAGCGAGTGGTGAAGTGGTTAAGTTGTTTGTTGTTCGCAACAACGACTCGCTTACTGCTGAAGCGGTTATTGCGCACTGTAGAGAACACTTAACGGGCTATAAAGTGCCCAAGCAGGTAGTCTTCAAAGAAGATCTACCTAAAACCAATGTAGGTAAAATTCTGCGTCGGGAACTACGAGATTAATTCGGTAAGTGAATTAGGAAAACTGTAGAGCCGGCGTAAGCCGGCTTTTTATTATTATGCAATATGAATTAGTAACCACCTTTGAAAAACTCGATAGCGTGTGCAATCTTGCCCAGCAACAAAAAGCGGTAGCGCTAGACACTGAGTTTGTTCGTACGAGAACACTGTCACCGCATCTTGGTTTAATCCAGTTATATGATGGGCATCAGTTAGTACTTATCGATCCGCTTGCGATTGATGATCTCTCGCCATTTATTGCCTTAATGGAAAATACCCGTGTGGTAAAAGTGCTGCACTCGTGCTCAGAAGATCTTGAAACTTTCCTGACCGCTTTTAACACCGTACCAACACCCGTATTCGACAGTCAATTTGCGGCGAGTATTTTAGGCTTGGGTGCATCGCTAGGATACGCAAAGCTGGTGGAGTTATTGTGCGATGTTAGCCTAGATAAAGGCGAGTCTCGTACTGACTGGATAGCACGCCCTTTAAGGGAAGCACAGCTTAGCTATGCGGCCAACGATGTACTGTATTTATTGCCTTGCTACGAACATTTAGTAGAAAAAATAAATGAAGCCGGGAAGTTAGAGTGGGTATATCAAGAAATAGCCCAGTTAGCAGATAAAAAGCGCAGTCAAATGCCGGAAGAATTTGCGTATATGCAAATTAAAAACAACTGGCGTTTATCAAAAGAGCAACTTACCGTACTACAAGCTCTTGCTGCATGGCGACTCGCCACTGCCCGTAAAAAAGACATGGCATTAAATTTTGTATTTAAAGAAATACATCTTTATGAAGCTGCGCGTCTAATGCCTTCAAGCAAATCGGGTTTGTCTCAACTACACGGGGTGAACCCACAGTCGATTAGGCGCTACGGTGAGACCATCATTACGCTAATAAGCGAAGCCCGAGATAAATATGCCGCTACTTCTGAGTCACAGAGGTTACCTAAAGTCAGTCGTTTGATTGACGTTGCAAGCTATAAGCAAACACTAGCATCGCTAAAAGCGGTCAGCGATAAAATTGCCAACGAAAATAATGTATCGCCTGAAGTCATTGCCTCTAAAAAACAATTAAACCAAGTGCTAAAATGGTACTGGTTCGACAATGACGAAACCCGAGTGCTAGGCCTTAAGCCAGATGTATTATCTGGTTGGAGAGCGCCACTATTTGAACCCCATTTAGAAAAGTTACTAGGTAATAAACCTAGTCTCTAACGTTGAAGAGTTTACGAAATGATGTTGTGCGCGATTTATAAATCACGAAAACACCTAGGCATGTACTTATACGTGCCTAATAAAGACCAATTTGAAGATGTGCCTGAAATACTTAAAGAGAAGTTTGGCAAGCCCGAGTTAGTCACGGTGTTATCATTAGATAAGCACGAGAAACTAGCTGGAGTCGACAAACTAAAGCTGGTTGCTGAACTTGAAGAGAAAGGCTTTTACCTTCAGTTGCCACCTAAAGAAGACGACTTATTGATGGCGCATCGAAAGTCTTTGGGTTTACAAGCCACACCAGATAAAAAGTTTTAGAAATGGGTAAATGGTTAAAAGCATCGCTGCTTATGGTCGCGGGTGTTTTGGCAAGCATTGGGTTTGCCCAAGCCGAAGACAAAACAGCAAAAGGGTTTGCCGAGTACGTAACAGCGTTAAAAGCCGAAGCCCAGCAAAAGGGCTTTGATGAATCATTACTTAACGACGCCTTTAGTGATATTAGTTTCCGCCCAACAGTCATTAAATCTGATAAAAATCAACCTGAAAAGAAAATTACCCTTGATAGTTACTTAGCCAGTCGTGTGCCTGATTGGAAAGTGCAGCAAGCGGTTGAAATGTACAATAAGCACAAGTCACTGCTTGAAGAGATAGGGAAGAAGTTTCAGGTACAACCCCGATTTATTGTTGCGCTGTGGGGGAATGAATCAAATTTTGGACGTATTCAAGGTAATTACAGTGTGCTGTCTGCCTTGGCGTCACTGGCGTATGAAGGCCGCCGAGAAAAACTGTTTAAAGACAACCTTTTTGCCGCGTTAACTATTCTTGATGAAGGGCATACCAGCGTTGATGCGTTTAAAGGTTCTTGGGCTGGTGCCATGGGGCAAAGCCAATTTATGCCAATCTCCTTTTTAAACTACGCGGTAGATTACGATGGTGATGGCAGAAAAGATATATGGCAAACCGAAGCCGATGTTTTTGCTTCTATTGCAAACTACCTTTCATCAGAAGGGTGGGATAATAACGGCACGTGGGGTAGGCAGGTATCTGTAACCCAGCCTATAGAAGAGTTCGGCCTTTCAAAAAGCCTGTATAGGCCTTTAGCCGATTGGCAACAAGCCGGCGTTAGACGTTTCGACGGTAGCGATTTGCCTAATGTTGATATTCAAGCTTCTCTCATTATGCCTGATGGCAGTGAAGGACGTGTTTATCTTGTCTATAATAACTTTCATACTTTGATGAAATGGAACCGCTCTAGTTACTTCGGTGTGTCGGTAGGTTACCTTTCTGAACGTATAAAACGAGGGTACTAATATGTATCAACATTTAGATGTTCAGGGCAATCCCATTGCCTTGCCAGTAGGAAAAGTGGCGTGCATCGGTCGCAACTATCTTGATCATATTGAAGAAATGAAATCCGTGGTTTCAGCATCCCCTTTGTTGTTTTTAAAACCCAAAGCGGCGTTGTGCGACATGGGCAAACCGCTCAGTATTCCTACCGACCAAGGTGAATGCCATAACGAACTGGAAGTTGCTGTGCTTCTAAAGCACGCGGTGTCTAAAGCAACAGAAGATGAAGTGTTAGCGGCCATTTGGGGTATTGGGCTTGGTTTAGATTTAACCTTGCGTGATGTTCAGCGCGAGCTTAAGGCGCAAGGGCAACCCTGGGAACGCGCAAAGTCCTTCGATTTAAGTTGTCCAGTGTCAGGCTTCGTTCCAATCGATAGCATCACTGACTTACAAGATTTACGTTTTACGTTAAGTATAAACGGTGAAGTGCGTCAATCTGGGCATACCGCAATGATGCTACATAAAATAGTGCCCTTAATTGCTCACATGTCGCAGACTTTTACTCTTGATGCGGGTGATATAGTGTTAACTGGCACCCCTAAAGGGGTAGGGCCATTGCTTGTGGGTGACACTATCGAAGCCACCTTACACGATAAAATTACTGTTAATACAAAGGTTGTACGCTAATGACTGCCCCTTTTTGGGAAACCAAAACCCTTGAAGAAATGACCCAAAAGGAATGGGAGTCATTATGCGATGGCTGTGCAAAATGTTGCTTACATAAGTTTATTGACGATGAAAACGAGGAAGCGCAAGCGCCTACAGATTACATCAATGCCAATGAGCAAATTCATTACACTAATATTGTTTGTTCTCTGCTAAATACAAAAAGTTGTGAATGTACCCAATATGCGAAGCGAACTGAGCTTGTTCCTGATTGTGTTCAGCTAACTAAAGCAAACCTAAAAGATATCTTCTTTATGCCTACAAGTTGCGCTTATCGCCGTCTGCATGAAGGGCGAGGTTTGCCGTCTTGGCATCCACTGTTGAATAAGGGCAAAAAGCACGTGATGCACAAAAATGGCATGTCTGTGCGAAACAAAACGGTGTTTGAAACCGATGTGAATTTAGATGCCTTCGAAGATTATATTGCCATTTGGCCGTTGGAAGATTTAGATTAAGCGGTAATACTGTAAAGCAGCGCATCTCGCCCAAAAATGCGCTTGCGGCACAGTCCTTCCTTTTCAGCACCAATTCTCTCGGCTACACGCAAACTGGCTTTATTGTTGGGCTCGATAAGGCATTCTAATCGGTGTAAATTCATTTGTGTAAAGGCTAATTTTTTTAACGCCTCACAAATGGCTGTTGCTAGGCCTTTTCCACATGAGTCGGAACGAAGCCAATAACCCAAATTCGCGGTTAGATGAGTGTGGTGAATATAGTTGATAATCCCCATGCCCAAACAGCGCTCATCGTGCATAAGCAAGTAGGTTAACCCATAGCCTGACTCTCGTGCGGCTTCCATAGATTGAATACATTGTTTCGCCAATGCAGGGGTAACTGGGCACAGCGTGGCACCAAGCCAGGGTTTTACATGATGAATAGATTGCTGTGAAGCCTCACACAAGGCTTCAACATGTTTAGGGGCTATGCGCTGTATTGTCACCGGTCCCTGTTCTGTGTGGATAGGAGGGAGCCTAGACGGCAAAATAGAAAGGTCTATCAAAAGGGTTTCTTATCCAGCAATCTACATGCAAACACAATAGCAAATACCACAAAGTAAGCGGCAAATAGAATTTGCATCCACTCAGCCATTCCCATTGAAAGAAACTGCCAACTGTCTTCTAAGCAATCACCCTCGGCGGCAAAAATGGCAGGTATCCACTCATGCAATTGCAGCCATGATGGGAAGTTAGGCACGATTTCACAGCTGGCGAAAAAAGGGTTCGGCGCATTTAAAATACCAATATGTTCTTTAGCGATTAAAAAGCCCCAACCAGCAGATACTGCCCAACCGGCAAAACCGACCATGCGGGTAAGGCCGTTATTTTTAATCAAAACAAAAAGTGCTGACAACACAATGCCGTACATGGCAGTTCGTTGGTAAATGCACATAATGCAGGGTTTCAAGCCCATACCATATTGAAAATAAAGTGCAGCTAGTTCTAGCCCCAGAGATGTGGCAAAAAGCACAAGCCATGAAGACTTGTGCTCTGCCCAGCGACTAATGCGATGTACTACTGAACGCATGTCTATTTCCTAGTGTGAAACCACACCGCTAACAGCTTCTGTCGCGGTATGATGTTCGATTAAGTGCATGTCGTACAGCCATTGGGTTGCATCGGCTAAGCCTACATAGGTAGCTACCAAGCCCACAATGGTTAGCACAATGGTGTATGGCAATGCCATCATCACCATGCGGCCGTAAGACAAGCGTAGTAAAGGTGCAATCGCAGAGGTTAGCATGAACAAGAATGCAGCTTGACCGTTAGGTGTAGCAACACTCGGCAAGTTAGTACCCGTGTTAATCGCAACCGCTAGCATATCGTACTGGTCACGAGTAATTTGGCCAGCTTGCAGGGCTGCGGTAACTTCTGTGATATACACAGAGCCTACAAACACGTTATCACTCACCATAGATAACACACCGTTGGCGAGGTAAAACATCACCATCTGGGTTTCACCTTCAAAGCTTAGTACCCAATGAATAACAGGTTGGAATAAGCCTTGGTCGATAATCACAGCCACAACACCAAAGAATACGCAAAGCAATGCGGTAAACGGTAGGGCTTCTTCAAACGCTTTACCTAAAGCGTGCTCTTCAATAATACCGCTCATCGACGTTGCTAGTACAATAACAGAAAGGCCGATTAACCCTACTGACGCCATGTGCGTAGCCAAGCCCACTACTAACCATACGCCAATTAGTGCCTGAACCACGAGCTTAGCTGTTTCACGTTTGCTGCGGCTTTTATCCATATGTTCGCTGTAATCGGTAAGAATTTTTCTTACTGAATTTGGTAGTTTTGCACCATAAGTAAACCAACCCGTTTTCTCTAGGATCATGGTGGTTAACAAGCCGAAAACGAAAACAGGTAAGCTAACAGGGGCCATGCGGATAAAGAATTCAACGAAATCCCATCCAGCCTTATCAGCAATAATTAGGTTTTGCGGTTCACCTACCATGGTCATCACGCCGCCCAGTGCGGTACCTACCGCAGAGTGCATCATTAGATTACGAAGGAAGGCACGGAAGTTTTCTAGGTCATTACTGCCTAGCGAATCTACACCGTCGTCACTCGTGTGGTCATGATCTGAGTGGAACTCTTTACCTGAAGCGACCTTGTGGTAAATAGAGTAGAAACCTAAACCCACACTGATGATTACTGCCACTACGGTTAGCGCATCAAGAAATGCCGATAAAAAGGCTGATGCAAAGATAAACGACAGTGACAACACCATTTTGTTTTTAACCCCAATCACTAACTTGGTGAATAAAAACATCAGCAGGTCTTTCATAAAGTAGATACCGGCAACCATGAAGACCAGAAGTAATAGTACTTCAAGGTTAACCTCAATTTCGTGCATCATGTGCCCGGGCGTAGTCATCCCAATGAACATAGCCTCAATGAGTAGTAAACCACCTGGCTGCAACGGATAGCATTTGAGCGCCATGGCGAGAGTAAAGATAAATTGGATCACTAATGTCCAACCCGCCAAGTAGGGGTCAACCATAAACAATACTGGGTTGATAATGAGGAAGGCAATTATGGTCTGCTTATACCAATTTGGTGCGTGTCCCAGAAAGTTACTAAAGACCGCCGAGATCATTGAGGTTTGCATGAGTTCCTATTCCTTTTACAACAAAGCCGCTAACATTGCGTCTTTACGTTTTGAATTTCTGGTTATTGCACACATAAACTGACTTTCATCGAGGGCAAGTGATTGCAAGTTGTCGATAATCGGGCAGTTTTGCTGCTTTCATTATAATAGTCCGAAATTAAGCGTACATGATATTACAACCTTGAGAAAGCAATTCACAGACCCCATAAAAGGAAAGTTAGCGGAATTTCTCACGTTAGGTTGTTAATCAACCTAACAATGTAGTTTATTGCGTTGAGTAAGTCTGCTTTTGCGTGATAAAAAACGATTAACGCAAAAGTTTTAGGATTATTTTAATGAAATGTTAACAAATGTTGTTGGCAGGGGATTTTTCATTGTGATAATAAAAGCGCATCTGGTACAATCAGTCGCAGAATAACAATAACGTGCAGGCGATTAGTTATGATTTATAAGGCGCAGAGTCCCGCTGGATTTGCCGAAGAATATATTGTTGAATCGATTTGGAGTGGACGCTTCCCGCCGGGTACAATTTTGCCTGCCGAAAGAGAGCTTTCAGAACTTATTGGTGTAACACGCACAACCTTACGTGAAGTTTTGCAACGTTTGGCTCGTGACGGTTGGTTGACCATTCAGCATGGTAAACCCACAAAAGTGAATAACTTTTGGGAAAGCTGTGGCTTGAACATTCTAGAAACGTTAGCGCGTCTTGATCAAGAAGGCATTCCTGAGCTAGTAGACAACCTCTTAGCGGCACGTACAAATTTAAGTGCTGTGTTTATCCGAGGTGCAATTCGTAACAACCCCAAAGAATCAGCTGAGATTATTGCTCGTTATAAAAACGTGGAAGAAGACGGCGCTGCTTTTGCGCAATTCGATTATCAAATGACCCATGATTTAGCATTGGCATCAAATAATAATGTGTTCGTGTTAATGATGAATGGTTTCAGAGGTATGTATTCGCGTATTGGTGGTTTCTATTTCGATCATGAACAAGCGCGAGATGTGGCTAAAGCTTATTACGCGAAATTGCTTGATGCTGCAGAAAACGAAAGACACGATAAAGTACCTGTTGTAGTAAGAGACTATGGTATTGAAAGTGGTAAAGTTTGGCAGCAAGTACGTGACAGTATGCCTAAAGATATTGTGGATTAGCGCAATGGCTGTAGGGGAAAGCGAATTCACCTTCAAGCTAAAATCGTAGTTATTAACGTATTATCAAAAACGTCCTTTCAGGGCGTTTTTTTGTTTTAAGACACAGCTTGTAACTATTTACTACTCAGTTTGGCTGCATTAGTGCTTTTTAACCCTATATAAACCTTACAAATTACCTATACTTTGGGGTTAAGTTTTGTCACATATCATCTCCCGGAAAAGGAACTATCATGAAATCTTTATGGATAGCATCGTGTATGACGTTGACGGCGAGTCTTTCGCTTGGAGCGTGCAGCGATAATAGCACTAGCATGAAACAATCCTCTCAAATAGAAAAACAGCAAGGCGTTAAATTGATTACTGATACTCCAGCACCGGTTGCACAGAAAATTCCTCATGAGTTAACAGCTCACGGCGTCGTTCGTAATGATGACTATTACTGGATGCGAGATGATAGTCGTGAAGACGAGAAAGTGTTAGCGCACTTAGAAAAAGAAAATGCGTATTTAGAAACTGTTATGGCGCCATTAAAAGATAACAGAGAAACCTTGTACGAAGAGCTGATTGCCCGAATAGAGAAAGATGACACAACGGTTCCCTATTTAAAAAATGATTATTGGTACTTCACCGAATACTCTGGGGAAAATGAATACCCTATTTATCTGCGTAAACCATCGATGGATGCAGAGGAACAGGTATTACTGAATATGAATGTGATGGCCGAAGGCCATGACTACTATAATATTGGCGACTACTCAGTAAGCACCGACAATAACTTACTCGCGTATTCTGAAGATACATTGAGCCGTCGCGTTTATACTATTCTTGTAAAAAATTTAGCCACGGGTGAGTTGCTGTCAGACCAACTGACAGGTACCTCTGGTGCTGTAGAGTGGGCCAACGACAATAAACACCTTTTCTATGTGAAGAAAGATCTGCAAACCTTATTAGGCTTCCAGGTTTATCGTCATGTGCTTGGTACACCCCAAGAAGACGATACGCTAGTGTTTGAGGAAACTGATCCTACGTTTTATACCTACATTAGTAAAAGCAAAGATGATGACATGATTTACATTCATCATAGTCACACAGACAAAAGTGCAGTGACCTTAATAGATGCGAACCAACCTACTAAAGCGCCAATTCCATTCTTGCCTATTAGAGAAGATGAGGAATACAGCATTGAAAAGTCGGGCGATAGCTACTTTGTTCTGACTAACAATGCAGCAACTAATTTTCGAGTTATGAAAGCGCCAGCTTCTGCAACCGATGATATGTCCAAATGGGAAGAGGTGATTAGCCACAACCCTGATGTATTCATTCAAGATATTGAAGTGTTAGGCGACTTTTTGGTAGTAAAAGAGAAGCAAGACGGTGTGTTACGTCTGGTTGCGCATAATCTAAACACTGATAAAGCCACAGTAATACCTACCGATGACCCTATTTACGGCGCTTACTTTACCGGTAACACTCAGCAAAATACCAATACCTTGCGTATTTATTATAGTTCGTTAACTACGCCCGCAAGCATTGTAGATATCGATTTAAACACCTTCGATAAAGAAGTCCTTAAACAAACTAAGGTCTCTGACACATTTTCTTCAGCGGCTTATACCTCTGAACGTGTCATGATTATAGCGCAGGATGGAGCAAGTATTCCCGTTTCGTTGGTTTATCGTAATGATATGTTTAACAAAGATGGCACTAATCCACTGTATCAGTATGCGTATGGTTCTTACGGTGCCACGATTGAGCCAACATTTAGAAGTAGTTGGTTATCGCTAGTAGATAGAGGCTTTGTGGTAGCGATTGCCCATATTCGCGGCGGGCAGATGTTAGGCCGACAGTGGTATGAAGACGGTAAGATGCACAGCAAAATTAATACATTTACCGACTTTATCGACGTATCAAAAGGCTTGATTGAAAAGCAATATGCCGATCCTAATCGTGTGTTCGCGATGGGCGGCAGTGCGGGTGGTTTGTTAATGGGCGCGATTGCGAATATGGCACCTGAACTTTATTTAGGGATTTCTGCTCATGTTCCGTTCGTGGATGTTGTTACTACCATGAGTGACGACTCCATTCCTTTAACCACTGGGGAATATACAGAGTGGGGTAACCCTGCGAATAAAGATGAATTCGACTATATTTTATCTTATTCACCGTACGATCAAGTGAGTGCCCAAGATTACCCTCACATGTTAGTGACAACAGGGCTTCACGACTCACAAGTGCAATACTTTGAGCCGATGAAATGGGTTGCGAAACTACGTGACTACAAAACGAATGATAATTTGTTGTTGTTTCAAACAGATATGGAAGCTGGCCACGGTGGTGCATCTGGTCGGTTCAAACGTTTTGAGTCAACAGCGCTAGAATATGCATTCGTGTTTTACCTGGCAGGTATAGAAATCTAGCTGACGAGATTTAAGCTAGCACCACTATGTTTTACTGACATAACGAACAGGCAAATGCTTCAGCATCTGCCTGTTTTTACATTTGGCATTTGTTAACACTAAAAGGAAACATGCTATGAACAGTAATCCCGTTGGTTGGTTTGAAATTTATGTTGAAGACATGCCTCGCGCGCAGGCTTTCTACGAAAGCGTGCTGACGGTTTCCTTGGAAGCACTGGAAGACCCCTCAGCAGATAAATCTCAAGGCGCATTCAGTATGATGACGTTCCCCTCTGACATGGAACACTATGGCGCCAGTGGTGCATTAGTTCATATGGAGGGTGCCCCAGTAGGTAAAAATAGCACCTTAGTCTATTTTGCATGTGAGGACTGCGCCGTTGAAGCGGGTAGGGTAGTTGACGCAGGAGGCGTTCTTGAGAAAGAAAAAATGGCGATTGGTGAATATGGATTTATTGCGTTAGCCATTGATACAGAAGGGAATATGATTGGGTTTCATTCCCAAGCGTAAACTTTTTACGGTTTTGTTTTTTTATTAGTATGCGGTTTCTAATTGTACTTTGTATAGTGATTCTGTAATCGAACATTCACAGGAGCTGACGATGACAACCACTGATACCATTAAAGGTAAAATTAACGAAGCAGAAGACATGGCTCGCAAAATTTGGCTAGCAGGGCTTGGCGCGTACGGAAAAAGCGTAGAAGAAGCACAAGGTCGTTACGAAAAGCTAAGTGAAGACGCGAACAAAATGTTTGATGACTTAGTAATCAAAGGTGAAACGCTAGAAGACGATGCGCGTAGTAAGTTTAAGTCGACCACCAATGATGTTGAAAACCGTGTGGCAGATGTACGTAAAAAACTGGGCTTAGATACCGACCCCGCCGATCATCGTATTGAAGAGCTTTCAGCAAAAATTGATGCGTTGACGGAAGCCGTAGCTAAGCTAGCGGCGAATAAATAGCACTTAAGTTTTATTGTTGCTATTTTTTAGCAAGGTAGTTGCTGTCGTTTTTTGTAGTCCTGTTACTTACAAAGGTATTAGTGCCAATGCTGGTGCTAATACTGATACTAATAGAACGTAATAACTACCTTGCCCTATTCGTTTTGAAGCGGGAGGTTACATGCCTAATAATCACAAATCATCACCACTATTTGGATGGCTTACAGCGGGTTCTGATTTAATATCAGCGCAACTTGAAAGTACAGCTAGTACAGTAAGTAAAAAAATTGATGATACTCACTCCTCAATTGAGGCTATGCAGCGCAAGGGCGCTGAAGTAGAAGGTGAGTTGAAACGTCGATTTAACCCAGTTTCATTAGTTGATAGCGCACAACAGTTGGTGATGTCTACGCCACTGTTTAGTTTACTTTCTGGTGGGAAAGCACGGGTTGAAAGAGAGCATCAAATAGAGTTACTTTCCGCAAAAGTTGACTTGTTGGTAGAACAAGTAGCATTACTTGCCGCAAAGCGTGCTGCAGAAAAAGCTGCGGGGAAAGCCCAAACGCCAACAAAAACGCCTGCAAAAGCCCCAGCAAAGGCCGCGCCAAAATCTACTGCGAAAGCCACCCCAAAAACAGCGGCAAAAGCTACCCCTAAAGTAGCCTCAAAACCTGCCACCAAAACAACAGCTGCATCAACTAAGGCAAGTGGAACGGCCAGTAAAACCACCACAGCTAAAAAAGCATCTTCCGCGACTAAATCAACCACTACGGCTTCAACTGCATCGAAGCCAGCAGCGACGAAAGCGACCTCGGCTAAGGCTACAGAAGCCAAGCCCCAGGCAGCGCAGTCTTCAACATCAAGCAGCACATCAGCGGCCACCAAAGCCACTGGCGATAGCAAGACCGATAGCGACTCGTAAGTCTGTAGCACGATAGTGTTTTGCAGAGAGATAGTGTTCGGTAGTACGTTGCTGGCTACCCCGTTAGGCGCAATAAAAAAGAGAGTAGGTACTCTCTTTTTTGCAGTCGCACTCGATAGCGTTATCAGTGCTTCGCCACAGGCGTTAATACTTCGCCACAGGCGTTAGTACTTCGCCACGGGCGTTAACGCTTTCGCAACAGGGCTAGCTTGATTTGCTCCACAGATTCTGGTGTTTCTTATAACTAAAATAGTCGTGGGGTTCCCAAAAACTGGGGATCAAATCATCTACCGCGTCTGAGGTGAAATTGCTAGAAAGCTGGCTCATGATTTCTTTCAAGCGCGCTTTATCAACACTCATCAATTTCTTTCTGCTAGCGGGGAAGTAGAGGTTTCTGCCTTTTTCAATCACTTCGATATGACCGCTGCTGATATGCTTTTGATTGCGCGTGGTTACTTTGCAAATTGGCTCGCCAGGTTTAGTTGGATTTAATCCTATCACCACCGCACATTCATATTGGTCTTTTTCTTGGCCGTTTTCATTAACAGGAATGAAAGTAATGCCGAAGCCTTGCGGGAAGTAACCGACCAAGTCAATAAAATCCTCCGCGAGCTTTTTATTTAACGCGCCTTTTTTAGATAGCTGCTCTATAAGTAAGTAGCCTTTAGGCAGGTTTTTACGGCTGTAATCGTTTTTAGTTGAAAAAATCACAGACGCATAAATTTGCGGTATTTTAATTAGCTCACCTAAACCAGTTTTAGACACAAAGGCATCTTTTACCAACTGGCTAACAAAGTCATTGGCCTCATTGTGGGTCTGCACAAATCGGTCACGTTCTTCTTTCACGTTTCCCACATAGGCTGGAATGCCTAACCCTTCAGTAAGGTATTTCATGGTGAAGTGATAGTTAAGCTTCAACAAGTCTTTTCGCTGAGATTCTTCTAGTAATCGGAATTCATCCAACTTATTGTCTGCGCCACGTAATATCGTTAATGCGGCGGGGCTTTGTAAGCCTACATCTTGTAGCAAAGAGGCAGTAATTAATGGTCGCCCTAATTCTATACGCCACTTTTCGCGCCAATAGCGGTTACCACGCATCCGAGAAATCGCATCACGATATTTTGAAAGGTACTTGTGCGCAATGGTGTCGTGATCAAGTAACTTATCAGTAAGTCTTAATACTAAAACGGCTTTATACAAAGGCTTAAAGCGCTGGTGAATGCGGGCAAATTTACCTTCTGGGCCTTGGGTAAGCAACATTAAAGTGCCAAGAAACTTTGCACTTAGCTGCTGAGTTTCTTGCCAGCTATCTCCCTCGCATAGCTTGATAAGCTTAGTGCTCACTTCATCAATTCGAGTAAGCCGCGCCAAGCGTTCCTCTTCAAGCTTTTGACTAGAGTTTTTGATTTGTTTTTTGAGCTGATCTACAAGAACTTCTTTCTTAGTTGAAGCTTTCGCTTTTTTTAGCTGTACCTTCAACTCCTCAACATGGGCTTCTAGCTCAGGGGTTAACGAAAAAAAATGTTTCGCATCTTCAAAGACTGAGCCATAGCCAACCTCTTGCGGGTACACCATGTTTATTAGTTGTTTTACTTGCTGCGTGTAGATGCTGTCAGGGCTTTGAATTTGTGCGCTCACCGATATCCTTTGTGTATGTTTTCAACCCCAATCACAGTCAAATTCCTGCGTTGGGTGGGTTAATAGGCACTGTGTCCTAATTCAACCGCTTCTCTTTGTTTCAATTTACCAAGATAATACCGCAAACTTTCGCTAATTTTGGTATTTTTTTCAATAACATCGAGCTGTGGCCAAGTTGATTTTTCTCCGCTCACTATGAGCGCATTTATACTTTCAAGGCTTGGATTAGCAATAACTTGTGTCAAATTACGAATTTGTTGTTTGGGGAGAATGTTTATGTTTCCTACATATTGTTGATCGATAATAGACTTCACTTTATGAATAGTAAGTTTAGCACCTTTATTGTCAGTCATATTTTCAATAATATCGATGGCAAAAATACTGTTACTTTTTAATAGCTGCCCCACGTGACGCGTTGATAACCCCCACAGTGATTGAGGATTGATACGCGCAGATTGGATGAAGGGCACGGCGAGTGGATTGGTTTGGCTAACAATACTATGGTTAACACCGTACAACCTAGCAAGCCTATCAAAGGGTAAGTCGGCCATTAGCGAGCCGTCAGCGAAACGTCGGTTAGGAATATAGGGAACGATATCACCTGCAGGTGTTTTAGCGCGAAGTTGTACAGGGCTAAATACTACTGGCACGGCACAAGACGCTCTTACCGCTTGGGTGATAATGGCGTTAGGCGAAGTTTTGGCATTTAGTAGCCTAGAATGCTGGTGTAAATCTGCAGGCGATACGGTTACGGTTACATGGCGACGGGTCTTTTTATACGCTTCTTCAAAGGTGGTTAAATCAAAAAGGCTGATTAACGCATTCTCTAACGCAGTGCTATCAAACAAACTATTTTTGCCAAAGCCCGCCCAACTTCGCCATTTTTTGAAGGTTTCATAAATATTTTCAGCGCTTAATGCATCGAGTAGTTCATCATGAGTACGTGTGCCTACCAAGGCTGCAATAATAGAACCCGCACTTGCGCCTGATACAACAGAAGGTAACAGCTCTTTCTCATTTAGCGACTTTACCACCCCGCAATGAAAGAACCCCAACCCAGCTCCTCCCGATAACATGAGGCAGCTGCGCCCGAATGCATGGGCGGTTTCTTCAAAAAATGACAGTTTCTCGTAAAAGTCTACGTCGTCTTCATTCGCTTGGTAAATTTGGTCAAGGGCAAGCTTCACCTCTTCAATGAATTGCACGATAAGATATTTAGTGCCCATCTTGCATTTGCGGCGTATAGCTGGGTTTGCAATATTGCCTAAATTCCCATGCAAGCCTTCATGAATAATTGACATAAGCGCATGCATGTCGCCATTGCCTCTGGCAATTTTCAGGCGTTGTACCCGTTTCTGAATAAGTATGTAGTCGTAATCATCTGATGCATCATCGGCTTTCCACGCTTCTGCACCGGAAATTTCGTCATGCGCTAAGCAAGCTTCTTGGTACGCTTGATAGCTTGAAGCATGGGCAATGTCTTGGTCTAATTTTTTTAAACGTAAGTCAAATAAAGCCATATTTTCAGTGTCTCAAGTGAGCATACAAAAAGTGTACAAAGGAAATTTAGAATGCGCTACCTAACAAAAGTTAATCAAAATTAAGAGGGTTTTATTTGATGTAATCTAATAAATTTCACAAACCTTGGTGCATTTAGAGATAAAACATTGACCAATTCGTAAGCACTCAGTAGCCTGAAAGAGAAGAAAAATAATTCGAGCAAGTTGTTCGCCATATGGAATGGAATTTAGAAACACTGAGTTTGCTGTCAATTCCGCTGATAAGCGCTCTGGTTGGCTGGTTAACGAATTACCTCGCGGTAAAGATGATGTTTTATCCCATCGAGTTTGTCGGGATCAAGCCCATATTTGGTTGGAAGGGTTTAATTCCTGCCAAGCGCAGACAAATGGCGGAAATTGAAGTAGAGCTTGTTTTAGGCAAGTTGTTGAGCGTTGAAGAGCTCGCACAGCGTATCGACCCTAGCGATCTCACCAAAGCAATAGAACGACGGCTTGGGCAAGTTACCCGCAAAGTCGTTAACGACGTTATGTCTGAGTCTGCCCCTCAATTGTGGGCAGCGCTTCCCGTGCAAGGAAAAAACCTTGTATATCAACGTATCGAAAATGATATTCCCAATGTGGTTCACAAGATGGTGGATGACTTTCAGCACAATGTAGCTGAAATTCTCGACATAAAAGAACTTGTGGTTGAGCAACTGGTAAATTCACCTTCGTTAATTAATGAAATTTTTCTTACCGCAGGTAGTAAAGAGTTTCCCTTTATTGTGCGCTCAGGTTTCTATTTTGGTTTCCTGTTCGGGCTACCCACCATGATTTTATGGTACTTCTTTCAAAACTGGTGGATTCTACCCCTCGGTGGGCTTTTAGTGGGCTACGCAACAAATTGGATTGCGATAAAAATTATATTTGAGCCTAAACGCCCCGTTAAATTTGGCCCAATCACCATACAAGGGATGTTTCTTAAACGGCAAAAAGAAGTGTCTGAGGTGTACGCCGAGATTATTGAGCAAAAGTTGATCACGCCTAAAAACATCACCCACGTTATATTGCATGGCTCTGGTTCAGCTCAACTCCTGGAGCTTATAGAGCTACACGTTAACGATGCTATAGAGCGCTATGTCGCTATTACTCAGCCATACTTTGCCCTAGGTGTGGGGTCTGAAAACTATCATAGGATGAAAGCGTTGGCGGTAAAGCAGATATTTGATAACTCTGATAAATATCTGTTGTATGCCTATGATTACGCTAACGATGCTTTGCACGTCGGCCAAGATTTATGCGAACGAATGCAAGCCTTAAGCGCTGAAGAGTTTGAAGGGGTGTTACGCCCCGCTTATCAGCAAGACGAGTGGAAGCTCATCGTCACAGGTGCCTTATTAGGCCTACTTGCTGGCTTCGCGCAGTTATATTTGGTGTTTTTGTAAATGAAGACATCGCAGCGGATTTTACTGACGGCGCTCACCCTGTTTAATCGGCATGGCGAGAATGGTGTAACCAGTGTAGACATTGCCATGGAGTTAGATATTAGTCCCGGCAATTTGTATTACCACTTCAAGGGCAAAGAAAGCATGGTGAGTGCGCTCATGCGTATGCATGAAAAGCAAATGCAGCGTGTGCTGGTACCCAACGCTTTAGATTCACTTACCGCCGAAGAGGTAATGTATTACTTGTATCTGCTGGTAGACAGCTTGCACGTATTTCAGTTTTTTTATCGAAGCCCTGCGGATATTGTTGAGAAATATCCGTTAATTGAAAAGCCCCGTAAAAATATTCTTTCAAGTTTACGCAAGCAGCTTTCTCAATTACTGACTACGTTAAGCCATAAGAAGGTATTGGTCGCATCGCCTTCAGATTTAACGTTACTGGTAGATTTGCTTAGCCTCATCATTACTCAGTCTTGTCAATTTGATGAAACTAACAGCCATATGGATGAAACATCTCAGCGTTATCATGCGCTGTCGCTCATGATGGTGAGCTTACTTCCACGATTAGTACTCAGTGAAGCACAACAAAACAGTATTTTAGAGGCGTTGCATTCACATGCATTAGCCAATGTCACAGAGCATGTGCCGCAGGATATGTTTAATACAAAGGAATAGTCGATGGGTAAAACACTTAGTTTTCTTGATAAGTCCTTTTGGATAACGGAATCCGACGACAACCCTAAACATGTTGGATGCCTTCAGCTACTAGAGATGCCCGAAGGGGCAAAAAGCCCCGAATATGTTCCCGCTATTTATAATGAAATTAAAGGGGTTGCAAAGGGAACGTCACCGTTTAATTGTGTTGTAAAAACCGTGCTAGGCTATCCGGTAGGGCTTTCGCCAGTGAAACATTTGAACATGGATTATCATGTTCAATTGCATCATGTTGACGATGTGAGCGACAGAGTAAAATTAGATGACTTTGCGGCAAAACTGCACGCTGCACGATTAGACCCTGATAAACCTCTGTGGCAATACCATTTCATCTTCGATACTAACAGTAGTACTTATGCCATTTATGCCAAGGTACATCATATGTATGGCGATGGCGCGACCTTAGTAAGGTGGTTTCAATCTTGTTATGTTTCTGCTTCCAATAATTCTGAATTCACGCCTATTTGGGCGGTAAAACGACTACGTCATAAACGCAATGATTCTACCAGTTTCTACAAACGCTTAGTGAGTGTAGGAAGCGCCATAAAAACGGGCTTCGATTTACTTATCATTTTAATACGCATTTTTTTAAAACTGTTGAGAGTGAACCCTCATTACATGCCTGTGCCTTTTTCAGGCACGAAAACCGTGCTAACGGGGCAGGTGGAAGCGGGAAGGGTAGTCACTACCACAGATATCGATTTTAAACGGGTAAAAGCCTTAGCTAGACGCACGCGAGCATCAGCCAATGAAATTCTTCTGTGCGCTTTTGATATTGGGGTTCACCGGTTACTTCAGGATCATGGTCAGGTTTTTAAAAAAGCACTGTATACCAATATGCCTATAAACCTTCGAAAACCGGGAGAGAAAACCACAGGCAATAAAATTGCTATTGTGCCGGTACAGCTAGCCCATGGCGATCAAGACCCTTATCTTCGTTTACGCCAGATTATTATTAACCACAGAATCGTAAAACATGCCGCGATGCGAGCCCGCCCGGCTTCCTTTAGTGGCTACACCATTGTGATCCAATCTTTAGCCTTGGTATTTGAATGGCTTAAAATTTCCAATGTGGTTAAACCTATCGCTAATATTTTGGTATCGAACATACCTGGCCCACGAGATACGCGTTATTTAAAAGACAGTAAGCTACTTGCCTGTTATCCCATTTCCACCATGACCCCAGGCGGCGGGGTAAATATCACATTGATGACCTACGCAGGGGTGGCCAATGTAGGTATTGTTTGCTGCAACAAAAATATAAGTACACTGAAGCCGTTAGCCGGTTATGTGCAAGAGGCTTTCGAGATGTTGGAGGCATGCATAGATAACCCTCGGCTGCGCATTACTGATATAGGGGAACATGAAGAGTCGGTGCCTGTGTCGATTGTTAGCGAACACTAAAAATAGAACCGAAGCGAAGATGGTTCGACCCTAACTGTTTTTCCATAGCGTGCAAAAAGCACTTCCCGCCATTGATCTTCGCGCATTATATGGTGAAGAGGAAGTGTAGCCATTTTATCCAATATGGCCTTTTCAATTTGAGGCTTATGGAAATCAAGTACAGCTTGTTTCGAGCCGCTTAAATATAGCTTCAAATATTCTACCGCTTGGTCGGAAGTACCCACGGTTACCAGTGATAATATATTTTTTAACGAGCGACCCAACAGCGAATCTAAATTACCGGGTACAAAGCGAGAAAGTAAAAATTGGGTGTCTTTTAATAAGGCGTAGTCGTCGTTCACCATAATAATGTTATCTACCTGCTTCTCGGTAAAATAAAGGGTAGATTCATGTTTGTTGTAATCCGGTGAGGCACTTAGCGTAATGATAAGGTGGGCACGGTAAATGGTCGTTTCAGCAACGTTAATGGTTATTGACGCTAATAATTGAATGCATAGGCGGTTGTCTGGGGCATTAAAGGTCAATTTACCACTGTTTACCACCACATGTGCTTGGCCTGCGGGTATGGCTAAGGGGAACGATTGAGGCAGATTTTCAGACAATAAAACATTTAGCTCATCGGCTGAAAACTGGTCGTAGCGAAGCCTTCCTAGCTTGATTAAAAGCTGGGAAATAAGAAGCATACCTTTGTCGCGTAAACCTAGTTTCATTTTTTCATGCTATGCGTTTATTTACTTAAACGGGGTGTGATGGACTTAACTCGTTATACATAAAACAGTTTTTAAAATATATAACATATCACTTTTAGATGGGCTGTTTATTTTGATAGTCTGGTCTTACCACAATGCTGCATCTCATTTTATTTTTGACAATAAGTGACTAATACTAAGCATCTAATAATAAGAGTCGGCACAGCTCAGTCATGCGCCTACAATTCGTAATTGCATAGTAATACAGGCATTAACTGAGTATTTCACCGCGTAAACGTGTTTTGGAGCAATGCATGAATGAGATTCAGGGTAAGTATGACTATATCATCGTAGGCGGTGGGTCTGCAGGTGCGGTATTAGCGGCACGATTATCTGAAAACCCAGCTCTGAAAATTCTTATGCTAGAAGCCGGTACGAAAGACACTAACCCGCTTATTCATATTCCTTTTGGTTTATCGCTATTAAGCCGATTTGAAGGCATAGGGTGGGGGTATCATACCGCACCACAAAAAGAACTATACGATCGTGAGCTATTTTGGCCTCGAGGAAAAACACTAGGCGGCAGCAGTTCCGTTAATGCTATGTGTTACATTCGTGGTCAAAAAGAAGACTACGATTATTGGGTAGAGCAGGGCGCAGCTGGCTGGGGTTTTGAGGACGTACTACCTTACTTCAAGCGCTCTGAAAACTTCTTCAAAGGTGAAGACGAGTTTCATGGAGAAGGTGGGCCGCTGCATGTTTCTCAACTTAAGCACACCAGTGTGCTTTCCGATGCTTTCGTTGAAGCCGCAAGCCACGCAGATTTTAATGTTGTAGATGATTTCAACCGCGATATACGTGAAGGCATTGGCTATTATCATGTTACCCAAGTCAACGGACAGCGCTGCTCAACCGCAAAAGGCTATTTAAGCCAAGCACTTCACCGCAATAATCTTACTGTACTTACCGGTGTGGCCGCGGAAAAAGTACTATTTGACGACAACAGAGCCATTGGCGTGCAAGTACGAGAAAAAGGCAAAATTGCGCGGTATTCTATTAACCGTGAAGCGGCTAATAGCGAAGTAATACTCTGCGGCGGCGCTATCAACTCTCCCCAACTACTTATGCTTTCCGGTATCGGGCCAAGAAACGAATTGGAAGACAAAGGCATTTATGTCATGAATGACCTGCCAGGGGTGGGGCAAAATTTACAAGACCACCTAGACGCTATTGTTCAATTTACCTGTAAAGCACGAGAAGGTTATGCGATTGCTGCTGGTGCATTACCCTCTTACCTAAAGGCCTCGTACGATTATCTTTTTCACCGTAAGGGAATTTATTCTTCTAATGTGGCTGAAGCGGGTGGTTTTGTAAGTTCAAGCCTTGCTACCCGAGGCCCAGACATTCAATTTCATTTCTTGCCCGCTATATTAGATGATCACGGGCGAAAGTTTGCCTTTGGTTATGGGTACGGCGTGCATGTGTGTTGTTTGTACCCTAAAAGCAGGGGCAGTATTACGCTGCAAAGCAGCCATCCTGCCGATCACCCGCTTATCGATCCAGGTTACCTCACGGAACCTGAAGATAGACAAGTAATGATTGAAGGCATACGAATGGCAAGAAAGCTGTTAGCTGCACCTACGTTTGATAAATTTGAAGGCAGTGAACTGCATCCAGGCACTGATGCTGAGTCTGATGAAGCGCTTCTTGAGTTTCTAAGGGAGCGGGCTGAAACCATTTATCATCCTATCGGTACTTGTAAAATGGGGAGTGACGACGACCCTATGGCCGTGGTCGACAATCAGCTTAAAGTGCGCGGCGTAAAAGGCCTGCGTGTGGTAGATGCCTCTGTGATGCCAAGCCTTATTGGCGGAAATACCAACGCGCCTACCATCATGATTGCAGAACGAGCGGTAGATTTTATTAAAGCTGAGCATGAAGGGCTTACTGCGCCCATTTAACTGATGTCTTAGCTTTTCGATACTTGCATGAACAAATCGGCGGCGCAGTCACACATTTCATCAATGTGGCTGCGATCAGCATATATCCCATCAATTAATAACCGTGCAATACCATGCAAGGTGCCCCATGTTACCTGAGCCATGCGAAGTGCGTCTTGCCCTGCTGGTAGTAGGCCTGTTTGCTGCCAGTATTTTGTCATATCTACTTGGAACTGAAAGCAAGGGTAAGCCACTTCTTTTAGCCCTTGTGTTGCGCCATTGTCGTGCCAAATAGTACGACCAAACATCAGCTCATACATTTGCGGGTTGTCCGCTGCGTAGCCTATATACTCATGAATAAACTGACGAAACCGCGCTTGTGGTGTCACGTCGTGTTGTTCGAAAATTCGCTTGGCGTTGGTATGCCACTGGCTAAAACCTTTGGCCGCAATGGCGCTTAACAAGGCGCTTTTATCTTTAAAGTGATGATAGGGCGCGGTTCGCGACACACCAGCATCTTCCGCAAGCTTTCTAAGTGATAAGCTGTCTATACCGAATTCTGCCACCCGTTTCGTCGCCGCTTCTAATAAAGCGGTGCGCAAATCGCCATGATGATAAGTTTGTGCTGCGTTTGTCATACTGGTGTAAACCAAACCCTATTTTATGGTTGAGACGAATAGATAACGTTTTATCTTGACAGTGTCAACATTGCATTTTATCTTGACGCCGTCTAGTTTGCAAAAATGTTAACAGGAGAGTGAAATGGAAGCCGAGTCAATGTCGCAAGAAAACCCGTATTCTACCCTTGAAGTGATACAAGAAGGGTATATTGCAAAGGTCGTATTAAACAGGCCAGAAGCCATGAACAGTATGAATCCTGCCTTTTGGACAGAATTCCCCGCTGCCATTCGCGCGATAGACGACGAGGGCACCGCCCGCGTTATTATCATTTCTTCTACCGGAAAGCATTTTTCAGCTGGCATGGACTTGTCGGTATTTTTGAATATGGCGAAAGACTTTAAAGGCGACCCATCAAGGCGTGCAGAGCGCATGCGCCGTATGGTGATGCTATTGCAAGATAGCTTTACGGCGATAGAGCAAGCTCGTATGCCTGTTATTGGGGCAGTACAGGGCGGTGCCATTGGCGGCGCAGTAGATTTGCTTAGCGCCTGTGACATGCGTTATTGCACCAGCGAAGCCTTCTTTACTATAAAAGAAACGCAATTAGGCATGACCGCCGACGTAGGTACTTTACAACGTTTACCTAAGCTTATTCCTATTGGTGTTGTGAAAGAGTTGGCGTACACCGGCCGTAATTTTGGCGCCCAAGAAGCCCAGCAGTTAGGCTTTGTGAATAAGGTATTTGATGACCAAGATATCATGCTTAGCGAAGTGACTAAGTTAGCGCAGTCTATCGCGATGAATTCTCCCGTTGCGGTAGCAGGCACTAAAACCATGATTAATTACGCGAACGAGCACACTACTGCTGAGAGCTTAACTTACATGGCAACGTGGCAGGCAGGCATGTTCCAAATGGAAGATGTGATGAAAGCCATGGAAGCACAGAAAACCCAATCGCTTCCTGATTTTGAGCCACTTCATGGCGCAGTAAATAAGATGAAAGACTAGCGTGCAGGCAACCGAATAGCCTACAAGAAACACGCTGTAAAAACAGAATATAGAAGCATTAAGAAACAGGCACTAGTTAAGGATTTATGATGAATACGACCGTTACCGATCATCCTGTATACCCAAGTTTATTTCGCCCGTTAGATTTAGGTTTTACCCAGCTTAAAAACCGTGTGCTAATGGGCTCTATGCACACTGGCTTAGAAGAAATGCCAAAAGGCCATAAGCACATGGCGGCGTTTTATGCAGAGCGTGCCAGAGGCGGTGTCGCCCTTATTGTTACCGGCGGTATTGGGCCGAACGAAGAAGGCTCAACCCATCCTTCAACTCGCCGACTAGATACAGACGAAGCTATCAATCACCATAAAGAAGTGACCGATGCCGTGCATATTGCGGGTGGTAAAATTTGTATGCAAATATTGCATACCGGTCGTTATGCTTATAGCGATAAATTGGTGGCGCCTTCTGCAGTGCAAGCGCCCATTAATCCGTTCAAGCCAAAGGCATTAGAAGACGACGAAATAGAACAGCAAATTAAAGATTTTGTATTTTCAGCCACTCAAGCACAGCGTGCTGGTTACGATGGCGTTGAAATTATGGGCTCTGAAGGTTACTTCTTAAACCAATTTATTGCTAAGCGCACCAACCATAGAGATGATGACTGGGGCGGCGAATATGAAAACCGTATCCGCCTACCTATTGAAGTGGTTCGTCGAGTACGCGAAGCAGTGGGTAAACACTTCATTATTATTTACCGTTTATCAATGCTAGACCTTGTTGAAGGTGGCTCAAACTACGAAGAAGTGGTTCAGCTAGGTAAAGAGATTGAAAAAGCCGGTGCAACTATCATCAATACCGGTATTGGTTGGCATGAAGCCCGAATTCCTACTATTGCGACAAAAGTACCCAGAGCCGCTTTTACCTGGGTAACAGCGAAGTTCCGTGAAGCCTTGAGCATTCCGGTGATAACGTCAAACAGAATTAATACACCGGAAGTGGCGGAAGAAGTGTTGGCGCGCGGCGATGCCGACATGGTGTCGATGGCACGCCCTTTCTTGGCCGATTCGGATTTTGTACGTAAAGCGCAGCAAAATCGCGCAGACGAAATAAACACCTGTATTGGCTGTAACCAAGCCTGCCTTGACCATGTATTTAATGGCAAGTTAACCAGCTGTTTAGTTAACCCTCGTGCGTGTCACGAGTTAGAGCTTAACATTGTGCCGGCCGACACCAAAAAACGCATTGCGGTAGTTGGGGCAGGGCCAGCAGGTTTAGCGTCAGCCGTAACGTCTGCCCAGCGTGGTCACGACGTAGTAATTTACGATAGTGCTAACGAAATTGGTGGTCAATTCAATGTAGCGAAACAAATTCCGGGTAAAGAAGAGTTTTATGAAACCTTGCGTTATTTTGCTCGTCAAATTGAGCTGCATAAAAATATTACGTTAAAGCTAAACACCAGAGTTGATGCAGCCATGCTTAACGACGAAGGCTTTGATGAAGTGATGGTGGCCACCGGTATTAAACCGCGCACGCCTGCCATTGAAGGCGTTGAGCATGAAAAAGTGATGAGCTACTTAGACGTGCTTAAAGCGAAAAAGCCAGTAGGGCAGCGCGTAGCCATTATTGGGGCCGGTGGTATCGGCTTCGATACGGCCGAGTTCTTATCACACGGTAAATCGACCCCAAGCCAGGATATTCCTGCGTTTATGAAAGAGTGGGGTATTGATATGACCTTTACCGCGCGTTCAGGGATTGAAGGGGTCAAGCCACAGCCTGAGCCGTCTAGTCGCGAGATATTCTTGCTACAACGTAAAACCAACAAAGTGGGGGCTGGCTTAGGTAAAACCACGGGCTGGGCTCACCGCGTAGGGTTGTTAGCGAAAGGGGTTAAAATGATTCCAGGCGTAACCTACGACAAAATTGACGATGAAGGCTTACATATTACTGTTAATGGTGAAAGCCAACTACTTCCTGTCGATAACGTAATTATTTGTGCTGGCCAAGAGCCGATGCGCGACATCGTTGAAGGGCTTAATATGCCTTATCACCTAATTGGTGGTGCCGATGAAGCATTAGAACTAGATGCAAAACGTGCTATCGACCAAGGTACGCGAGTGTGTGCTGCGGTTTAAATTGATGTTTGGGATTTTGCAGCAGGGTTAGGAAGATACCTTAATATTTACTAACCCTGATATAGATGCCAACATTGATAATTGTCTAAAAGGCCTATTCCTGCGGGAATAGGCTTTTTTATTTGCTGTGGTATTTTATAGGTAGCTAAGCGCAGTAAGAGCCTTTCGGGGCTATTTTGGTATGCGGCGGTTGTGTACGTAAACCGGACATTTTCACCTTAGGCTTTCTTTTTGAGAACGGTTAGTAACTTTTTTCGTAACAGTGAAAGTAAGCTCGTAACATTTAAATTACGAGCAATATTTAGACGATGAAAGCGTTAGCTCTTTTGAGCTAACTTATCCTCAAGTCGAGAGATTTCTTGCTTTCTTCCCAAGTCGGCAAGCGGGCGTTCTGCTCTGGCAGGAGCTTGTTTCGCTTTTTTTGCATACGCTCGTGCTTGGTCGTACTTACCATTGTCATATAAAAATTCGGCGTAAAAGTAGTTGGGATCAATGCCATTAGGGTTGATTTCAAGGGCATGCTTTAACAGTTTCTCCGCTTTCTTGTCATTGCCAAAGCTTATCGGCCAACCCGGTAGCTTATGATAAAGTACCCCGAGGCTTGTCATGGCTGATCCTGCCAAGGCATTTTCTTCTAATCGCATAGCATGCTCAAAGCTTTTACGCGCGGCTTTAGCGTATTCGAGTGCACCTAACCCGCCTTTAGCCCCTGCTGCGCTAGATTGAATAATGCCTTGCCAAATAATCAACTCAGGATTGTTGGGATTTTTAGTAACGAAAAGCTTCGCTTTTTCCATAAGTGTGACAAAGGCTTTTTCTTTTTGCTTATCCTCCAACTCATAGTTGATATGAGCCCATTCGTGTTGAAGTATGGAAAGAGGAGACTGAATCTCTTGCTGCATCGACGGGGTTGATACTTCGTTTACGGACTGTCTTACGTTATCTTGGGCAAATGTGTAACTTACAAAGCCCAGAGATAATGTAAGTAAAGTAATTCGGGTTACAAAGGCTAAATTTTTCATCATGATCGCTCCGGTACTAAATCAACTTACTAGATAATTCGTTAGTATTTTGCGCGTTGTCTATGCACGCACTCTGCTCTCTTTTGCTGAATGTGTGGTGTTTAATAATGGGTAGCTTTTTCGCCAACGCGTTATCTACAATGGTGGGAAGAATGCCATTCAATTTGGCAAAGATTCGCTCAGCAAAGCCGATGCTAAAGCGAGTTTTGTTTTGCTCTACTAATTTAATAAGCGCTTGTGCAACAACTTCTGGAGTATCAACTTGATTACCCAGCGCTTTATTGAGTGCAACAGCTCTCTCGTCATTTATTGCCGTTGAGGTCGCTCTTGGAGCCAAATAGTGAAACCGAATGTTGCTGTCGTGATATTCGCGGTGCAGGGCTTCACTCCAACCTTTAAGCGCAAACTTCGTCGCGCAATAAGTACTGTGAGCGGCAAAACCAATGCTACCGAATGCTGACCCAACATTGACGACATGCGCATGAGGACGTTGCGCCAAAATGGGAAGTAAAACTTGGGTAAGCAACATGGGAGACAAAAGGTTAGTTGTCACCACTGACTCAATAGGGGCACTGGTAAATTCACCGACATGGGTTGTACCAGCATTGTTAATCAGCATACTTACCGGTAAACGTTCGCAAATGTGAATAAGCTTTTCTCGACCTACATGGTGCGAAATGTCTGCAGCGACAATAGTATGTTGGTGTTTGAGGGACTGCTGTAACTGTTTAAGCTTTAATTCATCTCTACCAGTTAGAATGAGGTGCGCACCTTTTTCATCAAATGCTTTAGCAACGGCGTGTCCAATGCCACCACTGGCACCTGTTACTAGTATTACTTGATTTTGCCATTGAATATTCATCATACTTTACCTTGTGTTATCCCTACCTAAAACAGTGTTCAACAAGTTACGCAGTTTGTGCAACGGGGCGTAAACCATGTTCTGGCGTAAGTTCGCGAAAAATATCACCATACAAGCGATAAAACATGTTAGCGCTGTGTATGATCATGGCCTGCTCTTGCGGGGCGACTATTTTGTTCATTAACCCCTCAAAGAACACTATATGCTCTTGGTCAAGCGCACCATGTGAAGTCAAATATTTGAAAGCTGACTTGGGGAGCGACAGCTTATCTTTGATTTGCTTTGCCGTAGCATCAGCGAGCGCAATACTTGTGCCTTCCAGTACAAACACCATTCCAAAAAAATAAAGTGGATTTTTACGCGCAATGGCGTCAAACGCATAGGCAACCATAAGTTCAGTAGCAGGTGCAGGCTGGCCGTAGCGAGCTTCGTTCTTATCCACCCCACATGCTGCTAAGTCGTTTAAAATCCACTCTTGGTGTCCCATTTCCTCTTCAATATATTCGCCAATTGCTTCGCGAAGCCATTCTTTGTCTTCGGTTAATTTCGCGCCAGTAGCCATAAGAAGCGGGACGGTGAATTTAACGTGGTGATAGGCCTGTTGAAGGAACGCGATATAATCATCAAGAGAAAAGTCATTATTAAAACAACGTTGAATTATTGGCACTTGTAAAAACGCATTTCTAGCTTGCTCGGTACTTTCTTGAAGTTGTTGATAAAATGACACTATTTACTCTCCAATGTTAATCTTTTGAGACGCACTGTTTCCAGTATGCGAGATAATATGAGGGGGTGAATACAGTGCGCCTAAAGTGCAGCTGTAATGAGTGATTACATCGTCCCGTTTGACCTTACCTGTTTGAGTTAATAACCCATTTTCTGGTGTAAACGGCGCAACGACATCAAAGTTTTCTATTTGTGCATAGTCGGGTAATTGTTGATTAATCAGTTCAACGGCTTTTCTAATTCTGTCCGTTGAGATCTGAGGTGATAAAGGCACTATCAAAGCAACACAGTGGGGGCGAGCTTCACAGAAGACGAGCGCCTGACGCAATAATCCACTCCCCATCAGTAAAGATTCGATCCATTCCGGCGACACGTTTCTACCTGCGCTGTTAACCATAATATTTTTCTTACGGCCACTTAACGTTAGAACGCCATCGTTAATAACACCTAAGTCCCCAGTTCTCACCTCGGGTGGATAAAAACTTTCTGGTTGATTCAAATATCCTAAAAAGTGATTGCCCGCCACGACAACTTCGCCTTTGTCTATATAAAGAGTATTGTGGCCAAGCGCTTTGCCTGCAGAACCAGGCACATTGCAGTTTGGTGTATTGAGTGTCGAGACCGAAACAGCCTCTGACAGGCCATAGCCTTCATAAACCGGTAAGCCTCTGGCTCGTGCTTCAGTCAATAAGAAAGGCGAAACATGAGCACCGCCAACTGCTATAAACGATAACGACGTCGGTGGCAGCCAGCCTTTTGAGCATGCTTCGAGAAGCACCATGAGCAATTCTGGCACTAAGATAATTGATGTTGGCTGAACACTGTCTATGAGCTTTAGTAATGCTTGCGGGTTTACAAGTCGACTACCTTCAAAACCTCTCGCACTTGCAGATGCAAGCTGTACAGTACCGCCATGAAGTAGTGGCGCGTAAATACCCGCTATATTTTCAAGCAATGTGGAAAGAGGCAGTATGCATAAATGATTGACTTCGTCCTGTTGAAAAGCGCTATCAATAGACTTTGCAACTTGCCACTGAGATTCGCTAGAAAGGCACACACCTTTTGGCGTGCCTGTAGACCCTGAGGTAAAAGTAATCTTATTAGTGTCTTTAGGCATATTCACAGATGTTGCGAACGGAGTTAGTGTATATCCAGTAATGTTTAAACTATCACTTAAGGTTTCTTTTTTAGCCGCCGGAAATAAGGTTAATGTTCCGCTCGAAAGTAGGCATTCACACTGACTCTCTTCGATAACATGTCGCTGCTGCGTCTCACTGAAAAACAGTGGAATAGGTACGCAGCAAACTTGTGCTTCTTGGCATGCAAGGTCAGCTACCACCCACGCAAAACTATTGTCAAAGGCGATAGCAATGCTACTCACATTGTTGTTTATGATCCAAGTGGCGAGGTGAGTAACTGCTTCTTTAAGTGCCAAGTACGTCAACGATTTATCATTATGCTTCAGCGCAATAGCTGAGTCGTCACCGTTTAAGTAGTGTTCAAGCAACATGCGAGGCTCCTTTTGGGTAGCAAGCTAAGGCATCGTTTAGTTGTTGTTCGAAATTTGAACCAGTGATGAGTCCAATTGCCTGTTGATAGTATTGACGAAGAAGTACACTGTTCACTACCTGATGAGTAACTTCTTTGAGGGACAGGGCTATTACCTGTGGTGCTGTATCGTAATACGTACCCCAGTTATCTTGACTGGATATCAGTTTTCTTGCATCAGCGGGTGCCAAGAAAATAAGCGAAACACCTGAATTTTGAAGAAGTTTTTTTACCTGTTTCGTCGCACTAAAGACCACGTGCTTTTTACCAAGCTGAGAGAATAAAAAGAACAGTGACAGTAAAAGTGGTAGCGTATATCGCGGTGAACAACTAAATAAGTTACCTACTTCTACAATTTCGTGTCTTTGCGTGCTAATTCCATGACGTAATAATTCTCCCTCAATAGTGCTATCTAAGTACTGCTCGATGAAAAGTGCGTGGTTGGTGCTGTCAGTAGCACTACATCTCGCACCGGCGGCAGCCTTTACTCCGTTAAATTCAAGTGCAAACAACATAGGCATGAATGAAGTGATATGCGCGTTATAGCGAGTAGCGAAGCCATTAGCGATAAAGGTTTCAATTTGTTGCCTTGCTGGGTAAGTAAGATTTGCAGCAACAAAAGCAAGTGATGTGCGCTGTCTTCTGTGCTGAAATGCCACCCCATCGTCGAGGGGGGTTGGTGCTACCGATAAAGTAAGGCTCATACGTACACTCTTGTGTTCTTCGATAGTATGAGTATTACCGCGCTACCTTAAGAGTACCTTAAGTGGGTCACTTTTTTAGAAAAGCTAAATCAAAAACTTGCCGTGCTAAAATAATGCTGGACATTATACTGGCGTTGACGGGCACTCTATCCATAACAGTCGATTTCGTTTTCACTCCTTACTAACGGTAAACAGGAGCGTCTGAAGGTAGACTACATGTCGCATAAGCAGCATCTGAAGAGATAAGTAACCACTCGTCTCGATGTGCAAAACCTAAAGATAATGCCTTTTCTAAATCAACACATTGAAATAGGTAGTCCTTAGGGGCTAACAAAAAACGAGCGGGCCGCGCTTTAAGCCACGCCCAAGCAGTGCCATTCTCTCTTTCTTTTTCGGTATGGTAACCAAAGTGAGCTAGGGGAAATGGTGAATATAGTAAGTATTGTTCCTTAACGTCGACAATGCCCACATCGAAGTTACCAATGCTGGTCGAAAGAAAACTCATCTGCGTTTGAGCACGCACTAACAGTTGTGATGGGGTGCGTATTTCATTGAGTATCCATACGCCCATTGTCGATGGGATGACAGTTATTATCACTAACCACGATACGAGATGTTTAGATAAATTTAAAAACTGTGTGAACAAACCCATCATACCTATTAGAAGGCATATGGCCCCTAACTTGGTAATAGTACTTAAGTCGCTGTGAAAGCGTAAAATTAAGGAGCTTGCTGTTTTTTCATTCAACAAAAGCACGGTGCCAGTAATGAAGACAACTAGCGAAATCACAAGAGTCACAGAACGCGCAAAATTACCAATCGCTTTTGAGATGCCACTTCGAGAGAGTAATAACCCCGAAATCATAGCCACAGCAGGAAGTGCTGGAAGTACATAAACACCGCGCTTCCCAGGGCTAAAACTGAAGAATGCAACGACTAATAATACCCAAACTGCTAGCGCTAAATAGGCAGGGTTGTCGCTTAAGAGACGTTTTATGCCTTTACCTTTAAATGCTAGTACTATGAGGGCGGGGAACCAAAACACTGGAATAACTTTGAAAATATAGTAGTACCATGGCTCAATATGGTGCCAAGCATTTGCATATCGCTGCGCTGTCTGCTTCAGCAAAATATTTGATAAGTACTGCTGAATCGTTGGGTCTTGCTGATGTGCGCCTAAATAAAGCACAGGCCCAAGCCAAACTAAGACCACACCTAGCATAACCAAGGGCCCTAGTAATGCGCGTTTTTTCCATCTTGTTGTGGGGAGTTGTTTTTTGAAGGTTAAAAAAGAAAGGGGGATTAAGATAAAAATAGGCAAAAAACCCACGCCTTTAGTAATAATTCCCAGACCCATTGCGCCCCACGCGATGAAATAGCAGCGCCAGCTTTCGGCTATACAAAAATGGCGAATAAAGCCATAAATGCCAACCCAAATAAAACAAGCAACCAACGCATCTATTTGAGCAAACTTGGCTTGAATTAGAAACTGTGGGCTCAACAATAGCAGCAACATGCTGAGTATAGCTGTTCTCTCATCAGCAAGAGCTCGTGATAAACGATAAGTGACTGTCAACGTTACGAGGCTTGCGATGGCATTAGGTAAAAGCATTGCAACGCTTAAACTGCCAGTCAAAACGTAGAAAAGTGCGATACCCCACATAAATACAGGGGGCTTATCAGGGTAAATCTCTCCCCCACGCATTGGAATCAGCCATTGACCACTTGTCACCATCTCCTTGGCAACTAAAGCAAAACGTGGTTCGTCCGGCGGCCAGGCATCGCGAAAGCCTAAACCACTGAAAATAATGATGGCTGCAACAACAAAAAGTAAGAAAACCTTACGCTCGTGACGAAATATATTTGTCACTTGGCGTTGTCCTTGTGAGTAAAGCGCAACATTGAAAGTATTAGCAAAACGCTAACTACTAGGCCTGCTATATGAATAGGTTTTTCAACGGCATTAATATAACGTGAGCCACCTCCTAGCATTGAGAAAAGTAAGGTTTGCGGAATAAATCCTAGCGCACTTGCCGAAATGAAAGGAATAAAAGGTACTCGAAACGCACCAGCTAAAGCATTGGTCGCAACATTAGAGCCTATTGGAAATAGTCGAACCATGAGTATTGTTCGAAAGCTGCTCTTCACGAGTTTCACGCGCATTTGTGAAAAACGGTTCTCAAAAACTTCTGATTGAATGGCTTTGGCTATGAGCTTTCTAAAAGGACCGCGTACCAATAGATAGGCTGTACTTGCGGAGATACAGGTAAGTAGTAGCGCTATAATACTACCCTCAAATGAGCCAAAACCAACCCCACAAAAAAAGCTAACAGCTTGCCGGGGAATACCCAGTGTCATTAATACAACAAAGGCACTTAATACCAAGAATACTTCTTCCGTGCTGAGTTTCGCTATGTAAGATATCAACCAGTTTGGATCGGCGCTATGTGCAAGAATGTCACTGGTTACTTGAACTGATAGGTAACAAACCACTGCCATCAAACTGGTACTCACCAAGATACTGACAGTACGCATAAGAGGAAAACACTCACTTTTCATGCGTGAATATCTCGTTGATGGAACCGAGTTTATTGCGATACATCAACCACCTGACGCCGAGCATATCTACAACACCAGCCCAACCTCTATTCCAAGCATTGTAATTTGATTGACCTTCATGGCGAGCTCGATGATTCACAGGCACACACACTATATTGCCACCTAGACGTTTTGTGAGGGCAGGTATGTATCGATGCATATGATCAAAATAAGGAAGCAATAGGAAGGTACGTCGTGGAAGCAGCTTTAAACCACAACCCGTATCAGGTGTATCATCATCTAAAACATACTGACGAATGCGATTTGCCACTTTAGATTGCACGCGTTTCCATCTTGTATCTTTTCTTTTTTGTCGATAACCAATGACGCAAAAGTGGGGACTGTTTACTTGTTTAGCTGTTTCGATTAACTTTGGGATATCCGCAGGATCGTTTTGACCATCAGCGTCTAATGTAATAACCCATTTTCCGTGAGCAGCGAGAACGCCGTGATAAACAGAAGTGCTCTGTCCGCAACTGGAGGGATGCACTATTACCCTTAGAGTAAGGGGGAATGATCCTGCCAACGTGGCCAGTAATGTAGATGTGCCGTCATCACTACCGTCATCGACTACGATAACTTCAGTTTGTTCAGGAGTTACTGAATGAGTAATTTCCCATAGCAATGAAGGAAGATTTTTTGCTTCATTTTTTGCAGGAAGAACTACACTAACTTCTATCTGGTGCATATGGCGCGTGTATGAAAGTAAAGATGCGCAGTATTGTATGTAAAAAACCTTAAGGAAAACTTAAGCCCTTAATACGTCTGTGCATTAAAATTCGTATTCCAGTGACATACGCAATGTATGATCTTTACTGTCACCATTGAGCCCTGCAATAAAGCCAAGCTCCCATTTTAATTGCTTTTGCCTGTCGTAGCGTTTAATTCCCATAAAAACCGGACCAGCGCCCACATAGTCCTCTCCTACATATATCTCAATACCGGGTTGAACCTCTGGGAGCCAGCGATAGCGAAATTTTGCTTTGAATTCGCTCTCCCACTCATTGGCAATGGTTTCACCCCATTCATATACTAGGCTTGCGTTAGTAGTTAGACTAAACTGACCAAACTCTTTTTCATTCAGAATGCCGGCCTTAGCTGCCCAGTCATCCGTATTGTGTTGCTTTTCTAATTCAAATAAGGCTCCCCAATCAGCCCAATACTTTCCTTGTTCAGTGACCATCCAACGAAGCTCAAGTTCATAAGATTCTATCCCAAAATCTCGGTTTTCATCGCGAGCTCCCACAAGGTAAGCCTCCAGGATTACAAACTCAGAAAGGGCGTGTCCAAACGAGTAGCGTTGCATCAATACATTGCCGTTATCATTTTGGCGTGAAGTTAATCGCCACTCGAATTCGCGTTCAAAAGGCAATACATAAGGGTGATAGACTCTGTCTACGGTAAAATTGTCAGCGCTCACAGAAAATGCGGCAAGAAGGACAACTAATAATAAGATAGTGCGCTTCATTGTGTAACCTCCACTTGTTGCCACAGCGCAGGTATGCGCTTCCTTGTCGCAGCAATAGTATTGGGCACAACCAAAGTAAATATAAATAACATCATGTAACTCATTGATGGAGTGGCTTCGTAGCCAATTAATGCGTTCAATAAATGCCCATACTCGCTGTTGTCACTAACGATATGACTACTATCCCAAACTTGTTGTGGGGCAGGAAATATATCTATTTGTTCCAAAAGAAGCGCGATGTTTGCAACTTGCGCGGCGACAAAAAGAGTCGTGAAACAAAACGTCGCTTTGTGGCTTACAAAGTGCGTTAGTGCGATATTGAGCAAAATAGCGATGCTGATACTGATCCCCAGCCCAATTGTAGTACCAAGAAAAAGCAACGTACTATCACTGTTATGCGTAAGCCCTGACACAAAGTACACCATAAAATGCAAACTGTTAGGTAACCCAATACCCAGCACAAGCAACGTAATACCCATTCTGATGAAGTTACGTTTTGAAAAGGGACAAATGACTAGCACACAAATACCTATCCAGGCACTCACTAGGAGTAACGATTTTAATAACTCAAAGCCAGCGCCCTCTGCCAGTTGAGAGATAACGCCTAGATAAGAATATGTCATTGCTGCGGTCACTAACAGTGAGGCTATTCGCCATACTAGCGACAATCGTGAAACGCCAGGTAATGCAAGAAGTACACTGAGCAATAGAAAAATAGGTAATGTGTCTCTTAAGAAGAGTACGACCGTATTAATGAGCATCAGGCTTCTCCTCTTGTTCCTTTACGACTACTTTGCCCACTGCACTGTTAGGGTGGAATTCTCCAAAGAAAGGATATTCACCTTGTGTCAGCGGTCCAATGTAAATACTGCCTTTGCTTTTGGCAAAAATCACTTTTTCTCTGTTAAGGGAAAAACTGTCTATTTCCTCGGGGCTATCGTCGAAATTGATGAAAGTAAGACGTACCTTTTTCCCCGCTGGAACCACTACATTCTGCGGGTAAAAAAGATGATCTTTAATTTCTATCACGACTTCAGTTAGTGCAAACGCACGAGGAGAGAAAAATGATAAAAGGCCAATAAAAAGGCCAATAGAAAATTTAAAGTAAGAGTTCATTTTCAAACTCCACCTTCACTTCAAGGCCTCCGATCTTAGCATCATCAAGCACAACATTGGCATTATGCAGAGCAGCAATTTGCAATACTATGGCCAAACCAAGGCCGCTGCCTGTTGTCGTCTTAGCTTGTGCTGCGCGGTTAAATCGCTTTAATACGCTGGCTCGTTCACTTATTGGTATGCCAGGACCCGAGTCCGCGACACTCAAAACTACGTTTGATGCGAGTTGTTCAATTCGAACAACAATTTGTGCCCCTTCAGGGGAATAATTACTGGCGTTGGTAATAAGATTTTGCAATAAGGTGTACAACATAAAATGTACGCTGTTTAACCAAATCTCATCGCCTTCTAAGGATATCTCTTGCTGTTTGGTTTCAATTTTTCCATATAGATCGCTAATCACTTCTTGCGCAACAAAGTGCAGATTAACTGCCTCTTTTTGTTCTACAAATGTCTCCGGACTGGTACGTGTCAGTAACAAAAATTGATTCACCGCGTCAATCATCCGATCGGTGTCGCGTTGAAGCGTTTCAAGTAGTTTACCGCTATCTCCTAATTCTTCAGCAATATTGTGAATATTGATTTTCATCACACTTAGCGGTGTACGCAGTTCATGTGCGGCGTTGGACGCAAACTGCTGTTCTCTTTCAAACGCAGCACTTAGTCGAGAAAACATTGAGTTGAGCGTAGAAACAACAGGTTTAAGTTCACTGGGTTCTCTATCAAGTGCAATGGTAGAAAAGTTATTACCTGTTCGTTTAGCCAATTTTCGAGAAAGCTGTTTTAGGGGGGCAAGCCCCCAGGTTATTCCTAAAAACAAAATTACGACAAGAAGGGGAACACTGACAATAAAAGGAGTAATGGAAGCAACGGTTAATGCATCTGCTAACGTAAAGCGATTACTCAATGGTTGCGCCACCATGTACCAAGAGCCATCATCTTTTACATAAGAGGTATGCACACGCCATCGTGTTCCAAGAGCATTTTTTTCTGAGAAACCGTCTTTAAAGTCAGAGAGTGGGGCCTTTAACACTTTGCTTGAACTTTTTATCAGCTTATCGTCCTGCCAGATTTGAAATAACAAAGCGTGATCTTTACCTGGTGAGCCACCATTGAACGAAGCAACGGCACTACTTAACGCGGTGAGTTCATTGTCTAGTAGCGTAGTTGATATACCTATTGTGGCACGATAGCCGTGGAGCGCCGCACTGAAGACAATAAGGACTAAAGCACTGGTAAGAGTTAAAATAAGAAAGCGACGAATCGACGTCACGTTAATCTCCAGAGTTGGATATGCAATACCCTACGCCTCTAATGGTTCGAATGAAGTTTTCTGGCATCTTTTTTCTTAAATTGCTGATATGCACTTCTATTGTATTGCTTGAAACTTCCTCACCCCATTCATAGAGTTTGCTCTCAAGTTGATGCTTACTCAATATGCGACCCGCGTTTTCAATTAGCGCTTTCAAAAGCATAAGCTCTCTACGCGGAAGATGTACTACGTCACTATCAATAGTCAATGTATGGTGCTTTGTATCAAGGCTGACGTTCTGCACAGTGATCACACTTTCTGAAAACGTACCTAATCTGCGCTCTAAAACCCGTAGGCGCGCCAGCAACTCATCAATTTCAAAGGGTTTCGGGAGGTAATCGTCTGCACCCGCATCTAGCCCTGATATTCTGTCAAAGATCTTGTCTCTTGCGGTCAGAATTAAGACTGGCAGTACTGGATTAGTTTTTCGAATACTCTTGAGTACGATTAATCCATCCTGGTCTGGTAGACCTAGATCCAAAATGACAATATCATTTTGCGATGGGCGAAGTGTACTTATTGCGCTGGCACCATCGTAGACACAGTCTACAGTATAGTTTGCCTTTCTTAATGAAACTTTAAGCGCGTTGGACAAAGGCTTATCGTCTTCAACTAACAGTATGCGCATAACACTCCCATAATTTCTCAGTAAATTTAAGGATATACAAAAAAACTTAAGAAAACCTTAAGCATTTTTTATTACAGGTCTGAATCCAGCAGGTTTTTTCAGACCTTTCATAGCTTCTAATAATCGTCAAAAATGCTACCACACACTTCCTATGGGCTTTTATGACCTCAACAATTACGTTGGCTACAGAGGAGATATCCGCAATTAGTACAAAACTCAAAAAAGCCAATAATCTGTATGTCCGATAATTGTCTACAGCAGTCGCTTAATACCTACAAGGGTAATGAAGCGGCTATGAAGTATGTTTCTACAAACTATCTGCCATTCATACAAAACTGTCTAGTAAATGCGTTCTTTAGCTACGCTAACGCTTTCATCTAGTTGAAATAAAATAATCATCAATAAAGCATATAATGAAACAATAGAATCCTAGACATCTATAAATAAAACAGGTTATTAATTTATAGGCGCTGCTTTTTCAATTTAAGCTATTAAATCATTACGAACATGAGATTCATTTATTATGTGGATTGTTTATGCGTTGCTCGCAACATTTTTCTTTGGTTTGCGAGGGATCTTGTATCAATGGACATCGCAGAAAAACTTAAATCGCGATCTACTACTATTTGGTGTTTTCTGTATAGGTTTTATCATCAGCGTAGTAGGGGTACTGTTGTTAAATCAACGATGGTACGGCTGGGCAGATGTCGCTGTTGGTATAGGGCTAGGCTTTGGATCTTTTGCCGCTAATGCTGTTTTACACAAAGGGTTTTCAGTAGGAAAAGCATCACTCATCAGCGTTCTAGCAGGGTTGACGCCTTTGTTTGTCCTCATCTTTGCCTTTTTAATTTGGAATGAGACGTTAACATCTATTCAATTAATTGGGTTTGTTATTATTTTTTGTGGCCTTTGTATTCTTAGATATTCTTCAGATATCTCTATTGATAATTTAAAAGGGGCGCAATGGGGGCTACTTGCTGCATTGTGTTTTACGTTTACAGATTTAATGGGTAAACAGTCCACACTTTTAGAGGCAGATGTTTTTGCGACGTTAACGTCTATGTTCGGCTTTGGAAGTTTTCTTTTTGCCATGAGATGGTTAGCAAAGCGTAAGAAATTTATAGGGTCTCAATATTCAGAGAAAACTAATTGGTCGGAAATAAAAACCTTTTCTTGCGGACTGATAGTAGGGGTCGCAAATGTAAGTGGAATGGTTGCAATAATATCCGCTTTTTCTATTGGTAATACCGGGTTAGTTTCCGCAATTTCAGGAATGAATATTTTACTTATTCTCCTTTATTCTCATATTGTTTTGAAAGAAACATTTAGCCGTCAAGAAGTGCTAGGCTTAACCGCTGCTTTTGTCGGTGTTATCGTGCTTAGATTGAATTAAAACTTTTTTGCCAGTAGCTTTTTCTGCCAGTACCTTTAACTGCAAGCACCTTTTTCTGTAAATACCTTTGCGCGCAAAAATACCAGCGCAATCGCGATGGTCGACTGGTAGGTTTTTGCGCTTAAGGGCTTAAGGAAAAGAGTAGCGAACAATGCGTTTTAGTACGCTAGTGTACTGCTTCCAAAAACTGCCTGTATTGTAGTGCATACCGTGCTGTTTAAATACGGCTTGTACTTTAGGAGCCATTTCTCGGTATCGTCTGGCGGGAATGTCAGGAAATAAATGGTGTTCTACCTGAAAGCTTAAATGCCCAGTAAGTATGTGAAATAAATTTCCGCCCTTGATATTTGATGAGCCTAAGGCCTGACGATAGTACCACTGGCCGCGTGTCTCATTTTTGCAATCCTCTGCTTTAAAGGTTTCCACATCACCGGTAAAGTGCCCGCAAAAGATGATGGTAGATGTCCATAAGTTACGTAGCAAGTTGGCAATAAGGTTGCCTGACAATACCCATAAGAACAGCGGGCCAGCCAGCAAAGGGAAGAGCACATAATCTTTTACCAACTGCCGTGCGCCCTTACTGAAAAAGCGTTTTTTAAGCTCGCTATGGGTTACTTGGTTTTTGCGGTTTTTTTTCTTCTTGCCGAAGAATACGCGCTCTGCGGCCATCTCGTGATACGACACACCCCACTGAAACATTACGCTAAGCAAAATATAGGTAGCGAACTGCCAAAGGTTTTTTACCCGCCATCTAAAATCATTCGATAAGCGAAGTAGGCCATAGCCAAAGTCTCTATCCTTGCCAATAATATTGGTGTAGGTGTGATGTTCGTAGTTGTGCACCCGGTTCCAACTTGCCCCATCGCAGGCAATATCCCACTCATAGCGCTTTGAATTTATATGACTGTCGTTCATCCAGTCATACTGACCGTGCATCACGTTATGGCCAATTTCCATGTTATCCAGTATTTTCGCTGCTGCTAAACTTAGTACGCCAGCTACCCAAAGTAGAGGCTGTAAGAAACCAAGCATTAATAATATGCGGCCACTCCATTCACAAATACGCTGGATAAGTATAATACGTCGAATATAGGCTGCATCTTCAGCGCCGATTTTATCTTTTACTTCCGACTTTATTGCATCAAGTTGAGTTTCCAACATGTCGTAATCGGGTTTGCTTACGCTCTGCGGTGGGGTAGTTGCTTGTTGTAATCGCGCGTCAGTTTTACTAGGCGCTTGTTGTCGTTCCTCGGTATTAATTAAGACGCGAGTGTTCATAGTTGAATCTCCAAATCGGTTACGGCTTGCGATACACACAGCTGAATAAGTTGCTCGGCACTATCGGATAACTCGCCGGTGCGGGTATCGCGCACTACGCCCCGCTTTTTCACACATTGGCATTGATGGCAAATACCCATACCGCAGCCATACGTTACAGGCTGTTTGGCTTCTTGAAGCTGCGAAAGCAGAGATTTCTGATTATTCACCGATAAATGCTGGCCGTTGTGCATCAAAGAAAAGGTTTCTTTTTCGCTCAAACTTCCAATGTTCACAGTGGGCAATGCGGCAAAATGTTCACTGTCTAACGTTGCCCTCACCAGTTTTGCTACTTCACGTACCTGCTCGTACATCGCATTAGGGCCACACACCAACCAGTGGGCATCAGCAAAGTGGGATAGGTAATCCTTTACATCGCCATCTTTTTGTCGAGTCAACACGGCAAAAGTAAAGTTGTTGGCGCGTTTTTGAAGTGCTAGTAATTCGCTTTGCAACACGTGCTCGTTGGGCTTTGCAAAGTAAAGCAGATGAACAGGTGCGCGGTGTATTAGGTTATTTTCAATGGCGTCTTCAAGCATAGCGATAAACGGCGTTATGCCCGATCCGCCCGCAACCATAAGTACGGGTTTATCGGTATTAGGCAAGGTGAAATTCCCCTTAGCCGCCGAAATATTCACCCATGTATTGGGTGTTATCGAGGAAAGAGCCGGGGTAAGTGCACCTTCGTTATTGACCTTAGTGATAAGCCGAATATTTTTCGTCTCGCGGTGAAAGCTTGCCCCGCAAGCAACGGTAAATACGCGGGTAGTAAGCCTTCCATTCACTTCAATGGTTAGCGCGATATGTTGCCCTGCAATATGACTAGGCCAAGCTTTTTCGGGCGTTAGAATAACTTCCAGCATGTCAGAACTAAGATTTCTGACAGCTTCAACTTGCGCTCTGTAATAGCCATCTCGCCACGCAGGTTTAACCTGCTGCACAAGCACTTCCCAATATCCTCTCCATGAACTGTGATGGAGCAAGCGATGGGCTAGATTATCGAGTAATAGTTTCAACGTTGAGATCACACCTATTAATTTTTCAAAACAGACTTAGCTAGAGAGTAAAAATAATTTAAGCGTACAAGTGTATGCTCAGTCAGCGCACAAGTGTAAGCTTAATTTTATTCTCGTCAAGTGAATAGTTAAAAATACGTACTCACGTAGGTAGATTTTTGAAAGGTTTGTAACGTGTATTTGATGGGGGCTACAGGGGATGAGTTCGAGGCGCGTGATACCGACATTGATTAAACAAAATTTAGATGATCTTACTGCTCGACGCTGACATTGAGCCGCCTTGAACGTGGCGCAGAAGTGTGTAGCATGATTTATAAGAACGCTTAATCTGAGGGATGAACGAAGGCGTCTGTGGTCCCACTTAATAGCAAAGTAGGGCGGTAATTATTTCTTGCAGTTTAATTTTGGTAAGGCGTATTCGCGAAGTATTTAAATTATAACTTGCGCAACAAAACCCTCGTAAATATCTATCTTGAAACCTTTCTTCTTTGTGCTATATCTTAAAACACGGTGTAAATTTTCTAATTAAAAAGCTCAAATCAATATTTAATTCAGTAAAGGAATACAGAATGAATTACTTAATCGTATTAGGCGCTCTATTCGTTTTAGTAGCGCCGCCTATCCTTAGCGCTAAAGAAAATCCAGTGCTGCAAACACTTGATAGTGTGAAACGGGAATTGAAAGAGGGGGAAACTCACAATTACCTCATTAAGGCCACAGAGAAGCACTTTTTTTCTGGAGAGGTTAGGCAAAACTCAGTAGATGTTAAAATTCAGGTCTTTGATCCCGAAGGCACGGAAATTAGATCCTTCAATAGTACTAAAACTGGTTTTGAGCCTTTCACCATAAATACCAAGATGACTGGCGACTATAAAGTAGTGGTAAGTCCCTTTGGTGAAAGTACCTCTGGTCTATATTCAATACAGCTCGTGCGTAACGAAGCTATCGCTAATAATCCTTCGAAACGTCTAGCGCAGTTGCTTAGTCCCTATGATAAAGAAGCTACTCCTGGTGCTGTAATTGGCGTTTTTGAAGGCGGGGAAGTCACCCACATTCATTCTGTAGGTATGGCGAACATTGCGCATGATGTCGCATTTACTCCTGATATGCCAACCAATATTGGCTCTGTTTCAAAGCAGTTTACTGCAATGGCAATACTACTGCTTGAACAACAAGGTAAGCTAAGCTTAGACGACAACATTCGTAAGTATCTCCCAGAACTCCCTGAATTCACTACTAGTATCACTCTCAAAAACGTCCTTACACATACATCGGGTTTACGAGAAATATTCAATTTATTAGGGATGCGTGGTTGGACCGGCGAAGAATTCATTTACAAAGATCAAGCTATTGACGTGGTTAAGAAGCAAACAAAGTTACAAGCTGCGCCGGGCGAGGAAATGAATTACAACAATACAGGCTTCATTCTGCTGTCACTCATTGTTGAGAGGGTTAGCGAGCAGTCATTTCCCGAATGGATGAAGGAAAATATTTTTGTACCACTTAATATGAGCAGCACTTATGTAAGACGGGACCCTGGCCATATCATCCCTAATGCGGTTCAAGGATACGACACTGACGAATTTGGTTTTCGAGAAACTGGTGACTTGTATTCAGCACCGGGTGCTGGCGGTATTTATACTACTGTCTCAGATATGGCTAAGTGGTCGCAAAATTTCATCACGGGCGCGTTGGGAGGCAAAGAATTAATTACTAAATTGACAACCCCTAATGTACTCACTAACGGTGAAGAACAAACTTATTCTCTAGGACTGGGAGTAACAGAATATAACGGATTATTGGAGTATTCTCACAGTGGTGCTGATATGGCACATTACACTAACTATGCTTTTTTTCCCAAGCTTGAAAAAGGGGTATTTTTAAACACTAATAACACAGCCTTTAACATGGGTATGTGGAACGATATTGTTGACCTGATTTTTGGCGAGCATTTTATAGAGCCATCAGAAGATGACGATAACAAAGAAGGCACAAGTAGTCTTAGTTTACCCGCAGAATATTTGGATCAGTTAGCTGGAAAGTATAAATCTGAAATGCTTGGAATGACACTGGAGATAATTGCTTCAGACGGACAGCTAAAAATGGCTTTTAATGATGAGAACAATTTGCCGATGATTGCGCTATCTGAGACAGAATTTACGGTTAACGATGGGCAATACAATGTACTCTTTTTAATGGACAATGAGGAAATAAGCGGCATCTCGATCAAAGCCAATTTCAGTACGCAGCGCTACGAGTTCACAAAGCTAGAGCTATTTGAGCCGAGTAAAGAGCAATTGGCCGACTACACTGGTAAATACTTTTCCAATGAATTAGAGGTTCTCTACACAATAGAAATTGACGAAGAGAATAGTCTTACACTCAAACTGTACAATCTCCCAGAATTGACGTTGACTCCCTCAGAGCGGGATGTCTTCAGCGAAACGTATTTCCTTTATAGTGATTTGAGTTTCATTCGAGATGAAAACGGCAAGGTAACTAAAATAGATATTAGTAACGGTAGAACGCAGGGGGTAATGTTTGAGCGTATGCCATTGTAGTTTTGAGCTTACCTGCATGGAAAGCCCAGTGATTGCTGGTGTAGTCAGATAATTTCGCAAAGAAAGCCGGTTTTCGTTCTAAGAAAATCGGCTTTTTAATGCTTACGCAAAAGATGAGTTTGACATTACGCTGAATTGAGCCAGAGACGAACGAGTAGAAGTTAGGATGTACTTGGCCTAGTCTAAAGCTTTACTTTCTTCTCTTACTTTTAAGGTCAGCTCGCTGTCTTGGGGGCTAATGGAAAAGTCGAATTTACCTAAAATATTCATGCCTAACAGCCCATCTGCGTTGGGTAACGCGTCTGTTGGTAGTACTAAGGCAGAAACTTCTTTAAATCGATAGCCCGCAAAAAGGAAACTAGGGATATGTACCAAAGGCGCATTAATGGTGCCCGACGCGGTATTTACGTCAAAGTTACCAATAAAAGTAAGGCGTCCCAAACCGCCTAAGCGGTTGAATAAGTCAGTGGTGATAGCAGTAGTGCTTGCTCCAGTATCTAACACCATGTCGGCGGTTTGATTGAGTGCTTCAACGTTTACCCGGTACTGATCGCCTTCTCGAAGGAGTGCCACGCGAGTAACGTCCTTAACTAAAAGTTCACTTCTTGCCAATGTCTCGTCTGTAGCAACTTCATTGTCATAGTTTCTTTCTCTATACGCGATATTTCGTATAGCATTGGCGGCGTTATCATCGTAAGCCAAGCTTGCAAGAACATCTTCCATTAAGGTTATTTTTTGCTGTCTAGCATAAGCTTCGGCAAGTTGAAGCGTATAACGTCTGTTATCTGGCACTCGCTGAAACAAAGGTTCATTCAAGCTTGCCACTAAATCCCACTGCCTATTTGCTTTAAGCTCTTTTTGCGCGTTGTCGTATAGGCTAGTAATCCGGCTTTCAACGTTATCTTGCATGTTAGGTGATAATGGTAGTTCAGCTAAATCGTGAAAATAAATAAGCGCTTCGGATAATGGCTGAGTTCTTAGTACCAACTCTGCCTCTAACAGTAAAAGATCTTCATTGTTAGGGAAGCGCTGTAATTCGTAGTTAAGTTGTTGATTGAGAAGTGCGTAGTTACCACTACTTAACAGTTGATGTAATGCATCAATGTTCGTTTCAGATATACCTGCCTCACGGTATGCTCTCGCATTATTGGTTGACGAGATGACCCCCTCGCTATTACCTTCGCCGTCAGTTGACGTCGAGCGCTTTGTACCTTCTGCATTCACAGCATTTTCTTTGTATGTAGCGATTTTTTCATAATCAGACATACTATTAGACGTAGCTATATCTACAGCCTGGTTTAATGACAGCCATAAATAGCCGTTCAGAAATACGGATGCAGTAAGTACCACAACTAAACATGCTAATAGCCCTTTATTCATAATGTAAAACTCCGTTGGGCTTCGCAATTAAAAGTTGGGTTTAATGCATGCATTACCATAAATTTCCTTAAAGGGTTCAGGCAAACGCTTGGGAGCGCCAGTATCTAAACTCACGCAAACAAAAGTGGTTAGTGCTTCAAATACGGTTTTTTGTCTGCGCTCACAAATAAATTGAAAGTGTCGTTTTAGGGTTAGCTTGTTATCACAACTCACAATCCACGTTGCGCATTGTAGATTGTCACCTTCGTGAGAGGGCAGGTGGTAATCAAGTTCATGGCGTTTAATCACCATGGCGCGGTTGAGCGACTGATAGTCAGAAAACTGCAATCCGAGTGAATTTGAATGGGCCCACGCCAATGCTTCTACTTGGGTTAAGTAAGCCACATTATTAACGTGGTTATAGTGATCTAAGTGACTAGCATCTATTTGCCAAGATTTGATAAAGGGCGATTGATATCGCCATGGTAATAAAGACTCTGGCATTCGGTGTAAACTCAGTTGCTACCTTGGTGCGACCGTGTAGAAGACCACATCAGGCTGTTAAATTAGTAGAAACGATAGGAAGCGGGTTATCTTCTGGCAAGGGGACTGACTCATCAAACAACACATGCATCAGTGCTTCTTCTCGTTCAAGTACAGGATGAATAAAGCTTTGCACATCGCCGATGGCTTTAAATGAGTGAAAACCATTTTCTAGTAGTTCGTGCAGCGACAATAGTCCAGCCAGTTTGGCGGGGCGTCTTGATAAGCTAATCAGCATGCCAATCCCCCTAATTTTAATTACATCGCCAAGTTGTTCGCCAAGGTGCGCAATAATATCGAGCTGGCGTTGCCTGTCTGTTTGCCGGCCTGTGTTGCGATAGGCTAGGGCGTAACTATCTCGATTTAATGGCGCTCCTTTGAGTTGATGCACCATTTGCATATCTAAATCGAAAGACAGGGCGTTCAGTGCTAACGCATCGTTCATGGCATTCATGGCTTTGGCGGGAAGCACTTTAGCAAGTTTGGGGATGACCCGAACTAAATCGGCGTCACGCTGGCTGAAATCTTTGGGGCCATACAGTTCATCTACAAAAAACTGCATGGCTTTTTGATATCGCGGTTGTTTGGCTAAATCATCGTGAGACACTAACAAGCGCTCACATTGCCAATGCTGAAGTTCGTGAATATTATCCATAATACTCACTTTATGCGCTAGGTCTCGAAGCGCATTCACTCTATGTATATGCTTAACGATATTCTGTGGCACGCAAATAACATCCTTCCGTAGTGCTTTAATACTAGCTTGACGCAAGCGAGTGGCGCATGCAAGCCGCTAAGCCTATTCCCGCCATATTTTCACTGTTATAATACCCGCCCTTAAATGTATGGCTAACGGGAAACGTCTTTGAATTTTAGTACTTGGTGCAATATAACACGGCTAACTTATTTACTCGCTACTGGAGCTGTACAGCGTGGCGAATAAGATAGACCCTGAAGTACCTGCGCTTATTACTTTGTTTAACAGCACCTTTACCGACTTTAAAACGCAGCTGGTATTAGGTGATGACGAGCCTATTTATCTTCCTGCCAATGAAGATACTCCCTATCATCGTATTGTATTTGCCCACGGCTTCTTTTCCAGCGCGCTGCATGAAATTGCCCACTGGTGTGTGGCGGGTGAGAAGCGTCGTTTACTTGAAGATTACGGTTATTGGTATTGCCCTGATGGGCGAGATGCCAAGCAGCAAGCTGAATTTGAAAGTGTAGAGATTAAGCCGCAAGCTATTGAGTGGGCGTTTACCGAAGCTGCAGGGCGCCAATTTCAAGTGAGTACCGATAATTTAAATGGTGCAGAGCCCGATAGAAAAGGTTTCACTAAAAATGTAGAAGCCCAGTTAGCGTGGTATAAAAACAATGGCTTCCCCCCAAGGGCGGCACGCTTTATCGATGCTTTAAAAAAACACACAGAAATTAACGGGAGCGCAGTAACCCAATGAACAAGCCGGTATTTCGATTAGGTGTGGTAGTTAACCCTTTTGCAGGTATAGGCGGCGCGCTTGCATTAAAAGGCAGTGACGGTGCCGATGTGCGTGAAAAGGCGTTAGCAATGGGCGCTGAAAAAAAAGCTAACGAAAAAATGGCTAAAGCGCTGTCTATAGTAGAGGCCTTGTCAGAACAGTTCACTATCGTTACCGCCGCTGGAGAAATGGGCGAAGACGTGTGTGCATCGTTAGGATTACCCTTTGAGGTGGTGTACAAGAGTGCATCGCAACAAACAGAAGGGGAAGATACCGAGCGTGCTGTACAGGCTTTCCTTAACTGTAATCTTGATGTTATTTTATTTGCTGGTGGCGATGGTACTGCCCGCAATGTGTGTAAAGTTGTGGGTGAAAAAGTGCCGGTGTTAGGTGTGCCGGCGGGATGTAAAATCCACTCGGGCGTGTACTGCGTGACTCCGTCTGCCGCAGGACAGGTCATTAGCCAAATGATCAAGGGCGAAATTGTCAGTGTGATGGAAGGCGAAGTGCGAGATATCGATGAAAACGCATTTCGAACCGGAAAAGTGATAGCAAAACACTATGGCGAGATGCGAGTGCCCGCCGAACTAACCTACGTGCAAGCCGTAAAAATGGGTGGTAAAGAGGACGAGGCGCTAGTCCTCGATGATATTGCCGCTACCATTAGCGAATTAATGGACGACAACCCAGACACCTATTTTGTTATGGGGTCGGGCTCTACCGTTGGCGCGGTTATGGAGTTTCTGGGTTTAGAAAATACCTTACTAGGTGTTGATGTAGTGCTGGATAAAACGCTTGTAGCTAGTGATGTAACTGCATCTGAATTGCTTTCGCTTACCCAAGGAAAGCCAACCCAAGTGGTATTAACCGTTATTGGTGGGCAAGGTCATATTTTGGGGCGTGGAAATCAGCAGCTTAGCCCAGACTTTATCCGCGCTATTGGCAAACAAAATATGCGGGTTGTTGCGACTAAACAGAAGTTACAATCGCTTGGTAATAAACCATTACGATTAGATTCTGGCGATGCTGAGTTAGATGCATCGCTACAAGGTGCGTTCACCATTATTACCGGTTACAAAGACAAGGTTCTTTATAACGCCGAATAGTTTAGAAATTTTAGATTACGTTTAAGAATAGGAGAAATACGTGTTACCTCCGGCTTCAGCCCCCCAACAAGTAGTAAACCAAATTGCAGCGATAGAGGCTGCGTTAGATGATGTGGTTAATCATGGTAGTGACGATGAGCTGTTTACAGCCAGTTACTTACAAGGCCATTTCGCAGTGGTATCTCGTCAGCTAGAAATGCAAAGCAGCGCAACTATGCAGCAACTAGATTCAGATATGGCAGCAAGCTTGCAAGCCGCATTTGATAACAAAGAACTAGAGGGCGAGGATGCTGCCCAGGTTAAGGGCCTTTGGTCACGATTATTCGACCAAGCGCGCAGCTAAGCGGCCAAATGTCGCACAACAAAGCGCGTAACAAGCGCACAATAAAGTGCTATGTATGAAAGCTGGAAACGGAATAATTATCCGGCAAATTACGCCTGAAAGCGGCATGGCCTTGCCGCTTAGGCACCCTCACTTTCTTTCAAGTGTTGGTGTTATTTTAAACCCCCCAGCCACGTTGACTGGCGTTCCTTTTCTAACGTTAGCTAAAAACAATATTTTCCCTCTAAGCGCCAAGTAGCGGAGTAATGCGGCTTACGGCTGTGTTTTATAGGCTTTCTGACATGGCTTGCTTTAGTTCGGCACTTTTCAGCGTTTACCTTTTCTCAGACTTTACGCGCTACATGTCATGCCCCCACAGGTTGTGGTGCGAATATTGCTAATCTTGTTGTTGATAAGAAAAGACAACAAGTGTGACGTAACGCGCTTTTTACAAATGGCTTATTTCTAGGTGAATATATGTTCGGTTTAATTCAACTTGCGAGTTACAAGCGTAGCGCTAGTAACGCACCCAAAATAGCAGGGTACTGCACGGTGCGCTGTACCTTTCGCTGTATCTTGCGCAACACTTCGCGAGCGATTTCTGCCGGATTAATACTTGCCATCATTGGGGGCTGTCAATCGTCGGACGACCCTAAAGCCCAAATGTCACAGTCTGATCCCTTGGCGGTTCCAGCCCTTGGGAATGTTGAATATCACACCTACATTTTAGCCAATGAGCTGTTTGCTGATTTGCGACCTTCTAGGCAAGCGCGCTATGCCGTGGCGGGATTTGTGCCTGTTGATACCATGAAATACAACAAGAATGATCAACATCCATTGATGATGTTAGGGCATCAATTAGAGCAGGGCATGATGACCGAAGCCACAAAACGTGGTTTTACTACTCAAGAATTTAAGCTTTCGAACGATATAATTGTTAATGACGAAAGCGATAGAGTACTTACGCGCAATATCGACCAATTGTCCGATATTGAACGGGTCGACTTCTACATAACGGGTACCTTGGTTTACCAACAGTCTGGGGCTGTGGTTAACGCAAGAATTATCAACGTAAGAAATAAAGACGTGGTGGCGGCAGCTACCCGCTTTTTCCCAGCGGAGATTTTTTGGGAAGAAGAGCGAGTAACGAGCCGTAATGGTCGACTGTACAGAACTGAAGGTGGAAGGTAACGGGATGAACGCACTATTTAAACGCACGGCTAAATGCACGGCATGTATCCTAGCAACATCAACGCTAGCCTTGAGCGGTTGCTCTATGATGTTAGGCGAAGAAGAAGTGGCAGTTGAAGAAACGTCTCGACCGGCCATGAATGTAGTAGATATTATGGCGATAGACCGTCCTTCACCAAAAAAAGAAGACGATGACGAACAGTCAGACGAGCAAGAGGGTATGGATGCGTTTGGCGCTATAGGTCAACCTACACTTTATTCCAGTGTCCAAGGGGCCTATAAAGGACGACCGCTAACTAAGCATATTGGTGATTACGTAAAAAATATGACCCAAGACCTTATCGCAAATATGGAATATGTGAATGAAAAAACGCCTATAGGCGTAACGCATTTCGCGCTTATTGATACCAATCTTCAAGAAACGGATTTGCTGGGTAAGCAAATGGCAGAGTCATTTGTTCACGAACTGCATAAATTTCGTGTGCCCGTTATCGATTTTAAAGCCACAGACTACATTCGTATTACCGACGGTGGCGACTTCGTTCTTAGCCGCGACTATTTAGAATTAAGCAGCAGTTTACCCATAGATTACGTACTTACGGGCACCATGGCTAAACACCAGGGCGGCGTGTTAGTTAACGCCAGAATTTTGGGCATAGAATCTCGCGCGGTAGTGGCGAGTGCACAAATGCTAGTGCCATTTTATGTGGTAGAAGCGCTAATCCCTAGCGACGGTAGCCAAAAGAACGGCATGCGTGATGGCGTAAAATTAAGTAGAGGTTAATCATGAAAAGGCTTATTGCTTTGCTGGCAATGGGGGTAGTCGCTAACCTCACCGCGTGTACCAGTACTGAATCAATCGGCTCTTTTTGGCTAGGTGATGACGGAGAAATTTCTCACTCTGCTGAGCCTGTTCCTGTGCCAAGGGGATCAGGCCTTGAGTACCACCCAGACTCTCGTGACCGTGAATATCAGCAGCACATTGCTGTGGATCCAGGCTACAGAGACCCTTTGCACCAAGGTTTTTCTCCTTCACAAACCCACAAACGCTTAAATGACTACGCATCGCAATTGGCGATGGACTTAATGGATAACGCAACCCGCCTTACACAGCAAGACATGGTGGGGGTGACCAGTTTTGTGCGCTTGAATGAATCTTTAGGTGATAGCACGGTGTTAGGAAATCAACTTTCTGAATACCTTATTGCCGAACTTCAAGAATTTGGGCTAGCCATTGTAGACTTTAAAATGGCTGGTGGCGTGACAGTAACGCCCTTTGGTGATTTTGTATTAAGCCGCAAAGCGAATGCACTGGCCAAGCAAGTGTCGATGGACCATGTAGTGACAGGCACTATTATTGAAGACGACAGGGGCGTTCGCATTAATGCCCGTATTGTCTCAATGCAAAACAGGCAAGTTGTTGCCAGTGCGAACATCTATATTCCCGCGTTCATCGTGACCGATTTAAATAAAGGCTTAACGGCGCAGGTGCCAGTACAATAACGGGTTACGCATCGGTGAGTTTCTAACTGCCGGTGACAATCGAATTTAACAAAAAAGCGCAGTCTGAAGTGGCCCAGTAAAATAGGCGTTCAGCACTGCGCTTTTTTATTGCAGCTTAAAAAATTGCTGCTTAAAAATAGCGATAAAAGCCATCGCTATTCATCAAAGATACTTCGTATACAGTCTCTCACCATAAACCGTGCAGGATGTACCGCCTGACACAAGTCGTTGTTTAACGGCAAAGGCTCATGAGTTAACGTGCTTGCTAATAATTCCGCCATTAAAGGCGCGGTAGTGAGGCCGCGTGACCCTAAGCAGCATAATGTGCTTACTGGAGTTGCTGGCAACGGGGCTGCGGTAGAAAGCGGCTTACCTAACGACAAACCAACATATTGAGTTTTAAGTGCGGAAAAATCTGCAAGCATGCCAGATACAGGTTGATGATCCGGTGAACCTAATCGCGTGGCAGCCCTTGCTTCGCCGTCATGCTCGAGCTGTTGTACAACATCGGTATTCGCCATGGCTTGCTGGTGGGTTTGCAGGTTTTGTTCACTTTCCTGAGCTCGTACTTCAGTAGATAGGTCGTTTTTGATGTAGGTTGAGCCAAGCGCATGTCGGTTATTTAATGCAGGAGTCATATAGCCTTTGTGGCATATCACAGTGGTTAATGCGTTTATGGGCGCTTGAGTGGTAATGGCTTCTACTTGCCCGCGCACGGGGCGCAGCGGTAATGAAGCAAAGGCATTACTGCCCACAGCACCAGCACCTGTGGCCAAAATAAGATGATCAGCAAACAAGGTCTTATTATTTGATGAATCCTTTATGCCCGCCGTTACACTAAACTCCACAGCAAGGTGGTGTGCTTGGGCAAGCGCATCTGATAATGATGTTTTGTCATTGTCATTCAGTACCGTGTGAGAAAGGTACTCATGGTGACATAATACGGTCACATCTGCGTACTGTTTTGCTTGCTCAATTAGCGCTTGCACTAAGTCAGGTGGCGATATCCAGCCCCCTTGCTCTATAAACAGTCCATCATAAGGTAAGGCAATGCTCGCTTTTTCCGATAGCGCCTCAGGGCTTATTGGTTTAATTAACGCTTCGGGCCATACACCATTAGCCTCCAGTTTTTTCTGCCGAACGGCGACCTTCTCGTTAAAGTTAAGCTGCGCAACACCGCAAAAGTCGTGTGCCACAGGCGTTTTTTTCAACGTAGTACTTGGTGGGGTATCTTTATCATCAAGCAAGGTGTGGTAAATATGCGAAGCATACAAAAAGCTATGCGCTTGAATACGGCTGGCAATACTGGCCTCGGAATGAAGCTGAGGGAAAAACCCCCCTTGTGGGTTGCCTGACGCGCCTGAGGCTAAAGCCTCTTGATCATGACATACCGTAACGTTAATGCCGCGCTTAGCTAAAGAAAGTGTCACCGTAGCTGCCGCAAGGCCATTGCCCACCACAATAACGTGGCTTTTAGGTGTAACAGCAGCTTGATTATAACGATAGTAGGGGCCTTCGAAGGCACGCTTTTCAGCTAATGTCGACGCAGCTTCTGTTTCATAAATACCCACCAACATATCGCGTTTTCTACCAAAGCCTTTACGTTTTGATACGGTAAATCCAGCGGCAGCCAACCCGCGCTTTACAAAACCCGCTGCTGTAAAGGTGGCAAAGGTAGCGCCTACTTTCGACAACCGCGCCATTTGCTCAAATAACGTGTCGGCCCACATATCAGGGTTTTTACTTGGGGCGAAGCCATCTAAAAACCATGCATCAATCAGCCCAGCTGTTGGGCTATGCCATTGAGGCAATAAATCGTGTACATCCCCAATCCACAAATCCAACGTGGTATCAAATTCAGCGAAATGACGCCTATGGCAGCCATCTAGCTCCATAGGGTAGCGCGTACTTAATGCGCCAGCTTCTCCTTTCAAAGCGGGAAATGCCAGTAATGCCTTTTCCATATCTGGTTTGGGTAGTGGGAATTTTTCCGTACTTAAAAAGAATAATTGTTTAAGCGGGTGGCTGGGATTGGCGTTTCTAAAGTGTTTAAACGCTTGCATGGCAACCAGAAAGTTAAGCCCAGTGCCAAAGCCGGTTTCAGCAATCACAAAGCTAGGGTTGCTATGTGCCTGCCAGCGTTCAACAATGCTATTTCCACCCATAAATACATATTGGGTTTCATTAATGCCACTGTCATTGGAAAAGTATACGTCGCCAAAATGGTCGGCGACAGGCGTGCCGTTTTCATTGAAATGCACGCTTGCTTGTTGAGATTTCACCGGTGTAATTTAACTCTTTATGCAGTTGATAACTAACTATTCAGAGACAGTCTGATTGCGACCTTGTTCTTTGGCTTTATACAGTCTCTCGTCGGCGACCTTGTAAATTTGAGACAACGCGTCACCATTTTCAGGCCAGCGGGCCACGCCGATACTTACGGTCATTTTCGCATCAAAGCCTTCTGCGCTTAACGTGTGTTCAACTGAATGCCGTAAGCGCTCTGCAATGCTATGAGCCTGAGAAGGCGTAACATCAGGTACAAGTAAACAAAACTCTTCGCCGCCGAATCGAAAAGCGCAATCGTTTCGTCTGCGCATACTATTGATAATTCGTGATACGTCAACCAGTACTGCATCTCCTACGCCATGGCCATATCTATCGTTTACCTTCTTGAAATGGTCAAGATCGACTAACACCATAGAGACAGATTTTTGTTTTTCGGGCAAGGTTTCGCAGAGCATGTCGAAAATTGAGCCTAGAAGCAAGCGGTTGTTCAGCCCTGTGAGCGGGTCTAATGAGGCCATTTCCTGCAAACGTTTGACGGTCTCTGCCCGTTTTCGTTCATAGGTATAAGATAACGCCCAAATAGCCGTAAGCGTTAAGGCAATATTGACAATGGCAATGACGGGTGTGTCGGGATTATGCACAATATGTCGGTAGGTCAAGATGCCGCAGCCTGATAATACATATATTACAGAGTAAATCGTGCCTAATTTAGTACCCAACAGCAAATAGGATAGAACTGGAACAATGAATAACCAGCTGTAAAGCGCCGAGGTAAATGAAGCAGTTAAAATGCCAATAAGAATGACGGTGTACAGGGCGAATAGAAAGAGGGAGGACCATAACTTCAAGTTCGATGTCTTTTTGTGAACCGCTAAAATAGCGAGGGAAAGAACAACAACCAGTAACTCAACAAACGCTAATACCCTGTGGCCTACTATCCAATTATTGATAGTAAAAATGACACCTGCAACAATGATAACAAGTAGAACAACGCTTAATACCGTACGACGAAATTCGAGTTCGTTGCCCCAAAAGTTAGAAGTGGCCATGGTGATGTGTATTCCCTTACAAATTTGACTAAAGATTTTTATCTTTCAAGAACTGCACATAGTAGAGGGCGCAGGAGCATAGTGACACGACACAATGTTATCTGAATTGATTCAAGGTGTTTATCTTAATTGTTAAAGATAGACGAATGGATAAGAGATGTGACCAGTTTGATAAAATTAAATAATGATATCAATCATCATCAACGCATTTGCCTTGCCGATAAAGCCAAGGAATTGTTTTGATAATTTAGTGAAGCTTTTGTGAACTTGCGATTTTCTTCTAGTATTTGAATGTGCCTTTCATGATACATTGGATGAAGCAATTCACATGGCGCAAAAATAATTAAAGCAAATGCATCAGGATGCGGTTAGAAAAAGTGAAGTGCTGGGTCTTTAGCTGCAAAGCAGACCACTTTACCAATCAAAATCGTTACCATAGCCGCATCAACGCAAAGGGTAAACTATGAGAAGAGCAGTTATCACCGGTCTTGGAATTGTTTCAAGCATCGGCGTCAATAAACAAGATGTACTTGCTTCATTAAAAGCAGGTAAGTCAGGTATTACACACTCTGAGCAGTTCGCTGAGATGGGTTTAAGAAGCCAAGTGTGGGGTAATATCGATATCGACCTTAAAGAGCACATCGACCGTAAAGCTATGCGGTTTATGGGTGATGCGGCGGCCTATGCTTATGTTGCAATGCAACAAGCCATTGAAGATTCAGGCCTTGAAGATAGCGATATTTCTAACGATCGCACGGGTATTATTGCTGGCTCAGGCGGCGCGTCTTCTGAAAACCAAGTGCTTTCTGCAGATATTTTGCGTGAAAAAGGCGTAAAACGTGTTGGACCATACATGGTACCTCGTTGTATGGCGTCTACGGTTTCAGCGTGTCTTGCTACGCCATTTAAAATTCGTGGTGTTAACTACTCAATCGCATCAGCGTGTGCCACCAGTGCGCATTGTATTGGTAACGCCATGGAGCTTATTCAACTGGGTAAGCAAGACGTTGTATTTGCAGGTGGCGGTGAAGAATTGCACTGGGCACTGTCAAGTCAGTTCGACGCCATGGGCGCACTGAGTTCTAAATATAACGACAACCCTTCAGTAGCATCACGTACTTATGATGCAGCCCGCGATGGCTTTGTTAGTTCAGGCGGTGGCGGTATGGTTGTTGTGGAAGAGCTTGAGCACGCATTAGCCCGTGGCGCAAAAATCTACGGTGAAGTGGTTGGCTACGGCGCAACTTCTGATGGCTTCGACATGGTAGCACCATCAGGCGAAGGCGCAATCCGTTGTATGAAAATGGCTATGCAGAATGTGTCTGCACCCATCGACTACTTGAACACCCACGGTACTTCAACACCAGTAGGTGATGTAAAAGAACTGGCGGCTATTCAGGAAGTATTCGGCCAATCTGGTGTGCCAATTAGTGCAACAAAGTCACTAACAGGTCATGCGTTAGGTGCAGCTGGCGTTAACGAAGCTATTTACAGCTTATTAATGATGGAAAATAACTTTATTGCACCATCAATCAATATTGACACATTAGATGACGCAGCTGATGGTCTCGACATTGTGACACAAGCACGTGAAGCAACGTTGAACACGGTGATGTCTAACAGTTTTGGTTTTGGCGGCACTAACGCAACGTTGGTGATGCAACGTTACCAAGGTTAATAAAGCAATTAGTTAACTGGTTTGAATTAGCGTCGACAGTCGGCTTTAAAACAAACCTGATACTAGACTACTTAACAGCAGCTTACGTTCAGCCGTTAATTTTAAAGGCTCGATGATGGTAATTTAGGTTACTGACATCGGGCCTTTTTGCTTCCAGAGATTTATTCGTACCTTTTAATAAGCCAGCAGAAGTACGTCAAACTCACTCTTTATCTTTTAAAAGAGCAAACAGAGCACTTGGTCGACTAATCGTTATTTTCCCATAATGTAAATGCAGTAATCCTTGGTTTTGTAAATCGCCTAAGAGCTGATTTACGGTTTGTCGGCTGCTATTTATCATTTGCGCTAAAGATTCTTGCGACAAGGTTAAGGTAATGGCACTGTCTTGCGGTAAATGCTGACCATAACTGGTGGTTAGCATGAGCAAGCGCTTAATTAGCTGGTGTTGTAAGTTTAGCCCTGCGCTGGAATCAATAAATTGAAATGCACTTCTTACTCGTGAACAAAGCAGGCGGGCAAAGTGTGGATAAAGCTCGGGATGTGCTTTTAACACTGCGTTAAACGCGACTTTGGGAATAACGGCAATAACGGTATCGATTTCACACACACTGTTATGAGTGCGGGGTAAATCATCGAATAAGGATATTTCACCAAACCACGTACCCGGGCCCAGCAAGGCAAATAGCATTTCTTTCCCGTTTTCCCCTATGTTCAATACCCGCAGGCGGCCTTCGCACAGGCCATAAAAGCCAATTCCCTCTTCACCTTTTGCATGCAATTGTTGGCCTGCCTTTAAATGGCGAATACGCACTTTATCGAGCAAGGCACTTTGCAAGTTTTCAGGGAGTGAAGAAAACCACATCGAGCTGGTTAAAACTGAAGTGTATTGTTGATTTAACATTTTCATTACAGTGTCGTTTATCCGACAGTTTAGCCTGTAATTTAGGCGTAAGGTAGCAAAAAATGTAGGAGATTTATGATGAGTTCAAAAGTAAAAGCACAAGTGAGTGAGCAAGAGTGGCAAACCCGGGTGGATTTAGCCGCCTGTTATCGCGCAGTGGCCATGTATGGCTGGGACGATTTAATATTTACCCATATTTCGGCACGAGTGACGGGGCCCGAACACCATTTTTTAATAAACCCATATGGCATGATGTTCGATGAAGTTACTGCATCAAGTTTGGTGAAAGTAGACTTACATGGTAACAAGGTGATGGAAAGTGAGTACGACATCAACCCTGCGGGCTTTACTATTCACAGTGCGGTACACGAAGCCAGAGACAATGCGAAGTGCGTTATGCATTTGCATACTACCGAAGGGGTAGCGCTTTCAGTATTAGAGGAAGGATTGCAAGCGTATTCACAGCAGTCTTTGTTCCCGTTAGCGTCGCTGTCTTACCATGCCTATGAAGGGGTAGCCTTGAACCCTGATGAGAAAGCGCGACTAGTTCGTGATTTAGGTGATACGCAATTTATGATATTGCGAAATCACGGGCTGCTTACCTGTGCCGATAACATTCCTGATGCGTTTTTATTTATGTTCATCTTTCAGCGAGCCTGCGAAATTCAGTTAAAAGCGCAAGCCACAGGCCAGAAGTTAATCCCTATTCATTCTGCTATTTTACAAGGGATCCGTGCCCAAGCGTCTGAGGTAACGAAGCAAGCGGGTGGAAGCCTAGCGTGGCCAGGAATTAAACGGCGGGTTGCTCGTCGATTCCCTGGTTTCGATGAATAAGCGCTAAATTAGACTAAAAAACTGTATTGATTCATGGTGCTCAAGGTTACTAATCCGAAGGATTGAGGTAGACTTAGCACCATGAAAATACTCTTTGAAGACACTATCCCTTTAGGTCGTGAATACTTCAGCGGCTTAGGCGATGTTAGCAGTTATGCATGGCAAACCCTTACTCCGGAAGATATCAAAAACGTAGATATCTTGGCTGTGCGTTCCACTACCAAAGTCAATGAAGCCTTGCTTAGCCAAGCTTCACAACTCCAGTTCGTTACCACTGCTACCTCTGGCACTAACCACATGGATAAAACCTGGCTTAATAGTCAGGGGATCAGCTGGAATTCCGCGGGCGGTTGTAACGCCGTTGCCGTGGCCGAATATGTGCTAAGCGCATTATTTTTGGCTGACCGTGCAGGTAAAATAGACATTAATGCTATTACCGTTGGTATTGTGGGGGCAGGGCATGTAGGCACTGCGTTGGCTAAACGATTAGCGGCATTGAACATTGAATATAAGTTGTGCGATCCCCCATTAAATGAGTCGGGTGACCCACGTAGTTTCGTTGATTTTGAAGATATTATCGATTGTGATGTCATCACGCTTCATGTGCCTTATGTGAATACAGGCCGCCACACCACAGGTAAGTTGATTAATGCTGATGTGCTAGGGCAGCTAGGTAGCAATAAGCTGCTAATTAATGCATGTCGCGGTGAGGTGATTGATGAACTGGCCTTGTTAAATAGGCTTAAACAACCCAACGCGCCCACAGTAGTGTTAGATGTTTTTGAAAATGAGCCCGCCATTAATCCTGAACTATTACAATACTGTTGGTTGATGACACCTCATATTGCTGGGCATTCAGTCGAGGGTAAAGTGCGTGGTACCCAGTATGTTTACGAACAAATATGTAACTTATTGAAAGAACCAAACACGAAAACTCTCGGCGACTATTTGTCTGCTGTCGAACCCATTAAAGTAGAATTGGCATCTGCGACAGCTTCTGCATTATCGAAACAAGATTTGATAGGATTAATGCTACAGGTTTATAACTTGCGTGTTGATGATGAAGCGTTTCGTGAAAAGTTAGGGGAAGCGTTGAAAAGACAGCAAAATGAAAGTGCGCAAAGCGAAGAAATTAGTGCCAGCATTAGCCACACCTTTGCTACTATGCGCAAAAGCTATCGAATAAGACGGGAATGCAGTGCATACACGCTGATATTGCCCAGTCACACATCAGATGGAATTAAACAGCAATTGAAAGGGTTAGGTTTTTTGTTGCAAGCCTAGCTTGCCAGCCTAACGTCTTTTATTTTTAAGCAATACTATTTACAGGAGAAACAACACTTATGTCACAAGCCTTTGACGTTGCCGTATTAGGCGCGACCGGTCTAGTTGGGCAAACTATGATAGAACTACTGGCAGAGCGTGGCTTTCCAGTAAATCGTTTATATCCACTAGCCAGCAAACGTTCAGCGGGAACCAGTATTAGCTTCAAGGGCGAAGATGTAGAAGTGTTGGATGCAGATACTTTCGATTGGTCGTTGGTACAGTTTGGCTTCTTTTCAGCGGGCGGCAGCATTTCTGCGGAATTCGCGCCACGTGCTGCTGATGCAGGCTGTATTGTTATTGATAACACATCTGAATTTAGGTACGAGCCAGACATTCCGCTTGTCGTGCCAGAAGTTAATGCTCATGTATTAGCTGACTTTCGTAACAGAAACATTATTGCCAATCCTAACTGTTCAACCATTCAAATGATGGTGGCGCTAAAGCCGATACACGATGCTGTAGGTATTGACCGTATTAACGTCAGTACGTATCAGTCTGTATCGGGAGCAGGAAAAGAAGCGATGGAAGAGCTGGTGAAACAAACTGCTAGCCTGTTAAATGCGCGAGAGCTTGAGACTAAAGCGTTTAGCCGTCAAATCGCCTTTAACGTTATTCCGCAGATTGATGCGTTTCAAGATAATGACTACACCAAAGAAGAAATGAAAATGGTGTGGGAAACACAAAAAATTATGGGTGATGACAGCATCTTGGTTAATGCGACCGCAGTAAGAGTGCCAGTGTTCTATGGTCACGGTGAAGCCATTCACTTAGAAACTCGCGCGCCAATAGATGCTGAACAGGTTAAACAATTACTTGCCGATGCCCCAGGCGTTAAAGTTTATGATGCTGCCGACGAGTTTCCTACTCAGGTAAGCAGTGCTAGTGGCAATGATATGGTTCACGTTGGACGTATTCGAAACGATATTACCCATCCCTGTGGTCTTAACCTTTGGGTTGTGTCAGACAATATCCGTAAAGGTGCGGCAACAAACAGTATTCAAATTGCTGAAACCCTAATTCGCGATTACCTGTAATCATAGGGTAAGTAAGCAAAGCCTCAAATAGGGCATATGACATTGATTTCGCCGAGTAAGTAAACATTTTGCTTACTCGGCCGATAAGCAGTTATATCGATATTCAACAAATAGATACCGAAAACAGAAGGGCTAACTAGATTGCCATTAATAACTGGTTTATAGTTTCCTAAACCAGATTGGAAATACCACCGGCCTTAGTGATGTTGTCGATACATCAATAAAGGTAAAAAATAGCGGTAAGCAATGTAGAAAATCTGTATTGATAGAGCATTTTCATTCGTGCGCACGCGCTATCAAATGATAAGAATAAAAAGCTGGACCGGTTTGCAGCATTTAAGCGCAAATGAAAAGAGGTTTAGCTACGAATCTCCACCATGATATTTGGTGGTGTTGACGCTTGAGGGCATATAGGATTGCTATGAAATTGCATTTGACGGGCTTAGTTTTACTTACTTTATGTTTACTAGCCCCCCACAATAATGTCGATGCACAGGAACGCGCTACCCTGCTGAAAGGGCCCAAGAACGCGACCAGTCAGTATTCGGGATTAGAATACGGCCCCATTGATTCTCAAGATACCCTTTGGCGTATAGCTGAGCGTTATCGTCAAAATAATAACCTGTCGGTTTATCAGGTTATGTCCGCTATTTATGAGCTGAACCCCAATGCGTTTGAACAGCAAAACTTAAATTTACTGGTTGATGGTTCAATACTGAAGTTGCCATCAGAACGGTATATTTCTCGTATTGATGCAAGACAAGCACAAATTCGAGCAGAAAATGACGAGCGAACCTTCGCTGAGTTGCTAAACAAACCTGGTAGCAGCGTACGAAATATTAAACCGCCTGCGCCTTTGGTGAATCAAAACGATTTAAGCCAAACTCAATCCAATATAGAACAAAAAATTACGCGTTTAGATCAAGAGCAAACCCGTCAGTTTGATGAACTTCGGATGCAATTTGCTGCGTCTTTAGAAAACGTGGAAGCCTTGTTAAATGAAAATCGCAAACTGTATGAGCGGGTAGACGAGGTTAATGGTGAACTTCAAGAGCTTCGTAATCAGGTTGAAGGCGATGTTAAAACACAGATAGATACGCAAGTGGCGCTGCAACAAGAGCTGCTCGATATGATGAAAGCCGAGCAAATGCAGCGAGAAGCAGAAAAACAAAAGTCGATGTGGAGTTCGCTTTCTAGCCCAATGCTTCTCATTATAGGCTCCGGCATTATTACCTTATTATTGGTCGGCGGGCTAATTGCGTGGTTGTTGAAACGCAAACCAGCTGAAGCTGCAGAAGCACCAGAAGTACCAGAAATCTCTGATGATGTGCCTGTACCAGATACTGACATGGCTGACTTGGCCAGTGCACTAGAGCCAGATCTTGGCGATAGCATGGAGCTGACGGATGACGATCTGTTCAACGACGACGACTTGCTTGATGATGTGCTTACGTCTGAATTAGAAGAAAGCCTTGATGATGACTTAGAAACCTTCGGCGACCTAGACGATGACATGTTGGTGCCTGAAGACGATACCGATGACTTATTTGAGTCGGGCAGTGATGAGCTTGACCAGAATGAGCTAGACAGTTTGTTCGATGATGATGATTTGTCTGATAAGCTCAGTGAAGATGGAGATAGCAGTTTAGAAGGGTTTGATTTATCTGGTGATGACGATGACGACGTAGCTAACTTTGACGAATCGCTTGATACAGATCTTGGTGAAGATTTAGACGAAGCACAAGACGAAACCGATATTGAAGAAGCGCCAGATGCGTCTGAACCCGACGCCTTAGATGACGACTTTGATATTGATGATATTTTAGATGGCGCAATGGCAGAAGCTGAAACGAGTGATTCTGTTGACGACATTTTTGAAGCAGCACAGTCTGCATCGAATGAAAGTGAAGAAGATACTGCCACCTTACCCAGTGTTGATGACGAAGACGAAACGCCTGAGATCAGCATTGATGATTTGCTTGAACAAAATGCACCAGAACCTACGCTGCTTGACGAGCTAGACAGTAAAGATGAGCTTATTAACGAAGAAATGATTGATAAGCTTGATGATGAAATTAATCAGCAGAATCAAGAACTCGATCGTATTACCGATGATTTGCTTAACGAGATTGAGCAAATTGAAATGATGGGTGGCCTTGACGAAGGTGACGAAGACAGCGAAAGCGAAGAGGATACAATAGAATCTGTTGCTTCAGCTCCTTCACCACAAGCCATTCAAAGCCTAGACAGTATTACCGATGACCTAGACGAAATTGATGTTGAAGACATGGAGAATGCTGATGATTTCTCTGATCCTTTGTCGGATAACTTAATTTCTGAATTGCAGGCTGAAAGTGAAGAAGCGTTGGGATTCGATGAAAATGCATCTGACGAAGAGCTGGCTCCTGAAGTAGATGAATCTGCAGATGATGATTTTTCTGACCCTTTCACAGATGACTTGCTGGCCGAGCTTGAAGCTGACATTGAATCGGATGATGACGATGTAGCGCCCGAATCAGCAGACGCTCAGATAGATGGTGAATCAGACAATGATAATGCTGATTTTGACGACCCATTAACAGACGATTTAATTGCCGAGCTTGAAGCGGGAATCGACTCTGAAGATGAAACTCAGCCTGCCTTTGACGAAAATGGCGATTTTGATGACCCACTTACTGATGATTTATTAGCAGAGCTAGAAGCTGAAAATCAACCAGATGACGCGTTTGAAAACGATTCAGAAGAAACCTCTGAGGCTACTGAAGCACCAGAAGTTGACGATGACTTTGACGATCCACTTACTGATGATTTACTCGCTGAGCTAGAAGCAGATATTGATTCCGATGAAGGTACTGATTCCGGCGATGCGCTTGCAGATGAGCTTCTTGCTGAGCTTGAAGCTGATATCGACAGTGATATTGAACAGACTCAGCCCGATGCGCCGCTAGGCAGTGATGAAACACTATCTAGTGACGACCTGAGCGATGAAACTGATGTTCCTCAAGAAGCTCCCGAAATCGATGCGCTTGAGAATGGCCCCACCGAAAATGAAGTCTTAGAGGCCGAAAGCACAGACAGTGAAATCGAGCAGCAAGAAACATCAGATTTTGACGAAGCTGACCAAGATGTTGCTGACGAATTATCTATTGATGAAGCACTAGCTGAAGATGATTCTAGTGATGAAGAACTTGAGGCCGATGCGCTAGCGCCAGAGCCCGAAGAATTAGCATTAGACAATGAAGATGAAGCAGCTTCCCATGACGAGCTTGTTGAAGAGTTACTCGCTGATGAAGAGCACGGTGAAGAAGTACCCGCCGAAGACGAGCTTGCTGAAGGTGAGTCAGAAACAGACGCAACAGATTTAAGCAATGATGAACCGTTAGACGAACTTGAATCTTTAGGTTCCGCTGAGCAAGTCATTGATGATCCAGAAGCAGAAATACAAGATATAGCCTCGTTAGAAGAAGCCGAGTCACAAGATGACATTGACGGGTTTAACGAAGACGAAATATTAGATGAAGCACCGCCAGCTGAAGCTCAACTAGACTTTGATGGTGATGATGACAGGGACGATGCTCTCGAGTCTGCTGAACCCGAAAATGTAGAAGTAGACGTAGACGGTGCCCACAGCGACGAAGAAAGCGACAGTGATGAAGAAAGCGACAGCGATGTAGAAAGCGACAGTGATGAAGACGAGTTACTGACTGAGGACTTACTTTCTGAGCTTGATTCTGATATCGAAACCGGTCTAGACGTTGCGCCAGATGAACCTCATGTTGCTGATGAAGAAGATGTAGAAGATACTTTTGACATCGAGCCAGATGCTGATGAGCCTCTTGCCGAAGCCGAAGCCGAAGCCGAAGCCGAAGCCGAAGCCGAAGCCGAAGCCGAAGCGGATCCACTTGACGATGCGTTAGCGGCGTTTGATAAACAAATGATGGATGATATTCCTACATTTGGTGAATCAAGCGATGATGCTGAAGAGCCAGAGCCAGAGCGAGAGCCAGAAAGCAACGATTACGATGACAGTATTCTTGATAGTGCATTTGATGAAATTGATGAATTTGAATTAGAGCATGAAGTTGATGGCGTGGTGCCAGAGCCTTCAGCTAGTGAAGAGCCTTTAGCCGGTGAAGAGCCCTCAGCCAATAAAGAGCCCTCAGCCAATAAAGAGCCTTCTTCCGATGAGAAAGACCCTAGCGACTTCGACGAATTAGAAGATGTGCCAGGGTTAGATGACTGGTTGTCAGGAACCGAAGAGTCAGAACAAGAAGAGATATTTGACGATTTAGATGGTGCAGAATTTGATGAATTGCTGCAAAGCATTGAATCCGAGCAAGAAGATGAACCAAGCGTTGCAGCTGACACCACTGAATCGACAGAAAGCCTAAATCTTGAAGAAGGTCCCGAGCCTGAACTCAAGCTCGACAATCCAGATTTAGATTTAAGTGCACTACTAAACGATGTGGATCTTGATGCTGAAACCGAACCACGCACTCCACCAGAAGATTTCTTGGATGTGGAAGCGCTGATGGATGATGGTGAAGACAATGATATAGATCCAGACAGTGCAGAACTTGATTTAGATGTAAGCCTATCTGATTTTACCGGTGTTAATGATGCCGATGACGTCATTGATATTGATAAAGATGCTGGGCAAAACGCGAACCTCGACCTCGCACGGGTTTATCTAGAAATGGATGATATCGTTGCTGCGAAGGAATTACTCGAAGATGTGATGAATCTGGGTAGTGAAGAGCAAAAGCAAGAAGCTGAAGGTATTTTAAAATCCATCAGTTAATTGCATGTTGAGTGCGGTATGACTACACTTAGCGGCTTTTCAATTTAGAGGTGTTTGAAACATGGGGCGAATCGCCTTAGGCATCGAGTATGATGGTGCATCGGTACATGGTTGGCAACGTCAAAAAGACGTGGCTAGCGTGCAAGAATACCTAGAGAAAGCACTCACCGTTATCGCAAATAAGCCTATTATAGTATTTTGTGCTGGTCGCACCGATGCTGGTGTACATGCAACTGGCCAGATAGTCCATTTTGACAGCGATGTAGAGCGTCCAGAGCGTGCTTGGACACTTGGTATAAACGCTAACATGCCTGACACGATAGCCGTAACCTGGGCCAAACCTGTCTCTGATGATTTTCATGCCCGCTTTTCGGCTACCCATCGTCGTTATCGCTACGTTATTTATAACTCCCGTATGCGACCTGCTATCCTGCACAATGGTGTTACTCACGAATACCGCGAGTTAGACGCAGAAAAAATGCATGAAGCCGCACAGGCGCTGGTAGGGGAGCACGATTTCACTACATTCAGGGCTTCGCTGTGCCAAAGCAAAACGCCTCACCGAACCGTGAGTAGCGTGAGTGTACATAGGCAAGGTCGTTATGTGGTGTTAGATATCCGTGCGAATGCGTTTTTGCATCATATGGTACGTAACATCACGGGGTCACTGCTTTGCATTGGGGCTGGAGAGCAACCTGTTGATTGGATGGCGCATCTACTTACCTTAAAAGACCGAGCAAAAGCCGCTACCACCGCCAAACCTAATGGGTTGTATTTGGTAGATGTGACTTACCCTGAGCACTTCGGTATACCAAAATCACCTCTAGGGCCTCTTTTTCTTCCAGAATCTTAAGAGCGTGAACGGTAGCAATGGGTTACCGTTCAACTTCTTAGACCAGTTTTGTTTTTTCCATTTTACTGTATTGTGGTCTAATAGCGCGCTATATTAGGTGGTTGTACTAACGTAGTGCGTATTTTTCTCTTGCGCTACAATAAAGTAACCGAAATATTCATGTAGTATTGACACAAAGCACGAATGAAAAAACAGTGTCGGTGCGCTAATAAATATAAAGGATTCCTTTTCCATGAGCTGGATTCAAAAAATTCTTCCGCGTACGCAAACATCCACAAAAGGTAATGTACCTGAGGGGATTTGGACAAAATGCGGCTCTTGCCAAGCTGTGTTGTACAAAACTGAGTTGGAAAAACTTCAAGAAGTTTGCCCTAAGTGCGATCATCACATGCGTATTACGGCCCGTCGCCGTATAGACGGTTTTCTTGATGAAGGGGATCGCGTAGAGCTTGGTGCTGAATTCGAACCACAAGATATCTTGAAATTTAAAGACTCAAAGCGTTATAAAGACCGTATTGTAGCCGCGCAAAAGCAAACTAATGAAAAGGACGCCTTGGTTGTTATGCAGGGCAAACTAAAAGGTATGCCGGTTGTAGTAGCCAGTTTCGAATTTGCCTTTATGGGTGGTTCAATGGCCTCTGTGGTAGGTGCTCGCTTTGTTGCCGCAGTAAATGCTTGTCTTGAAAACAACACACCACTAATTTGTTTCTCTGCCAGTGGCGGGGCACGTATGCAAGAAGCGCTTATGTCGCTAATGCAAATGGCCAAAACTTCTGCAGCATTGGCAAAAATGAGCAAGAAAGGTTTACCTTACATTTCTGTGTTAACAGACCCAACAATGGGCGGCGTTTCTGCCAGTTTAGCGATGCTAGGTGATGTTAACGTTGCCGAGCCAAAAGCCTTGATTGGTTTTGCTGGCCCTCGTGTTATCGAGCAAACAGTACGCGAAAAGTTACCACAAGGTTTCCAGCGTAGTGAGTTCCTTGTTGAGAAAGGCGCTATTGATATGATTGTTGACCGCAGAGAAATGCGTGATAAATTACACGGCTTGTTACTTAAGCTGCATCATCAGAATTAGTGAATAAACAACAAAATATTAATACTGGCTCAACGAAATCGTTGAGCCAGTGGCTTTCTCATCTAGAATCTATTCATCCAAGCGCCATTGATATGGGGCTTGAACGCGTTAAATCTGTGGCAGATGCCATGGGTATCCATCTAAAAGACGCTTTACTTATTACCGTGGCCGGTACTAATGGCAAAGGCACGACCTGCCGTTTGTTAGAGCAAGCTATGCTTGCGCAAGGTAAAACCGTCGCGGTGTTTAGTTCTCCTCATCTCGTGAGTTACTGCGAACGTGTGCGGCTAAACGGTGAATTGGCTGAAGAAGGCGCATTTTGCCGTGCTTTCGAGCTTATCGAAAAAGCCCGTGGCGATATCACGTTAACCTATTTTGAATTCGGCACCTTGGCTGCAATGAAAATGATGCAGGATTGGGGTGTTGATGTGGCCGTATTGGAAGTGGGGCTAGGGGGAAGGTTAGATGCCGCTAATATTCTTGACCCAGATTTAGCCATTATTACGACTATTGATCTTGATCACCAAGACTGGCTGGGTGATACCCGCGAAGCAATTGCTCGTGAAAAAGCCGGTATCATGCGAAAAAATGGTAAAGCTGTTATTGGTGAGCTTTTACCGCCAAGTTCACTACGTGACGTTGTGTCTGAATTAGATGTTGATGCTCGATGGGCTCTGAAAGACTTTTTCATCGTTGAGAATACCGCGCCTGACAATAGTCCTAGCACCAGCACCAGTCGAACGTGGCAATGGAAGGGTAAGCATACTGAATTTACCCAGCTGCCATACCCACATATTCCTCAGCAAAACGTGAGTACGGCACTTGCGGCACTAGAATTATTAAACTTACTGCCAGATGAAACAGCGATAAAGCACATTATTGCCAATACCCGTTTGCCAGGGCGCCAACAAGAAATTAGCCATAACCCGCTAGTGGTGGTGGATGTCGCGCATAACCCCCAAGCAACCAAAGCAATGCGGGAATGGCTTAAACGTTACCCCGCAAGTAAAATACGCGTGGTAGCGGGTATGTTAAAAGACAAATCTATTGTAGAAACCCTTGCGCCTTTGTCGTCGCTGAATGCACAATGGTATTTAGCAAGCACATCAGGCCCTCGAGGCTGCGATGCAGACGTACTAGCGGAGGCGCTTTTGGATGCTCAGCTTGATAAAAGCTATATCCAAACCTTCAGCGATGTGACGAATGCTTATAAAGCAGCACGTAATGATTACCATGAAGGCGAACTTATATTGGTCTTTGGTTCCTTTGTTACCGTGGCTGAAGTGTTAGATTATTCCAACGCAAATGAACAACAATAAAATCGAACAATAAGTTCAACAGGAGATAATAGTGACGTCGGCATTAAAGAATAGACTCGTGGGCACCATCATCATTGTGGCGCTGGCAGTTATTTTTTTACCAGACTTTCTTGATGGCAAGAAGCAAACCAATAAAGAACCGTTTGTATCTGTTCCTGCAAGTCCTCCTAAGAAACCCATTGTAGAGCCCGAAGCCTTTCCTAGTGAGCGGGTAGCTAAAGCGGCACAGTTGCCCGTTACGGTAACAGATGACAAAGCGCTGGATGATGAAGGCGCACCGTCTAATGTGCCTAGTGAGACTCAAGCGTTGCCTGAGCCGGTAGAGGCTAAAATAACGCCAGAAGACACTCTTGCCAGTCAAACCATTGTTGAAGCACCAGATTCATCTACTGTGGATGACGCAGGTTGGGTGATACAACTAGGCAGCTTTCGCCATGAGAAAAACGTAAAGTCATTATTGAATAAGCTTGAGAAAGCTGGGTATCGTGCGTTTAGTCGCCGGATAATGACTAACTCTGGTCCGCTCAACAAAGTGTTTGTTGGGCCCGACTTAGAAAAACAAAAATTAGAGGCAGCATTGCCCCATTTACGTGAACTCACCGACCTGAAAGGTAAGGTCACCACGTTTAAAGTAGAATAGTGTAAACCGATAGGTACACAGCACTTTCTACACCGTGAAAATCAGAAGCTAAAAATATTACACATTGGTAATTTTTCCGGCTTCTGTTAGAATGCGCGCCATCTCGCCAACGGCATGTCGCTACTAACAACTTCCGCGACTATAACGCAATTAAGAGACAATGAACTGGGTAGACTTTTCCATATTGGGTATCGTTGCGGTATCTACCTTAATAAGCCTTATTAGAGGGTTTGTTAAAGAAGCCATCTCTCTTGTGGTATGGTTTGGCGCACTCTTTATTGCCAGCCATTTTTATGCCGACTTAGCCGTATATTTTACTGCCATCGATGATTTGTATCTTCGAAATGGCGCTGCCATTGCCGCTTTATTTGTATCAACTCTGATGCTAGGCGGCATGTTAAATTTTGCAATTGGACAACTGGTTCAGGCTACAGGCTTGTCAGGTACCGATCGCGTTTTAGGCATTGTATTTGGAGCGCTCCGCGGCGTACTTATCGTTAGCGCGCTTCTCTTTTTCATGGACACTTTCTCTGCTGCTGCCTCATCGCAGTGGTGGCAAACGTCGGTACTTATTCCCGAATTTGGTGTCATTATTGAGTGGTTTTTCACGTATGTGAAAGGCTCCTCCAGTTTCTTAAATCCCGCTTGATATAGGTAACGCACATGTGTGGTATTGTCGGAATAGTTGGTAAAACACCAGTAGCTCAGTCTTTGTACGATGGTTTAACGGTAATCCAACATCGTGGACAGGATGCTGCTGGAATAATGACCATCGACCAAAATATGTTTAATTTGCGTAAGGCAAATGGTTTGGTTCGTGATGTATTTCATACGCGTCATATGAAGCGTTTATCGGGTAATATGGGTATTGGGCATGTTCGCTATCCTACTGCGGGCACCTCAAGTTCAGCCGAAGCTCAGCCTTTCTATGTGAACTCACCGTTTGGTATTGCGTTTGCACACAATGGTAACTTAACCAATGCACACGATTTGCAAGAAGAAGTATTTCGAATTGCCCGTCGTCATATTAACACCACATCTGATTCAGAATTGTTGTTAAACATTCTTGCTCACGAGCTACAGCAAGTGGCAGGGCTAAGTGTTACCGCTGAACATATCTTTGAAGTAGTTACTAAAGTACACAAGAAAATTCGCGGTGCGTACGCGGTTGTTGCCGCTATTATCGGCCAAGGTATTGTGGCATTTCGTGACCCACACGGCATTCGTCCGTTAGCGCTAGGTAAGCGTATGACAGAGCTTGGCGAAGAGTGGATGGTAGCATCGGAAAGTGTGGCACTGGATGCCGTTGGTTTCCAATTCATCCGCGATGTGTCGCCAGGTGAAGCCGTGTACATTACTGAAAATGGCGAGCTTCATACCAGACAGTGTGCCGAGAACCCCATTACTTCGCCTTGTATTTTTGAGTTTGTGTATTTTGCACGCCCAGATAGCTTTATCGACGGTATCTCAGTTTATGCGTCTCGCGTGAATATGGGCCGCCGATTAGGTGAAAAAATTGCCCGTGAATGGAGCGATTTAGACATCGATGTTGTTATTCCTATCCCTGAAACGTCTATGGATGTGGCACTGCAAATTGCCAACACCTTAGAGTTGCCATACCGTCAGGGCTTTGTGAAGAATCGCTACATTGGTCGTACCTTCATTATGCCTGGCCAAACTATGCGTAAGAAGTCTGTACGCCGCAAGCTAAACGCTATCTCGTCTGAATTTAAAGGCAAGAACGTGTTGTTAGTTGATGACTCTATTGTTCGCGGTACTACATCCGGCCAAATTATTGAGATGGCCAGAGAATCTGGAGCTAAGAAGGTATACTTCGCCTCTGCAGCGCCTGAAATACGTTTCCCTAACGTATATGGTATCGACATGCCTTCTGCCAACGAACTGATTGCCTATGGCCGAGAAATCGATCAAATAGCCGACCTTATTCAAGCTGACGGTCTTATATTCCAAGATATCACTGATTTAGTTGAAGCAGTTCGGGAAGAAAACGATTCAATTCAACGTTTTGAAACTTCAGTTTTCGACGGCAACTATATTACCGGTGATGTAGACCAAGACTACCTTGAACGTATTGATATTTCGCGTGGCGAGAAGTCTCGTGAAGCGCCCATTCTGCAAGCAGAATTGAGCAATTTAGATATGCATAATATCGATTCTAACGACTAGGGTAATCCTCAGCAGATAGTTATCACTATGTGCCGAAGTCATCAAAAAAGCCGCTATTAAGCGGCTTTTTTTGTGTTTATTATTTTAGAGCTGAATGGGTAAAGTAATTTACACCTTCTTTTTATTCGCTAGCTGGCGAAAATAGGGCCTGTTGTAATACCCCATAATAGTACCGCGCCAGTCATTAAAATAACCATCAACACTAGCCCACAGGTAACCACTGAGCTGGAATAGATAAACCCTTTTTCTTGGGGCAATTGCATCAACAAAGGCACACCAGAAAAAAGTAGGTAGACTGAATAGCTTACACCTACTAATAGTGCAGCCATTACCACCCAAAGCTCTGGATACAAACCAGCAAAACCCACCATAAATAATGGGGTAGCGGTGTAAGCGGCTAACTCTAGTGATTGCGTGAAAGTGGTGGTTGATTCAAACGCTTTAGCAAGTTCATGAATGACCACTGCCAAGGCCACTACGCCTGCAACTAAGCCGAAATACATACCCGTCGCCATTAATAGCGCACTGCTTTCGCTTAATTTGATGAGATCTCCGCCCATACTCCAACCTGTGTAAACGGTTGAGTAATACGCCACAATAGTGGGTATTAACGCAATAATAGCAATGTGGCTAAATGCGTAGAAAAAAGTTTCTTGGCGTCGATCGATATTACGGCATTCTTCTTTTGGATGTGTGTACATCCCAATAACATGGTTTAAAAGCATTGTCCTTCGCCTCTGAGAAAGTCTGAAGAGTATTATTTTTTATAAGAATCAATGTTAATACTAAAGTATAAAATGCAACATTTAATTTACACGACAATTTTGCTACAGGATGATGAATCAGTCAAATAAATAGTGTGAAAAATAGGTCTTAAAACGCACTTATTAGTCTAATTGTGTAGGGTGCACCAAGATGGGTCGAAATCAGGCAGGAATTTAAACGAATTGAAGGCTAAATAGGTTAATTAATATAAGGATTATCTTAGGTAAGGCGGTGCTATCGACCCGGTTAGCCAAGTAAAGAAGGGCAATTAGCTAAGTGCAACCAAGTAAAAGTAATCAGGTAACAGTATCAGGCGAGACCAATTAGTTGAGTGCAACCAGATAAGAGCATTTAAATAACTAGAGAAGAACATCCAGACAAGAAAAAGGGTATGAATAAAAATAAGTAAACAATACTCAAAGAGAGAAGGTGGTGATAAACGATGAGTTGAAAGCGTGGTATGGCACCACGCATTATCAACTTCCAACCCTTCATTTTAGAAAGACTAAAAGGGCGTTATAAATACCTTAAGCTGGAAGCCCGCTATGGAATTTAAAATCGCTGTCACTGGTAGTGATTAATTCAGCCTCTACCTCACCAAAGTACGCAATTCTTTCTGAAATATCTTTGCCCGCGATATCGGTGGCCAGCGACAAGTAGTCTTGATAGTGCCTAGCTTCAGAGCGAAGCAAGGAAATATAAAATTCACCAAGCTTTGCATCTACGTGGGGCGCTAATTTTGCGAATCGCTCGCAAGAGCGGGCTTCGATATAAGCGCCACATATGAGTTTGTCGACTAACGCATCTGGCTCGTGAGTTTTAACGTGCCTAAGTAACCCTTTTGCGTAGCGCGAAGGGGTGATGCTTCGATACTCAATATCGAAATGGTCCATCATCTCCAATACCTGATAAAAGTGATGTAACTCTTCTTTAATCAGCAGCACCATTTTATCAATAAGGTCTTGGCCATATTTTGAATCAGAGCGTGGGATAACAGATTTCGACAGTTTATTTTTAGAGGGTAAGTCTCGCCAGTCACCTTCACGTTTATACACGTATTGCTCGAAGGGTTGCAGCCACGCTAAAAGGGCATCACTACTTTCTTTATCGACAGCGTACTTTCTTATAAGAAACATGGCCGATTGAGATGCTTTAAGCTCGCAAATCAAATGATCTAAAACCAGCATGGAAAAGTTTTCAGGCTTGGTAGCTTCTTCAACCCATGCACCTGGTGTTGTAGCGTGTAAAAACGTATTTATAGGGGCGAGTAATTCTGCTGTATTCACTGTCTTTAAAACTAAATTAGGGCCAACGTAAAGTATAATTGTACCACACTAGAGGCATCGGCTGGCGATGGAAATGCACGTTATTATCATTGCACTCTCAACTATAACCTTCGCAAGCATAGCCCTTTTCAGGTATAGCCCCCTGAAGCATCGCCTCCGCAAGTTGTTTGCTAACTATGATTTTTTGAGTTGATAACATCCTCTGCTTTAGCTGCTCTAACCACATCATGAAATAGCAGCATATCTAAATATCGCATTGAGGCACCCTGATAGAACCCGGTTTCACTTACAAAGGTTTTTGGGTTTTTAAATGTTCCAAAAATAATGTCAAAAATAGGTAAGTCTGAGTAATTGTAACGATGCACTCCCTTCTTGTGGTGAAAGGAGTGGCTCTCTGGCCTTTGGATAAAAAATCCTAACCATTGGGGCGTACTAATATTTGTGTGCTGAAAGATAGCTAAAAACGAGCTGAAGAATAGAAAGTATGTACTAGCCTCTGGGCTAACGCCCGCAAATACTACCAAAGCCAGACTGCTTAGTGCTGTAAAACCAATCATATCGAATGGACTAAAATAAAAAGCACCAAATGTATCGATGCGTTCTGCGCTATGATGAAATTGGTGAAATATTCGCCATAGATACCGATTTTCATGAATAGCACGATGCCAGCCGTAGAGTAAGAGTTCGAACACCAAAAGGGCAATAATACAAGCCGCAAACGGATTCATATCGGTAAGATCGAACAGTTGATATTGATAAAGGTGAGTGTCCCATATAAGGGGCAAATAACTTGATGCGTAGAAATATATTACAAAGGTCAATAACGCTCGCGCCTGCCAAAACTTAGTTGGCGGCAACGCTCTTGCAGGCCTCAATGTTTCGACCATGATAAGTAATAAGTACAAAGCGAAGAAACCAAGAGATATCGGATCTAGAAGTATAGCTAAAGGGGTTGGCATGTATTCCTCCGGTAAGCGTTAATAGATGTTGCCAAAAGTAGGTGCTATTTTAAGGTCGGCTGGGTGGAGAAACTTAAGGTTTAGATAATGATTAGCTAAAAAATAGCTAATCATTATGTAACTACAGCGCAGTGACGTTAGGTTATGGCTCTCGCGTTACTAATCTTTTCAAAATAGCGGTGAATAAAATGATTTACCAAGTGGCAGATTTTCAGATAGACACAGAAAACTTTGTCATCGTAAAGCATGGCGAGCCCCTAGCGGTCGAGCCTAAGGTTTTCGACTTAATTGTTTATCTTATTGACCATCGCGACCGGTTAGTAACTCGAGATGAGTTATTTAAAGAAATTTGGGCTGCTAGAGAGGTTTCAGACACCACACTTAGCAATCATATAAAAGCCGCAAGAAAGCTACTTGACGACAATGGTGAGATGCAAAGGGTCATCACTACGTTGCGAGGTAGAGGTTATCGATTTGCCGCGACAGTAACCCAGCTCAAAAACACGCCTACCTCTGAGCAGGCTTCAGCGAATAGCAATTCAACGTTAAAACAGCCTGAGGCTTTATTAAAGTATCTCTTTTCAAAGACCTCTGTGGTCATTTTCTTTACCTTACTGCTGGGTTTAATTTTTATTACTTTCTACAGGGGGGCAGCAGAGACTAATAACCAAAATAGTCAGCCATATATTTTAGTATTGCCGTTTGGCATATCAAGTGATGACGACAAAAAATGGCAACCCTTTACGGAACAAATAACCAGAGAAATGATTACAAAATTTGGCCATTTACCCGAACTTCGAGTTGTACCTTCATCTTCAGCATTCGTTTTTAAAAACGATAAATCGTTTACGAATATTAGAACCAAAATTCCAAGCGTTACGCATGTTTTAGACGCGACTGTGAACGTGAGTTCGCAGGGAAACATTAAAGTTTCTGCTACGCTATTTAGCCTTGAAACCGGCGCGCTTATTTGGGATCAAGCTTTTTTAGGGCAAGTTAATGATAGGAATTTTTTCTCAATTCAATCTGAAATTGCCAGTGGCGCAGCATCGTCTTTGTCGGTTGCCATTAGCCCTAAAATGGAAGAGGCACTGTATGCGTTGCCTACTAATAATGTAGCCGCTTATGAATTATACGTAGAGGGGCAGCAGCAGATGAATCTGTTAAGCCATGAGCCTTTGCGTAAATCCATTGAGCTTTTCAGTGGTGCTATTGCACTTGATCCTTCTTTTGAAGCTGCCTATGTTGCAAGGGCAAATGCATATCGTTTGATAATGTCTTATTTTGACACTCCCAGTGAAGTACTTCCAATGGTGGTGAGTAGCGTGCAAGGTGCGCTAGCGGTCTCGAGTAATAACGCAGATGCGCTATCGTCACTGGGTCTTGCCTACGTATTTGCGTGGAGGTGGAATGATGCTTGGAAGGTGCTTAATGCCGCGAAATCCCAAAACTCCGAACTGGTGTTAACCGAGCTAGGTTTCGCCCTATATTACGCTGGCTTAGGGGATGTTGAAGGTGTCAAAAGAGCGCTAAGGCAGGCCGATAAGCTTGATCCGTTAAATGTTGAGTTAGCAGATTGGGGGCATTGGGCATTAGCAATGGTAGGTGATTTTGATGCAGCGGTGGCCTGGGCTAGGGTCAAAATAAAGCAACACCCTCGGGTAAGCGTATTATATAGCGGAGCGAGTGTTTCGCTTTCGTTAATGGGGGAGCACGAAGAAGCTATTGCGTTTGCTCAAAAAGGAGTAGCGCTCGCTCCACAATATCCGTTTGCTTTAATTGCACTGTCTCAAGCATATGGTTATGCAGGTGATAAGCACAAAATAGCGCCGCTATTAAAGCAGGCCGAAACGTTAAACGCATTTATGTGTCCTTATGAAACCGCGATAAGTTACATTATTCTGGACGAATTTGATCGCGCATTCGAGCTGTTGAATAGTGCAATTTCATCACGTTCAAACTGCCTGGTATTCAGCCGGTTCGACTCTCGCCTTTCACCCATAAGGCAAGATGAAAGGTTTGAGGCTCTACTAAACCAAGTAGGGTTGGACGATGTCTCCATAGCCAGCTATCAACGCTGACGTTAAACCATGTACCCCACATTCCTACAAACTTTATTTGTAACTTTACGTATAATGGAACAATGAATTATCTAGCACACCTTTTTTTAGCCCAACCTACTGCCGATTCTCACTACGGGAATTTACTTGGCGATTTTCGCAAAGGTGTAGCACTCGCCACGCTCAGTAATGGCGTAAGTAAAGGCCTAGAAAACCACTATACAGTAGATAAGTTTACTGACAGTCATGCTAGCGTAAAACAAGCAAAAGCGTTGTTTAAACCAGAGCACAGGCGTTTTGCACCTGTGGCGATAGATATGCTGTTCGATCATTTATTAATTACGCATTGGACGCGATTCTCTACCATTCCATTTGAAGCATTTTGTGAGCAAAGCTTTTCATTATTGGAAAAGAAGTTGCCTGTTATGCCCACCACCATGCAGCGTAGTGTTTCTCATATGATTACGCACAACTGGTTTGCAGACTACGCGGAGTTTGAAGGGATAGGTTTCGCTATACAGGCAGTCGCGAAGCGTATACGATTTAAAAATGATTTTGCTCAATGCGTGCAAGATATAGAAGCAAACTTCACGCTCTTAAATAGCTTATTTCTAGGCTTTTTTCCTGCCCTAATTGAACATGTTCAGCAACACGGGCCTGAGCGCGGTACTCCCAGCGGACTTATCACGGTTTAGATTCGATCCTCGGCAAAAATACCTGCCGCCACCAACTGTTGTAATTGGTATTGGCATTGTGTCCTAAGGGTATCTCTTAGCAACCTTACGGCGGGCGTTATGGATTGCCTACTAGGGCAAATTAGCCATAATTGGGTAGGCTTAACAATATAGTCAGGCATTAAGGCAACTGCGCGGTTATTAAGTAGGTCGTCGCACATGTCCAAACTAGACTTTACTGCAAGGCCATGGCCATTCACACACCATCTTCGCACCATGTCGCCGTCATTAGCAGCACGGTTACCCTGCATTTTAATTTTCACGGGTTGATTGTTGCGGGTAAGCTCCCACTCGTTATAAATAATATCGTGTAGCTGATAAAAAAGGCCGTTGTGTTTAGGTAGGTCTTCTAAAGTTTTTGGTGTGCCATGCTTCTCTAAATAAGCGGGGGAGGCGACCAATAACCTAGGCACTTCACATATTTTAAAGCCGTATAAACTGGCATCGTTTGGCGAGCCGTAACGAAGGGCGATATCAACAGGGTCGCGATAAAAATCAATATTGCTGTCGCTTAAATGCAGCTTCATGGTAATACCAGAGTGCTCATCCATAAAGCGGTTGAGCCAGGGGGAAATAACATTGCGGCCTAAATCTGACGATAAGCCTATGCGTAATTCACCCTCAATATTTCCTGTATCTTCTTGTAAGTTTTGCTTTGCGTGTTCAAGCATGGTGATGGCTTGCTCGCAAACAGGTAAGTAACGCTCACCCGCAGCAGATAGGCGAAGCGAACGAGTTGTTCGAATAAAAAGGTCGGAACCTAGCGTACTTTCAACTCGCTTAACCGCAGCGCTCGCGGTTGCTGTGCGCATGTCTAAGCTAGATGCTGCTGCAGTAATACTGCGAAATTCAGCGACCTTTAAAATAACAATGAGATCTTCAAGCAACATAGATTATCTATTTTCTATTGAAAATGTTTCAAATATTGTGCTGTTTAATTTGAAACAGTCAAGGCGTATTATATTCTCATGGCATATGAATATGCACATTCGTTCAGTATTTTACTTAAGCAGAAGGGGATTTCTCGATGAAAGCAATTGGATACACTACATCTTTACCTATAACAGATGAAAACGCACTAACGGATGTAGAGCTTGCCAAGCCTGCCGCGTCGGGACGGGATGTCTTGGTGAAAATCAACGCAATTGCCGTTAACCCAGTAGATTTTAAAATTCGCCAACGTGTGTCGCCTGAAAATGGTGAACCTAAAATTTTGGGGTGGGATGCGGTAGGTGAAGTGGTTGAAGCTGGTAATGATGTAGAAACCTTGAAAGTAGGTGATAGAGTATATTACGCGGGCGATTTAACACGCCAAGGCACCAATGCTGAATTCCAGTTAATAGACGAACGCATTGTTGGCCGTGCTCCGAAAAGCTTGTCTGATAGCGAAGCGGCGGCATTACCGCTTACCGCGATAACTGCATGGGAATTATTGTTCCAACATTTGGCGCTTGAAAAACAACAAGCGGGTAATCCCAAGAAAACTAACGAAACCGTGTTGGTAGTAGGCGCGGCTGGCGGGGTTGGTTCAATCATGCTTCAACTGCTAAAAACCTTAACCGGTGCTACGGTTATAGCCACTGCTTCTCGTGAAAGTTCTATACAGTGGGTGAAGAGCTTGGGTGCTGATTATGTCGTTAACCACCGCCAACCATTAGCTGAACAAATTACTGCGCTAAATATTGGGCCAGTTACACATGTGGCAAGCTTGAATGCCACTGATGCATATCTCGATGCCTACGTAGAAATAATGAAGCCTATGGGTAAGATTGCACTTATTGACGACCCTGAAGCGTTAGATATTTCAAAGCTCAAGCCAAAGAGTATTTCTTTACACTGGGAGTTTATGTTCACCCGTTCAATGTTCCAAACAGAAGATATGAGCGCCCAAGGTGAGTTGCTATCCGATGTTGCCGCGTTAATTGACGCAGGCCACGTAAAAACGACAGTAGGTAAGCATTTGGGTAAAATTAATGCGGCGAACTTAATTGAAGCGCATAAAACCCTAGAAGCAGGCACAGCAATTGGAAAAATCGTTTTAGAAGGTTTCTAACTTGTTTGTTGGGGGACCGCATATCGAGTTTGATGTGATAAAACTAGCTCAATGCAATGTTGACTAGCGAAACATAACGTATTCAACGTGGCGTACTAAGTGGTACGTCACGTTTATCATCCTATTCACGTTTTTATTTAGAACCTGCCTATGCAAGATTTTTTAGTAAAAATACTACAAATGGCTATATTTCGAACAAATAGTTGGTTGTTTTTGCGTTTTCTCGCAGTGGTCAGCTTTTATACCTTAGAGGTTCTGTTATTGTACTAATCCTCAATTCGCTATCTTCTTATTAACAATTTTTTACCCTACACCCATTGTTAATAAATTCTAAAAAGGCGAAGTGTTAAAAACGGAACTTATAATATGAATATAAAAAAATTTACCCTTACGTTATTAACGGTGGGCATAACTATGTCGCCTTTTACCCTGCAAGCAAAAGAACATCCTAATCTTATTCTTACTAAACCTGGTGTGGAAAGAATGAGAGACAATTTAGGCCAAGTTCCCCTGTTTGACACAACATTATCAAGTGTTAAACAGGAAGTAGATGCAGAAATTGCTATGGGAATTGATACGCCTATTCCTAAAGACTTTTCAGGCGGTTATACCCATCAACGCCACAAGCAAAACTTCTTTGTAGCTCAAAAAGCCGGTGTGTTGTATCAGGTACTGAACGACGAAAAATACGCAAAATACATTCGCGATATGTTGTTTCAGTATGAAGCCATGTACAAAGATTTACCGCTACACCCTCAAGAACGCTCGTATTCGCGTGGTAAATTGTTTTGGCAGTGCTTAAACGACAGTAACTGGTTGGTTTACATGAGCCAAGCTTATGATGCCATTTATGATTATCTTTCAGCTGAAGAACGGGAAACGCTAGAAACGAATTTGTTCCGTCCGTTCGCTGATTTTATCTCACTAGAGAACCCGCAGTTTTTCAATCGCGTTCACAACCATAGCACGTGGGGCATCGCGGCGGTCGGTATGATTGGCCTAGTCATGAACGACGAAGAACTTATTCAGCGTGCCTTGTATGGTATTGAAGATGATGGTTTAGAAGTAGGCGGTAAAGATAACGACGGTGGCACCATTAAGGTAGAAGGTCAGCGCAAAGGCTTCTTTGCTAACCTAGAAGAACCTTTCTCGCCAGATGGCTATTATACCGAAGGACCATATTACCAACGCTATGCAATGTATCCTTTCCTTATTTTTGCTTTAGCAATGGACAACAGTCGTCCAGACTTAAAAGTGCTTCAGCACAAAGACAACGTTTTATTGAAAGGCGTAAACGCGCTTCTTAATTTGTCTGATGCTGATGGTGAATTCTTCCCAATTAATGATGCCCAAAAAGGGATGTCTTATTACAAGAGTTCCTTGGTGAGTGCGGTGGATTTAGCTTATTTCTACGGTGATAAGAATCCACAACTGCTTAGTGTTGTTGAAAAACAAGGCGAAGTGTTATTGCAAGAATCAGGGCTACAAGCGGCAATTGACGTTCGCGATGGTAAGGCTGAACCTTTTATCAAGCAATCAGTGAACTTAAGTGACGGCGTGAATGGCAAGCAAGGTGGCATAGGTGTGTTGCGCCAAGGTGATGAAGATATGACCTTGGTGTTTAAGTATGCGGCCCAAGGCTTAAGTCATGGCCATTACGACAAACTTTCTTTTTCAATGTATGAAAAAGGCGAGGAAGTATTACAAGATTACGGTTTAGCGCGTTTTGTAAATATTGAGCAAAAAGGTGGCGGTAACTACTTAAAAGAGAACAAAACCTGGGCGAAAACCACCATCGCGCATAACACTTTGTCGATAAATCAGAAGAAACATTTTAACGGCGATTACGATATAGCGAGTCAGCATCATTCAGAGTTATTTACTTTTGATGCAGAGCGCGAAGATATCAAAGTGGTAAGTGCGACAGAAGAAAATGCGTACCCTGGTACCTTGATGCACCGCACTATGGCTATGATCGCTAACGACAACTTCGAAAAGCCGTTCGTGTTAGACATTATGCGGGTTGAGTCAGATAAGAAAAATCAGTATGACTTTCCGTTCTACTATTTTGGCCAAGTATTAGATATGAACTTCAAATACGATACGCCAACGAGCCTGAATCCGTTAGGTGATGATAATGGCTATCAACATTTATACGTTGAAGGAAAAGGCGATGCGGCTGACCACAACACTCAGTTTTCGTGGTTAAGTAATGGCAAGTATTACACCATTACTTCTATCACTAACAGTGAAGATGAAGTGTTTTTTACCCGTATAGGCGCTAACGACCCTGAGTTTAACTTACGACGTGATCCAGCCATCATGCTTCGCAGAAATGATACACAGGATACCCTGTTCGTATCGGTAGTAGAGCCTCATGGGTCTTATAGCCGAGTTAGTGAATCATCACAGAATTCAAAAAGTAGTATTACTGACTTGAGTGTGGTGCTTGATAGCGAAGCCTATACAGGTATTAAAATTACCGACGTTAAAGGTACTGAGCAAGTGTTTATTATCTCCAATGAAGATGCGTCGAAAAACGCCAAACATAGTGTGAAAATAGACGGTGAAAAGTATAGCTGGACGGGCCCTTACTTGTACCAGTAACTTAGTTTCGCTATAGAAATTACGTTATAAAATCAAAGCATGGTAATCACAGTTTCATGGAAAGTGTATGCGAACGCTGTTTTTAAATAGCAATGCTTTGCGTAACGAAATGCGCAGTGTAACTAAAGCCGCACAAACTCCGATAGTTGTCGTTTACATTCATATGTTAACGGCAACCTAAAGAGCGTGCGGTTTTTCTTTTTTTTTAACCGCAACATTTAATGCTGAACCAAACATAAAGAGGAGGCGTAGTGAAAAGGTGAATGACAAATATTCAGCTAACTCCTGAGCAGTAATGGATTGATAGCTGTACGGTATAGGAAAACGCCATGTCCACTCTTTTTGTAAATGAAGAAGCTTATCCCCTCCCTGAAGATCCAAGAACCACGCTACTCGATTTTTTACATCAACACCTCTCTATGTTTGGTGCCAAAAAAGGCTGCGATCACGGCCAGTGCGGTGCCTGTACCGTATTAGTTGACGGAGAGCGAGTAAATGCGTGTTTGGTTTTCGCCTTTCAGCTTGAAGGAAAATCGGTTACCACCATTGAAGGAATAGCCAAGAATGATGAGTTACACCCCCTACAAAAGGCCTTTGTAGAGCGGGATGCTTTTCAGTGCGGCTATTGTACTTCAGGGCAAATTTGCTCGGGTGTCGCGTTAATGGATGAGCTAGCGGCAAAGAACCCCAGTGCGGTGACCTGTAGTGCTGACTACTCACCCAAAGAAGATATTAGTGAAAGAATGAGCGGCAATTTATGCCGCTGTGGCGCTTATCCCAATATTGTTGATGCAATACAAGATGTTATTGCTTTGGAGCCACAATAATGAACCCATTCAGCGTACAAAATATAAAGCATACTCAAGATATTACCGGTTTATCAACCGAAGACAGTGCTAAGTATATTGCGGGAGGTACTAATCTTATCGACTTGATGAAACTTCAGGTTGAAACCCCTTCACAGTTGATTAATTTAAGCCAATGGGAAGATGAGCAGAGTATTACTGAACACGACGATCATTATCGTGTTGGTGCCATGGTTACGAATACGGCGCTCGCCAATTACGCTTATCACAAACCATCACTTTCCTTGCTATCTCAAGCATTATTAAGTGGCGCCACGGTGCAGCTTCGAAATAGGGCGACGACCGGAGGCAATCTACTACAACGAACGCGGTGCTACTATTTTTACGATACCACTAAGGCCTGCAATAAGCGCCAACCTGGTTCAGGATGTGATGCGCTAACAAGTATGAACCGTATTCATGCCATTTTAGGCACTAGTGATGATTGCATTGCCACTCACCCATCGGATATGGCGGTGGCCATGATGGCTCTTGATGCAAAACTGCTGCTAACCGCAAAATCGGGTAACGAACGGGTGGTACCCGTACGTGAATTTTACTGCGAGCCCGGTAGTACACCTCATATAGAAAATATTCTAGAGAATGAAGAGGTTATTACTGCCGTCATTATTCCAAAACAACGTCATGGCAGCCAATATTACCGTAAGGTGCGTGACCGTTCTTCTTATGCCTTTGCTTTGGTATCGGTAGCTGCTGGGCTTGTGGTAAAAGGCAATAGAATTGAAAAGGTTACATTAGGTTTTGGCGGGGTAGGAACTAAACCTTGGTTCCCTGTGAGCGCTATTAAAGTGCTTACAGGCGCTGAGTTTTCTGATGAAGTTTTAGACCTCGCTATTGATGCTGAGTTGGCCGATGCGAAGGTATATGGCAGTAACAATTTCAAACCTGATTTACTCCGTAATACATTCAAAAGCGTGCTGAATTCACTTTATGAACATCAGTGTGAAAATGATGATTACGAAGGAGCGCTTTATGAAAATTGATACTTCGAAAAACGTATTAGGAAAGCCGAAAAATCGCGTAGACGGTGTTTTAAAAGTAACTGGACACGCACGCTACGCAGCCGAGCAGCAGTTCGATGAAAAAGCGTTAGTGGGGTGGCTGGTATCTTCTGACACTGCCGTAGGAGAAATTACTCATTTATCGACAGAGAAAGCTGAAAAGGCAGAGGGCGTGCATGCTGTACTAACCTATAAAAATGCTGGACCGCTTAAGCCATTCAGTAAGCCCGCAAGCGAAAGCCGTTTTACGCAGAGTAGGGCTGTACTAAACGAGCCTCATATTCGTCATTTCGGTGCGCCAGTTGCTTTAGTCATTGCCGATACATTGGAGCAAGCCCGTTATGCTGCAAGCTTGGTTGAGTATACGATTGATGCTAAAAGTCCAGATTTGCTTCTATCTTCAGAGCAGGCCACTACCGTGCCTGATTCCCTTGATGGCGGATTTGAAGCTGATGTCGAAAGTGGAAATAGAGAACATGATAAAAAGGCAGTGGAGATAGAGGCTGACTATACCACCCCCTCTCAAATATCCGCGGCTATGGAGCCACATGCAACCATTGCAAACTTTGATGGCGAAAAGCTAAGCGTGTATACCAGCGTGCAAATTATTGCTTCGGCAGTGGAAGCGTTAGCGGTTACTTTCGAATTAGATGAAGAGAACATTGAGGTGAAAAGCCCCTTTATTGGGGGAGGTTTTGGTTCAAAACTAGGTTTGCATTACGATGCCGTATTGGCCTGTTTAGGGGCGCGATATTTGAAGCGACCGGTGAAGGTTGTTCTAAGCAGACGCCAGGTATTTTACAATGCGCCTCATAGAGGACATAGTTTTCAGCAGATGCATTTGAGTTGCGACAGTGATGGTCTGATAGGTGATATTGAACATCATAGTGCTATGCCGAAAGCAAAAGGTTACGAGTTTGCCGAGGCTACTGGAGCGGGAGCACGTGTAACGTACGCTGCAGAATTTATAAACAGTACCCATAGAATAAAGGATGCAGACACCCCGCTTATCGATTCTACACGTTCGCCTGGTGATGCCATTGGCTCGCTGGCGTTTGAATCGGCCATAGATGAACTAGCCCTAAAAGCGGGGATAGATCCGCTTACCTTTCGAATTAAAAACCTACCTGAAGTTCACCCTGTTAGCGGTAAGCGCTTTACCACCCATAGGCTTGGCGACTGCTTGCAAGAAGGGGCACAGAAGTTTGGGTGGCAACATAAACCAGCGCCCAAGCCTGGGAAATTAATAGGCCACGGTGTAGCGAGTGCTATGCGTATGAACGTTCTGGTACCCAGTGCAGCCAGCATAAGCCTCGACAGCAACGGAAAGCTTACTGTGCGTTCGGATATGACAGATATCGGAACGGGATCTTACACAATATTGGCGCAGATAGCGGCAGGCGCATTCCATTCACAGCTTGATAGTGTAGATGTACAACTTGGTGATAGCAGCTTGCCACCATCCTGTGGTTCTGGGGGCTCTTTCGGCGCGGCAAGTACAGGCTCAGCATTAATGAAGGCCTGCGAGTCGTTGAAGAAATCGTTGAAGAAAGCACTCAGACAAAAGTTGCCAAACCTTACGCCGGAATGTGAATTGGTGTTAGAAGGCAACACGCTGGTGGTTTATGAAACAGATGTGGACACCCACACTAAAACAGATGTGGACACCCACTCTAATAGTAGAACCGATGTGGACACCCACACCAAAACAAATCTGGACACCCACACTAATAGTAGCGAGCCACAGCGTTTTCTTTTAAGTGAGCTTATCGATAAGGATGACTTTCCTTTAACGGAAGTAGGTGAAGTGAGCGAAGACGACACCAGTGAAGACGAGCAGTACTCTTGTGGCGCGCATTTTGTAGAAGTGGAAGTGGACACCCACACAGGTGAAGTGCGACTGAAAAGACAATATGGTATTTTTTCAGCAGGTAAAATCCTTAATGAAAAAACAGCGTCTTCGCAAATTAAAGGCGGGATGGTATGGGGGGCAGGGTATGCACTTACCGAAGCCATTCATCATCACACTGATTCGGCCAGTTTTATTAATCCTGACTTCGGTGAATATCATATTGCGGTAAACCGCGATATTGCTGAGGTCACGTTAGACTTCCTAGAAACGCCAGATTATGAAGCATCTCCTATTGGCGCCAAAGGCATTGGCGAACTTGGTATTACAGGCGCTGGAGCCGCTATTGCCAATGCGATTGCAGATGCAACAGGCGTGCGAATTCGGGAATTTCCAATCACAATGGATAAGGTGATGGAAGGACTGCAAAATAAGTGATTAGGCTAGGTATGAGCTTAGTCAATAATTTATGGAGAACCGATAGGCTTTAACCGTAAAACGTTACCATTATCCTTAACTTATGAAGATAAAAATATGTGTGACTCTTAAATCGCAAGGACGCGAAGAGTCACACGTTGAGAAGATATATAAATCACGTTGATTATTTTAAGATGATTTCACGGAAAATATATTCCCCAGTCAAGGTGCGGATTTTTGGGTATCCGGCGCTGAGTTCTTCAGACATAGTTTGATTGTCTTCCCCCCACTTTTTCATAAAGGCTTCATATTTTTTCTTACTGGGCTCCAAATCAGAAAGTTTCTCGTAGGTAACGACTAATAGCATATTGAAGTCACCAGTTAAGGGGAGTTCACTTGCGTATATTTTCCAGTCTTTGATGTAACCCATATCTTTTTGAATTTGCACGGCTTTAGCCCAAGATTGCTGTAGCCCAGCTAAATACATATCTTCCATGTTGGGGTCGACTTTAACCATGGTCATCGAAACAAGCTCGGTACCAATATCAAAATCTTCATAGACATCAAGGCGATCTTTGGCTTGTAGGTTTGTACAAACGCCAATTAGCGTAAGGACTAAAAGTATAATTTTCATTCATTATCTCCTGATAATATTGAAGTGAGTTAATGCCCCCTACTTCAAACTCCAAGAGACTTTCGGAGTGTAACAGTTTTTTCACATATTGATTAAATTTCATACTGATTTTATTTTTACTTCAATCAAAAAATCGAATATTTTGATAGAGTTCCAATATTTAGACATCCATACATCAGCTGCAATATAGGCCATTTATCTATTTGAGGTTTTAAGAGTAAATAATAGCCCCTCTTGTTGCTAAAAGTGATTTATTGGAGAGGTTAGAGTAATTCGTATGGTGCTTTTATTAAGTGGTCGAGATATAAAGTTTTTTATAAAATTGAACGTACGCTTGGTTACTATTAGAAGAGTAGCTCTGAGGGGAGGGGGCCTTTTAGGTTGCTGCAGTAAGTTAAGCTATTTCCAGTATTTTTTGCCTCCTTATAGCTATTGAAAGACTAATTGACGATGAAAACTGTGTTTCAATTCCTCGGCACATACCTTCCCAGTCAATATTTTGTAGACCAGTGCGAACGAGAATAGGCGAGTGAATATTGGAAATATAACCGTTTTGATCTGAACGGATTTTTTTTCCCAATTTATCGACGAGCTCAAGGTAATCATCGAGAAGAAAAGGGAGCCCCTTAAGTGCATTCCCACTACCTGAAAAAGGTTGTAAATACTGAGGTTGCTTTCCAATCTTAGCTGCAGCAACTCTTTTTTTGATACTAGTGAAATCAGATTGCTCTGGGGTTTGCGATAAACCTACACGCAACGGATTTAAATCAACATATGCCATACAGGCTGCCAGGGCAGCTTCATCAAGTAATGATTGAGATTTAAACCGACCCTCCCAAAAACGTCCGGTACATTCGTCTTCTTTGTTTGCTAAACGCGCAATAAACTCATTTAAAAGCCGCATAAACCAACTGATATCGTGCAACCTTTGGCGATATATATTTGCAGTTGCTATTACGGATTCTATTTGGGAGTCCGAAAGCAAGCTACGCTGTTCAGCTTGCATATATTGACGGGTTAAGTTTGTGCCTTTGTGAAGCGTATGCCATCGTTTCAGTACTTCGTGAGTAGTCCACGATAAGGCTTCATCTCTGTCGACATGCAAAACGACGTGTGTGTGGTTGCTCATCACCGCATAGGCGCAAACATTAATAGCGAATATGCTGCCTAGTTTGATTAGCCTGGCTTCAACCCACTGACGGCGATGCTCGTAGCTCTTTTTGCTGTAATGGTCTTCACCACACAGGAACGCTCTGCGCACGCACCGCGAAATACAATGGTAGTAAGGGGTATCTTGTAAGCAGATGAGCGATTTTCGAGGGCGAGGCATAGCCTAAACTCAGTGATTTATAAGTTTTACAATAGTGCCGTTTACATAAATATTAATATACTGATCTTGTGGCGGGTTTGTGTGGCTCTCCAAGCCTTAGTTGCTAGTGTAAGCGAGACATCGAATATGAAATTCGGTGGGTGTCTAAGTTTTGCTTTAAGAAAGTGAATAGCCTATCAATATAAAACAAAGAAGCCCCTAAAAGGGGCTTCTTTATGAGTTTATCTGCTACGAAATACTACTCCGCCAATGCATCGGGTTCAGGAGGAGTGGGGGCTTTTATGACAGGTGCGTTAGCAGCTGTGCCGGTTAATATTTCACTTTTACCAGTAAGTAGGTCATCAAGTTTGCCACTTTCACTGTTTACCAAACCGACTTCACGAAGCATGGCGTCCACTACAGGCGCATTCGCTCGGTAACTTAAAGCTGCTTGTGTAACCTGGTCTGCTAAACCGCTACCTGTAGCAACAGTTTGACCACTACCAGATTGACCGTTCCCTTGACCGTAGCCTTGAAGAATTTTAATTCCTTCGATGTTCTCAAGAGGCTTAACTGCTTGGGCGATAAGCTCAGGTAAAACTTCCATCATAGCTAGCGATTTTTGAAGTTCGATCTGTTCATCTTTAAGTGTATTTTCAGCCTCATAAAGTGCTTGTTTACCTGCGGCTTCCACGGCAAGTACTTTCTCGTCCGCTTCAGCTTGTAGCATTTTCGCATCGGCGCTGGCCTTTGCTTCCGTTAAAATGGCTTCAGCAGTATTTTCAGCCGCTTCTTTCTTCGCAGCCGCTTCTACAGTAATATTCACGGCATCACGTTCCGCTTCTTTTTGCGCATCAATGACTTCAATTTGCTTCTTACGTTCTGCGTCGGCCACCAATTTAGCAGTAATAACCGCTTCTTCTTTTTCTACTTTGGTTTTCTCAGCTTCAGCAGCTTTTGCGCGAGCCGCCGATTCTTCTTCCGATTTGTTAGCAACTGCAATTTGTTTTACTTGCTCGGCAACTTCAACTTCCTGCTGTTGACGAATACGAGCTTGCTCAAGGGCTTGGCTCTTTGCAATTTCTTGGGTTTCTATTTCGCGAGACTTTTCAATTTCAGCTGCTTCAATAGCGCGATTTTTAGCAATTTCTGCCTCGCGCTCTTCACGCTCTTTCATTTCACGCTGCTTTGAGATTTCCGCTTTTTGCTCTTGGCGCTTAAATGCTAGTGTTTGCTCCTGCATCAAGCGAGCTTCTTCTTCATCGCGCTTAACTTCTAAAGATTGCTTTTCAGCAGCTAGGTTACGTTGTTCTATAAGAATACGGTTTTCTTGCTGAATATCATTGGTTTCTTTGCGTTTCTCTTCAATAATTTTAGCAAGACGAGCACGACCTTCAGCATCGAACGCGTTGTTTTCATTGAAAAATTCAAGGTCAGTTTGATCGAAACCGGTTAAACTAACTGATTCCAGCTCCAAACCGTTCTTTTCTAAATCGTTAGCCACACTCTGTTGTACTTTTTGTACGAAATCGGCACGTTGCTCATGCATTTCGGTCATGGTCATCTCGGCTGCCACGGCGCGAAGCACGTCAACAAACTTAGACTCCATCAGTTTTTTAACTTCTTCAGCTCGGGTTGTACGCGTACCTAAAGTTTGCGCAGCCATAGAAATTCCGGCTGAATTAGGCGCTACGCGTAGGTAGAAGTCAGCTTTAACATCAACGCGCATTCTGTCTTTCGTTATAAGCGCATCTTTCTGCGTTTTTTCCACCTCTATCCGCAGTGTGTTCATATTGACTGGAATAATTTCATGTACAACAGGGAGCACAATCGCGCCACCATCTTTGATGACTTTTTCACCACCAAGCCCAGTTCGAACAAAGGCGGTTTCTTTGGTCGCTCGAGTGTACAGTTTGGCAAAAATAAGCCCAATAGTGATAAGGGCTACTACAATAATACCTGCAATAAATAGCAATGAAGGTAAGTTTGATGTTTGAAGGGTTTCCATACTCAGTCTCTTATTTATTATTGATAACGGGTGGCTAACCAGCTGTGGGTGGTTTTCTTAACAAGGATAACGCGCTCACCTTGTTTGAAGAGTTCATTGTCTTCAAAAGGTTCGACTAAAACATAGTGGGGCTGTGAATAATCATCGGTGAATTTAGCTTCAGCAGGATTTCCCTTCGATGCAATCCCAATAGTTATATGTGCTACCGCACCTATGAAGTCGTCGTTTTGAATAGCAGAAGTTTGAAATTTCGGAATAACAACCGCAATTATCACACTGACTTTCGATGTGAGTAGGGTACCGACAATCGCGGAAAAAGGGAGCGTTACCCAAACGGGTAGGGTGATATTAGCAATAGATTGGGTGGCGAAATTAGTCACAAACCCAAGTAAACCGAAAATGGTTAAAAGTACCACCAGCCATATTAGTAGCGGGACTCTATCTAAATTGAGCCAGCTCCCAAAACTAAGAATAGAACTACTTTCTACATCAATATTTGAGTTAGGCATATCGTCAAGCAAACCAACCATGCTTATGCCAAAAACTAGCCCCACAATTTCTATAATAAATAGAATGGCTACCGTGGCTAACGCGATACTAAACCAAAAATTCGCATCGCTCAGCAAAATATCTAACATTTACACCGTCCCTGATGATGTTTTTATTAACCTTTTTATATCACATTCTGTTTATATATCCAGTGAAAAACGACCAAACTAGGGACAGTTTTATATGATAAACCTAAAGTTTAATGACGGTGACCTTCACCTATCGCATTTCCATTTTGGTCGTAAAATCCGCTAGCGCCTGCTTCTATAAACCCTTGATTTACCATATTGGTTAAAAAGGGGTCGGTATGATCATCGCCAATGTCAGCATAATCGGTAGCTTTGTATTTACCACGGCTTTCAAAAAATGCTTCTAAGTTTACATTGTCGTTAACTGAAACTAATGACCACTCTCGGGTAGTATTCTTTTCATTAACACGAAACTGTTGGATTAGTTTTAACTCAGGTAGCCAAGCGAGCGTCATATCCACTTTGCTATTTTGATAAGTTAAATACTCAATTTTCATACAACCTTTGCCTTCAGAACGCTCTAAAGTCATTTTGTTTAGCAAAGTATTGCTAATTAACTGATAACGAAATGAAAAATCTTTTTCTACTCGGCCGTGAATACTTTCGCCCGGCTGATATTCGATAGCGCGTTCGTGCTTATCAAAATAACGAACAGGCTTGATTAGCTTGTTTCGCACCATCGTCCAAGTTTCAGTAATGCCAACCTGTGGGTACTGATGAGCAACCGTATTGTTATAGCGTAAAAGCGAAATTTCCGTGCTATTACCGGGAGTGAATCCGCGGCGGGTAGTGACGGTATAGTCAGCTTTCAGGTTGCCCGCTTCAAGTTCGCATTTTGTGTGGGTGTCCAAATTATTCTTCGCCAGATTATTAGCATCCAGAATACTAGTTGTGTGGGTGTCCACCTTGCTGGAGTGGGTGTCCAAATCTGTGGTAACAGAGGTTGCGAGGCTAGGCGCTGCCGTTAGTAAGGCTGAAATAACATACGTGGCTAAAGCTAACGAGGGTAAAACTAGGTACTTCATGTATTTAAAACTCCGAAATAAGGGAGCGTGAACGCTCCCTTATGAACTGACGATAAACGTAATTTTTTATTCCACTACGGCGTCTGCTTGGGTAACGATGTCACCCGCGAAGTCCATAATATGGAAGATCACGCTTTGTTCGTTTGTACCATTTACTAAGAAAGCGCCAGGGCCCTTAGCATGAATACTCACGTCTTCTCCTGAGTGGGTTTCTGAGCCCATTGGAACTAACGCTTCTTGGTGATAACCCGGGGTTGTGGTGTCGATATCAGTAAGGTCCTTGCGACCAGTATCGTACGCTGTAGCGTAACTCGCATCTGAATTGGTTTCGTCTCCAAGGTTTCTGAAGCCAAGACCATTGGTGTAACCCAATGTGGTATAGGGTGTACCATCAGACGCGGTAGCGGCTTCGTCAGCGCCAACATTTACCACTTTACCTAATATAGGATTACCACGTTTAGGGTAGCCTGCAATGGTAAACACATGGCCGTGGTCAGCAGTAACAATAATAAGTGTATCTTCATCGTTAGTCAGCTCGTCAGCCATAGCAACAGCGTCAGCAAAGGCTAAGGTGTCGTATAAAGCACCATAAGCATTACCGGCGTGGTGAGCATGGTCAATACGGCCCGATTCAACCATAAGGAAGAAGCCTTCATCGTTGTTATCAAGAATATTGATAGCCGCTTCAGTCATTTCTGCCACCGAAGGCTCACCAGCAATATCGTTGCCGCGATCAGCTTCATATTGCATGTGCGATTCATTAAACAAACCAAATACGCGTTCGGTCGTTTCAGTATCTAAGCCGTCGAAACCAGATTGGTCGACGATATAAACACCATTCTCATACATATCTTGCCATTCTGCGGTAAGGTCACGACCATCCGTTCTATCACCTTCAACTTCGCTTGCAGCATCTATACTATTAAATGCAGCATCGTTGGGAAGAAAGTGGCGGCGGCCGCCGCCCATGACTACTTCTAGGCCATCAACGTCTAAGCCTTCATAGTTAGCTTCTAAGTTAGTTTCGAAGTTTACTAGCTGATCGGCAATATCAGGGCAGCCAGCAGTAACCGCATCTTCAGGCATATCAGATACATCTTCCCAGTTACGATCGGCCGACTTGGCGTAGGTAGCGGCTGGCGTAGCATGAGTAATACGAGCAGTAGATATAATACCGGTAGATTTCCCCGCTATTTCTGCAAGTTCTAATGCGGTTACGAGTTCGTTGCCAGCAACCGTGCTACATTCGCCTCGCTCAATATCTTCATCAACACCAATAACACCTACATCGGTTTTTACACCACTAACCATGGCTGTCATGGTGCCAGCAGAGTCTGGGGTTTGTGCATCAACGTTATACGTTTTAGACAATCCAGAGAATGGGAATTTACCAAAGCTAAGCTGGTTTTCTTCGCCATCAAGCCCTTTCAATTGGCCATCTAGAATGCGTGCGGCTGTGATGGTTGAAATGCCCATGCCATCACCAACGAATAGAATAACGTTTTTTGCTTTACCGCGAAGGTCGGCTACCATAGCCTGTAATTCTTCATCGTTAGCTACTTGAGCTACTTCAATGTTAGCGTAAGATATGCTGGCTGAGGTGCCGGTCGCATCCATCCACACTTGCTTGTTGTTTTCCACTTCTGCACTGGCGGCTATAAACCAGTCGTTGTTTAAAGTAGTAAGTAGTTCACCGGTTGCAACTTCAGAACTTCCTGGAGAACAAACGTAGCTTGTATCGGTAATCTCGTCGCTACCTAAGGTGCCATCCGCATTGGTGTCTAGACCAGAATCAAACTGTACACCGCTATTCGGGCAGTTTGCATCGCCTACCGCTAACGCAGTTTGCACGGTTAAGCTATTAAGACCGTTTGAACCATCAACACCTGCTGCGCCATCGTTTCCGTCATCGCCTTCAAGAGAGCAGGCGGTTAGGCCGGCAACTGCTAATGCAACAATACTCAATTTAAAAAGTTTCATTGTTCTTCTCCACTTATTCGTTTATCAGGCCAAGGGCTTGGTTGATTAGGTGGAAAACAACATTTTGTTCTATCACACCTTGTGCTAATTGACTTCCTGGTCCAGTTGCGTGTAATGCTATATCTTCACCAGAGTGTGTTTCAGATCCAAGTGGAATAAGTGCTTCTTGGTGATAACCGGCGGTAGTGGTATCTACATTGGTTAAGTTCATACGACCTGCCGCATTATCGTAGTTGTAACCTTCATCAGAATCGGTTTCTGTTCCAAGGTCACGAAAACCTAAGCCGTTGGTGTAACCTAATGTGGTATAAGGCGTGCCGTCAGACGCTGTAGCAGGTTCTTCTGCTCCAACATTAACCACTTTACCTAAAATGGGATTACCGCGTTTTGGGTAGCCTGCAATAGTAAATACATGGCCGTGATCAGCCGTTACTAAGATAAGTGTTTCAGATGGATCTGTGTTTTCATACGCGGCCATAACAGCGGCTTCAAACGCCAAAGTATCTGTAAGTGCACCGGCTGCATTGCCAGCATGGTGGGCATGGTCAATTCGGCCAGACTCAACCATTAAGAAGAAACCAGCGTCGTTGTTATCTAAGATGTTTACCGCAGCTTCGGTCATTTCAGCAATAGATGGCTCGCCCGCTACGTCATTGGCGCGGTCTGCTTCGTACTGCATGTGTGACTCGTTGAACAAAGCAAAAACCCGTTCAGTCGATTCAGTGTCTAAAGTGTCGAAGCCTGCTTGGTCAACAATATAAACACCATTTTCATACATCTGCTGCCATTCTGACGTAAGGTCTCGGTCGTCTGTACGATCGCCTTCTACTTCGCTAACTGCATCAGCGCTATTAAAAGACGCGTCTTTAGGTAAGAAGTGACGACGGCCACCGCCCATAACCACTTCAATACCGTCTACATCAACACCTGTATATCTGCCTTCTAGGAAGCTCTCAAAATTTACTAACTGATCGGCAATATCAATACAGCCAGCCGCAGCAGCCTCTTCTGGCATATCTGAAATATCTTCCCAGTTACGATCAGCTGATTTAGCGTAAGTGGCCGCAGGCGTAGCGTGTGTAATACGTGCAGTAGAGATAATACCGGTTGCTAACCCTTTAATTTCAGCAAGTTCAAGTGCAGTAATAACTTCATTGCCAGCAACGGTAGCGCATTCACCGCGTTCAATATCTTCGTCAACGCCAATAACACCCACATCCGTTTTTAGGCCCGACATCATCGCTGTCATCGTACCTGCTGAATCTGGAGTTTGTGCATCAACATTGTAGGTTTTAACCAACGCCGTGTGGGGGAAAGTTTCAAATGCCAAGTAACCTTCTTCGCCCAAACCGCCTTCAAGCTGCCCTTTGTGGATGCGCGCAGAAGTAAGCGTAGAAACCCCCATTCCGTCGCCTACAAACAAAATCACGTTTTTGGCTTTGAACTGGTTGTTTGTCACTAGTTTTTCAGTAAGTTTGCTTTGCGCATCTGAATACCATGCGTTATCTGTTTGGTGTTCGGGTAAAACAGCTGCTTGCAAACCAGATGAAGCAACCAGTGCAAGAGCACTAAGCTTCGTTTTCCAAGTACGATTCATCGTCGTTCCCTACATTGAATTTAAATTGTGATGGTCAGTTTTATTGTTAATTAGTACGCAAATCGACAAATGAAATTGATTCTCGTTATCATTTAAATGCGCTATTTTCAACGATATATCGTGAAAGTGACGTTTATTTGACAGATTTTTGAACGGGCTTTAACAAAGCAACTAATAGGTACAAAATTTAAGAAAAGGAGGGTAAGACTATTTGTAAGTTATCTTTACAAATTAGGGTGTTAGAAAAGCATGTTTAAAAGACAAATAATAAAATTAAATTTATGAAATTTTTAGTATGGCAGGAAGCTAAGTCTCAGATATCGCTACTTAAAAGTGTGATGTTGTAACATAACATTGGAGTGTGACACACACAATGTACTGCCTTGATCATACCAGTCACCTAACACGATTCTGGTAGCAGGTTTGCCATTGGCGGTAAGAGAATGAATGTTTGGGCGGTGTGTGTGTCCATGAATTAAGCGTTGAACATTGTGCTGCTCCATAACCTTAATCACTTCTGTGGGTGTCACATCCATAATGTCTGGCTTAAGGTGCTTTTGGTTCTCTTTACTTTCCGCTCGACCATTTCTTGCAACGCGGCGTCTGTACCATAAAGGCAAGGCTAGCATTAGCCTAGGCCACCACCAACCGCGAGATTTCTTTCTGAATTTTTGGTAAGCCACATCGTTAGTGCAAAGCTCGTCGCCGTGGGTGATAAGTGTGGGTGTCCCGTATAAGTCAATAACGGTGGGTTCGTTGATAAGTGTCATGCCCGCTTTATTTGTCCAGCCTTCGCGTATGGCAAAATCGCGATTGCCATGCATGAAATAGATAGGCACATGTTGGCTTAAAGTCTTGAATGCCTCTGCAATAGCGGTATTAAATGGGGTAACGTCATCATCGCCTATCCATACTTCAAATAAATCGCCCAGCACATATAAGGCATCGGCTTCCTTTGCATCGCTTTCTAAAAATTGCATTAGGCACGCTGTGATGTCAGGTCGATCTGCACTTAGGTGTAAATCGGCAATGAAGTAGGTAAATGACATAGAAATGGACAACTTTGAAAGGCGTTTGGAAAAAAGAGGCCGCTTTGAATGAGTACGGCCTTTGCTTAAGATGTAGCGATAGTGAGCATTTAAGGTTTGAAATGCTCACTTAACAGCACTAAGCGACAACCGCTTTTTCAATAACAACTGGCTCAACAGGTACATCTTGGTGATAACCGCTTGAACCGGTTTTAACGCTTTTAATTTTCTCAACTACGTCCATACCGTCGGTAACTTTACCGAATGCGCAGTAGCCCCAGCCATTCACTGATTCGCTAGTATGGTTAAGGAAGCTGTTATTACCCACGTTAATGAAGAACTGCGCAGTTGCTGAATGCGGATCGTTAGTACGTGCCATCGCAATAGTACCAATTTCGTTAGCAACGCCGTTGTTTGCTTCATTTTCAATAGTATCTTTGGTGTCTTTCTGATCCATATCTGCAGTGAAACCACCACCTTGAATCATGAAACCGTCAATTACACGGTGAAAAATAGTGTCATCGTAAAAACCTTCTTTAACATAAGCTAGAAAGTTCTCTACAGTTTTAGGGGCTTTGTCTTCAAATAATTCTAGGGTGATATCACCAAAGTTTGTTTTGAGAGTAACCATTTCTTCGTGTCCTGCCTTTAAATAAGTAAATACTTGGTAATATTACCGCATAACCAGCCATGCGGGGAAGTAGCGATGCTAAAAAGCATCGCAAAATCTTACCATTTGGCAACATACAGTGCTAAACTTTGCGGCCATTTTGATACTTAGGAATTCACTTTATGCTACACCTTTACAATACCCGTACCCGTGACAAGGCGAAATTCGTGCCGCTTCAAGAAGGGAAGGTGGGCTTGTATGTGTGTGGTATTACCGTGTACGACCTAAGCCATATGGGGCATGCTCGCACTTACCTTAGCTTTGATATCTTAGTTCGATACCTGCGTCATTTAGGTTTTGATGTGAAGTACGTTCGTAATATCACAGATATTGACGACAAAATTATTGCCCGTGCTAATGAAAACGGAGAAACCTTCGAAGCGTTAACTAAGCGCACCATTGGCATGATGCATGAAGACTTTGCGGCTATCAATTTACTTGAGCCAGACGTAGAGCCAACCGTTAGCGGCCATATGGATGAGATCATCGATATTATTAAGATATTGATGGATAAAGGCTTTGCATATCACGCCTCAAATGGCGATGTATTATTTGATGTAAGCAAATTCCCTGAATATGGCAAGTTGAGTAAGCAAGACTTAGATCAGCTTCAATCTGGGTCCCGTGTTGAAGTGGCATTGGATAAAAACGACCCACTGGATTTTGTATTATGGAAGCCCGCTAAAGCCGGTGAGCCTGCATGGCAATCGCCGTGGGGTGAAGGCCGCCCTGGCTGGCACATTGAATGTTCTGCCATGAACAAAAAGCATTTGGGAGCACATTTTGATATTCATGGTGGAGGTTCTGACCTTACTTTTCCGCACCATGAAAACGAAGTGGCGCAGTCATGCTGCGCATTTGATACACCTTACGTAAACGTGTGGATGCACGCCGGCATGGTGCAAGTAGACGATGAGAAAATGTCTAAGTCGTTGGGTAACTTTTTTACCCTTCGTGACGTGTTACAAGAGCACGATGCTGAAACCTTGCGCTTCTTCTTAATGTCGGCACATTACCGTAGCCAGTTAAGTTACTCGCAAGATAACATTACCCAAGCAAAAGCGGCATTAGAGCGTTTATACACTGCGCTTCGTGGTGTATCAATAGATGAATTAACCGACCTTAGCTACGGTGGTTATTTAGCGCGCTTTGAAACCGCCATGAATGACGATTTAAACGTACCTGAAGCATTTTCAGTATTGTTTGATGTGGCGCGTGAAATAAACCGAAATAAAGATAATGCCGAAGAAGCGTGTAAGTTAGCGGCGGTACTTAAAGGTTTAGGTGGTATTTTGGGCATGCTGCAAAGCGACCCAGATGCTTATCTTAAAGGCGGTAGCGAAAACGACGATGAAGCCGCTGAAATAGAAGCGTTGATAAAACAGCGTAACGATGCTCGGGCAGCTAAAGATTGGGCAGCAGCAGACGCTGCGAGAGATGCACTTAACGCTAAGAATATAGTGTTAGAAGATGGGCCTGCGGGTACAACTTGGCGCAGAGGCTAACCAGTCAAAGCTTGGTAATATAGATAGTTTAAATAGCGTAAAGCTTTGATAGAAAAAGATAACCAATATTAGTGCTACAAGGCATGTAGCACGGTTTTCATTTTTCTATGAGATAAACTTCAAAGTAATAGTCAAACGAATAAATAGTACTCGCTGATTTTAAATAGCTTATATCAATAATAAAAAAGGCCTAACATTTTATAATGTTAGGCCTTTCTTTATGGGGTGAAAACGCTTAAAAACGCTTTTCAATACCAACTTCAAATCTACGTTGTGCACCATACCAACAGTTATTCGTGTCGTAACATGCACCAACATACTCTTTGTCGGTCAAGTTACTTACACTGCCTGTTAGTTTTAAATCGTACTCTGGCATGTCGTAAGACAATACAGCGTCAACTAACGTGTAGGAAGGAACCGTATCTGTGTTGTATTTATCTGCTTGTGTTTCGCCAACGTAGCGAACACCTGCACCTAGCATTAAGCCGTCTAGCGCATCATCGAAGAAGTAGTTCGCCCATACTGATGCACTTTCTTCTGCAACCCAAACTGGCGTTTTACCTACTACGTCTGGGTCCAATGTGTCTTCAGTTACTTCTAAATCTAACAAAGTAGCATTTGCTTGCAGTAAAAGGGCGTTGGTTACTTTAGTAGAAAGCTCTAGTTCAACACCTTTCGATTCAACTTCACCATTTTGCGTATATTGCGCAAAGTCTGACGTATTGACCACTACATTTTGTTTAGTCAGTACGAAGTACGCACCGGTAAACGTGGTTGCGCCATCACCGCTAATATACTTGGTTCCCACTTCAACTTGGTCAGCTGTAGTAGGTTTGAAAGCTTCGCCAGTAACTGAGTCGGTACCTGAAACTGGTTCGAAAGATTCAGCGTAGTTCGCATACATGCGCCAGCCTGAGTCAAACGTGTACATAGCGGCTACACGGCCTGAAAACTCATTTTGGTCAATTTCTGTGGTGCTGCCGTACTCAAAACCCGCATATACATTCTCTGCCACATCAGTGCTTTCAAATTGATCATATCGACCATTTAGCAAGAACGTGAAATTATCGATACGTATTTCATCTTGAAGATAAAAACCAATTTGCTCAATGTCGATAACGTGATCTTCTTGGTAGAAGTCGAGTGGTAGAGAATCTACATCGAACAAGTCATTATCGATATTGCTTAAATCTAGTACTGGCGTGTCGGTAGTTAATGTATCTCGATACGCAACGGTTGAGTCGGAATTTTGGTAATCGACACCGAACAATAGGTTGTGTGCCACATCACCGATTTGAACAAACCCAGCCACCTGCGTATCAACAGTCACACCGTCAATTTCTTCATCGGTAAGGTATGCTGAACGAGTTAGGTAAATATCGTCTGTAGGCGTACCTGAGTGATAGGTATTTTGTTGCAGGGCGTCAGCATCGGTATAGCGAAACTTTTGTAACACTGACCAGTTATCATTAAATTCATGGTTCAGTTTATAGCCAAGCATAAGTACTTCGCGAGAATAGCTGTTCCAGTTTTCATCACCTGCATAAACGCTGGCGTCAAGTTTTCCATATGGGGCTTCGTAAAGGGTACCAACGCCTGGAAGTGGGGTAGAGGGCACCATTTCAGGGTCGTCTTGATAATAGGCAGATAAGGTAAGCTCCGTTGCCTTGCTAAGATCAATGGTAACTGAAGGCGCAATGGTATAACGCTCGTTTTCAGTAGTGTCCTGGAAGCCATCTTGTTTTCTACCTAGTGCCACAACACGATAGCGCGCGTTGTCGGTAAGTTGGCCGGTAGTATCTAAACCAAGTTCGAATAAACTATCTGAACCCACTGCCGCACGAATTAAGGTTTCGTTTTCGTCTTTAGGGTATTTGGCAACTTGGTTAATCATGCCGCCAGGAGGAACGAGGCCATAAAGCGATGACGCAGGGCCTTTTAATATTTCTAAAGATTCTGTTGCGAAAGAATCAACTTGCGGATAAAGGTTCCAGCTGTTGTTACTTAAAAGAGGTAAGCCATCGTAAAAGGTTTGGTAGGTATCGAAGCCACGAATGGTAAATTGGTCAAAAATAGTGATGGTTGGGCGACTTTCAGTCGTTACTCCAGAGCTATAGCGCAAGGCTTCTGATACCGTTTGTGCTTGGCGCAATTGTAAAAGCTCTTGATCGATAACACTGATACTTACAGGCGAATCGATAGGGCGCAAAGAAGACTTAGTGGCCGTACTTCTGTACGACTGCATAGGGTTAACTTCAATGTGCTCAAGACTTTCATCTTCTTGTTCTTGTGCAACAGGTGATGTAGCTACCGCTATCGCTAATGCTGTTAAAGATGGGTAAAACCAACCTTTACGACCGTTCGACATTCTTATTTCCTCAAAATGTAAGACTAACAACCATTGTTAATGGCGAAAAGTCTACCACATGAGTTTATAAATGATAATAGTTATCATTAGGTTTTATTTAAATTGTCTTTAGGTTAGTTATAGTTATCGAGTAGCGTCGTTCGTCTCTGTAGGGGTAGTTGTAGGAACGGTAGCTTCCTTTTCCATCAATTCTGATTTCCAGCGCTGCTGTGCAATGTGTCCTTTCATCAATTCTAAGCATTCGTTCACCACCTGTAATACTTCTTTATCTAATGCATCGGCTGTAGGGGTATAATCGTGCATACCCACTGAGATGAAGTGGTCAATGCGCTCAGCATCTATATCAGACAGTAAATTTACCAGCGACATGGTGACAATATCGGTTACCGATTCCTCCAGTGTGTTTTCAATTGTTTTACCAATTATGGGTAAGTAATTAAGCGTAGACACCTGGGAGTTTCCACGTACCGCTTTGCCTACACTTTTGCGAACATGTTCACGTATCACTTCGCCATGTTCATCGTTACTTATCGATTGCCCTAAGTGATTAATAACACCCGCCATCCACTGTGTAATAACAGGGCGGCGTGGTGCAAGGACTTGCTCGGTAATCTCATCTACCAATGGTGAGCCTGCGGCAATGTCTTTTTGCGCATCGCTTAATACTTTCACCACAATTCTGTCGCTAAGCTCTTCAACAAATACATCGTAATAGAAGGCGAAGAACCGAAAAATTGCGGTGCGGTTTAAATCAATAATTTGATATTTGTGCAGCCGATGCAAAATTGAAAATATGCGTAGGAAGCGGAACAGCCGCGTAGCCCCAAGAGGAATTAGCCCGACTAAATCGTACCAATGCAGAAAAGGGAAAAAATACCAACGTAGGTGCTCTTTGCGCACGATGGCAACAATCCACCTAAAACAAAATTCAGTAAGAAAAATGCCAATGAAGACTAAATCAACCAACAAGAAGTTGTGGTGGATGGGGTCGTAAGCGTTAATTAAAGCGGGGAAGAAAGCATCTATTTGAGAATAGATAAAATCGGTAGCGTACAAAGCATCGAAAATTAGCCATGCTAGGTTTAAAAATAAAATACCCAGCATGACTAAATCTAAGATTAACCAGGGCGTTTCATGACTGTTACGTAAATTGTCCCGGTTAATCCTTAGCATTGCTCTATCCTTTGCTATTTAGCCTGTGCTATTTAATCTAGTGACGTCTACAAACAGCTTTAGCTTCTGGCCTGGCTGTAAGTAACGCGATGTATTAATGTTATTCCATTTGCCAATATTACTGATGCTGACATTGAATTTACTCGCTATGCGCGACAGGGAATCACCGTTTCTAACCGTATAGGTTACGCGTTTGGTTATAGCATCTGCGTTTTTTGAGTTGCTTTTGTTATTCTGCCAAACCACTAATTTGTTCCCAAGACGGAGCATGTCGCCAGGCGCCATATTGTTCCAACTCGCTAGTTTTTTAGTCGTAACACCATATTTACGCGCAATATCCCATAACGTATCACCTGAGCGAATAGTATGGGTAACTTTATATGCACCGTGCTTTTTGTTTTGCACACTGGCTAAACGCTGGCCTTGTGATAGGTCGTAATTGTCTAGGGCTTTCAAAGCCACAGGTACCATAATAGGTTGGCCAATACGAATAACGTTAGAGTTAAGCTCGTTAACTTGCTTAATCACTTTCACAGTGGTGTGATATTTATTCGCAAGTTTCCCTAAGCTATCACCTGGCTTCACCGTATGACGTACCCAATTCAATCGGTCGGTACGATCAATTTTAGCAAGCGCATCACTAAAGTCAGCGGCTTTGGTTAACGGTAACACTAATCTATGCGGGCCCTCTGGAGCAGTAGCCCAGCGGTTAAAGCCAGGGTTCAATGCATGTAACTCTTTAAGCGTCATGCCCGCAAGGTCGGCAGCAAAGGCCAAATCTACCTGTGAACCAATATCAACCACTTCGATAACGGCGACGTTTTCAACTTCAGGCCATGCAAAAGCATATTCATCACGATGTTTTAAAATGTCTGCCAATGCTAATAATTTCGGTACATACGCACGGGTTTCACGAGGTAAGTTTAACGACCAAAAATCGGTAGGCTTACCGGCTTTTTTATTTGCGCGAATGGCTTTAGATACACGACCTTCGCCACTGTTATACGCCGCTAGAGCATGTAGCCAATCGCCATCGAACATGTTCGATAAATAGGTTAGGTAATCTAAAGCACCTTTGGTGGACGCTATAACGTCACGACGCCCATCGTACCACCAGGTTTGCTCCATTCCGAAACGCTTGCCCGTACCGGGAATAAATTGCCACATACCAGCGGCTCGGCCATGAGAGTAGGCAAAAGGGTCGAAAGCACTTTCAACAATGGGCAATAACACCAATTCCATTGGCATATCACGCTTCTCTATTTCGTCAACAATGTAATAGAGAAACGGCTTGGCACGAGTAACCACACGTTTCATGTACTCTGGATGCTTTAAATACCAGTTTTTTTGTACATCAACGCGACGATCATCAGGAATATATAAATTAAGCCCGTCACTTACTCGCTGCCATACATTGGTAATAATGGCTTCGGTTTCTACTGAAGGGTCGTCAATAAGTTCCTCTGCTTCCGACAGCAGATTATCTTTAGGGTGCACTACATCAATAACGCCTTCGCGCGCTATTTCACAGTCTTCAATTGCTTCTGGTGTGTCGTGTAATGTGTTGCAAGGTTCAGTAGCGCCTTCAACATTTTGTACATTCACCACGTCTTCTTGTATTTGTTCTTCGGTGATTTGGCACCCACTTAGCCCTAACGCTAATAAAACGGGTGACAAAACAAACAACTTCAACTGCATGTAGAAGGGACCTCTCGAATACCTGCAAACCGCACATTCTACCTTCAGTGCGTTAGTTTTGCATTAAAACTCATCTTTCCAGCGCCGAACTGCAGCAAATACCGCTACATCGTCGCCCATGTTTTTTTCGCAATAAGCTTCGGCAGCAGTTTGTACAGAAAGTTCATGAGAACGTAAGAAAGGGTTAATTTGTTTTTGTTCAGCCAAATTTGAGGGTAGGGTTGGCATACCCATTTCTCGCTTTTTATCTACCCAAGATGAATAGTTTTGAAGGTTTTGATTTTCTGGTTCTACTTCTAAAGCAAAGCGTACGTTCGATTGAGTATATTCGTGAGTACAGTAAACCAGAGTGTTGTCGGGCAAGCGCTTCAGCTTGTTCAGCGAGTGCAACATTTGTTCAGGCGAACCTTCGAACAACCGACCACAACCTGCTGAAAATAAGGTATCGCCACAAAACAAAACGTTATGGCCAAAAAACGCAATATGATCGAGCGTATGACCGGGCACTTCCATTACTTGGAATTCTAAATCTAATACTGGAAGCTGTAAGGTATCGCCTTGCGAAACGGATTTAGTGATGCCACGAATATGACCCCCTCTTGGGCCAATAACGGGAAGGCCTGGGTTTGCTGAGACTAATTTGGCAATGCCACCCGTATGGTCATGATGGTGATGGGTTATTAATACGGCCGCTAAATGTAAATTTTCACTTTTTAAAAACGAGAGTACGGGCTCTGCATCGCCTGGGTCGACAACGATCGCTTGTTCGTTATTGTGAATACACCAGATGTAATTGTCGCTAAATGCTTCTATTGGAAAAATTGAAATGCCGTGAGGAAGAACGTTAGTCGTCATTGTGCACCTGCTTGTGTAGGTATAATTATGCGATACTATAAGAACTTGTTGTACACAGAGCAACCTTAAGGCACGCTTAGCAACTATGAGATCAGCATTTCATTCCCAAGCCCCTCGTTATCCTGAAGACTGGACCGACTTTCCAGCAGGAGAGCAAATTAAGCAAGCCATCACGCAGGTGTGCGACGACTACACCCAACGCATTTTTGGGTATCACTTCGTGAAACTCGGCAGTTTAAGTGCGCAAATACCGTTGAAGCAAAGCCCTATACGCAACATTATTAGCCAAGTGCCATTTAGTGCTATGCATTTAGAGCACGATGAAATAAGTGAAAGTGCGAATAATAGTGGTGAGCGGACAGAAAGCGTTGATAGTTCAGCAAGCCCCAAAATAGTAGGACAGTCACATCAGCTGCCATTTTCTGAAAACAGCATAGATGGCTTTTTACTAGCCAATGAATTGGACTTTGCGCAAGACCCTCACGAAATTTTACGGGAAGTAGACCGAGTTATTACTCAAAGTGGTTACGTTATTATTAGCGGGTTCAACCCGTTGAGTTTAGCCGGCATCGCCAAGTACTTACCGGTCAAGCGCGACAATAAACTGCATGACGCTCGTTTTTTTACCTCATATCGCATTAAAGATTGGTTGCAGCTGTTGGGCTTTGAAATTGTAGAACAGCGCCAAATTATGTTTTCTACATTGTTTTTTGAACAGCGGTGGGGTTACGCGAAAAACATTCAGCAATACCTTTCCACTTACTTCCCGTGGTGCAGTGCCGTTTACGTAATACTGGCCAGAAAGCGAGTAATGCCTATGACGGCTATTCGGCCAAAACTTCAACTAAAACGCCAGTTCTCTCCTGTCGGTGCCGCCAGCGCCAGAACTTCTTCATACAATAAAGCCAAAAGCTGAGACACCCACAGTTTTGGTCTAAGCCGAAACTTGGACACCCACAGTTTAGCTAACCGAACCTAACCATGGACACCCACGATATTTCTGGGTGCTTAAACGTGGACACCCACGTTAATTTGGAATTTTAATCAGTGGATATCCATTTTTTGATTGGGGTTAAAACATGGATGTCCACTTTTATCACCGATTTGACGAGAGCCAAAAACAAGAAGCCAAAAACAAGACACCCACAACTCAGTTGGTCAATATAAAAGTGGGTGTCCGCAATAGAACTGGGATTTTAATAAGTGGGTGCCCATGTTTTTAGTGGCGTTAATACATGGATGTCCACTTTTAAACTAGGCAGAGAAACAAGAAAATCTACATCATTTTCCCATAAACAAAAAAGCCGCGTTGAGACTATCAACACGGCTTTCAAATTTTCTGGCGGTTCGTTTACCTAAAAAGTCAGCAACCCAGTTTTACTTAACGCGCATACCAGGCAATGCACCTTCGTGTGGCTCTAAGATATAAAGCTCATCACCACCAGGGCCGGCAGCTAATACCATGCCTTCAGACATACCAAAGCGCATCTTACGCGGTGCTAGGTTAGCCACCATTACGGTATGCTTCCCGATTAACGCCTCAGGCGAGTAGGCAGACTTAATACCTGCAAATACCTGCTTTGTTTCGCCGCCTAAATCTAGCTCTAAACGTAGAAGTTTGTCGGCCTTTTCAACATGCTCAGCGTTGGCGATACGTGCAATACGTAAATCTACTTTAGCGAAGTCGTCGAACGAGATTGTCTCGCTAATAGGATCTTTACCTAACGGGCTGTCTGGGTTAACCGTTGGCTTTGCTGGCTCTAGGTTTTCTTTTGAATCATCAACCATGGCGTCTACTTTCTCCATTTCTACACGTTGCATCATTGGCTTAAACTTGTTGATAGCGTGGCCCGTTAGCACGGTTTCAAGAGACGACCACGTAAACTCATCGTTCAAGAAGCCTTCCGCTTTTTCTGCCAATACTGGAAGCACAGGTTTTAAGTAAATGACCAACAGGCGGAACATATTAATACCCAACGAACATACATCGTGAGTGAACTGCTGTTTGGTTTCGTCTTTAATAGTTACCCAAGGGGCGTTGGTATCAATGAACTGGTTGGCTTTATCGGCCAATGTCATGATTTCACGTATTGCTTGATGGTAACGACGGCGCTCGAATAAATCGGCAATAGTGTCGGCTGCATTTTGGAACTCGGTAATAAGCTCGGGCTCTAACACGTTGTCAGACAATTTGCCGTCAAAACGCTTAGTAATAAAGCTGGCACAACGGCTAGCAATGTTTACTACCTTACCTACTAAGTCTGAATTCACTTTTTGAGCGAAATCGGTAAAGTTTAAGTCGATGTCGGTTACGCTATCGCCAAGCTTAGACGCAAAGTAATAACGTAAGTACTCTGGGTTTAAGTGGTCTAAATAAGTGCGCCCTTTAATAAAGGTGCCGCGAGACTTAGACATTTTCGCCCCATTCACCGTAACAAAACCGTGAATATTTACACCAGTAGGCTTACGGTAACCCGCACCTTCTAGCATGGCAGGCCAAAATAGGCAGTGGAAGTAGGTAATATCTTTACCGATAAAGTGGTAAAGCTCGGCGTCTGAATCGGCTTTCCAGAAATCGTCGAATTCCAAGTTATTTTGGTCGCAGAAGTTTTTAAAGCTGGCCATGTAGCCAACGGGGGCATCTACCCATACATAGAAAAACTTATTCGGCGCACCTGGAATTTCAAAGCCAAAGTAAGGTGCATCGCGGCTAATATCCCACTGCTGCAAACCTTCGGTAAACCACTCTTGAAGTTTGTTGGCCATTTCTTCTTGCAGGGCACCCGAGCGGATCCAGCCTTTAAGCATGTCTTCAAACTTAGGCAGGTCGAAAAAGAAATGTTCAGATTCTTTCAATACCGGCGTAGCACCCGATACCACACTGCGAGGGTTTTTAACCTCAGTAGGGCTGTAGGTTGCGCCGCACACATCACAGCTATCGCCGTTTTGATCTTCAGCACCACAGCTAGGGCAGGTACCCTTAACGAAGCGGTCTGGCAAAAACATTTCTTTTTGCGGATCGTATAATTGATTAATCGTACGCTTGCTAATGTAACCGGCGTTATCTAAACGAGTGTAAATTTCTTCACACAACGCCTTGTTTTCAGGCGAATGGGTTACATAGTAGTTGTCGTACTCTACGTGAAAATCGAGCAGGTCTTGGTGATGCTCTGCACGAGTTCTGGCCACCATTTCTTCTGGTGTAATGCCCAGTTCCTGCGCTTTAAGCATAACAGGTGTACCGTGTGCATCATCGGCACAAACACTGTAACATTCGTTTCCACGCAGACGCTGAAACCGTGTCCAGATATCGGTTTGAATGTGTTCAAGCAAGTGGCCTAAGTGAATAGAGCCATTGGCGTAGGGCAACGCACTGGTTACCAGAATGCGGCGATTTTCAGACATAATAACGTATAGATTCTTCGCGTTTCAAAATGGCTGCAAATACTAGCGGAAATCCGCGTTTTTTGCATTACGAAATTCACAAAATACCCCGTAGACAGGATAATTTATGTTCTTTTCCCGTAAAGCTAAGCCACTCATCGACAGAGTTGCGGCTATTTTAGCCAGCTATTTCAGTATTGAAGCCGACATTACCGCACGATGGTGTGCAGATAAGTTAGATTCAAATCAAGCCATTGGTGACAAAAAAGCTGACAACACGAAAGCTGATCACGAAACTCCTTCCAACACATTCACCATCAACTTACCGTTTTGTTATAAAACTCAGCAAGCAACAATTAAAGCTTACGTGCTAGAAGCACTAAAAGGCGAGCTTACCGATCAGCAATTGATTGTTACCCAGCACATAGCATCGGGTGAAACTAAAAATACTGCCGTTAATAATATTAAAAACATTATAGCCGTGGCATCAGGCAAAGGCGGGGTAGGCAAGTCGACCACCAGTATTAATTTGGCCTTTGCACTTATGCAAGAAGGGGCAAGTGTAGGCATTTTAGATGCTGACATTTACGGCCCATCTGTGCCTATTATGTTGGGCAATACTGACGCACATCCTCATAGCACTGATAACAAACACATGCAGCCGTTAAGCGCTCATGGATTGGTGGCAAACTCTATCGGCTACCTAGTGCCACAAGAAGACGCCGCTGTGTGGCGCGGCCCAATGGCGAGTAGGGCATTAAAACAGCTTATTGACGAAACCTTGTGGCCAGTGCTCGACTACTTAATTGTAGACATGCCGCCGGGTACTGGTGACATTCAGCTTACTATGGCGCAGCAAGTGCCGCTAACTGCTGCGGTAGTAGTAACCACACCCCAAGACTTAGCCCTAGCCGATGCCCAAAAAGGCATTAGCATGTTCGAAAAAGTGGGTGTGCCAGTATTGGGGCTTGTTGAAAACATGAGTTATTACCAATGCCGTGCCTGTGGCACCAAAGACTATGTGTTTTCAAAAGATGGCGGCGAAATCTTAGCTGAGCGACATGGCTTGCCACTACTAGGTCAATTACCACTCGATATCACCGTGCGCGAACACGCCGATGCAGGTACGCCATTGCTGGTAAGTGCACCTGAGAGCCCATTAAGTGAAAGCTACCGCGAAGCCGCTAGAGCGTTGTCGATGCAATTAGCGTTAACCGTTGTGCCCAGAACGCAGCAAAGCAAGCATATTAAAGGCGACCCCATTGGCGTTAACAGTAAGCTGTAAATGATAAATTTAAACAGAAATTAGTCACTTTTAACCGTCTCAGTTATTAATTTTGGTATTTAAAGTAAATAGAGCTTATAGCCAGTTGATTGGCGAGTGCTACATACGCATAATACCGTACACTTTATAGTAAGGACTTACCGCTTATGCGCCTTTGCGATCGCGATATATACGAACATTTAAAAGCTGGGAAAATAAAAATAGACCCAACTCCCGACTACGAAGAAATTAGTGGGGTGACGGTAGATATTCGCCTAGGTAATAAATTTCGCGTATTTGAAGATCATCAAGCACCATACATCGATTTAAGCGGCCCTAAAGCGCAGGTACAAGAAGCGCTAGACCATGTAATGAGTGATGAAATTGAATTACCTGAAGGCAAAGCATTTTTCTTGCACCCAGGCGAGCTTGCACTGGCAATCACTCACGAATCTGTGACGCTGCCAGATTATATTGTAGGTTGGTTAGATGGGCGTTCATCGCTAGCACGATTAGGCCTGATGGTACATGTAACCGCACACAGAATCGATCCAGGTTGGTCTGGCAATATTGTGCTGGAATTCTACAACAGCGGAAAATTGCCGTTAGCTCTTCGCCCCAAGATGAAAATTGGAGCGTTAAGCTTTGAAGTGTTATCGAACCCCGCCGAAAAGCCATACAATGCCCGCGTAGATGCCAAATACAAGGGGCAAGACGGCGCAGTCGCCAGCCGTATATCGTCAGACGATAAAAACAGCGCCTAAACTCTACGGCGCAAAAACTCTATAAAGCAAAACATGTAACAAAACATGAAGTAAAGTATAAAAAGGATGCGCAGTGAGTGCCAATAAGCCGTTCGACAAAAGCTCGTTTATTATTCTTGTTGCCCTTCTTACTTCGCTTGCGCTTGGCTCAGGAATATACTTTTCAGATCTAAGTGCTGATATTGCACTTACCGCAGGCATTACCTTGTTTGTGGCTATATTATGGGTAACGGAAGCGCTGCCCATACCAGCCACTTCACTTATCCCGTTTGCACTATTTCCTCTTGCCGGGGTATTGACCCATGCCGAAGCGGCTTCATCGCTAGGTAGCCACGTTATTATCTTGCTAATGGCGGCGTTCATGCTATCGAAAGGGTTAGAGAAAGCTAACCTACATCAACGGTTCGCTATTTATATGCTACGAGTCACTGGGGCGGGAAGCCCGCTAAAGCTAATATTAAGTTTTATGCTGACCACCGCTATTTTAAGCATGTGGATAAGTAACACAGCCACCATTTTAATGATGCTACCTATGGCCATGGCCATTATTAATGCGATGGAAAACCCACGATTTGGTGTAGCCCTTATTTTAGGTATTGCTTATGCCGCAAGTCTAGGCGGCGTGGGCACGCCCATTGGCACGCCGCCCAATATTATTTTTATGAGCGTTTATGAAGAAACGCAAGGGCATGAATACAGCTTTATTGAGTGGATGAAAACTGGGGTGCCCATTGTACTGGTCTCTATTCCGCTAATGGCGTTGTGGCTAGCACGGGGGTTAACGCAAGTGGGTAACATTGCTTTACCTCAACCAGGCAAATGGACAGTGGCCGAAAAGCGCGTTTTGGCGATATTCGGCACCGTCGCCATGGCGTGGGTATTCAGGCCGTTCTGGAGTGCGTGGTTAGGTATTACCACTATTAGCGATAGCACCATTGCGGTAGCCGGTGTTGTGGCCATGTTTATGACCAATAACGGTGAAACAACGCCTGCCACTGAAACGCGCAAAGGCCAACACGACAAATTACTCGACTGGAAAACCGCCAATAATATTCCTTGGGGCATGTTGTTATTGTTCGCTGGTGGTATTTGTATTGCTAAAGCGTTTAAATCATCGGGCTTGAGCGTGCTAATGGGGGAGTGGCTTACCGGGCTTTCAACCCTACCGGTGATTTTCCTTATTCTGGGTATCTGTTTATTTGTAACCTTCTTGACCGAAATTACATCGAATACCGCCACAGCCACACTACTTATGCCAATATTAGCGGCAGCAGGCTTTGCGGTAGGTGTAGATCCTAAACTACTAATGATACCCGCCGCTATTAGCGCTAGTTGTGCGTTTATGCTGCCAGTAGCTACCGCGCCAAACGCAATTGCTTATTCCACCGAGAAGTTTGATATAAAAACCATGGCACGAGAGGGCATAGTGCTTAACGTAATTGTTGCCTTAGTGGTAACAGGTGTGTGTTATTTAACGTTATAAAAACGGCGTTGTGCACCGGAATTTGCAGTTTTATATTACAAACTGATTAGCAATTAAGCGCTTAACCAAGGATTTGTGTAATTGTCGTTGCATTGTGACTAAAAATAAGTAGACTTATCGGCTCTTTCGGTCGGTGTGTGGCGCAGCTTGGTAGCGCACTGTCATGGGGTGTCAGGGGTCGGAGGTTCAAATCCTCTCACACCGACCAACTATCTTCCTGATATCCTTGCAAAAATCCATTTTTCAAATGTCTAAACCCCAATTTTGCACCGTTTTGATATTTTGGTGCGAGTGAGACGCCACAAAGGGGCTCTACCCCATAAACGGTTCAAAGTCATCATTGCAGACGCATGGCCTAATTGCTGACTCACCCAGTGTATCTTCGCTCCCGATTGCAAAGCCGTAGTACAAAACGTGTGTCTTGTTTGATAGCTATTACGATGGCGAATACCACAGGCTTTTAACCCTTTATTCCACATCAATCTCGGCGAAGCGTTATTAGTAAAAGGTTCTCCTGTAGACGGGTGAACAAATACTTCGCTATTTTGTAAAAACGTCCACTGTTTCTGCCGTAATAATGCTGTTTTTGAGCGGGCATTAAACTCTACGTCTCTTACTTTGTAAGTTTTAGTATGTTTGCGAATTTTTTTTTTGATTTTGCTTCGTTCAATCCGTGAGTAACCACGATTAAAGTCTACACTATCCCAACACAATGCAATTTGCTCACTCGGTCTAAGGCCGCTAAAAAACGCATACTCAAAGTAGTTATGCCATAAAGGATGCTGTGTCCGTTCTACCCAATTTAGAAAAGTGTCTATTTCTTCAATGAGCAAAGGGTCTGCCTCTGGCTGCTGATGTCTACCATTCTCAATACCCTCAACAGGATTAAATTGAATAGCTCGATCTCGCAGAGCGAGTTTGAACACACCTCTTAGTGGAATTAACGCATTGTTACGAGTTTTATTATGCTGAAAATCGAAGCTTCCAAGCAAGGCCAGTAATTCAGAATGCTTAATCGACTTAACTAACCTGTCTGCCAAATTCGGATAATAAAACCGTTCTAATGCCTGAGTATATTTTTCCTTAGTGTTTTCAGTGCACGTTAACGTATTCAAATATAACTGCCCGTAATCTTTGAATGTCTGTGCACCCGTTTCTTCATTGGCATGTTTCGAGTCAGGGAAAAACTCTTGCCACGTGAAGGTTCCCCATTTTATCGCTTCCTGCGCTTGTTGCCGTAGTTTTCCTGCCTTTTTAATGTTTCCCGCAGTGGGACGCCAAGGCAGGCTCACATAGTGGCGTTTGTCGTTGTAATTCAAACGAACTTCAATCGACTGATTTCGAGGAACTATCCCCGTTGGCCATGTCGAACCCATTTCTCATACTCCTGTATGTTCCAGTGGATCCTCCCGTCAGGCGACTTTACAAAGTGTACACCTTGTCTGAAGATCCCGTCATGGATTTTTTTACGGAGTGCGCCAACTGAATACCCCGTCAACTCGGCTAGCTTTTTAGTTGTTATCAAATTAATTAGATAGTTCATTTGGACACTCCCAACTAATTATTAATTATGAGTTACTGAATTCAGTAACTTCATGGCCAATGATGCGTGATCAGACCTGGCCGGCTTTATAGAGATTATTTTTAACGGTAAGTCTCCTAGGCGTCCAAGCGTTCCCCTATAAGCTTGCCAAGATACAAACGATGATATTCCCTTATCCCAGCTTAAGTAAAGTCTTGAAAATACCAAGCCTTTGCCAAAATTTTGAATGATTAAAACGAGAGGTTCATCGGTCTCAACGTTTGAATAGTGGGTTAAGAGAACTTCATTACACACTTTAGCTAAAGTGCCTTGGTGAAAAGATGCTCCAACAGCAGAAATTAACGCTCGTTCCGCGATAATATTTACTGAGACTTCTTCACGTGTAACAGCTTTCTGAAATACAAATGCGGAATATTCAGTTAACGCTTCGATCGGAGTGAAAACTGTTTTCATTAGAGTAGCCATATGCCCGTCCTTAATAAATTGATTTGAAATAGCCATAATCGGCAAAGATAAAGTGTATTAGGTGCTCGTTTCGCAGAGAGATGCGTCTTCCTTCCAAAGTCAAATATGAAAGCGTCGATGCCTTTCGCGCTAACCTTTTAGCTATTTCACTAGATGGGCAAAGGTACAGAATCTTCTCCCAATGACCTTTTTTACGCATAGACAAATGTGAGGCAAATATTGTTCGCAATCGTTTGCTGCTCTTTATTTCACGCTCAACTTCAATGCAGTAGGTGATATTTGCAGGGGAGGAGGCAATTGCATCTGGGTATTTTGTAGCTTGGAGTCTTGTCCCCAAATGTTTTGCATTCCGCCAATCCTTCCAGTTGTTTTGGATTGCACTAATTCGCAGCTTTTGCAGATCATTCTCATGAGCAAACATAGCTGGCGAAATCTTACTTGAGTTGAACACACGGCGATTTGTTGGGCATTCATCGAGTTCCCAAGCATAAGCGTGCCCCAGTTCTGTTATGCCTACTAACTTTTGCGGGCGACCAAAACTTGCAGCAATATTGCTCGAAGCGATGAGGCCTTTGGCTTCTGCTCGTTTCAAATACTGATGCGTAGCCTGAATTGATTTTTGTTTAAGAGCGAGTTGAACATTAACGACCGTAGCCCAAGTATCTTCTCTAAGAAACATCAATAATGCTTTATCAAGAGGTGACAATGTCATAGCAGAGCATCCTCCAAACTTTCATTATTTAAACAATCGGTAGTGTTAATGGGAGACGCTTTATAGGTCTCTAGGTATGTGCTTTCACAATGTAAGATTGGTACAAAAATATAAGTTGGTCTCTCAAATATGCCGATAGCGATGGCGCATGACTGCGGTAGATTTTGAACAATATTTGGGTGAACGTACGGAACTTCTTGCCGACTTATTCTGCGTTCTAAAAAGTTGGTTTGCGACGCAATTTCATTTACCGCCGTGTGGCGAACCTCTTCATTTTTCATAACGGTACCGCAAAGGTTGCTAACCCTGAGAGCAGTTTCGTAGTTATTCGAACGAAATATAATTTTGAATGGGAGGTTATCCAACATTGATTCACGCACAGCATCTGGTGGCATTCTGAGCTGAACCGATTCGAAATCCGCCAGGCTTTGCTGGGTAACATGAAAACAACCGCCGAAGCTACGGATGTTCCCCATATAATTGATGACAGAAGTAGTTATGGTATATTTAACTTCGTCTAGCGCAATACACACCTTACGAGAACAGTCTGCTCGGCTAGTTGTTAATTGCGCTACTCTATGTAGCAACAGTTTCATTACTAACAAAATACTTTCGTCTTCCGTATTTCCCTCTATTACAACGCACCCACCTTTTTGAATAACTTCTGTTATGCATTTACCGTCAAGGGTTGCAACGCAGGGCAGAGCAGCAATTTCTTTTAGTTTTATGAATAGGCCGAGAGCGTCTTTCGATATCGTATCTCGTAGTGTATTCGCGAAATGAAGAAGGCCAGGAAGTGATGGGTTATCATCACTATCAGCATAGGCAGACAATGTTTGCGCCAGTTCTCGCTCGACATCTTTGTAATATCCTAGTCCTTCGGAGCTTGATTGAAGTTCGAATGTCATTTTCAGTAAAACAAACAATTCTCTGGCAGTAATATTGAATAATGGGTTAACTACAGGATGTGAAGCACACAGATTTAAATAAAAGAATGGTTTTTCCGAAGTCTTGGCCGAAAATCTAAGTACATTTTTTAATGGCTTATCTTCTTTGGGGCAAAATACAAAGCACGCGCATTTTTTTTGTATAAACTGAAGATAAAACAACCCCAAAAATTGCCCCTTTCCCGTGCCAGTCAGGCCTAAAGTCTGATAGTTTGGATGAGTCGCAACCTTAAAATCTATCAAAATAGGTTTATCAGCAGATGATAGGCCCACACAAATCAGTGACTTCCCCTTTGTTGACTTCAGTACCCTTGCAATAAAGTTTTTACTCTTAGGCCGCTTGGGTAGAAGTTTTACAACATTGTCGAAATCTGGAAAATCGTAATATTCGTTTACGGTTTTAGACACACTTTCTATGAGAGACGAGAACCAAGGCTCTATATAACGCTTAATGCAGAAATAGATAACAAAGGCACCAATGGAACCGATCAACATCCCCAGCGAAGCGTTATTCAGTATTGCTATGCAAAACTCTTTGTAAATGTTCCATGGTTTACCAGTATTGATATAGCTTGAAAGTAAATATTTACTAAACAAGAGGACAATTCCAACACTAGCTAAAAGTGTAGTAAACGATAGTGCTGAAAAGACAAAACGGAGTGCTCTGGTTATGAGGGTCTGGTCTGCCCTTAAAAAAGATTTACCTGCAACAATTAATGAAATCGCAAACAAATAGCCGGACACGAGAAGCGTCACAGTTAACTTGTCAGATGTCGCAATAGATAAGCATTGCCACAATGCATCTCGGGTTAAAGAGTTAATTTCACTGACTTGGAACAGAAGTAATTTGTTTGTCCCGATTGATAGTGGTTTCTGTTGAAATAACGCTTCTAGCATAATTAGAACCTCGATAGTTTTCAAAAATTGCGTACATCACTTAATGTGCTAGTTTTTTTGGCTGATAAGCTTAAAATAGTAATTTTTTCTTGTTTTTATTTTAACTGATTGAAAATTAAGTGTATTTTTATTGTGATGTAACGTTCATTAGCCGCGCATTCAGCGCTCTAGATGAGATCTACATTCTTTTGTGCAGGAGAAGCGCTCCCAAGCGCTGATAGAGAGATTGTCACCCCAGTGACAGACGAAAGGTCTGCAGGCCGCCGTCGGAGGGAGTGAAACGAGCGGCAGACCAACTGTGTTTTAAATGATGCAATCAGCCGAAGGCCGGTCGAAATTCCCGTCAGTTTCGGAGCGTAGCGACTCGACCGTTTCAAACGCAGTTGGTCGGGCGGCACGACCGGCGGCGGCATCGGGTGAATTTTGTTGAAACGGAATGTCCAGTGAAGTGCAGACAAAAGAGGGTGGGGGTCATAGGCCTCGCGTGTAATTTACCCTCCATCATTGCATGAATCGTTCAGAGAAAAGCGATGATTCTCCATGTATTCATGTTTAATAAATATATTTAAAAAGTCGGTTGATGTGCGTAACGTTCTAATTAAATGGCTTCAACCGCACGAATTCATATTTATTTTTAAGTGGTTAAACCAAGGATTTAAAAAAGCAATTTAACGCACCGGTTCTGTAGGTTTATGGTTTTATACTCACTACTAAAGTATAGTGAAATTAAGTATTTGTGGTAGTCTCTTCTTTGCAATACACACAGAATAAAAAAGTACTACTGAGTTCTGATTGAACCAGCGTCAATGTGAAATGGAGTTTCTTAAACATGGCATCCTCTATCCAGCAAAGTAACTTTGGGTTTCTACAAGAGCATGATTCACTTTTAGTGGAAATTGCCTCCTCTGCTGAAAAAGCATTCTCAAGCGATCCCAATACAACATTAATGAAGCTTAGGCAACTGGGTGAGGCACTGGCACAACACATTGCAGCATTGGTTGGAATTGAGTTTGACGATAAGACTTCCCAGGCTGATTTAATCTACAAAATAAACCGTGAGTTACAGCTAGAGCCGGTAGTCAGAGAGTTATTCCATACTCTTAGAATGGAAGGTAACAAAGCAATCCATACATTTAGAACTCAGCACAAAGAAGCCATGAATGGTTTAGTGGTTGCACGTAAACTAGCCATATGGTTTCACCAGTCTTTCGGAAAATCAGGGGTTCAATTTAAACCTGGCCCTTTTATTCCACCTACAGACCCCAGCGAACAGTTACGTCAGTTACAGTCTGAAATTGGAAAGTTAAAAAGTGATTTAGAACAAGCCAATGTTGACTTGGATTCCAGTAATCAACTTCATACGCTCGTAGCCAAAGAAAAAGCAGAATATGAAGTATTGGCAATGGCAATGGACGAGGAATCTCGGTCTTTGGCGAAGCAAGCGTCTGAACATGAAGATGCCTTACAAGCACAACGTAAGGATTACGAAACAAAAATAAAGGCACTTCAAGCTCAGCTAGCGGCGGCTGATGAGAAAACGCAAACTGCCCAACGCAGTCAGATAAACAAAAATACACAGGCGGCAACGCAACACATTGTGTTGGATGAAGCGCTAACCCGCATTTTAATCGATCAGCAACTGTTAGAAGCGGGTTGGACAGCCGATAGCGAAGCGCTTACTTATAAAAGTGGGGCTCGACCAGAAAAAGGCAGGAATATTGCTATTGCTGAATGGCCTACTGAACATAATGGCGAAAAAGGTAGAGCAGACTATGTACTGTTTTACGGTTTAACGCCCATGGCCGTGGTTGAGGCGAAGAAAGAAAACACCAACGTTGCAGGAAAAATTTCGCAAGCGGAACGATATAGCAAGGGTTTTAGTGTTTCACCCCCTATGCTGGGCGCATGGGAACTAGCAGGTTTAACAATTGCCTGGCCTAATGAGCAAGAAAGCCATTATAAAATCCCGTTTGTCTACTCCTGCAATGGTCGCCCATATGTTCCTCAGCTGGCTGAACAGTCTGGAACCTGGTTTCGTGATGTGCGCGAACCTGCCAATACTAAGCGTGCACTCCCTAAGTTTCATACGCCGGAAGGCTTAATCGACAAACTCAAACGCAGTAAAGAAGAGGCTGAGAAAAAACTAAAAACTGAGCCATTCGGCTATTTAAAAGTGCGTGATTATCAGCAAAAAGCCATTATTGCGGTAGAAAATACGTTAGCAAAGGAAGTACGCACGGCGCTGTTAGCTATGGCAACAGGAACCGGTAAAACGCGCACCATCATTGGTTTGATGTACCGGTTTCTAAAGGCTGAGCGATTTAAGCGTATTCTATTTTTGGTAGATCGCACCGCACTTGGTCAGCAAGCCATTGATGCTTTTAATGAAGCACCACTAGAACAAAACCATACCTTATCTAAAATCTATAATGTTGCAGAGCTGGGAGATATGGCTGCTGAGGCTGAAACGCGTGTGCAGGTAGCAACTGTACAGGCCATGGTAAAGCGCATATTTATGAGCGATAACCCGCCACCGTTAGACCAGTTTGATTGTATTATTATTGATGAAGCCCACAGAGGGTATACGCTCGACCAGGAAATGACCGAAGGCGAAATCGCTACGCGGGATACGAGTCAGTATCTTTCCAGTTACCGCCGAGTGCTCGACTATTTTGATGCCGTCAAAATTGGCTTAACGGCAACGCCAGCAAAACACACCAGCGAAATTTTCGGCACACCTGTTTATACCTATTCATACAGAGAAGCGGTAGCGGATGACTGGCTAATAGATCACGAACCACCTATTCGATACGAAACATTACTCACACAAAACGGGATTAAATTTGCCAAAGGCGATGAAGTTAGTTCCATTAATACCCAAACTGGTGAAGTACAAAGCGCAGAGCTAGACGATGAACTTAATTTTGAAGTGGAAGCTTTTAACCGCAAAGTAATTAACGAAAACTTCAACAAAGTGATTTGTCAGCAGTTGGTTCAGGAGCTCGATCCGTTTGGGGATGAAAAAACTCTGATTTTCTGTGCAACTGATTTGCATGCCGATATGGTAAAGCGACTTTTAGATGAAGCGTTTAAAGAGCTTTATAACGGTGAATATAACCAGGCGGTAGTGGCTAAAATCACCGGGCAGAGCGACAAAGTAGAACAGCTCATTCGACAGTATAAAAACGAACGCTATCCAAATATTGCTATTACTGTAGACCTACTGACCACCGGTATCGATGTTCCCAAAATTTGTAACCTCGTTTTTATGCGGCGGGTTAAATCACGGATTTTGTATGAGCAAATGATTGGCCGTGCTACCCGCCGCTGTGATGACATTGGTAAAACGGTATTTCGAATTTACGACCCGGTGGATATTTATGCCGCGTTGGCCGATGTTAATACCATGAAGCCATTGGTTAAAGATCCCAATATTACGTTGGAACAATTGGTACACGAAATCACTAATCCGGAACAATTGGAACGCGCGTTGAATGCACCCGGTGATGCGCCTGAGCAGAGCCACGCTGATGTGGTGCTAAGTCAACTCAGTCAAAAAGTGATGCGCGTAATGCGAAAGGCCAATAAAAAAGCCGAGAGCAAACCAGTACTCAAACAAAAACTCGATGAATTACAGGGTTTATGGGGCGTTGAGCCCAAAAGCTTGCATAAACATTTACACGAGCTTGGCCCTAAGCAAGCCGCGGCCTTTATCACAAAACATAGCGGTTTGATAAATCAGCTAGCAGAAGTGAATGAGTTACTGGGCAGTGAACGCCAGCCTATAATTTCTGAACATCATGATGAGATAAGAGAACGCACCCAAAGCTACGGTGTACATCAAAAGCCAGAAGATTATCTGGACAGCTTTAACCAGTTTATAAAAGAGCAGATTAACCAAAGTGCAGCTCTTGCGGTAGTGGTAAATAAACCTCGAGATCTGACTCGTGATCAACTAAAAGAGATTAAGCTATTACTTGATGGTGCAGGATACTCAGAGGCTAAACTACAAAGTGCGGTGCGCAACCAAACCAACCATGATATTGCAGCAAGCATCATTGGCCATATTCGCCGCGCAGCATTCGGCGAGCCATTGGTACCTTTTGAACAACGTGTTGCACAGGCTATGCTGCGAATATTTGAAAGTCACAACTGGTTACCAGCACAGCGCAAATGGCTTGAGCGCCTGGCAAAACAACTGGTTCACGAAGTAATTATTGATAGAGAATTCGTAAACAGCCGATTTGCAGAGCAGGGCGGAGCAAAGCAGCTGGATAAAGTACTGGGTAACCAGCTGGATACAATACTGGATGAACTGAGTGATGCAATTTGGCCTTCCCAAAGTGCATAAACTTTATATGTATAAGTAAACAGAAAAACTATACATGTTATAAAGTACATGTATAATTTTTTGCAAAATCTATACATATACAGTTCTACATGTATAAAAAGGACATAATATTAATCATGACTGCAACTATCCCATTGTTACCACTTGATAATATAGAGCAGTGGGAAACCCGCGCAGTACTCAAAAAGGTGGCTGAAGCTCACCGATATCTGGCCGAATTAAAGGGTATTGCCGCCAGCATTCCCAATGAAGCAATACTAATCAATACGTTGGCTTTACAAGAAGCCAAAGATAGCTCGGAAGTGGAAAACATTGTAACCACGCATGACGAGCTTTATAAAGCCAACCTATTTGAAGAGGCCATTACCAGCCCTGCAACCAAAGAAGTGCAGGATTACGCAGTAGCATTAAAACAGGGCTTTCAAACTGCACGACAAAGTAAACTCATTCGCTTAAGTGACATTCTTGCCATCCAGCAAAATCTGGAGCACAACAACGCAGGCTTGCGAAAGCTACCCGGTACAGATTTAAAAAATGCTCGTACGGGGGAAGTAGTGTACACCCCGCCACAACATGCAGACCAAATAACCGCGCTAATGGATAACTTGGTGCAGTTTATTAATAACGATGAGTTATGCGATGCAGACCCGCTGGTAAAAATGGCCATCATCCATCATCAGTTTGAAAGCATTCACCCATTCTACGATGGCAATGGCCGCACAGGGCGGATCCTGAATATTTTGTACTTGGTGATTGAAGACTTGCTTAACCTGCCGGTACTCTATTTAAGCCGCTTTATCATTCAGCACAAAGCAGATTACTACAATAATTTGCAAGCCGTGCGTGACACCGGGAACTGGGAACCCTGGATAGCCTTTATGCTTGATGGCGTTATCGACACAGCGCAAAACACAATTTCACTCATTACCGAAATGAAAAGCCTGATGGCTAATATGAAACACGGTATTCGTGAACAACTGCCCAAAATCTATAGCCAGGACTTACTCAACAACTTGTTTCATCACCCCTATACCAAAATCGATTTTATCATCGAAGAACTAGGGGTAACGCGAATAACTGCAACCAAATATTTAGAGCAGTTAGTAGAACACGGCTTTTTAACCAAACAAAAAATTGGCCGCGCCAACTACTACATTAATGAGCCGTTGTGCAAAGTACTGATAGCACACAGTTAAGAACCAAATTATTAATTAAGAGACACACATGACAAATAACGAAATCGTTCAAAAACTCTGGAACCTCTGCGACGTACTACGCGACGACGGCATCAATTATTCCGATTACGTAACCGAGCTGGTACTGCTGTTATTTATTAAAATGGTGCATGAGAACACCGAAGCGGGCGTATTAAAACGCCATCCACTACCAGAGGGGTGCCGTTGGACAGATATCAACGAAAAGTCCGGCATTAACCTGCTAAACGACTACAAACGCATTCTATTAAGCCTATCAACAGGTAAAGATTCAGACGGTAATATTGTGCATGAAGACCCACTTATCAGTGCAATCTACGCCGATGCACAAACTCGACTGCGTGAACCACGCCATCTAGAACAAATGATCAAAACCCTCGACCATATTGATTGGTTTAGCGCCCAAAAAGACGGGTTAGGTGATTTGTATGAGGGGCTTTTAGAAAAGAACGCATCGGAAACGAAATCCGGGGCAGGGCAGTACTTCACTCCACGTGCGCTAATCAACAGCATGGTGCGCTGCATGAAGCCGCAAGTTGGCGAAGTGATACAAGATCCAGCGGTAGGCACAGCTGGATTCTTAGTTGCCGCAGACCAATATATGCGTGAACAAACTGATGATTACTTAGAACTTTCTGCTAAAGAAGCTGATTTCCAGAAAAACAAAGCGTTTGTTGGCGTTGAACTGGTACCTAATACCCGACGCTTAGCGTTAATGAATTGCTTACTGCACGGAATGGAAGGCGACGAAGAGGGCGTAGTGCACTTAGGAAATGCACTAGGCGATGCAGGGAAGGAGTTAAAGCAAGCTGATATTATTCTGGCTAATCCACCTTTTGGTACCAGCAAAGGTGGTGAAGCATCGAATACCAGAGACGATCTAACCTACAAAACCACCAACAAACAGCTAGCGTTTTTACAGCATATTTATCGCAATTTAAAACCTGGCGGTCGCGCGGCTGTAGTATTGCCGGACAACGTATTATTTGAAGCCGGTGTAGGTACTGATGTTCGCCGCGACCTAATGAATAAGTGCAATCTACACACTATTTTACGCCTGCCAACGGGTATTTTTTATGCTCAAGGCGTAAAAACCAACGTGCTGTTTTTTACCAAAGGTTCAGAAAAAGATAAACACCAGGAAGAAAGCTGCACTGAAAATGTGTGGGTATATGACCTGCGCACAAACATGCCCAGTTTTGGCAAACGCACACCCTTTGGTAATGCAGATATTGGCTTTACACCTGATGAATTTGGTAAAGACCCGCACCTAGGTGCTTTTGAAAAGGTCTATGGAGAATCTTCAAATGGCACAAGTAGCCGAAGTGAAGGTGAATATAGCTTTGGTGCACAAGAGATTGAAGTAGACAATGAGGTGGTGGAAGAAAACCAGGGGATTGATGACCGCCTTGCGCATTCTCGATGGCGCTGCTTTAGTCGTGAATGGATTCGCGAAACAAAAGGCGATTCATTGGATGTTTCTTGGCTTAAAGATAAAGACAGTGTGGATGCGGCGGATTTACCTGAGCCAGATGAATTAGCACGAGAAGCTAAAAGGGACTTGGAAGCTGCACTGAGTGAGCTGGAAAGCTTACTCGAGGCTTTGGGAGATGCGCGCTAATGTTAGAACAAAATCATTCCCGCGGAGGCGGAAGTCTATTGCCTGAGGGTTGGGTAACTACAAAACTTGAATCGCTCACAACGGATATTTCATATGGTTATACGGCCTCATCTACTCCCGAAGAAGTTGGGCCAAAAATGCTGCGGATTACCGACATACAAGATAATCGCGTTGTTTGGACAGATGTTCCTTTCTGTGAAATTGAAGTACACAAGCTGGATAAATATCTTCTTAAAAAGAACGATCTAGTTTTCGCCAGAACTGGAGCAACAGTAGGAAAGAGCTTCTTAATTAGAAATGAGCCACCTAGAGCAATTTATGCTTCATACTTAATCCGAGTGAGAACGGCTTCAGAGGAGTTGATATCTCATCTGTCTCATTTTTTCAATTCACAACAATATTGGCAACAAATTACAGAATTTAGTGCAGGAATTGGGCAGCCGAATGTAAACGGAACCAAACTCAAGGGTTTGACAATACCTCTCCCTCCACTAGCTGAACAAAAAATTATCGCCGACAAGCTTGATGCACTGCTGGCGCGGGTGGAAACCACCAAAGCCCGCCTCGAATGCATTCCCGAAATCCTAAAAACCTTCCGCCAATCTGTCCTCGCCGCCGCCGTCAGCGGCAAGTTGACAGAGGAGTGGAAGAGTAAAAGTTTAATTCTCGAAGATATATCGTACTTTCAAAACGGATTTGCATTTAAAAGTGGCTGGTTTGAATCAGAAGGCGAGTATCAAGTAATCAAGCTAGGTAATATCCGAGACGGCTATTTAGCAGTTGAAAACTCACCGGCTTTCCTAAAGCAAGATGTTGCCGCAGATTACCTACGGTTTACCCCTGAATCGGGTGATACCCTTATAAGCATGACTGGAACTAGGTTTAAGCAGGATTATGGATTCGGCTGTCTGGTTAGAAACGAGAAAAATTTATTGGTGAATCAACGGGTCGGGCGATTGATTCCTAATAGAGCAATGGTCTTGCCGGAATATCTGAATATCTATGTACGGTCTGAATTATTTCGTATTCAGTTTTTTGAAGGCGAGACAGGTGGTGTCAACCAAGGAAATGTTGGCTCAAAACACATCATGAATATTGGTATAAATCTACCGACTATCGAACAGCAAACCGAAATCGTCCGCAAAGTGGAAGAGCTCTTCGCCTTTGCGGACAGCATCGAAGAAAAGGTAAATGCTGCACTTAAAAGAGTGAATAAACTTACTCAATCCATCCTTGCTAAAGCATTTCGCGGTGAACTCACCGCCAATTGGCGTGCGGCAAATCCTGAATTAATTTGCGGAAAAAATAGTGCTGAGGCTTTGCTGGAAAAAATTAAAGCAGAACGTGAAGCGTTTAAGCCAGTTAAAAAAAGTAGTGTAAGGAAAAAATCCTGATGCGTTTGCTGTCCCTAACTTTGGATGGGCAGTACAAAGGATTGAAAGATCAAACCTTTAACTTTGAGGACAGCGATGACAATGTCATCGCATTTATCGGTTTAAATGGCTCTGGTAAATCCCAACTATTGGAATTAATTGCAGAGTGTTTTGCCTATCTGGAGCGTTTGCAGCGAATTGATTTTAAAAACAAAGGGCATTTAGGGTTCGACTTCACGCTGATTTACAGTTTGAGCGGTTATGTAAATGCAGCTCCTTCTGCTCGCGCGGAAGTATTCGGGAGAAAACTCAGAGTCGCTGAAGGTTTTACTGAGCCCAAATTTTCAGTATCAGTGAAAGGTGATGACGTACAGCCAATCGATGTTGAGCAAGCCGACGGGTCAATAAAAATAGACTTAGAACAATTACCACTACCGCATATTGTAGGATATTCCTCCGGCCTTAATGAAAACTTACAACGTCCGTTTTTGAAAAATGCGAACCAGCTGTTTAAGGCTCTGAAAGCTAGGGCGCGTTACCATAAAGAAAAACGGGCATTAGATCTGTCCTATGAAAATAATCGAAATGATTCGGAATCAGCTTTTAATCAGTTTAGAAAGAACAAAATAGATCTTCTAAAAAGGTATCAACGAAATCACCCATATTTGTTTAATTTTGAGGTAGCTGACTACGTTGAGGATGAAATTGAATTACCGGAAACGGTTACTCAGCCCTCTAACCTGGTATATCTAGACTACGATAGTGCGCAGCTTGTCGTTTCTTTTATTGATTTTGAGTACGAGTCTTTTTTCGTCCAAGATTTAGCGAAAAAAAATAGTCAATATAGGCTGCTTTATTCAACTCCAACTTTGTTAATACTCGAATTTGATTTTACTCAGCCTTATGTATCTGACGAAGTTGTAGAAAGTGTAAGCTCCTTCATTCAATTAGCGGGGGCGGAAAATGTAGAGTATCAGGGCAGAAAAACAACCTCAGAAGAATTTGAGTACTACGAATTAGATGCATTGAAGGGGACTATTAGCTTAGATCTCAGCCAGCGAGCTGACGATAGCAGGCTATCAACCCATGGCGTACTTAACCCATTTAGACTTTTCGAGCGCTTATATAAGACTCAGCAGTTGGGCCTAAAAAATATTAGCGCGCATGACCGATATCAACTGGATAGAAATTATTTTTTTGGGACAGTTAAAAAGCCCCTTAAAGTAAAGTTAGCATTAGCAGCTAAGCGTTTAATGCTAGAAGGAGATAATTTAACTTCAGTTGCTTTTGAAGAGTTATCAGATGGTGAGTCGCAGTTACTGCAGATATTAGCGATATTAAAATTATATTCGCAGGAAAATACTCTATTTTTACTCGACGAACCAGAGACGCATTTAAATCCAGCCTGGCGAACTTCTTTTCATAAGTACGTTTCTGATGCGTTAAATGCCGGTAACAAAGGAACAAAATCACAGGTTTTTCTCTCGACACATTCTCCATTTATGGTCTCTTCTCTCAAGTGCCAAAATGTTTATCAATTCCGGCGAGATGACAACGGATTTATACGGATGAACATGGTGCAAAACGAGACTTACGGGGCATCATTTGATGTGCTAATAAAAGAGCTATTTGGATTACGTTCGTTGATCTCTCAAAGCGTGATTGAAGAAATTCGTAAGCAGCTAGAGCAAGGTGAACAACACGCGAAAGTTTGGATCGAAAATAATCTCGGATTGTCTGCGGAAAGAGCATATATGATAAGGAAGCTAACAAAGTAATGTTATTTCGTTTAGTAGATGGAACTCCTTGTTTCGAAGTATTTCGCTTACTCAACTTAGAACTATTGCATTTTCTCGAAGCGGCAGTAAATAAAGACGATTTTGACCGCCAATTATTCACTGTGGGTGCTATCGGCGATGCTTGCTGGGCGAACGGAAATACCCTGGATAAGTTTCAAAAACTATTCGAAGATCTAGGTAATGCTGATGGCGATACCAAACAGCAGCTTTTTCTGGCAATGCAGAATAATCAGGACTTAGAGGTATTCTTTGGCAATCCACAGAGAGGACTTTTAGATTTCTTGAATGGTGACTGTCGAAATTCACTTAAAGAGTTGAGCTCACACCTATACAGCGCGACAAAAGATTTAGTTCCTATTGTTGCTGCCGCTGGAGGGGTTAACATAAATTCTCATTTTTCTGAGTATAGATCTTCAGCCATTAACGGAAACGTTTGCAAAGCTTGTGGTATGGAAAAACTGGCAGTGATTAGAGCTGGTATTCCAGAACAAAGACAATGGCGTTCAGACTACGATCATCAACTTTGTAAATCTAAGTATCCGATTTTCGTGGTTCATCCTTACAATCTTATTCCCTTATGTAGTGTTTGTAATCAGTACGCAAAAAAAGCAAAGGATCTCTTCAAAAGTAGCGATGGGAATTCCCGCTTAGCTTTTTATCCATACACCGAAGAAGCGAGGGGCTTTGTTAATATTGAAATTAGTAATTTATCCGACCCTGAGCCAGCTACCAAAGTTATCTGGTCCACTCAAGATGCAATAGCACTGGAAAAGCTAGAGACATGGGATGAGGTCTACGAGATCAGAAGTCGCGTTGAGGCGGAATTGTGTTCGATTGAGAATATTATTATAGATGAAATTGACCCGATTGATGAAGCTCACCTTCTTAGCAGAATACAAGATGAAGCAAGACCTATTGCTGAAGAGACTTTTAAACGGAAGGAGTGGGTGTTTTGGCATCAGAAATTATTTGCAGCGCTAGAGCTGGTTGAACTCGCACCTTTCGCCGCTAAATTAGGTTTTATGCAAGAGCAGGGCGCTGATGGTGGTGATTTTATTTTAAGCGGCGGTTGATTGACTTCTTTTTTCATTTTTTTTTAAACAAGGATGAAGATAGCTTGAGAGTTTATATAGCCAACTTTGGCGAAGAAAATTACGAGTGGCCAGTCTGTAAAGCAAAAGGCACTGTCGCAACGATGAACGATATCAAAGCACAGCCACTATGGGAGCAAGGTAAAAAGGAAGAGTACATCGTTTCTCGAATGAAAAATGATAAGTCAGCCAGGGGACAAGCGCCAACCAGACAAACTGCATCACGTTGGTATAACCTCATGACGATCATCTCTGAGACAGCTGATGATCTCTGGATTCATAGAGATGGCGAGAAGCTATACTGGACTATTTCAAAAAATGCCCCTCATTTCTTTGAAAACAAGAAAGAGCCTGTTGGCCGAAAAAGAGACGTTGTTGTCTGTCATAAACCATGTAAGCAATGGTCAGACCGCAGTAGGTCAGGGCAACAGCTTCTATGGCGTGGTCTTCATCCAAAAGCGAAAGATTTCTTATCAACCGAAGCTACACTTCAGCAACTAAAGCCTGAAAATGCTGAATATGCTATCGCTTTAATAAATGGCGAAGATCTATCGCCTTGGCATGAGCAGGAACTGTGGAAAAAGAAAAATGCCAATGCTTCAAAAGAATATAATCCTGTAACCTATGCGAACAGCGCCAGAAAAGCAGCTATGCGAATGTCTAGAATGGCGTTTACGACAGCGAAGCAATCTAATGGCCAAACAGTAGAAAGGGCGGTTAAAAATAAGGATGTGAAGTTTCGCAATGAAATGGAGCTGGAAGACTACATAACCGCTTTGATTGAAGCCCAGGAAGGCATGTGCGCATTAACAGAACTGCCACTGGAAATGGACGAGAAGGATGGCGATAAAGAGCTTATTTGCTCCTTGGACAGAATCGATAGCAACGGTCACTACGAGAGAGATAATCTTCAAGTTGTTTGCCGATTTATCAACCGCTGGAAAAGTGATTCGGATAATGAAGAGTTTAGGAGATTGCTAAAAATTTTGGGAATTAGCTGTATGACTCAAGATAATTAAGTAGTTTTTTTATTCATAGCGTCGAATTGATAACACCAACTACAAAATGCGGGTAAAAGTTACTGGGGGAATATGGTTTGCTTAGAGTCAAACACCAAAAATGTTCCCAGCTGCCGAAATACATGGAGGTAATAAAGAATGGTCAAAAAGTGCAGTTACAACCATGGAAATGGCGAAACCTGTAAGCATCCAGCTGACGTGCTCCAATAGATTCACACACCCAGTTAAGAGATAATTATCTCAACTGGAGTGTATATGAAAACCCGAAAAAGCTACTCGAAAGAATTCAAACTGGATGCGGTGAGTCTGGTTACAGAACAAAATTACAAGATTACTGAGGCTGCTCGCAGTCTTGGTATCAGTGCCAATATGTTAGGCCGCTGGCTTAAAGAGCAAGAATCAGAAGGGGCTCACGCATTTCGTGGCAATGGTAAGTTGACGCCCGAGCAGGAAGAAATTCGCCAACTGCGAGCAGAGAATAAGCGCCTGAAAATGGAGAAAGAGATCTTAAAAAAGGCAACGGTCTTCTTTGCCAAAGAAACCAAGTAAAATACGGTTTCATCACCCAACATAAGAAGACCTGGCCGATTAGCCTGATGTGCGAGATTCTTGGTGTCAGTCGCTGTAATTACTATAGTGCCGTGCGACGCAAGGAACACATTGAACCGGATCCGCAACATGATGAGTTAATTGAGTGGGTACAGAAAGTAGCAGATGCCAGTGACTTTACCTATGGCGTAAGACGTATGAAACGCGCGTTGAATTCGCTTGGTTATCCGGTTGGAAAACAGCGAACGAGAGCCTTGATGAAAGAAGCTGGAGTGAGCGTCAGACGACGTAGAAAATACAAAGTCACGACTAACAGCGACCATCAGCAACCTGTCTTCGATAACGTGCTGTCACGCGACTTTGATGCTCAAAAGCCAGACCAGGCGTATGTCTCTGACATTACCTACATCTGGACGCAAGAAGGCTGGCTGTATCTGGCCGTAGTGATTGACTTATTCTCACGAAAAATCGTGGGCTGGAGTATGGCATCGCGGATGAATGCCCAGCTTGTGTGTGATGCCTTAACGATGGCTTTGTGGCAACGTAAACCTAAAGTGGGCCTGATACATCATTCGGATCGCGGCTCTCAATACGCAAGCCGACAATTTAGACAGTTACTGACGCAATACAAGGTAACAGGTAGCATGAGCAGGAAAGGTGATTGTTGGGACAATGCCGTCGTAGAAAGCTTCTTCGGCACATTGAAACAAGAGCGAGTGCAGTGGCGTCACTACCAGAGTCGCCGTGCTGCCCAGCAGGATATTCTGCAATACATCACTATGTTTTATAACAGTCAGCGAATGCACTCATATCTGGATTACAAGAGTCCAAATCAATATGAGGCTGACATGGCTAACTTACAAAAAGCGGCTTAACTGGGTTGTGTGATTTTGGTTGACCACGTCAAGCAGAAGAAAAAGCGCTTAATGAGGCAGAGCTGTGCCTATTCCATCAAACTATAAGGCAGGGCGATGCTCAAAAGCGTTTTTGGTGGAGATTGAAACGACTGGATATAAAGGGAGATGGTGATTGGAGAGGCTTTAACTTCCCAATAACTAAAGAGCTGGAAAATGTGGTGTGTAAAACATCATTGAGATTACAAAATTCGAGCCTTTATGGAGTCAAAATAAAACAGGGCGTGTTTGAAGGCAATGTAGATATGACTGGTTGTGAAATTAGCAGTTTGGAACTACAAACCTGCAAATTCAAAGGCTCAGTTGATCTTAGCGGACTAGAGTTTAGCTTTTTTAAAGCTGCGTCTATTGAAGTAGAAGAAAGTTTTATCGCAAAAGAAGTAAAGTTTGATGGTGAGTTCTTTATTTCGGGAGCTTTAAAACAGTCAGCTAACTTCAACCGTTGCCACTTCTCTAGTAAGGCAACATTTATACAAACTAAAACCGTTTCATTATCTGTAAGCTCGGCATTTAGTTTTACTGTAGCCGGCCCATCTTTAGTAATAACCCAGAAACCTGGACCTGAAGCTGATACTTGGACAAAGATTAAATATCAGTATAGAAATTATAGGTCATTTCTCAAAAGCCGAATTCGCCACTATATTCGAATCTTCGTGGGATTTGTGAAAAAGCATCTACGTAAAATAAGAGCAATTATTCTCAGAGCATTCAACCGTTATCGCGTTAGATTTCCACACAGGCGAGAACATGTAGTTCTGTATGTTCTTTTCAATAGTAGAGCCATGCTTGAAGAAATAAGCTTTGCGGACCCCAAAGGAGTTACTTTCAACGGAGTAAGACTTTCTGAAGCGAGTTTTCGAAATACTGACCTTCGCGGCGTTAATTTTATAGGGAATGATTGGCGGCAGAAAAAGGTTAGGCGCAATGGTGCATGTTCCGGCCCATTCCGATCACCCATTTCGGTTCAATCCGATCAGTGATTT